>Ga0209092_10000327_pt1 | contig 46068 bp, 29 predicted proteins | sample FraStrMetagenome_FD_187446 | JGI IMG/M metagenome (GOLD analysis project Ga0209092, IMG submission 187446) | Marine eukaryotic phytoplankton communities from Arctic Ocean - Fram Strait ARC3M Metagenome (SPAdes) (version 2) | ecosystem: Environmental > Aquatic > Marine > Oceanic | place: Fram...
TTCGAGTTTGTCTTTCTCATGACTATCCATAAGATCATCCATGATGGAAGGTTCGATGTGATTCTTATGATTATCAAATAACCACACAATAAATCGAACTAGAATCCCATTATAAATAGCAGTAGTCTTTTCCGATACAAAGCTTTTTTCAATGTCTTCTGTGGTTGAGGTTAAATCAATTAGTAGGGACTTCTTGGTGGTACGCTTCTCGCTTTCATTACTAGACGCCATTTTCAAGTGATTTTGTGAAAGGTTTTTAAATTTAACAATTGCATGAAATAGTCGCTCGATCTTAACGGATCATTCTAGAAGACGTTATTTTAAACTATATAAATTATAGAATTTATCGCGGGTTACCTAAGTAAAGTTTGGGAATGATATCATTCCTAAACTTAACGATATATTTGCACAGCAAAAATCCCTGTAGAATTTGTACACAAAACATATTGAAGCATAAATATGCACATTTTTGAAATGGGCATGGATAAATTCCCAAAACAAATATCCAGCACCTAGAATCGCTACCGTATATTCCCATACCAAAACTAAGTATGCATTTAATGTTTAGTTAATATGACTGCAGAACCTTTAGCTATTTGGAACCTGGTAAAGATGCCGTTAATATCTGACGCAAGTTCTGAAGATCAAAGGAGCGTGCTACTTAACGGGATTCACGATGACCCAAGCTGCTGTCCCTAACAAACATTTCTGGTGTGAAGAATGAAGGAAGAAAACATCCACTTTCACAAGACAACAATGCAATTTAATAACCATGACCTCCCTCTTGAATCTCTAGATAACGAAAATGGAATTATTCAATCTAATGAAACTGATAACTCTCTCAACACCGCGAAATCACTATTATCAACTGAACATCGTTTGAGTGTGGATGACGAAAGTGACTCACAGAATACTTCAGATTCCAATTTTTTGGCAGACTTTTTGCCCACTGATATTGATGCTCAGGTCCTTATATCCTATGCTGATCAAATATCTTACTTTATTCGTAGCTGTGCAGTAGCTGCATTCGCTGACGATACGGGAGACATGAACGAAATTTGTAAAGGATTAAGTTTTACCGTATTGCTTGGAATCCTTCTTGGTCTAATAATACCACCTAGTGAAACTCTGAACACAAACTGGTACCCATCAGTCAGCAATATCCTTGGATATACTTATTTTGTTGCATGGTCGATTTCTTTCTATCCACAAATCATCCTAAACTACAAACGAAAAAAAACCGAAGGTCTATCTGTTGATTTATGCATTTTGGTGGTTTATGGTTTCATCGCATACACTGCATTCAATTGCGCAATGTTCTGGTCAGAGAACATACGAGAAGAATACAGTCAACGCTATCATGGTGGAGATGTGCTAGTTCAGTCCAACGATGTTGCATTTTCAGTGCATGCCCTCATCATGTCTTCAGTTACTTTGTGGCAGATTGCATATTATGATGGATTTAGAAAGAGACCAGCATCAATGTATACAATAGTTTTCGTTGCAGCGACATTTTTCATTGGAACTTTCTACGCAGTCTTTATTACTTTCATTGATGAAGGATTTTTTACCTGGATAAACTTTTTGTACCTTCTCTCCTACTTGAAAATAATTATCACTTGCATTAAGTATGTCCCTCAAGTATATCTAAATTATTGCAGAAAATCTACTGTCGGATGGAATGTATGGAGCGTCGTTTTAGATTTTGTTGGTGGGTTATTGTCGTTCCTTCAGCTCATATTGGATTGCTGGAATATAAATGATTTTTCCGGTATTTCAGGTGATTTGACAAAATTTTGTTTGTCGGTGTTATCGATGTCATTTGATGTAAGTGGATATGGTTTAATTTTTTGTATGAGAATATTGGACCTTGTGAGCTAACATATTTGATATTACCATGCTTTAGATAATTTTCCTTGTACAACATTACATAATGTATCCCTCTGAAGGAGAGAATGAGTTGAATTTAGAGTTGGAAGAAAATTTGTTAATTGAAGATCGTAAGCCCGAAATATTATTTCTCTAATATTCATATATTTTCAATGTAAATAAAGTAAAAGAGGAAGATAAAATGTATTTGTATGCTTCGTTGAAAGTACTTTACTTTTCAAAATACCCCTATTGAAAACGCTTTCAATCAAACGGAATAAAAAGGGGGTAACCTTGAGGATGCAAAGAGTAATCAAATTAATTTTTAGCACTTCCATAAGCCAGTTAAACGCTAATAACGCCTATGTTAATGAACGACTTCATCAATTAGTAGAAAATCACTTGCCAAATTATAAATGTTGTTTGCGCAATACTTCAGCAGGATATGATAAAGAGTCGTGTTTTCTACCAGGGAGTGTCAGTTCAATGACATTTGGCAAATTAGCAGGACGATTTTCTGGCATGGGAGGGGATGTGCTCGATAGGTTTACGTGGATGCAGTTCAAAGAATCTGCAAAAACATTAAAAGAATACACAGTATATGGTGGGTCACAGAAAAGTGAAAATAATGTTGGTGTTACGACTGCGTTTATTCAACAATATAAAATATTGAACAAGGGCTACTTGGAGGAATTGGAAAAAAATACATCAGATGACCTATCAAAGGAGGATCCATCGAAAAAAAATGAAAGTGATTAATCCAAGGGATGCTGTTAAAGAAAACCTATTGCAATCATTTTTGCATTATATTTTTAGTTGAATCTCCCATCATTTGTTAGTCAAGCATAAGCTACGAGAGAAAGTATCTAATTTAGAGCTTTTGTAGCTTTATATTTTTCCTACTAAAATGAATATATAGGGAATCCAACGGCTATTATTTATACCACGAATCAAATAGATTCGTTTTTAAGCTAAAACTCGCCAATGATCAGCGCACGCTTCCGATGAAATTGTGAAAATCCTAAGTCTTGCATTCGAACTTTTGAGTGTAAGTGCTGGAGGTAGTCGTAACAGGGTATGATAAAAAGTTGAGTTTGGATGTTTTTTACGTATGACCCATGTAAGTTGATTATTACGAAAGAAAAAATAACCGCTTTATAATTTTTTGAATATCTTCCTATCAATTAATAAATAGCATAGTCGTTTCTTAGTTCTACGTAGATTTGGATGGAATGCAAAAACCAACAAAATCATTTTTAGCACGATAATCCTTTTGGAACAGTAACTTATCCAGGGCGTTTCTGTGAATACCCAAGAATTCCCAGACAAGAATGTCGTCTTTACCATACCTATCATCTTTCTTCTGTTTGGGACTAGTGGTAACTGCTGACTCCAGTCCTAGTAGCCTCCGTTCTATCTCCAGAAATGCTCAATTTGTTGATAATTCAGCAACTGCCCCATCTTCCACTTTTTCCACATTCACATCCGAGTCTGAGTCACCTATATTGAATCAAACCCTCAAGAACTCTACTGAGATGTTGGGAAATAGCACTATTAGCGAGGAATTTAGCGAATCAGAGATGTTTGATGCAACTGTGATATCATCAACCATGAATACAACCATGAATACAACCATGAATGCAACCATGAACATGAATGCAACTGTTAACGATGAAGAATCTCTGTTTGGAGAAACAGCAGAAGAGCCTATGAAGCCTGAAACAACGATGTTCAATGAATATTATGGTAATGTTACCGATGATTATGCCTATTATGGAAACATGTCTAATGCCTCCTATTATGGTAATGTTACGGATGATTATGCCTATTATGGAAACATGACTAATGCTTCCTACTACGGTAATCTTACTGATGATTATGCCTATTATGGAAACATGTCTAATGCCTCCTATTATGGTAATGTTACGGATGATTATGCCTATTATGAGAACGTTACCGATGACTACTACAACGACGAGGGCACCAACGAGTTCTATTACGGTGATGAAAGCAACAACGAAGCGCCTTCCGACTCTTTTGAACCCAGCGAATCGACTGTCGATCCTAAGGAGACGAATCAATTTCCCACCGAAACAACTGAAACAACTGAATCTACTGAAACCGAGCCTGAAATTCCCAATGACACTCCAGAGACTAGTTTGCCTGAGTCTGAAGAAACTTCTGAATTCACAACAACAACATCTACAACAGCAACTACATCATCTCAATCTTCAACCTTCGATTCGCAATTTGATCCTGATAAAATTGATAAAAGCAAGGTTCAAGTTGGTGCAGGATTTCTAATCACGATCTTGGTTCTTTTTATGATCTTATCCGCACAACAAATGAAAGAAAATCCTGGAGGAATTTGTGCAGGGTAAGTCAATTTTGTGTTATTCTATATATATACGCAACCAATGCTTTCAGAATTGTTCACCAATATCATCTCATTTTCTTTTTCCTTGACATTTTTACTTTTCTATACAGAATTTGCAATGTCTCTATGCTGGCTGTTGCAATCTTTTTCAAATTAGTGACACTCCCCTGTCGGTACATGCTCAACAAGAATTCTCAGACTAACACGAATCGTAGTATTTACTCGAACGATCTAAATTTGGAGCTAACATAAGGAATCAATTTTGGCAATTCTCGATGCAAATTATCGAATGTGCATGTATCCAAACCGTTAGTCTGTCTCACATGTAAATAGAACTTTAATTTATTACCGGAAAAATTTTACAATCTCTTGCGATTTCCTTTTTTGATGCAAATTGAAAACATTGGAATTCACAAATCATTTCATAAAATTGTGTGTAGCTTCAATGCCTTGAAATTGTTCCCTAAAAAGCACCCTAAACAAATTATCGCAATGGTTGAAATTAAAATATGTGGAATAATTTTAACAATATAAACTATTGCCTTGATGAATTATTTCCTGTGCTTGCCGGGCCAGATGAGGATATAGCATGACTTGCAATTGCGTTACCACCCTGATCAAAATAATCCAAAGCGAGATCATTCCATCGACCTTCCTCTCGTCGTCTACGCTCTACGGCACTGGATCCCACTGAGACAACAATAGCGTCAATATCCAATTCCCCCTCTTCCAGTAGTGGAGCAATGACAGCCTCTTGCTGTGCAACGTCTATTTCATCATCACTTAGTGTCTCCGATGCCCAGACGTCATCAATCACGTCAAGAAACGGTGGACGGCCGGCAGTTGAATATGGCCTTCGATGCCTCGTTTGCGACACATAAGAGCTATCCGACATTTTTTTGAAATAATACAATCTTCGACCGCTTACAATATAGGAGATCTCGAAGATGGTCTATTCGAAAAGATTAATTCGTCTTTGTTACTGCGGGGTTTGATTTTAATAATTGAACAGAAAATCTGCTTTGTCGTACGTGTCTGTTACTGCTTTATATCGTTAAAAAAATATGAAATTGAACTAGTTAGTAGAATTTCTAATGTCACCGTTTTCATTGTTTTGGCAATAAAGAGCAGTTTAGAAAACAAAGAAAAATTGTTTTGAACAATAGAGAAGTACAAGAGTCTTTTATATCCGCTTGTAACATAAATCTCATCAAAATCCTCGATTGTCATCAGTAATGCTATGTTGAAAAAGTGAAACAGGGATATTCAAGTGAAAGTAAAAGATTGCATCTTATTTTACAGCAGACCAATGTCAGTCGCATGTGCCTTCATAATTGAAAGTTATTAGGCACGCAACCCCTCTTTTCAAATATGAATACATCACATGAATCGTGATATATATCAAGAGAGGATTTATTAAAATAGCTACCGCCGACGTACAAATTATTAATAAGGTGTACAACGACCAAAGATAATCCCAAAAAGGTTGGATAACATGAGAGAAAGTTTGAGCAATTTAGGTCCAATCAGTGAGAAGGCTTTTAATTGATTTCGTCCTTTGTCCAAAAATTGATCTTTTTTTCTTTCCTCGTTTTTTATCATTTCCACTTTCGAGATTTTCTTCTTCGATTCCCTCAAACATCCGTGGTTTGTGACGAATCGTCATGGAGCTTGTTATATCACTAACCACACTAGATCGTCTCCTGGGAAAAACCAGATGTTTTGGAACATTTTCTATCACAGATGTATGCTCATCGTAGTGATTATCCATTCGTGGAGGATAAAAATCCATTTCCTCTTTGCTATCCAATGAATGTGCTTCAAACTCTATAAATTTATCTTCTAGCATGTCGAAATCACGTATGCGCCGAGGATAGCCATGGATAGTGCTCGATAGACCTCCATTATTGATTTCTCTCGGATTAGTGTTCGGCCTATTTACAGGTGGAGTATATATTTCTGAATCTCTCTTTGTCCAATTTGGTAACCGATGCATATCTTCAAGTCCAAAATCATCAACTCTTATAGTTCCATTATTACTTTCTTCCATCTCATCGTTTTCAGAAAAGGGATGTGGAGATCTGTAATGTAAAAAGAGAAATTAGGTGAGGGAAACGTTATTGGATCTTATATTGACTTGAAATAAAAACAAAATAACTTACATCGAATTTCTATGAGTTGGTTTATTTTCGTTTGTGTCCATAGCACTCAAAAAACTGTCGATATTTTTTTCTCTTCCTTTCAGTCGAGCATTTTCTTCTTTCAGTTTTTGAACATTTTCCTGAGAAGCTCGCAGGTCTTTCCGTAACTTTTCAATCTCCTTTTTATACTTCGCGCATTTATCACAGTGGCTTGGACTATTTCGTCCAGTATTTGTATCTCCATTTGTATTATCGTCAACTTGACTTTGGGAATGCGCCACTGAGCTTGATGATTTGAAACCTCTGAAGAAGGGTGGATTAAGCTGAACATTTTCAGGAACCGTGAGAGTGAGATTTTTTACAGAAACCCGATTTTGGCGTAATTGCACTAATCGGATTGCAATATAAAACTGCTTTCTGTCAAGATGTTTTGATCCATTGTTTGTCATACTCATTATCATCTTGACAACATCATCAGGTAAACACGATAATGCTAATAGTGAATGCACTTCTTCACGAATCACTTTTGTGTTTGTGTTGTGGATATCACATGATTTAAATAGTTTCTCAAAGAGAGGCTTCGTCGGGAAATAAAATAAACAAAAAACGAAACATCTCGTTAAGTTACTAAAGTCTTGGAATAAAATCAAGCAGCTTTTCAGGAAAACCGCAAAATCAATACTCACCAGTTCCTGTTGTAATGGACTATATGACAATTTGCTCTTTTGTTTTTTGCATTGTGAAGATTCTTGACTAACATATGATTTTGGGCCAGAGACCATATTTACATTTCCTTCTTTGTACAGTATAATGTTCGAGTTCTGCCGAGGCTGAGAAAAGTTGATGTTTGTTACTAAAATTGTTCTTCTATTATTGCAATGCTCAAGGGTTGGTGGCCATCCACATGAATTTTTATATATCTTCTCAAACGTTGCTGACGAGAAAACTCGGACCACTGCCTTTTATGCTTTTTAAGCAAAATTTAATTTTAAATAGACTTGTGACCATTAGAGGCTCTAGTCACGAACGAACTCTTTAAATAAAAGGGTTGATTTTTATAATGACCCGACTTCTATTTAAGACTGCCTTGTGGCGAAGGATGACCACAATAGGGTGCTTCGATTGTTAGATAAGTTACATATGTCTTGAGTATGTCTAACCGTAGTAGGTCACATAATTTCATTTTTGACCAGAAGTTCAAGGTGCTGTTACAGCATTATGAATCTTTTGCTACATCACATACTGCATAAACTTACATGGTTTGATTCTTTGTCTACCCATTGGATGGAAAATACCAAACCAAAAAACGTATCTTTGAAAACTAAAACACTGCGATGTCTAAAATGCATTCGTTTCTGAAGACGTGGCATTAGCAATTTTATTTTTAATCTCAGAAAGTCCCTTGTGTTTATTGCTAAAATATGTGATTGCCAATAGTTTCTTAGCTCTTATTACACTAACTTCATACCTGAAAGTAGTTTCTATATTCGATAGAGAAAGATTAAACCTCATCATTTAGCAAACGCAAAGGCATATGAATGATTTAAGCCCGACTAAACACCGACGTAGCCTTTCTTATTAAAATATTCTCAACAAGCTCTCATATTCATAGAATCCTGATCCAATGACTCTTAATTCATGGATTGCATATATTTATAGATCACTCAGTAGCATTCCTCATGGGTAGAGAATTTGTATATAATTTTAGTTTTACTCGAAACTATGTTCAATTTAGAAGAACATGCTGCTTCATTGTGGCTGTAACATAAATTGTAAACTTCAATGGCTACTCGTAAAATATCTTTTAATATGAAAATAATTCTTTATTATTTACTAATATTTTTTGAAAATTGAATACTAATGTTATGCCCTCTCTAGCTCGTTCAGAAGTGCACTTTATGCTTCTGATTCTTCAAAGAAATAGCTAACGCAGTCACCAGCAATTACTTGCTTCTCATTTTGAATCATACAAAAATCTTGATTGGCATTTTGTAAAAATGACTAATATTGTGCGCGTGCAACAGTGCAATAAACAAAATAACTAACGCAGTCACTAACAATTACCTATTTGGTTTACATTTTGAATAAAAGAAATGTCACTCGAATAAAATATCGAAAAAAAGAAAAAAAAATCTCAAAAAAATGGAAGAACTTAGACTGCCAATATCTTAAGACGAAGTTATTTATCCATGCATTCAAACAAAAGTGAAAGCATAATAAAAGACTCGTAGCAACAAACAAAAATCCTAGGTCTCTATTGAAGTTTCCTTCCTCTTTGTTTCGACTTTCTTGGGTTTAGAATGCCCTAAAAACATGTTTATTCTACCGTAATATCTGGTAGAGCAAGAACATGAAATGAATGTGAAGTTTATTTTTTGTTACCTCTTGCTTCATGTGTCATTTCTCGTTTCGCTTGGATTCCAACTTTGTGCGTTTTAGTAAATCTACGTCATAATAGTTGGAAAAGAAATTATTTTAGGATGAAAAATAGTCAAAATAACTTCATCACATTTGCAAATCCCACGCTTCGCACTTCAAAATTTCTTTCACAAAATGAGAGAGTTTTCCGAATGGATGATGGCACCGTACTACCATTACTTCACATACTGGTTACAAGTAGAATTCCCACCCTATAATATATGTATTTTCGCGCCGTAATGATAACTCAGCCCAATGATACTATTTCTCCTATCTATTCACTTACATAACAGTATACTTTCGATGTACGTAATATCCTAATGTGACAGAGAATACAAACGGAACCTCTTGCGCAACAGATGCAGAAACTTCTTGACGTCAGATAGAGCAGGAAACATCTTGTTTCCAAGTCTGTACGTGATTTGTGATATCCATAAATCTAGGTATTCGTATTGATGTGCTTGATGCAAATCCATGATCCATCACGTCATACCATTCTGATGCCAGAGGTTCCTAATACTGCAATTGTGAAAAAAAGCATCCATTCATTACAAGATTTGATATCCATAAATCTAGGTATTCGTATTGATGTGCTTGATGCAAATCCATGATCCATCACGTCATACCATTCTGATGCCAGAGGTTCCTAATACTGCAATTGTGAAAAAAAGCATCCATTCATTACAAGATTTTTTTTTTTGCAACTTGATTCAACCATGATGCTCTTGTTTGAGAGAATGGAAACAGGAATGTTGTATGGAGAGACAAAGGATGAGTTTGGTAGTGAATGTTGGAAGCATTGATGCCCTTTGAAAGAGTCGTGCATATTAATAGTAGTTAAAAAACGGTTATTTCTTGCGTAGAAAATGGAATGTCGGTGCCAATACAGAAACTAAAAAAATATTTTGATTCAATAAGAACATTTCTACGTTCAAGAATTTTACAATCTCTCTAGCTAGATCAATTTCATTATTTCTCGCTACAATTCAATACATTTTCATACACACAATAATTGACAAATCCATTCCTCTCTATCATACCTACTTCATCTTTTACTTTTTTGACATCCTTCCAGAATTCTTTCTTTGCATTTTATTTAGCTTCATATAACAATGAATATCTTCTGAGTGGAATTTAAAAAAAACAAACAAAATCTAAACTTATCCAAAATCTAGACAAAAATAGGGCTTCCATCCACCACTATCATGAACAAATATCGCAATGGTAGCCGACGTAATGCTGTATCCTCTCGCAATAATCACAAACACAATGAAAATCTCAATACCACCAACGGCTACAGCTACAGCTACAGCAATGGCCATAACAGTTCCACCCATAGCAATAGCCCCAAACACAGTACAACAACAACTCCCAGTTCCAGTTCCAATCTGGAGATGAATAAACATGCTAGAGCTCCTAATGCCATGAATCTTCGTAGTCATGTGAGGGGACGAGGAGACTATCATCACGATCGTTCGTCCTCCTATCGATCTACGAATGCAACTGCCACCATCACCAAACATAATGAAAATGAAGGGTACGAAGATGAATCTGAAACTCGACGAGAATGGGATCAAGAACGAGAACGACATTATTATCGAAGGACTCAATCACAACAACAATATAATCATCATTCAAAACAAAATCATGCTCATAATCCTCGCCCGAATTCTCCCTATGACCCGAATCTCAACTGTTGGGAGGACAGTCATTCGATTGCTTCGAGTAAGGGCGAACCCTCCGAAACCTTACCCTTATCTTCCAGTGCGAGTGTGGGATCGCATGTTCCTACGCAAACATCCAGGTTTCCACATGCGTCGTATAGCTCTGCCGCAAGCGAAGCGGCCAAAAGTGACATAGCGACGGTTTGTTCGGAAAGTGTGGTAGAAGACTTTGATGTAGCGAGTGTGACTTCTGGAGATACTAGTATGATGCATTCCAATGTCACACTCAATTCCACCACTAGCACTTTTAATCATATAACAAACAGCAGTGTGAATTTTATAGGTGCTACATCTATGAATGGTACGGCGACAATGACCTTGAATGTGAAAATGGGATTGGTTTCGAATGCTAATTCTTTTACAAATCTTGCCAGTACTTCTTCTGCTTCCGCCAATACTCATACTCCCAACGGAATTAAACTTCCTCCGATCAATTCAGCATCTCATACTACCTGCACCACACTACATCTACCTATTGGTACTTCCACTAGCACAATGTTGGAAGAACGAGAGGCCTATTTTCGTCATAATATTCACGATCAAAAACGTCCTTTTCCATCAAGTACCGCCAGCATCGCCGCAAGTCATGGGAGTGCTCGTGAGGGGAGCATTCAAAGTCTTGGAAGCAAACCTCCATCGATTAATGATATGGGTCCACCTATCCCCCGAATGTTACTAGGGAGTAGTGCCACTGCCAGCCAAGCTGGGAGTGTCCATTCGAGTACGGGGGTTCCGAGTGATGTCGTTACCAAAGATGTGGAATTAGAAGATGATGGTGCGAGTATGGAAGCAGACATGGCTGAGATGGAAGTTCAGAGTCTTCCTAGTACCTTTGATGATGGGAATGTTTTAGAGCAACGTGTCAATAATAGTCATAAAGAAGAAAAACCAAATACATCCATACCTGAAAATCCTCTTTTTAGTAGTACCTCAAGCGGTCGTATCAGTCCTGGAGGGACCGTCTACAAAGGTCGAGGGGTACGTCGATATCTAGGTCGATATATGCACCTTCCACTCAAACGATTTCATCAAAATGGAGCCCAACCTCTCGATACCGATGATGAAAATACTGCTCCTTCGCCACCTCCCTTTCGGCGAAATAGTCGATCACGTTCTCGATCACGAAGTGTCAGTCGAAGTCGGAGTAGAAGCCGTAGTTGGAGTCGAAGTCCTAGTCCACCCGTCCGTCGATCGAGTTGGAGTCGAAATCGGAATCCTAGTCGGAGCTTAAGTCGAAGTCCAAGTCCTAACATGAGATCCAATAGGAATAATCGGAGGGGGTATAATTCCAATCATAATCGACGATTGAGAAATTTACATCTGGAGGCGGAACATGAGGAACATTATGCTCGTGTTCGATTAGGATCTCCTCTCAAAAGTCCACGATGGTGATGTGTGATTGTTGGAAGACATTGGAGAATATATATATCCATCACAGATATACAAAATAGCAAAAAATGATGGATTCTAGGAAATTTCCAATCGATCGGTTATACTTGTCTCCAGAAACAATGAATCTCTTCATGTAGTATTTAGGTTGTTCCATAGACTGACTGAATTGTTGGTCTGGTGAATGGAATTTGTGAGCTACGCGGCTAATAAATAAATCAAAAAGTAAACTTTCCAGTTATGAAAATGTGCATACATAGAATTAAATGATTTTGACTCCAATTCCAAATGCATCTTTTCTCTATTTGAACCAATGCTCGAAGGAATCGAATATGAACGTTGGAATGTTTATATAAATGGAGGGTGTTGAATTTTCTTTCCAGGAATTGAGTTTGAAAACAAAGAGATCAAACTCCATTCTCATATCCATGCACTGGATTTGGGCGGATTGAAAATTTGTCAATATTTTGTTTCCATTCGATTGGAACTGCTGCGTATCCACGAGTGAATTGGTTGTTTTCAGTATCATTTGAGAAAACCTCGAAATTTCATTCTTTCAAATTGAAGAATGGAACCACAAAAAATAAGTACCGAATGAGAAAAACCAAGAGAAAGGATAGCTATCCTTTAGGTAATCTGTTTCCGCTTCACTATACGAATTCAATTATATAATGCAATGCAGGTAAATGCGATGCATGAATCTAAGTTTTGTATCAGAATCTTTGTTCTATCGTTTAAATCGTATTTATTTATTAGAAAGGGAATTCTTTCATTCACTACGATCACAAAGTTGATATTTGTCTTCATGTCAATCATCTCATTTTAAGTATATGTAGGAGATAATGTCATTCTGAAATTACAAAATCAAATAAGAGTCATCGAAAAGGAACAAAATATTTCCTTCTTCCATTTTTAGAATATCATTCTTTATTTCAATGCTTGTAATATTGAATCAATTTCACAATTGTCACCAACTTTTCCATCAAAATGCTCCAATACATTTGTTTCTCCTCGAAATACAAAAGTACCACCCTGACGCAAAGTATCCTTGATATTAGGAGGAGCCAAATTTTGAATTCCAATATTATCCGCAGCATTTTTGTACGCTTCACCAAGTGCCTTTAATGAATCCTCATCATTCCGACTCATCATTTTATCCACAGCGGGAGGATTCCACATGGTCTTAAACCCTTTCTCAAGAGCCAATGCATCTCCCATACGCCCATCTTCATCTCCAAAGCAAAGAGATGGATCAATATCCAATTGAGATGCAAATTCAGCAGCAGCTTCACTACTGCCAACTCCTACAAAGTAGAGTTTTTTAGAGGAAAGTGCTGGGAGAACATCGTCGCGGAGTTGAGCGGCGTGCTCCCAGCATAAAAATCATCCAAAGTGACGAAGAAACGCACAAACGGCGACTTCATCAGCTACTCCGAAAGGGGTGTTGGAACGCCAGAGGGATGGGAGAAGGATGGACTTTTGGTCGGATGCTCTTGTGAGAGGAGTTGATTGAAGCCCTTCGTAAATGTTGGTGGAGAGGGTTGTGGTTGCACTTAGTGCAAAGGCACTGCTAATAGTGATGGCTAATGCCAAGAGTGTCTTTCCACTCATTCTAATTTCCTTCTGTTAAATTATAACACGACATTCCATATTTTTTTGCAAAACAAGCAACTGACTCAGAAAAGTGAGGTTCAAGAGTTTTTTCAGCAATACGAATTTAGATAATGAAACGTACTTGACCATGCTGTCAACTACTATCATTTTTTTCTTTCTCATTTCAGTATAATATGGCAATTAGTTCAGCATGCCCTTCATCATTCAAATTCTTTTCATCTGTGAGACAACAGGAATATAAAATAAGAAAAGCAAATAAAAAATTTGTGCATGAAAACGAGATGAGTATTTTAGTAGAGTTAATTGAGTGGACATTGAATTTATTTCCCATGTGCGTACAAAGATAGATCAAAGCATGGGATATGCAAAGCCAAAAGCCATATTATGAACAACCCTATTACTATTGTCCAAATAGATAGCATGAACGTCTTAATATAGAAGTAACCTGCCTGCAAGTATTGGGTGTTGTCAATTTCAAACTAGGAATCAGATCATTCCCAAAGCTGAGCATTTTGACATTGCTTTACTATCGTCACAATAAATTTAGAAAATTTTGAATGAATCATAGTTTCTTGGAAAACCATTGAATATGAAAAATACATCTCCAAGCACTATAAAACAAAAAAGATCATTGTTTTCAAACATCAAAAGTATCCCCTCTTCGATGAGGATCCGCAGATGGAGGTTGCTGCATTTGTTGATTCCTTCCCCCTCCAGAACCTCCACGCATTTCCGTTTCTACCTCCCGAATAAAATTCATTGCCCCGCCTGCAGGCGAAAATACTAATACCTGATTAGGACACCCGAATGCATCACAACAACACCTTCTGGGGGCTTTCAATGGAGAACGTGGCCAGGCCCAAAATGGTGTACATGATAAGGATGTTACTATGGCCACTCCATCGGAAGGATCTGATAAATATCCTCGATGGGGAAAAAGTGGAGCTGATACAATGGAACAAGGTGTGGTTATATTGATTCGTTTGATATTTAAAATTTTATCAAATGGAACTTCTAGTTCAATATTTCCGATCCAAAAATTGAGACCACCATCACTCGTGACGTCTACGGATCGGACAGAGTTATACCAGAACCAAGCAACTATGGCCATATTGCAAACTGTTATGGATACAACGGTTGCATGAGCATTGATCGGGACTGCAGCGATGAGTAAAAATACGAATATGGATTCTAATATGAAAAACATGAGTTTGAAAGCTATTTATGATAAAGAAAAGAAATGAATGTTAGATGCAAAAGAACAAAATTAGGAATGCAATTATAATCCATGCATGGTGCAAATAAAATACGAAAAAAGTCTCCTTACAGAATGAAAATGGCGCAGATTGAAATGATGCAACCACGCTGCCATTGTCTGTGACATAGGTGAGACTTTGTGCTATGAGGAGAGGATCATCTGGATCGAGCATGATTATTTTCTTTGAGGTAGATTCTAATTGTGCTTTAGACTTTTGATTGTCCTCGTTGACAGACGTATGTTCGATTGGTTATTGTAGGCCTGTTGCCTTATTTGAAAAAAAAAAGTATCAACCCGTCTGCAGCAGTTAAGCTTGCTGTAATGTATGGAAAGAGACCGTTTCCTCGATGTTATATAATTTACAAAGGAATCTGTTTTGATTAAATGACTAACTAAACATATCCCTCACATAGGAGATCCAATGACCTAATTAAAAATTCTTTATATTTTTATTAGCAATAATGAAAATTTCTTAGGCACCATATATGAATTTTGTCAAGGTACGTAAAGTACGTAGCACCAAAAAATCAGTAGAAATAAGCATATCATTTTATCCATTTGATTTTCTTTGATATTACAGAGATTATGTCACAATTATGATAACAAATTGCAATTACTTTTGAAGGCCTAAGCACATGAAGTGTCAAACATTATAGTTTTGAAAACGAAACAAGTTTGCATGATTTTTCCATATTGGAGTTACTGCGCAAGGATCAAAGATTCCTGCATTTCACCAGGATCATCGAATCATAAACACATTACCATAATGAGCTTTGAAGGGTGTCCATCCTAATATTTACATTTATGCACGTTTGCAACTAAAAAATTCAGTCACCAATATCTTTCTGTTTACACAGCTTTTACTGGTGGACTTCATCTTTGTTAAGAAGCTAGATAACATTATCTCTTTTGGCACTCTGCTGTTTGCCCTCTCGAATACCCTCTCTTTTATGTTCAAAAACCCATCATCAATTGAGCCATTCATTTTCTGTCGTTTTTCATATATTCTCTTCTTTTTTATGTTCCTATTCAATAAATCTTGTAGCTGTCTTATCAAATTGCATATCAATATTCAATCTCGCACTAAAAAGTGCTAAAGCTTATCCAAAAAGTGGAATGACAATAGTAATGCAACTCATCAGGTTATTGTGCAGTTTTGGTTTTGGATATTGAATATATGCAAACAGAAGTTATGATTTTACAAGCGGTAAGAAGTAAATGAGAAAGGAAAGAAATTCAAAGTTCTTAAGTTCTTTGAATTTTCTCTTTTTTACCCTGGTCGTATGTTTGGTTTCTCTCTTTTTCGAAAACTCCTTTTCTTTGTTGAGAAATTATCCAATAATAAAGTTCTTCAAAAGGACATAAAACATAATCATAGATCTTTCGCTTTTTGAGAGACTCTAGAGCAAATAGGATCAACTTCCAATTCGATAGCCGCTTTCAACTTGTTTTTATGTTTCTTCAACCCCTCTGTATTCCGGGACAAAGTTAGGTGTAGACGCAACATAAATTGTGAGGGAGTTAGCTTTTTTGTCATTTTTGTTATCATTTCCCTTTTGAAGGTAACGAATGACAATATAGGAGATCTCCAATTTTCTTTTTTCGTATCGCGATTGACATATATTTTCGAATAGAGTTTGTTGCTCAAGACAAAAACGAAATGAACTCGATAAAAATTGATTTGGCTAAGATACTTAATTGTATTCTAGTCGTGGAATGTTACTACGTATCGGTCTAAATGAAAGAAAATACATAGCTGAATTTTTAAGAATTTAGTCCCAAGTGACGGTTGAATTTGCCTAATGTATTTAAATGCTTCAAAAATGTATCACACTCTATTTTTCCTTTCGTTCACAACATATCACCTCACAGAAGATATTAACTTTCACTTTTTACCATTCACATTACAATGAAGATAGTCTTCACCTTTAAATTCTCAGCTCTCCTAGTTTCTGCGCTGTTGCTTCTCACTAGGATATGCTCAGCGGATACGAACAATAGTACAGCTTTTATTGGAAGGAATCATTTGAGGCAAAGTCTGGATGAAGATGCTCCAAACTATAAAATTGAAAAAATCTTACATCATGAGACGAGTCAAGAAGATGATGAGAATCTGCTTATAGCCAAACGCATCCTGACGATAGAGAGCCCCAAAAGACTTTTGCAGGATAGAGATTCAATAATTAGAGTAACTTTCCGAGCGTTTTACTGCAGAATTCCATTTTCAAAATGCGCCATATTCCAAGAGAAAGAATCTGAACCAATCATGACTCCAACAGACTTAGAATCACAAGAACTGAAACAAAATACCACTTCGATCTCTATCACCAACGACGTCATGGAATCGCTTTCAGAAGCTTTACAATTTGCTCCAACGGGATCACCAACGTATGACTATTCAAACATGACAATGAAAGATTTACCTATCTTTGATTCAATCAGTTGCGAACCATCCACATTAAAGTCAAAAGGGCCTTCCCTAGAGCCATCGCATAAACCTACTTCATTACCCACACAAAAATTGTCTGTTATGCCTTCGTCAACACCAACATCAACACCATCTTTCAAGCCATCTATTCATCATTCATATCAACCCTCTTCATACTCCTCTATCAACCCCTCTTCCATGCCTTCTATTCATGCCTCTGCAGTACCTTCTATCACTTCAACTACTGCACCTAGTGCAAGCCCGTCATCCATACCATCCACTATGCCCTCTGTGACTCCTACTGATATGCCTACAGTGCACCATTCGGCAATACCATCTATCCATCCATCATCTTTTCCTACCCATTATCCTTCTAATGAGCCATCAGCAAAGCCATCTCTCTCTCCTACTTCTACACCTACAACTAAGCCATCGTTGAGTCCTAGTACATCACCCTCTATTACTCCAACTATATACTCATCGATCTCGCCCACATTAGTGCCATCATCTAAGCCTACACTTAATCCTACTACTATGCCATCTATTTTACCATCTAAGTTACCTTCAGCGCGACCATCTGCTCAACCATCTAGAATGCCTGTCGCTGATATGGAGACGTGCCGTTTTTCAGTACCAATTGAAGACTCAGATTGTAAGAGTCATTTGACATCTACACATATAGATGAGGATATGCGCACCATCAATCGTGATGAATATATTTGCTCTCCAAACAGCAAATATCGTTTTGGCTTGACAATGGATGAGAGTTTATGTTTGTGTGATGGAGATAGAAAAGTATGGTGCGCAGATGATTGCTGTGACAAAGGAGAAGATCCATATGTAGTACTTGAGAGTGACGGAAACTTGGTAGCATATCGTGAAAGGAGAAACTTATTCCCAGGATTTATGAGGCAAGAGACGTTATGGGAGAGTGGAACAGCCTTAGGAACAACGAAGCTGAAGATATTCAATAATGGGGAGGTATCATTGGGAATGCCAGAAGATTCAAGTGTAGTATATTGGAGAGCAGAAAAAGAAAATTGGAACTATATGGGATCAAGCACATTTGGGAACTAACTATCTGAAAGAGCGTACGGGGGACTATCAAAGTTCACAGCAACAACAACAACAATAACAACTATACTGTAGCACAAAAAATTAGTAGAAATAACATATTCTTCTATCCATTTAATTTTCTTCGATATTACAGAGATTATTTCACAATTATGATAACAAATTGCAATTACTTTTGAAGGTCTAAGCACATGAAGTGTCAAACATTATAGTTTTGAAAACGAAACAAGTTTTGGATGGGCTGCCAAGCTAGTTTGCATTATTTTTCCATATTGGAGTTACTGCGCAAGTCCAGTAATAAAGTTCTTCAAAAGGAAATAAAACATAATCATAGATCTTTCGCTTTTTGAGAGACTCTAGAGCAAATAGGATCAACTTCCAATTCGATAGCCGCTTCCAACTTGTTTTTATGTTTCTTCAACCCCTCTGTATTCCGGGAAAAGGTTAGGTGTAGATGCAACATAAATTGTGAGGGAGTTAGCTTTTTGTAATTTTTGTAAGAATGGATTGTCTAAATGACGTTATTCACAAATTGTGTTGTCACCAATCGTGTATATGCCATTCTCTAATTATATTTTATGATTCTCGCTTTCCAGCTTTGAATGATGTAAATGTTCCGTCCAAATTATTTTCCCATTTAAAATCACATTTTTTTCGTAAGTGCTAAAAATCTACTTAGAATCTCGATCACGCAAGATTACGTCATAGAACGCAAAAGTTGAAGATAAAATTCTAAACTCATTCTTTCACCCTTCCTCGCAAACCTTATTGACGTCTTAATGATGCAATAACCATATCTTTTTGAGTTCCCTTATTTTTATCACCATCAATATTAGATTCTCTGCATTTAAGCAGAAAATTTTGAAACAGAGAACCAAAACGAAGAAAGAATTCTATCGAAACACTGAGTTAATCATCTCAAATTGGGTCAAGTTCAAGACACACTAATTCAAGCTTGAATTAAAGAAGGCTTAGAAACGCCATTGGCCTCTCTCCATCGTTTCAGAGTTTTCTCTTGTGAAATAAACCATAGCAAATACGCATCCATTGATTCTTCGATTCAACATCACAAATATTTTTACGATTTGGAGCGAAAAGTAAAGGTCCAGAAGATTCTCGATTCGATATTTAAGAGTGATCACAAGCTCAAAAATGAAATTTCACTCAAGCGCTTTGGCACTTCTTGCTACTTGGTCTGTTGGCTGTGATGCGTTTACATTACATCCAGCATTTCGACAGCAACCTAAGACAAAAGTAGTGCTCCATGGGAACAACTTCGGAGGTGGTTTTGAATCTGAATACGATCAACAAAATTCTGGCTTTGGAGGAAGTAGTTTTGATAATAACGATCAACAGGGGCAGTTTCAAAATGGTATGGAGTCATCCTTTTCTGGGCAACAAGATGCGCAATCTCCAATGCAAGGTTTTAACAATAATAATAGCAATGGAGATCAGGGATTCGTATTAGGAAAGGGTCCTCAAATAAAAAATGAGTTTGATAGTGGTGGATTTGGAAGTAACAATAACAACGGAATGACCGAATCAAACACATCATTTGGACAACAATCAAATAGTTTTAGCAACAATAGTAGTTTTGGACAAAATAGCAGTTCTAATAGCTCTCCAGGTCCTGGACAATCCAGTATACCCGGAGGTTTCACTTCATCTCGTGATAACAGTGGCATACCAGGACAATCATCTAGCCCTGGAGGCTTTACTTCGTCTCGTGGTGGTAACAATAGTTTTGGTAGCACTAGTACCTCTAGTGCAATACCTGGAGCAGGCGGGATGCCATCTCCATCATCTAGTCCTGGAGGCTTTACTTCATCTCGTGGTGGTAACAATAGTTTTGGTAGCACTAGTACCTCTAGTGCAATACCTGGAGCAGGCGGGATGCCATCTCCATCATCTAGTCCTGGAGGCTTTACTTCGTCTCGTGGTGGTAACAATAGTTTTGGTAGCACTAGTACCTCTAGTGCAATACCTGGAGCAGGCGGGATGCCATCTCCATCATCTAGTCCTGGAGGCTTTACTTCATCTCGTGGTGGTAACAATAGTTTTGGTAGCACTAGTACCTCTAGTGCAATACCTGGAGCAGGCGGGATGCCATCTCCATCATCTAGTCCTGGAGGCTTTACTTCGTCTCGTGGTGGTAACAATAGTTTTGGTAGCACTAGTACCTCTAGTGCAATACCTGGAGTAGGCGGGATGCCATCTCCATCATCTAGTCCTGGAGGCTTTACTTCGTCTCGTGGTGGTAACAATAGTTTTGGTAGCACTAGTACCTCTAGTGCAATACCTGGAGCAGGCGGGATGCCATCTCCATCATCTAGTCCAGGAGGTTTCACTTCGTCTCGTGGTGGTAACAATAGTTTTGGTAGCACTAGTACCTCTAGTGCAATACCTGGAGTAGGCGGGATGCCATCTCCATCATCTAGTCCTGGAGGCTTTACTTCATCTCGTGGTAGTAACAATAGTTTTGGTAGCACTAGTACCTCTAGTGCAATACCTGGAGCAGGCGGATTGCAGGGACAATCTTCTAGTCCTGGAGGATTTACCTCATCTCGCGGAAGCAGTAGTAGTTTTGGTAGTGCCACCAGTAGTAGCACAATGCCGGGGCAATCTACTAGTCCTGGAGGGTTTACTTCATCTCGCGGAAGTAGTAACAATAGTTTTGGTAGCACTAGTACCTCTAGTGCAATACCTGGAGCAGGCGGATTGCAGGGACAATCTTCTAGTCCTGGAGGCTTTACTTCATCTCGCGGCGGAAGCAGTAGTAGCTTTGGAAGTACCACTAGCAGTAGCACAATTCCTGGAGTAGGAGGAATGCCGGGGCAATCTCCTAGTCCTGGAGGCTTTACTTCATCTCGCGGGAGCAGTAGTAGCTTTGGAAGTACCACTAGCAGTAGCACAATGCCGGGGCAATCTCCTAGTCCTGGAGGCTTTACTTCATCTCGCGGAAGCAGTAGTAGTTTTGGAAGTGCCACTAGCAGTAGCACAATGCCGGGGCAATCTCCTAGTCCTGGAGGGTTTACTTCATCTCGCGGCGGAAGCAGTAATAGTTTTGGAAGTGCCACTAGCAGTAGCACAATGCCGGGGCAATCTTCTAGTCCTGGAGGGTTTACTTCATCTCGCGGAAGCAGTAGTAGCTTTGGAAGTACCACTAGCAGTAGCACAATGCCGGGGCAATCTCCTAGTCCTGGAGGGTTTACTTCATCTCGCGGAAGCAGTAGTAGTTTTGGAAGTGCCACTAGCAGTAGCACAATGCCGGGGCAATCTTCTAGTCCTGGAGGGTTTACTTCATCTCGCGGAAGTAGTAACAATAGTTTTGGTAGCACTAGTACCTCTAGTGCAATACCTGGAGCAAGCGGATTGCAGGGGCAATCTTCTAGTCCTGGAGGCTTTACTTCATCTCGCGGCGGAAGCAGTAATAGTTTTGGTAGCACTAGTACCTCTAGTGCAATACCTGGAGCAGGCGGATTGCCGGGACAATCTTCTAGTCCAGGAGGGTTAACTTCGTCTGGTGGAAGCAATAGCTTTGGAAGCAACAGTCCATCTTCTAGTCCGGGCGGGTTTGCTTCATCTGGTGGAAGAAGTAGCTTTGGTAGTAACAATAACAATAGTTTCGGAAGTGGCAGTATATCGTCGAGTCCAGGAGGATTAACTTCATCAGGTGGAAGCAACAGCTTTGGCAGCGGAAGTAGTAGTGTACCGGGTGTCGGGGGAAATCCAGGAATGTCAACCAATTCTGGAGGATTCACTTCATCGGGAGGGAGCAATAGTTTTAATAGTGACAATACAAGTAGCTTTGGCAGGAGTGGTGATATAGGAATGTTGCCGGGGCAATCTAATAGTTCTGGTGGATTTTCGGGTGCAGGAGGGATTCCAGGTCAATCAAATAGTGCAGGAGGTTTTGATTCTTCAGGGGTTGATAGTTTTTCTGGCTCCTCGTCAAATCAGTACATGGGATCGGGAACTTATGTGAATGATGTTGCTAGCAGTCAAAATTCACAATATTCAAATAGCTTCAACTCAAATCAAGGTGGCTTTAGAAACCCTAATAATCAATACGAAAGAAACAATGATGGTGGCCCATTATCAAAACTGGCATCTTTTTTCAGTAAAGATGATCAGTTTGATGGATCAAATTTCGAAAGAGAACAGTACAATGCTGCATTCAATAATTTTATGGAAGATGAAGGGGTCAATTCTAATAATCGAAAAGAAATGAAATCTGCATTTGGGGGTTTATTTGATGGTCTTTTCGGTGGAGGTAAAAAGAAGAGCAAAGTGACTTGGAATAAAGATAACACAAATCCAAACGATCCTAATGCTCGCTTTGGATCCTCTATTCCAGGACAAATAAATAATAATTCAGGATCAAATACTGGACTAATGAATAATTTTGGATCAAATAATGGACAAATGAATAATGTTGGATCAAATAATGGACAAATGAATAATGTTGGATCAAATAGTGGACAAATGAATAATGCTGGATCACGTAATGGACAAATGAATAATGTTGGATCAAATAGTGGACAAATGAATAATGCTGGATCACGTAATGGACAAATGAATAATTTTGGGTCAAGTTCTGAACAAATGAACAACAACTATGGATCGGTTCCTGGTCAAACAAATAACTCCTTTGGACAGATGAATGCAGGAAATGGATTTCCTAGTGGATCTCCTGAAAATATGAATAATGATTTTAGTTCTACTAGGCCCATGATAAATAAACCAAAAGGTAAAAAAGATCGATTTATGGGAAATGGTCAAATATCCAATGGTTACGGTAGTACCAGTACCAGTGGTGCTTTTGAATCAAATGATCAATTCAATGATAATAATGATTCTACCAGCAGTATATTTGGTCAGCCTAAACAAGGCCGAAAAGTGGCCTGGAATACAGGTGATAGCGATCTTGTTTCAAATGGGAGGCCTACTCCTCGTGCCCTATTCAACCTAAACGAAAACAATGGAGATCCCATCAATGATCGTTACGGGTCATCGAGACAGATGAATAACAACTACGGAGCACAAGAGTATTCTTCGGGAAATGAACGAAAAAGTAGCAACAATAGGTTCATAAATATGGTTCAACTTTTCACGACGTTTGTAACCGGTTACCTAGCTAGTGTTATACCAATAGAAGACCTTGAAGAACTCTCAGAAGTATTTTCTCAAGCTGTTCAAGAACTCACTGAATTTGTTTAACAGATGAAATCCGCACCAGCTGATTTAAAGTGAACGCGCAAGATTTAGGGACGGATATAACTCATGTATCAAATTCATATCAATACTTTTAGATAATATTACTTCAAATTTAAAGACGAATTTTTCTCATTCATTATATCGAGGGGGAGTTAGACATGAAAAGACCATTAGCTTGCATACATCATATCTTTGCTTTACAAAATCAAATTAGTTTTAATTGTTATGCATTCATTTTTATCAAGCAACAGTCACTAAAACATTTACATTTTCAAATATTTGTGTTCGATTGAGAGAGCAATTGGACTGAAGATAGCACTTGATTTCATTTCATTATCGAGAGTGCTTAACCAACTTAACGGTAGACTATGTGATCCTCTTAGACACACATAAATAAATGGGCAAGAACAAGTAGAAGAAACAAATAGTACAACAAGTATGAATTTTGTTGTCATCACAAACATTACTCATATCGACAACGCAATATACTTTAAAAAATGTTTCATGTTCCTCCCAGAAATCACAACCAGACAGAATAATTTTGTCATGTGAGCTTGTGCAATATTTTATATGTTTTATAATTGTGAGCTTATTTGTTATTTGATTTATCTCATTCACAGGTGAATAATTCAATAAAGAAGATCAAAATTTAGGAACGACAATTTTTAATTCATTCATGAAGTAAAACGCTTTCCCATTGCTTAATCAATCTGCTTCATTTAATTTATAATCCAATGTAACATATAGAAACCAATTATTGCAATTAGATCTAGCTCTTGTATTTTCAACAGTCAAACAATAGATTGTTTGATCATCATCATGATAGATGATAATAATACCTGTTTCGTTTAGAAAGTAAAAAACGAAGAAATAAAAAATCTATCCTCTTGATATAGAAGGTTAGATTGTCACTTATAAACTCCTGATTTGATCATCATAAAATCATGTGATTATTCAAGATAATCTCACATGTCATTAATAACTCTTTTGGGCTGTGGGTTTATGATCACATGTAGTATTAGTCTATTACTGTAATTGCTTGATTTAAGTCAGTTTCTTGATAAGCATGCAATCACAAATAAACTCGATGAGAAAAAAACAAATTGAGATACACTTTAGGTTCTTCTTATTTTATGCAACCTTTAATGGTAGATTGATTTGCTTGTCATACATAGGATACATGTAAGAAATTGAGCTTCATGTTTTTGAACGCACACTATAAAATGGGCATTCAACAATCAAAATAATCACTTAAAGCACGTAACAAAAATTGATCTATAAAAAGCTTCTCCTGCCCGGATTCGAACCGAGGATAGTTGATTCAAAGTCAACGGTGATAACCACTTCACTACAGGAGATAAACTCCTTGACTCTTCACCATCCATTGAGTAATATAATCATTAATAATAAAAAATAATATACTCATCTAAAAATGACAATTGAGTGAAGAAAGAAGTTGCTCTGGACATAGATGACAAATAATTGGCTAACATTGATAAAAACTGCATTATTAGTGGAAACTTCAAAACAAAAAGTGATAAATTAAAGTTTCGGTTGTAGCATATATTGTTAGGAACATTATCTTAAAAAGCTAGCCCTTAAAACCCCAAACTCCATTGCAACTACTTTCCCAAATTTACTCGCTTGTCTTGAGAGCACTAAGAGCTTCGGCAGCTTCATCAGCGGCTTCTCCACCTTCTTCAGCATCTTCACCCGCAAGAAGTTTTTCCATTTCCTTCTGATGCTCCTCAAATTTCGATTTAAAATTATTTGCAATATCTGAATCAGCAAATCGAAGGGCAAAAACAGTTTCCACAAGTTCGCCATCCGCAAAGTCAAATGCACTCCATACCCATGATCGATCAGAACCAGCATTAGGTTCAAGAGTAATACGAGGATCTAACGCGTGATTCACAATTACTTTCATGGTTTTCTCTTGACGCATCAGACAACGGATACGTTGATGTTCCCTATGTTTGAGAATGCGCATTTCACCAATTCCACGTTCTTTCCATGATTTGGTTCCTGATCCCTTGTCTAGAAGAGTTTCTCCATAGACAAATAACTTTGACCTTTGTGAATATAAGACTTCCTGTTGTTTAAAATGTACGAAATGGGTTTAGTGAATTTTGGAGCGGTTTCGACTGTATAGATTCAGAGGTTTACAAAACATGAATCACTTACCTCTTCTTCTTCTCCAGTTTTTGTGTCAACTTTTTCTAATTTCACCTATAAATGAAGAAAATAACAACCCAGAGTTAGATATTCATTGGATTAAATCCTTTATGTCACTCCATGTCATCAAAGTATGCCAATAGTTTGGTAATCATTCCAGTTTTGAGGTTTCTATGGAAGTCAATAACGTGATATACGAGGTTTATACGCAAAAAATCATCACAGAAGCATAGTCACGACTGCTCATCTTGGGCTTGGAACCAATCGTTAAACTTACAACTGGCTCGAATGTAGCAGTGCTTTCTTCCTCTTCAACGGCTTCTTTGGGAGGTGCTACGGTAGTCTCCTTTTCCTCAGTTGTAGCTTTTACTTCTTCTTCACTCATACTTGCTCTTTTGGTTAGACGGTCTTTTCTTGTTTTTATTGATTGGTTGAATAAAAATACTTTCTACAGCACAAGTTGCATAGTATCTACGTCTTGTCTGTCTTTGAAAGGTTGAGATCTATTTTGAAAATCCGATGGTAATTCTCCTCTAAGTGTTCGTAAAAGTTTCATCGTACAAAATGTACCAAAGATAGATGTACATCGTATCTAATCATTTTTTTGTTGGACTATTACACCTAAACAAAAAAGTGCTTAGATAAAACAATTTAATTAATTGGCTCTTAATATTTAAAAGAGAATACATTTAGGATATTCAAACATATGCTTCCCTAAGTAATAATAAATAGCCGTTCAAAAATGAAAACAATTCCATGGAATTTAATTCATTGGTTTTGAGTTCATCATTGTTCCGAACGTAGACTTTTAGTATGTTGATTCGCGCCCCCTACTGGAGATCATTTCTTTTCTGTGAAAAATAAGTTAATTTTGACAATAGAGACTTGAATCTGCAAACACACCCGGTTTGGACAAGATTTCTTTGGCAGAGAGTAAAGGAGATGCTTCTTCTACACTATCATCGTCATCATTATTTCCCTCTGCTGGATATAATAATCGTAAAGCGGGTGTGATTTCCGATGCCAAATGAATATTTTCTTCCTTGATCGTCATGAAATCAAACGCAAAAATAACCTTCATATTTTTATCATTTGTCGATTCTTCTTGTTCCGAGTTTGAACGAATTTTCCCTTTGCCAGTCCAGATGGGAATCTTAGGATATCGTTGCGAAAAATGAGTTAATACAACATATTTCACTCCCATTCGCATACCCACATTGACAGCTTCACTGACCGTGGAATGGCGTTTCAATACTGCTTCTTCTTCCATACCATCTTCGAAGGTAGCTTCATGAATCAACACATCGGCACCTTTTCCAACTTGTGCTAATCTATCGGATGGTCGACAATCACCACTAAAGGCAATAGTATTTCCAAACGGACATAAAGTACCTGTTAGAAGAACTGCATGAGCATGAGCACAGTGGGCGACTGGAATGGAGTGAATATTGGTAATTCCTAAATCCTTCCTTAATCGATCTCGAAGATAGGGATGTATATTCATAGTACCCTCTCGAGTGGCGGGTAAAAAGCGACAATCCAATGGATCATAACTATTCCTAAGAATAGGATCAACTCTGGCATATTCCTCTAAAAAGCGAAAAATTGGCATGGGGGCAATTAAAATCGGTGGTTCTTCCCGTGGACACAATAGACGTCGTTCGGATAAAAGACGTATTAAACCTAAATGATGATCCGCATGAGGATGAGATATCCATATTGCTTTGATGGAAGCTATTCGTTGCTGCATAGATGATTTTAATTTGCATGTCAGAGAAGAAGACGATGACGACCATAATCGAAGAAGTTGACCAAAGGTACCTTCCCCCACATCTAAAAGAATGGCATTTCCATTTTTCATTTGTAGATAATTTCCAGTTACATTTCGGTGTTTACTAGGTATAGCAGATCCAGTTCCAGTGAAACTTAATTCTCCAAATGTTGAATTGGATATATTCGAATCTTTTGCAATATTGTTTGGAGAAATGTTCTCCATTTCCTTTTGGATATCGTTTGCCTTTCGAATAGCTCCTACTTGAGATAATTTTGTTACCAGACTTGAGAATTCTTTGTTTGTGAGTGAATTATGGCATGTATGAGACTTGACATGCTCCTTCATGAATCCTTTCTTAGCACGTGGAATTATAACATACTCTAAAAATTGAGAGGCTTCCATGATTTGACAACATTCATTATCCTTCGAATGATGATCATTGTAAGGAGGATTCTTCGTTAGGTCTGACTTTGTTGGAAACCTTTTAGAGTGATCATCGCCTTTCTGTTCTTCCTTGCATGAATTTAAATTAAAATCATTTTTTTCGCTCTCATCTTCTACTTCCATTTCGTTTGAGTTATTCAAGTTTTCACGAAAATCAGAGTGATTCTCATATTCCTCTTTGTTACTTTTGTATGAATACTCTTGATTTGGATTCAAACTACATGATCTTGAATATAGATCCTTATGAATCATATTTCGTGCCATGGCCTGAATACAAGCTGCATCAAAAGGGGAACGTCCATACAGAGAAGAGTCGTTTGCATTAGAGGAGAGAAAATCGGAAAGGGAGATTGTCGGAACTAACAAATGTTTTACATGTTCATCAAAGGAATTTCTCCATTTTTGATACTCTGGTTCTACATACAAGTGTTTTGAAGTTATATGAATCATCAAATCCATATCCGGTATATCACCTTCTTTATTTTTGGAGCTCTGATTTGATTTAGAATTCATGTCTTTTTGCTGCAAATCGGTTTGTAATTTTTTCTTATATTTCATAAGGATCGCATTACTTTGTAATTGCCTCAACACTGATAGATCAGGACATGCTACAATGGCGATGGACACACCGTACGGGCAGCTATTTTTATTTCCATAAGATCCATCATTACTCATTAAAACTTGATCTGAAGTAGCTGTATGTTCAAGCCCATCAATTGTGGATGTATACTTTATAGTTTCACCGTTTTTTAATCTGGCATAAAGTGGTCCTTTGGGTATACCCAACTCTAGTGCTTTTTGTACATTAAATTTAGCCTGAATGGGAGGAGTTGTAAATATATATGATTGGACTGGAACAGTGTATTGTTGGGAATTGGGTGGTATTGTTGAGTTTTGACCGTCAGGTTCTTCTGTTCTCGTGACAGGATCTTTATCATGAGAATTTTGTTTGGTTTTAAAATCATTTTCTTTTTTTTCATCAGTTTCTAATGATGCCATAGGTAGGCTCAGTGTATATAATGTGGGAATGCATTCAACTCTAAATTCACCATCATCCTCTTCCATACACGACTTTTTTTTGCGTTTTTTGGATTTTTTCATATTCTTTGGACCGTTCTTTGTCTTAGCTTGTGGGCTTTGGGGTCCTTCCTTAATATCCAATAAAAATTTATCTCTTCTCATAAAATGTCGAAGAGAGTTTATAAATGTAGACGATCCTTTGGGTCCCCAAATGGTCAATCCTGCCTCTATTTTTTGATTTGCTTCAGAAATCTGTTTCTTGTGAATATTACTACCTTCTTGAAGTTTTGCTATTTTGGTACCTTTGGAATCAGATGAAGCACTAGAAGTAGTATCCGCACTTGTTAATATAAACCCAGGCAATCCACCTAAACATGCATGGGTTAATTGTGTGACACATATGCGGTCAATGGATTTTAGTCGTAACCCTATTCCATTTTGATTCTGACCTTGGGAGTTTGTTCTAGCATCTAAAAAGGATCGTTGACAACCTTCACCACAGTTAATCAGAGTATGTTTTCCATTAGGCGCAATTAAAATGATAGATGGCGCGGAATCTAGCGTGTTTGTTGTTAAGATTTTGATGGAGGAAGTCATGCTCGTCCATTAACGAGGATTTTTGGAGCTAACAAAACTTAAAATGATACTTTTGAATGAAGAAAATATAGATGATGAATATTTGTAATTAGGATCTTTTTCTGCTAAAATGGAAGCTTAGTATAATGGAAGCACACTTCAGATTTATCTGCATCCAATCAAAAATCTAAAATAGCCTTGTGAAAGGTGTCTGGAGTCGTTTTGTATATTAGTTTCACTTATGAGACGGTGCAAATCAAATGATGTGAGATGGGCAAATGAATGGTTATGTTGGCATATTTCGTACTGGATCAACATACGTAACATGATTTTTGAAAGAAAAAAAGAATTGCTTCTCGTAAACCAGTAGAATCTATAATTTTTAATGAAGAGGAGTCGGGAAGTTATTGAAGAAGTCACACAAACCATGCTCTCACCTACCAACAGGTCAAAAGATTCCTTGAGCGAAACACAACTGTCTTTTACATAGCATAGCATAAAATCTCTTTAGTTTAATATGTTAAGTTGAATTACTCCCACAAAATACTTCGATTTACCAATAGCATTGAAATGAAATTCTTCCAACAAGAACTCTAAAACGTATTTCAAGATCGCAATAAAATTAATTCTTTCATTAAAAATCAGTATTCTAAAACAAGATCTGGACGATCTTCGCCACCATGGACTTTTTCAAGCAAACTTTCTTTAGATGAAACACTTGGAAAAGCTTCCTTATTACGATCCAAATACTCTTCCAAGTTATCAGATATCGTTCTCATACCATTACGTCCCTCAGTGTAATGATAACAAGTTTGATATACTTTTTCTCCGTCAGTGTATACTCCAGGTGTTAGTCGACGCTGACGCCAGTAATTTCCTGATCTGTCAGTAAAGAATGCTTTTGGAGAAAAATTCCAAAGGGTTCTTTCAGTGCAATAAATTTGATTGAAAAAGTCATTCAGATGAATAGGTCAGTTGAAAGCAAGAGGAGATTTAAACAAATTACACCTAAAAAAGACGTTGTGTAATCACAATACTTCACATAAACTTACTTCCATGAACGCTCCTTTACTGTATATTCAGCTTGAATGAGAGGAACTTTGGAAACTTCCTCTTCGTTTTCACTAGACTTTTTTGTTTTTGCAGAGGCTGATGCAATTGTTGCTGCATCCAATCCTTTATTTTGATATTCACCATAAATATCCACTTTTCCTCTGACAAACATATCTCTCAAAATAGCTGCCTTGTCAACGTTCACAACTCTTACACTCCATGATGAATTTTTGGGTTTTGGACGAGCATACCACTTAACCTGTTTGTCTTTTGGTTGGACTACCCCTACAAATTGGTACTCATTATTAGATTTAGGGCTTTTGGAAGTACGGGCAATTTTCTTTTGTTCCGCTTCCATCAAACGAGCCTCCTTGTATTGTTGGGAATTGGGTGGTATTGTTGAGTTTTGACCGTCAGGTTCTTCTGTTCTCGTGACAGGATCTTTATCATGAGAATTTTGTTTGGTTTTAAAATCATTTTCTTTTTTTTCATCAGTTTCTAATGATGCCATAGGTAGGCTCAGTGTATATAATGTGGGAATGCATTCAACTCTAAATTCACCATCATCCTCTTCCATACACGACTTTTTTTTGCGTTTTTTGGATTTTTTCATATTCTTTGGACCGTTCTTTGTCTTAGCTTGTGGGCTTTGGGGTCCTTCCTTAATATCCAATAAAAATTTATCTCTTCTCATAAAATGTCGAAGAGAGTTTATAAATGTAGACGATCCTTTGGGTCCCCAAATGGTCAATCCTGCCTCTATTTTTTGATTTGCTTCAGAAATCTGTTTCTTGTGAATATTACTACCTTCTTGAAGTTTTGCTATTTTGGTACCTTTGGAATCAGATGAAGCACTAGAAGTAGTATCCGCACTTGTTAATATAAACCCAGGCAATCCACCTAAACATGCATGGGTTAATTGTGTGACACATATGCGGTCAATGGATTTTAGTCGTAACCCTATTCCATTTTGATTCTGACCTTGGGAGTTTGTTCTAGCATCTAAAAAGGATCGTTGACAACCTTCACCACAGTTAATCAGAGTATGTTTTCCATTAGGCGCAATTAAAATGATAGATGGCGCGGAATCTAGCGTGTTTGTTGTTAAGATTTTGATGGAGGAAGTCATGCTCGTCCATTAACGAGGATTTTTGGAGCTAACAAAACTTAAAATGATACTTTTGAATGAAGAAAATATAGATGATGAATATTTGTAATTAGGATCTTTTTCTGCTAAAATGGAAGCTTAGTATAATGGAAGCACACTTCAGATTTATCTGCATCCAATCAAAAATCTAAAATAGCCTTGTGAAAGGTGTCTGGAGTCGTTTTGTATATTAGTTTCACTTATGAGACGGTGCAAATCAAATGATGTGAGATGGGCAAATGAATGGTTATGTTGGCATATTTCGTACTGGATCAACATACGTAACATGATTTTTGAAAGAAAAAAAGAATTGCTTCTCGTAAACCAGTAGAATCTATAATTTTTAATGAAGAGGAGTCGGGAAGTTATTGAAGAAGTCACACAAACCATGCTCTCACCTACCAACAGGTCAAAAGATTCCTTGAGCGAAACACAACTGTCTTTTACATAGCATAGCATAAAATCTCTTTAGTTTAATATGTTAAGTTGAATTACTCCCACAAAATACTTCGATTTACCAATAGCATTGAAATGAAATTCTTCCAACAAGAACTCTAAAACGTATTTCAAGATCGCAATAAAATTAATTCTTTCATTAAAAATCAGTATTCTAAAACAAGATCTGGACGATCTTCGCCACCATGGACTTTTTCAAGCAAACTTTCTTTAGATGAAACACTTGGAAAAGCTTCCTTATTACGATCCAAATACTCTTCCAAGTTATCAGATATCGTTCTCATACCATTACGTCCCTCAGTGTAATGATAACAAGTTTGATATACTTTTTCTCCGTCAGTGTATACTCCAGGTGTTAGTCGACGCTGACGCCAGTAATTTCCTGATCTGTCAGTAAAGAATGCTTTTGGAGAAAAATTCCAAAGGGTTCTTTCAGTGCAATAAATTTGATTGAAAAAGTCATTCAGATGAATAGGTCAGTTGAAAGCAAGAGGAGATTTAAACAAATTACACCTAAAAAAGACGTTGTGTAATCACAATACTTCACATAAACTTACTTCCATGAACGCTCCTTTACTGTATATTCAGCTTGAATGAGAGGAACTTTGGAAACTTCCTCTTCGTTTTCACTAGACTTTTTTGTTTTTGCAGAGGCTGATGCAATTGTTGCTGCATCCAATCCTTTATTTTGATATTCACCATAAATATCCACTTTTCCTCTGACAAACATATCTCTCAAAATAGCTGCCTTGTCAACGTTCACAACTCTTACACTCCATGATGAATTTTTGGGTTTTGGACGAGCATACCACTTAACCTGTTTGTCTTTTGGTTGGACTACCCCTACAAATTGGTACTCATTATTAGATTTAGGGCTTTTGGAAGTACGGGCAATTTTCTTTTGTTCCGCTTCCATCAAACGAGCCTCCTCGGCTTGAAAGCCTTCTTCAAAAGCATCTCCAATTCTGGCACGTTGTTCTTGCTTAAATGTATCGTATTTTTCCTTGCTAAGCTCGGCCCATTTCGAACTCTCGAAAAAATCCTCATCAGGATCATTATCAAGAGAATCTGCATCTCCATCTTGTTCATAACGACGTGATAATTTACTTTCCGCAGCAATAGCCTTTCGCAAACGGCGTTCTGCTTCAATGCCCGACTTAAATTTTGCTAAAAATGACTGACGAGGTGATTGAGATGTTGGTGGCTCGTCTTTTAGAGTTAAAGCTTTTAGTGGCGATGCGAAATGTATGGATTTGGACTCTGTGATTGTCACACAATTCACAATGAACAAGAATATGGCAAGTCTAGTTTCCATCATTTTTGATTTTTTGTATAGATGATGGATTCAATATCGACGATTTCGTCAATGTAATATATGTGAAGATGATGATGATTTCTTGAATGAACGGGTTGTTAGGCTTTAGATGCAACAACAACAAGTAATGAATGATTCGATTGGCATCAGCTGTCTTATTGAACATACGTACTTTTCGCATAACTTGAACTGCTGAATTCAATTGGAAAATCTTCCACGTGCTACATACAAGGAAATAACAAAATACACGTGGAAAGTAGACAGAAGATATGTAAACCAGAAAAAATACTGAGAAAAAAACTGTGATGAGATAAATCGTTTCATAATACCGTTAATGAGTACTGTAACTTCAACATAACCACAGCCGTAATAGACACTTGGACTGAACACTATACTCACAATTTCTAATAGTGACACTGATGATAGTACCGTTAATGAGTACTGTAACTTCAACATAATCTATTGCTGCTGATATAATTAATAGGCCTGTAGTAGTGGATTTTGAATTTCTTGCGTTCGCGCAATGCCAGTTTTATTTGCACGTTAAAGAAATGCAAAGGGCCCTCGTACACATCCAATCATTTTGCGACACACAACACTGGAGCACAAAGTACTCCGAACCAAATCAAGATAACACATGCACAGTGTGCCAGATGTATCAACCTCAATACGACAATCAATAGATGCAACATCATTTTAAACATTATACATCTCAAAGCGAGGAATCTCTCTGGCAAAAATATTTAGTTCCTCTTCTTTCCCCATAGTATCAAATTCTATCACAAAAAATATTGATTGAATTGTTAAAATAAAATTCGATTATAAAAAATGTTTTCAATATTAAACTACGACGAACAGGCTTACATGGCGACGAGCTGATCCTTGATGAGAACCAATTTAAGGATTGCAACAAGTTTAGGGAACAAAAACTTCTTTATGACAAACTTCAAAAGAAGACTGCCAACAACTCTAAAGATACTGAAAATCTCATTGGTGACTTAGAGAAACGATCTTCTGGGCTTATGAAACAACTATGGTATGCTGGCCTTTGTCAGGACGTGGATGGGAAGGTGAACAAGTTAGTACGTATTTCGGACAACAATGCAGTAGAGATAGCTTACATAGTCAGCAAATTCAGTCTTGCCATAAAGGAAATCATGTCGGACATGTCACTCATTTCTGAATCAGACACACTGGATAGTGCCGGTCAAAAAAGAGGCAGGCTACGTAAAAGGAAAGGCTTTCGACAGTTTGATGATCTTCCAATCCCAACAAAGATTCGATATCTGCGAACCATCCTTCACCAGAAAAATCGCCTCCTTCAAAGAGCCAAACAATGAATTCTCAAGCTTCAACTAAAACAACAACATAATTGAAAGCCCCCGCAGTGGTTGGAGTTAATTCATATTTTAGTCTTACTTGAAGATACTAGAACAATTGATAAATTTTCCAAATTATTATATAGCTTGGCTATAGAAGAAGAGGAGGAGAGACGAGCACACATCCAGGCCATTATGCATGAGAAATCAAAAAAGATTACCAACTCAAATACCGCCAGAGATAAGTTTCATCTTCAATGGGAACAGAAAGGAAATAACTTACCTCATGTACCAGCCGAATTGGAGAAGGAAATTAATGATTTACTGAAACATTCAAATTGTACACAACTGTTTGGTACCGGAAGACACCACCTTGACTTTGATATACTCTTGGATTGCACATCAGATTGGAAGGATATTATCTCCACGGTAGACTCTGAAAATATTGATATGGACACTCCCGGCTTCATTCAGGACACTCTACATAAATTAGATCTGGCATATGTTAAGGCAAACTATAAACTATCACAAATCAACAGACTTCAGTTCACGTATCACAAGGCTACTCATGCATATCTCTTGACCATAAACAAAATTGGAGACAAAATTCTATTCAAAAATCGATCAGCACCTACTACTCATACCAAAATATGGGATGATTCAGCTAAATCTTTCCGACCATACGTCAATGAGCAGGAAGAACTCATAGCCACTGGATGTACAACTCCAAGTCAGTGGAAACCTGTGCATTTGTGAAGGTGACAAAGGTAGGAAAATTGGGATACCGAGGTGTGGAATTATCACCCAATAGGATCGTCACAATCAAGGATGTCCAATCGCTAGTCCACAATGGGCATAAACTACCGTTGGAAATTAAAGAAGCTTTTGTGAAAGCTCACGGCCGCCACATCCGGAATTTATTCCAACCCCCAAGAAAGCTATATTTACGTTAGTAGTTGTTCTACCCTTTCTACCCACGAAATAGATCTGGATCAATGAGTGAGGAAAAAACTGTAGCAAAATTGTTTTGGAAGGCAATTGCAACTATACCTTCCAAAGCAAGGTTCGATGGCTTCCAGCTTGCAGCTGTTGGCCGATTTGGAAGAAGATGGCAGAAGATTTTATTGAATACAGTTAAGATCCTCTTACTTTTTTCGGAAGTCGTACTACACAAAACCACCTTTTATATTAAAACCAACCTATTCCTACGTAAATATTGAAAATTTCACATTTTCAGTCAATGGCCAAAAAGTGAAACATCAACCAATTACAACAGCATATTTTACTCTGAACTCTTATAATACCTCTTATCCTTACTCTTAAACCACAATGGGAAAACTACAAAAAAACAGGAAACGAACCAAACTCAAGAAAAAATCGCCTTCCAAGGCAAAAAGCCGATCAACTTCAAGAATGATTTCTGGCGCGCCAGAAAAATATCAAACCACCACCATGAAATCTCATGACAATGAAGTACATTCCGATACTTCTGAACCATCTGAAATTGTCTACAAATTCATCAGGAAAGTACTACGTGTAGATCATATTAAATGCAAAGACAAAGCAATTAGAAATGCACAACAAGCCTTAAAAAAAGTAGAGAATTCTGGGTTAGCAGATAATATTGATGATGCAGAATCAACTTCGCAAGAAGCCATTCGAGAAAAAGAAGAAGCTCAACAATGGATGCATCCAACTGAAGCTATAACAAAACTGTCGCAAATTCTTCAAGATCAAATAGAAAATTCTGATGATATGGAGATCATTGAAATGACTAAAGAATTCATTCTAGATGCAGAAGATTTGCTACAATTCATTGATCAAGGTCAAGAAGATACCTTTTTCTACAAGCTAATTCCTACGAACAAGTCACTAAATCTTAAGAAATCCAACTACATTATCAATGATTCCGATTCCGAAAATGAAGACATTAACATGCTACCTCCAATCGAACATCAAAAAATGGAAAATGATAAAAAAGTGAGCAATACTTTCAATGAAGCTCAATCTGATCAGAATGTATATGAAATAGACAGTGATCAAAACTCCCTTGATGATGGATAGAAAACTCCTGTAGCTGGTTCAACCTCCTCAACATCAGTCAACGTCATACAAACGCAACTAAATGAAGCATTGAAAATTTTATCCCCCCAAGAAAAAATTATGAAAACGAAGAATCAAGCCAAATTAAATGCTCAAAAAAGAAAACAAAAACTAGAAGATATGAAGAATGAACGCAAATTAAATTGTTCAGGATCAAAAGAAAAAAAAGATAGCAAGGAAACTTCCTTAAATCGTAAGAAGAAAACCTTGTTCAATAAAAAATCTACCATGAAGAAAAACAGATACATCGAATTCGAATCAGATTCCGAAGCATCCAACTCTTCGAATTCCAAGTCAGAAAGTGATAATGAATCTAACACTATCTCAGAAGATGATCAATCCCATCATTCAACATCCAGTAATGACATCATGTCTGAGGATGAACAACATAGTGAGGATACATCCGAAAATTGAAATGAAAAAGAAGATGATGATGACTCAATTAATGATTCAGAAAAAGAAGCTAATATCATTTCCAACAAAAAAATCTCGAATGTTAGCATCAAAACAGAAAGCAAAGAAATCGGAAATGAAACGAACTACAATCAATGTTTCTAGGTCCTTAAACGTTTACTACTCAGTTAAATTACATGTTGAAAAAGGAACCATTCCGACTAAACAATAGAAAAGGCACTTATAACTTGGTATAAGCAATTGTTATTAATGGATTCATCCGTTGTTATCTATAAATTTGAAGGAGAAGTACCAAATGAAGCAATCATTGGCTCAAAGAACATTCCATCCAATTTCTCTACCATGAAACAATTCTTCAACAATGTGAATGTCAAGCCAAACGGAGGCCATGCATGGTTTCAAGTATGGCTTGGACATGATGAATCATGTGACAATATTTTAACCAACATTAAACATTGGTCAGCGTCTTCTAATACCTCCATGTATCGCAAAAGACTTCAACAAAAATACACAGCCAAAGACTACTGGCTATTATGGTCCACTGAACGCATGGACACAGAAGCTTTACATGATGAAGTATCTACGTTACTGAGAAAGCATTCAAAAAAAGAATTTGTCTTTAGTTTCAACTTTAGCTATGTAAGAAAAGAAACCATCAACAAATCCAATAATGAAAGCAAATGGAATAGAGCATTAGTTATTGAAGTTAAGAGAGAAGAGAAAGATCAAATCTATTCTGTCTTAGGCAGAATCTTCAGCACTGCCATTAACATTAAAATCCTAGGCACAAAGCTTCGAATGATTCCTATGCTCAATAATGAACTTCCTTCTCACACAAAAATGAAGATATCACACCTCATCGCCAAGCAAGAACAGTTCCTCTCCACCCTAATTGTAAAGCCATGCTTATACATCAATGAAATCGATTATAATAATACCAGTTTGGACACAACCATGCGGGATATTATCATGAATCTGGAATCACTTCGTACCTTCAACTTAAAAGGTGAATCAATGAAAATCTTCCAGAATGTTGATTATAGTTCCTGGCATGCTAGTTACGTAGTCACATACCCAAAGCACCTGGAAAAAGAGGCAGAAGATTACATTTCACAACTCCCTGCATACCTTCATTACATTTATGGAAATGAGGTCTTACACATGTTGTCAGCTGATGGAGTTGCGAAAGCTCGTTCGTCGAAATGGGACTCCGAAAATCTTTGTGCTACATCCAATCTTGACCTAGAATTAGGTGCAGTCGCGACAGAATCTTCTGATAAAGGTTGGCTACCCTCTCTCCAATTGGAAGTAGTCGAATTTGACACTGAGAATATTGAATGGCAAGCTGAGTTACATAAACGAGCTACTGACGCTGATTCAGTATCAACATTTGCCTCCAAATCAGAAGTTGTACTTGAACAGAATGAAGAAAATAACAAAACTGAAAATGAAAATTCAGATCTTGATCGCACCACGCCCATCAAAACCTCCAAAAAATCTACCAAATCAAACAACCATAAAAATCCTTCCAATATGATATCACCTTCGCAAAAAGATGATACTATGTCCCCAACTATCAATAATGGTCATAAGACTAGGGAATCTAATGACCACGATGGAATGAAAACCCCCAGGATCAACGCGAGTGACCTGGGGGCATCTCTGTAAATCACTCTGATGACGTGACTCCAGTTTTAGATTGTGAAATGGAGTTACCGGCGGGATACAATGGGGAACAATCAAATATATGTTTACGTAAGAAAAATACTACTGTCAAAGCAAAACACAAATCAATTAATTACCAATAATCAATAGCACACCATACAATTTCCAATGACGTCAATCCAAGACATCTAAATGAATCAAATGTTAGAAATACACAATTCCAGCCCTTTTTAATTAAGCCTTATATGAATAACCTTCCTGATCCGGAACATCAAGCTAAAAAACACAAACGGTCTAAAAATAAAATATTTGGCGATCACTTAGTAGTCGAAAAAGAAAATAATTTAATCCGTATTGTTAGCCAAAATGTGAATTGTATAGGGGTTTCTCATGAAATAAACCACAAGCAAGAAAACGCGAAAGATTGGATATATGAACATTCTGTTGACATAATAGGATGGCAAGAGACGGGTGTTGCCTTTCACTCTCTCCCAATCCGAAAGAGACTGGCCCACAGGATGAAAGATATAAGATGGGACAAAATGCAGATAAGTTCTACAAACAATAAACATGAGAGAATCGAAACCTTTCAATATGGAGGAACTGCTGTAATGGCATTTAATGCAGCTGCACATAGAGTAAAATCTACAGGTGTTGATGAGACAGGTTTAGGTCGCTGGAGTTGGATCCTTTTCGAAGGAAAACACAATTTTCGCACAAGAATTATTTCTGGCTACGTTCCCTGCAAAAGTTCAATCAATAGACACTAGACGGTTTATAATCAACATCGACGATATTTTCATAAAGTAGGAATCTCAGAATGTCCAAGAAAACTTATACATCAACAACTAACACAGCAAATACGAGAATGGCAAAGAAGAGGAGAAAAAATAATACTGCTCATAGATGCAAATGAAAATTTGGCCAGAATGGGACAACTACAGTCCCAACTTGTATATGATTGTCAATTAGTAGTAGATCCCATCCGATCCATATATCAAAAAGATACGTCTATTCTACCTCCACCAACGTCATTAACTGGCAGTGATCCAATTGATGCTATTTTCGTTTCACCCCAACTGCAAGATATTGTAAGGGGTGGTTGGATTCAGGTTGAAAAAAGCATAGGAGACCACAGGACATTGTTTGTAGATATTCCAATCGAAACAATCTTAGGAGAAGATCCGTTTGTAATTCATCGAAACACTGCAAGACGCTTAATATGTGATCAACCAAAAGTCGTGGAAAGATACAACAAACTTCTAAATCGTCAATTACACAACCAACATACCTTCAAAAATTTCGAAGCATTTGAGAAAGCATATCAATCTGGGGCATTGAATACTACTTCGTATATCACAATGCTCAATAAGATTGACAATTCCATCACAAATTCAATACTTCATGCTGAAAAAAGATGTAGAAAGTTGAAAGCAGGAGCGGTTCCATATTCTCCAGAACTCAATTTTACTGGCAAAGAAATAAATGTTTGAAACAATGTGTTGAAAAAAAAACGAGGATATAATATATCATCAACTTATATAAAACGAATATAAAAAAAGCAGGCATTTCGAATCCTATGTCATTATCCATAGAAAATTGCATCAAGGAAAGAAATACAGCATCGAAGAAGTATAGATAGTTGAAACGAAACGCAAAGAAAAATCGCATTCAATTCATACAGGAGCTTGCTACTCAACAAGCTGACCGTGGAAATGAAACCATTTCCAATGCAATTAATCGTATCAATAGGAATGAAGAATCATACAACCGTATCTAAACAGTAACAAAACCTTTTTTTTGGAGCAACTGAGAAAGTTTTGATTCTAACTTCAAATTCAGATGAAGAAAGAATTACAACAGATAAATTAGAAATTGAAAAAGCGTTATGTAACCAGAACAAGAAAAAGTTTGTTTCGGCATATAGTTCTCCATTCCTGCAAGAACCACTAACCCTTCAAATTGGGCAAACAGCGACTTCTAAGTTCTCTCAACAAATACTATGTGGTCATTGTAAACCTCCTGTTATCATATCTAAGGCAACGAAAGTGTTTACTAAACAATTGTGTACCCCAACAGCCATTCGAAAACAAGGAAAAAACGATTCAAAATGTAATATTGAGACGGCAATTTCATGCCTTATCATTCACTTCGAACTGGAATACTTCTCTTAGTACAAATCAAGTTTGCTACAAAGTATCGTCGCAAGCATACAATGTATATGAATGTGAATCAACAACCAGAAGAAAATCGACACACCTCAAATACTCTCATTCAATTACCAATATTCCAAATGATACAACTCCTATAATAATAGATAGAGGAAATCTCCATAGATTCAGAATAGAAGTCATCCTTCCAGCAACATCCATAGATTTACACACAGATGGCATTATACAATACCACACTAATATATCCATGCAGCAAATAAATTTCCCCACAACTAATGAAAACTTAATATCTGATATTAAAAGTGGCAAAGCGATAGCAGTTACTGACGCCTCTGTATCCCCCTATACCTCTGCGGGAGCAACCTCCTTTGTTATTACTTCACGAGATTTACAGACTTCATGCAATGGAGCACATGGAGTCCCTCAGGGTTCCACCTCCATGGATTCATATAGGGCTAAAATCTACGGTATTTATGGCATTTTAGTAAAACTTCAATATCTCGTCCAAAATTATAATATAAAGAAAGGACAAATAACAATTGCATGTGATAGTAAGGCTGGTCTGTTGAATTCACTGGCTTACAATAGCAGAGCCTCCGTTGCACAAGGTAGTTTTGACATTCTTTGGGCCATACAGAAAATCTGGAAACGACACCTACCAATAAAAATCATAGATCAACATGTAAAAGGACATCAGGATGCAACTGGGAAGCGATTGACTTTTTTAGAAACTTTGAACTGCATAATGGATAGAAAAGCCAAACAATATAGAGAATATATTGAAGCTTCATCGAACTATGAATATCCGAATCTACATTTTTATGCAAATTGGATATGCAACGTCAAAAACATCATCATCACTGAAAACTAAGATACACACCTGCGTGAACATATTTATTATAAACAGATTCAAAATCATCTCATTCTCAACAAGCGATACCCACCCACCGCCGTTGATAGTATTGATTGGGTTGCCATAGGAAAAGCTGCAACATCTCTAACGATGAGTAGACAAATTTGGGTCACAAAATATGTATCAGGCTTTTGTGCAACTGGAAGTGTTATGAAAAAACGCAAGTTATGGGATAATCAATTATGTCTGATCTGTCACAACTATAAAGAAACAACAAGTCACATAATGGAGTGTAGAGATGAAAGATCCACAAAGCAATATAGCACCTTCATAAAAAATTCTTTGATCATTTAGAACGACTCCACACAGACCCCACCATATTGCACATCCTCAAAACTACCTTAACCACGTCTATTCCTTCTTCCTTTGCTTCTTCCGTACCATCACATGAAATAGATCATGACTTCCACAAAGCTTCGCATGAACAAGATGAAATTGGATGGGTTAACATATTCAAAGGGCACATTTCCAAAAAATGGTCAACATTACAAATGAAGCATTTCAGTCGCATGTACAAAAATCCACCATCACTACATCATTGGTCTAAATCGATAATTTTAAAATTATATGATGTTGCATATGAAATGTGGATGCATCGTAATAACATTGTGCATGAGAAATATGAAGATCACCTCAACAAAAAGGCATCGGAACAATTATTACAAGACATATCAGCGGAATATAGGAAAGGATCAAATCGGGTTCTACAACAACACAAACATTTATTCAACCTGACCTTGGAACAACTATTCAAAAAAACTGTGATAGAAAAACAATATTGGTTATTAACTGTGCAATCAAGTCGAACATGTTTTGAACAATGTTCCAACCGGAACAACAATACATGCGAAATAATACTAGAACATGCATTCGTCCCAGATTAATAAAAATCTTAATTGCAGCATGAGCTGCAAGTCGTACTACCGACCTCATATTGAATAAGGCGACTTTTAAAGCTTGCGGGCTAGTTCTTTAACTACTAAATCTTTGTGTTTTTCTTTTGTCTCCATTGGACATGTAATGAGAATTCTTTGAACAGCTGTCTGGCCAACAGATGTCAAAGATCTTGCCGTTGAAACCAAGTGGGTTTTGATATACGTCTGGTATGGGACGTATGTGTAAAATGTGATCAAAGTAATAAATGATAAAACTAAACTCATAATTATCTTTCAACCATCTTTTAATCTAGATAGTCTGTGCATAAGGCATAGTAACGTTACTCCATTCAATTGTGCATCGATCCCCCCCATTCAAAGATGAAAGTAAGTACCAACTATTACTCTCCCATTTCTAACGGTCGTCGTCAGATCGTTCCCATTGTTCCCCTGCAGAGGCCGGAAAAGAAGGATTTGACGGAAGGCAACTACGTAACCCTCAAGCGTAAAACCCGTCCTGGCGACCGTGACTCGGCTACCTTTCACCTTCCCATTCCCTACTTTAAGAGTGGAACCCCCAAGGAGTTTCTGAAGTGGAAAAGGAACGTCGAAAAGGTGATCAGCGGCCAAGGAGCTACCGATGGACCGAGCAAGTACACGCTCACGCGTAGGCTTCTCGATGGTAACGCTCTTACGGCTTTCAACCTGAAGGCTGAGGAGTTTGAAACCGAAACCAACCCGAACTTGCTGGAGGTCATCGAAGATCTCACCAGGCATGTGTTCCCTATCAAGGCACTTCAGACCCAGAAAAGGTTCATGAGGCGCTTCCTCCGCAAAGCTAGGGATATGAAGACACGCAAGTACGTGTCCCATGTATGTGAAATCAACCAGATGTTGGTTCATTTCCCCGCTGCGGATCAGGATAGTAGACTTCCTAACGATGAAATGTTAGATTTCCTCGAATTTGGAATGCCAAGTTCCTGGCAGAAGGCCATGATTCTACAAGATTTTGATCCCGTAGATCATACTATGGCGGAACTAGTGAGCTTTTGTGAGCGTCTAGAGCTGACCGAATCGGAACTTGAAAAAGGTCCCCCAAGAATGAGTCTTCCTCGTCCTCCTCTTCCAGAAAGAAAAGGAAAGTCGGATTCAAGAGGGACCGCAATACCAATCTCAAAGGAGATTTCCTCCTCCACGGAAAGAACTGTGGACACGACACGCACGAGCATCATGCCGAGGCCGTGAAGAAAAAGTACTCTGACAATGTCAGACATATTAACTCCAATCGTGAAGTTCAGATGATCTTCAACGAAGCCTTCATGAACTTCATGGATAATAAGAAGACAAGGAAAGGCCTGAAGGGCAAGAAGAGTGCTAAACGTAGTGCTAAAGTGCTTAAGAACTTTGAAGGGCTTAAATTGGACGAGTCCAGTAGCCATGAGTCAGATCAGAAGATGTTCAGTTCTGATTCCAAATGACGATGATCAAGCTTGAAGAGCAGGTCCAGTTAAGAATATGACAAGGTCGAGAACCAACAAACATTTAAAAAAATGTAAATTAAACAAAAGAGTTGATAACTATTTTGATTTTTTATTATCGTCTAAATTAAATTTTACTACTCTTAGATCAAAAATACAGGCCAATCACAAAACGCTAAAAATTCTGTTTTCAAAAATGTGAGCGGAAAAAGTAGAGAACTAGAAGTTCTTATTCCAATATTATTTGGAGAAATAAAGACAGGTGCAATAGATGAACCTGCAAAAGAAATGAAAATATTTCTAGATTCAGGAGCTAGTGGATCTATAATTTCAAAAGAATTAACTCAGAAAGCAAAAAGAATTCCAGCGTGAGCTGCTACTTGGCGTACTATGGCGGGTACGTTCTCAACTGACTCTAAATATATTGCGGAATTTTCTTTACCTGAATTAAATCCAACTGCGCCGTTTAAGCAAAAAATGTACGTCGTTCCGAAAGTCTCTACTAATTACGATGTAATTTTAGGACGTGACTTTCTTTAGATTTCAATAATCTGTTGATTACGTGGAATGATGTTTCAACTGCAATGAAGAAACCAACAAGTACAAATGACTTCAATTACGCGATTGAAGAAAGCTACGTACTTCAAGCAGATGATTCACGACTTCAACGTATTTTGGATGCAACAGATGTTCGACGGACAGGAGCTAGGCCGATGGACAGGCAAGCCGTACGAAATATAATTAAAAGCCGGCGCTGCGCCGTATCACTCGCGCCCATTTGCGCTACCAAAATGTTACGAAAAAACATAGTGGACTCGTTAGGCACATCATATACCAATCGTCCTATCAATCAAAAACTCGAAGAAATGTTTCACGTGCATGACGGGAGATTTGACTGACATAGCTGCAGAAGCATCCGACAACAGGAATATGAATACGGGCTAAGAATGATCACCGCCATCTTGAGAATCAGAACATCGTTACGGACAGGACTAGCGTTGGAAGAAGGGATTCGAAAAGAGATTCTCAAGGGAGAATATAACTTGGAAAATAATTACGATTCAATGAAGATACGAAGAGAGGCTGTTAGAATCATCGGAAAATATAATCGGACAATGTGGACGGGACCTGTAAGAGTTAGAGATAATTTAAATGGTGTGAATAACGAAGACGCAAAAGAAAATCGAAACGAAGGAGACGGAAGAAATAGAGTGAAAACTCGAGAACGGACGATACCGAATATTAATCGAAGAACTAACATCATAATAATTTAATATAAAATATGGCAAAAGTGGAAATTTACATAGGAAGATGCGGGGTAAGTATGTGGAAATTTCCTTGGAGCCCATGAAATATATACCCCGGCAGTACAAGAATCGGAAGGCACGGTACCCCTTTCCCTCGGGATTGGTAAAGAAATTTCAACGCGGAGAAAGTAAAGGTTGGGGATCTGTCTTAGAGCATTGCCATTTACAACACTATATATTTCATACACAACAACTTGCGATTATAGCCACAGAAATCGTTAGAATTTAATTACATGTTATGTACCGTACAAAACAATATCTTACAAGGACATAACCGAAAATAGGAATAAAAATTAAATTATTTAGAGAACAGTCTATATGTATAAGAATTTTTTCAATGGACATTCTATTTAA
>Ga0209092_10000328_pt1 | contig 46062 bp, 45 predicted proteins | sample FraStrMetagenome_FD_187446 | JGI IMG/M metagenome (GOLD analysis project Ga0209092, IMG submission 187446) | Marine eukaryotic phytoplankton communities from Arctic Ocean - Fram Strait ARC3M Metagenome (SPAdes) (version 2) | ecosystem: Environmental > Aquatic > Marine > Oceanic | place: Fram...
GATTTATAATAAATTTATTTATGAATATCTAAGCACAACTTTTAAAGATGAAATGGGAATTACCCTTTATCAACAATTTAACGAAACACATTTGATGAAACGTGTTATTGCTGATCAATTATTAAGAAAAGAAAGTATTTGGTGGGACGATATTAATACACAAGCGATAGTAGAAACAAGAAAAGACATTCTCTCAAAATCATTAATATCAGCGGTCAAAGCACTTGAAAATCAATTCGGAAAAGATATCTACACTTGGAATTGGGGACGAGTTCATGTGATAGAACACCAACATCCCTTGGGCAGTGTTGACTTATTAAAAGGTTTTTTTAATGTTGGGCCTTTTTCAATTAATGGAGCATCAGAGGTTATTAATAATCTAGCCTACAAAAGAGATTCTACTGGTTTATACCAGGTAAAAAATGGCCCTTCAACTCGAAGAATTATCGACTTCAATGATCTAGAAAATAGTTGGAGCATACTTCCAACTGGGCAATCGGGAAATCCTTTTAGTGAGCATTATCGAGATCAGGCTAGCATGTATAATAAGGGAATATTTAGAAAAATGAAAATGAATCAAGAAGAAATCATTAAAAAATCTACAAAAATTATATTTAACCCTAAAAATTAGTTAAAGTTTAATTATTCTCAATATAACCTTATTTTTACTATCTAATTTTGCATTAAATCTAAAAAAAAATCATAATTTTTAAATTTTATGTAACAATTTTTAAGATGCTTCGTCTAGTAAGTAACAAAAATAAATTTAAAAGAAAATGAGAACGCTTAACACGAATAAATTAACAGAAAAGCCAAAAAGAACAAAAACATTTAGCTGGAATAGTAAAAGACGGTTTAACAAACTTAGCACCTATTAATCTCAAAAAAAACAAAACATTTTTTTATTACCAAAGCCTTTTGTGTTTAGCGAAAGGCTTTATTTTTTTGTTTCTTTCTTCGGCATAGGACCACGTAAATGAATGACTAAGCCGTTTAAAAAATTACGAAGAATTTGATCACCGCATTCTACGTACTTAGGGTGTTTTTCGTTTCTAAAAAAAGAACCAATTTCGCTTTTTGTGGCCTTAAAATCAACTAATGAAAGAATTTTTACAATATCATCATCTCTTAATTTTAATGCGACTCTTAACTTTTTAAATATATCGTTGTTGGATAGTGCCATAATGATTATGAAAGTATTTGTTCTTTAAAATTAATTCCCAATGATTTTTGTAATTCATGAATTCGCTGTAATTCACTAGGTAATATTAAAGCCAAAGAAATCCCTTTGTTACCTGCCCTTGCTGTTCTTCCACTCCTATGAGTGTAATATTCAGATTTTTCTGGTAATTGATGATGAATTACAAAAGCTAAATTAGTAACATCAATGCCTCTTGCCGACACATCGGTAGAAATTAAATATTGTAGGGTTCCTTTTTTAAACATTCGCATTACCTTATCTCGATCTCGTTGTTGCATATCGCCCTCCAAGGCATCGACCGAAAAACCTTCCTCTTTTAATTCTTTAACTAATTTCTGGACACCAAGTTTAGTTCTACAAAATATGATTCCCCTACCCTCTTTATATTGATCAAGTAGATGAACCAATACGTTAAGTTTTGCCTCGATAGAAGTTATTAAAAATTGATGTGCTATATTTTTATTAACGAGCGACTCTTTATTTACCGAAATACGAACCGCATTTGGATCCATATATTTAGATATGATACGCTGAATTTCTTCGGGCATTGTAGCAGAAAAAAGCCAAGTTTTTCTGGCAGCACTCGTATAGTTTAAAATAGCATCCAACTCCTTTTTAAATCCCATACTTAACATCTCGTCGGCTTCATCTAAAATTACTGTTTTAATACTACGTAAATTTAGGGTACCTTTTTCAATTAAGTCTATTAAACGCCCTGGTGTTGCAACTACAATGTGCGTTGGACGTTGAAGACGTTGGATTTGTTTTTCGATTTTCTCACCACCATAAACCGCCTCTACAAATATTTTATCTGTTTGATATTTAGTGAACTTAAACAGTTGTTGTTTAATTTGTTGTACCAATTCACGAGTAGGCGATAAAATTAAAGTCTGTACAAGAGCTGATTGAGGATCAATTTCATTGAGCGCAGGTAAGCCATAAGCAGCAGTTTTTCCGGTACCTGTTTGAGCTAGCCCCACAAAGTCGACATCACTTTCGATCAGTACAGGAATCGTTTTTTCTTGGATTGCTGTAGGGGTTTTAATTTGAAGCTCCTTTAATGCTTTTATGTAGGAATTGTTAATCCCCAAATCTTTAAATGTAATCATAGGTCTATCTATTCTTGCAAAGATACGTGTCTACAAGGACATGAGTGCCTATAAAGGTTATTAAAAATAAATCTAAAAGATTGCTTTTATAAATAACTGATCACTCTTTAATAATGGTAACCATAGCTTTTCTCCCCGTATTTAAGTTCCATTGATTAGCAGAAAGAACAAGACCCGCATCGTCAAATATTCTGAGCTCCGCGGTATTGGGGCCTGAAGATCCTTGATTTAAAGCTTGAAACTCTACTTTATTAAAACCTGATTGTAATTGAAAAGTAAAACCTTTAAATCCGGAGGATAGATACACACTTGATTTGACAACATCTCCATTTACAAAAATTCGAACACGGTCTCCATCCACATATTCATGGTCTCGATACATGAAGGTTACATTTAACGAACTCGTTGTTAATTCGCCTAAGTATTGATCATGACCAAACTCTTCTGAAATCGCCTTATCTTTTGTGAAGTATTTGGGTGCCTCATCTGTTTTTAAGTCCAAAAAATCATCTTCATGCGTGATGTCAAAAGTTTCTGATGGTTTTTCACCCAATCCTGAAAAATCAGTAGCCTTAAATGGGTTTTGGGGTTTTATGATTGATGGGAGCTTGATAGCAGGTAATTCCAAACCCTCTGGTATTTTAAAATCATCCTCTATCACCTCAAATTTAATGGTGTTATTTTTATTCTCTATTTGAGCCAGTATCTTTATGTTAACACCTATCAAAAGGTAGAAAATTAGTAAAATTTTAAATTTATTATGTTTCATTAATATTTTAAGTACAATAATTAAACCAAAATTAAGATTTCTTTAAAAATTAAATGCAAAATTAATTATAATTTATAAATGAAAAAACTTAAGGGTTTCAACATTAAAAATATATTTTCAAAATTAATAATATTTATCTTTGATTAAAATTTAAAAATAATGAACATCACTTTAAAAACTTTTAGAGTAATAAGTCTGCTGGAAGCCCTATCGTTTCTTGTCCTTTTACTTGTTGCTATGCCTGTCAAGTATATTCTTGGAAATCCAGAACTCGTCCGTATTGTGGGTATGGCTCACGGTATTTTATTTGTACTCTATATATTAGGTGCGTTTCTATTTAAAAACAAATTAAAATGGAGCAATCAAATTTTAGGAGTGGTAATTTTATGCTCCATCATCCCTATGGGGCCTTTGTACGTTGACCGAAAATATTTATAGGTAATACATAGAGTCGTATTAATTCTCTTATTTTTTTTACATATTTGTAACAAATAATATTTAATGAAAAAATTAATAGTAGTAAGTTTGGTTATAGTACTTTTCACAAACTTTAGTTTTGCACAATGCCCTACTGACGAGGTTGAAATTAGAGTAGATATTCTAACTGATAATTATGGTTACGAAAACTATTGGACCTTATCCTATGAAAGTGGAGATGTTATTATGCAAGGTGGTCAAGGAGGTGTATACGAAAACTTCACTAATTATTCAGAAACCGCTTGTGTTCCTGAAGCAACGAGCGTTATTTTTGAAATATTTGATGATTACGGAGACGGAATTTTTGCACCAGGTGGATATTGGCTTTATGTTGATAATTTACTAGTATCAAGTGGTTCCGATGATATTGGATCCTATGCAACTTTCACTACAAATACGCCTTGTGAAACATTGGAAGCTTTAATTGATTTACAAAATCATATAAACAGTAATAATACACTCACAGAAACAGAGCTGCTTGTAATTAGAGATGTATTTCTTGCTCAACCTCAATGTTTATCTAACGAAGAGTTCATAGTGCTAGCAAAAAGTGTTATTGAGGAGTACGACAGTCTAGTTGGTCCGCTTTTCTCGACTGCTAATACGGTTAATGGCTTTTCAAAAGATCCGGTCGCTGCACCAGGTCTTGGAATGGAGCGGGCTATGGTTGCACTCCAACAGGTAATACTCGATTTTGTTATGACGCCAGAGGTTTATGCAGATTACCCTGAACATATAGATGGGTGGATTTTTAATACTAGTCATACATTCCCAGGATATGTTGACCCACCAGCAGATCCGTCGGTAAGCCATTCCATGCTTATCCGAGCAAATTTTGAGGACCCCGCTGGAACTAATCCACATCTTAATACCAATGGGGACCAAACCAATCACGCTCTTAGGCCAACAGGTCTTTATCTTGCTCCAGGTAGTATAGCTACGGTTACCGTACCCAATAGCTTAGTAGGTCAAGGTTATTACGTAAGAGTTGGTTCCCATGAATGGGATCTGGGAATTAGGCCAAAATTTTATCGATTGGACCGAATCACGAAAAAATTTCCAATTGATGCGTCGAACATTGAGGTTTTCAATCCCTTTGGTGGAGCTATCTCCATTCTTGTTCCTTACGAATCAGATTCAGGGATTGTAGAAATAAGTATCACCAACGGTGTAGAGTCCCCTTTCTTTTCGTTAAAGTCATTTTACGAAACACCCAACTTCAATACAGAATTAAATAAGTCCGGACCTTGGGCTGTTTTCGAAACAGATAATGTGATGTTTACCATACCTTCACATTCAATAGTTCCTGGTCAATACGACTTAATGCAAACGTTAATAGATTGGGATACAGCTTTGCAAGGTGTTAATTCTATAATGGCCAGAGAAATCGTTTCCGACAAACATAATATGTATATGATAGCTGATATTACGATTAGACACAATGTATATTCCATTGGTTATCCTATGTCGAATACGCCACTAAGATTTACCGATGTACCTGGCCCTGATTATTTTATGAACGGACCAGGTCCTGATGATGAAACAAATTTTCATGAATCTGGGCATGCATTGGCGATGACCAAATTTCCGGGAGAAGTTGAAGCAATTGTAAATTTTCCATACATCATGGCTATGAATTATGGCTTGAATGAAGAGCTAAATGAAGCGGTAAAACATAGCTTTGTTCCTAACACTTTTGATATTGATAAAACGGCGACACACCGAATGGTATCAAATACTTTTGGTTCGGAACGGGATATTTCAAATACTACAACTGACGAAGTACGCTACCAACATAGAGGATACGGTCACTATTTTGAAATAGTAAATATACTCGATTGGTGTCCTCTAAGAAATTTTTGGAAGCAAGAGTTCATTGATTTTGAAAACGGAATAGACCACGGTATTAATAACCAAGATATTGATAGTAGAATTCTTCGTATGTCAGCCGGGTCTCAAGTGGATTTGCGGCCTTTATTTCATGTTTTTGGGATTCTTCCAGAAGATTCCATCTCATTACAAGAAGATTTAGACCAACTTGATATTATTCCATCTGAAGCTATTTACAACAGACTACAAGATTATTTTACCCTGATTCCTGAAGATAATGCAGCATTTGTTGATTATGCTTTAAGCGTATATCCAAATTTATATACGGATGGACCTACCGCAACTCCTGATTACGGTGTAGGATGGCATTATCAAAAATCGCTGACTTACGACACTATAGAGGCCCAAGAAAGAATTGAAACTCTCCAGGGTATCATTGAACTTTATTATCCAAATGGCGAACCTTCAAGTGAAACTCCAGATGTTTGTTGTCTATTAGACAGTATGATTATTGATGTAGTAGATGAAGAAGTCATAGTAATTGGAGGTGTAGCGCCTTATGAAATAACATTTGATATAAATGGTAACATCCAGGTAGTAACAGTCATAGATTTTGACGGTTGTGAGACTTCAGCAGAATTTCCTATTCTTGGTTTATCAGATGAGCTTATGGATGGTATAAAAATATATCCTAATCCTGCTTCGACAGACATCCATATTGATTTAATAGATAGCAGCCTTCAAATAAAAACGTTACAAATGATTTCGCTAAATGGTCAGTTAATTAATGAGTACCAAAAATCGGATCGTATATTAGATATAACTATAATAAATACAGGTGTTTATATACTAAATATTGAATTGACAGATGGTTCACAAATGAATAAAAGAGTTATTATATTAAAGTAAATAAAGCTGTTCTTAAAAATAAAAAACATGAGTATTTCTTGATTGTAAAATTGTTAAAAGAACGTTTATAACTATTCGAGTCCCGAGAGCCTGATGTAGGTATATACTTTAAATTTAATAAAAAGATACACCTATGATTTCAAGAGACGAGTTTTTGTTAAAAATACGACCTGTTATTTCCAATGCAAAAGTTACTTCTTTGATGTCCAAAGAAGAAATTTTTCAAAATAAGACCATACGCCCTGTTGCCTTACTTCAAAATGATATATTGGTAGAGTTATTTAAGCATTATATAAAAAAGCATAAAAATGTTTTTTATGATTTATCAGTCGAAAAGCGTATCGATTACATTGAAAATGCCATTCACAAAGACATGAAATTTAGAAATTCATTAAAAGGAATTATGATAGGTCAATTTACGATTGCAGAACACCAAGATTATGTTTCAAATTCATCTGCTTTAAACAAACGTATGATGCAAATTGTAAAAGAAAGGCTTAAAAGCAACATCCAGCTATTAGAACTTAACTTTGCTTTTAATTAAAGTAAAGAAACACCGTTTAAATCGGTAGTTAGTACTTCACTCATATAATTAAAATAAGGCCTCAATAAGAGATAGTAGGACATTAATTTTTCTTCAAAGTCTTTAGAGAGGACCTCTTCATCGGTAAATTCATGGACAACAAAATAGCTTTTTAATTTAATTAAATCAATATTTACGTCTTCCCTACTAAAATTTCTAGGAGCTGTTTTCAGTTTATAATCTTGGTTAAAACTACCAAAAGCTTTTTTAAAATCTTTGTGATTAATAATTTCTCTAATTTCAGTAGCATCTAATTCAATTTCTTTTCGAATTCTTAATAAATCAGTTGTCTCAGGTGAAAAAAAACCACCTGCCATTGCTGATTTACCAGGTTCTATTCTTAAATAATAGCCTCCTCTCCTATGCGCACCGGATCTACTAAAGCTGACACTTCGATGAACATTGTAGGGTGTTTTGTTTTTACTAAACCTTACATCTCTATTGATTCTAAATACTTTTACTTTAGAAATTTCATCATCGATATTCAGTTTATTCTCTACAGATTTGTAAAAAGTTTTTAATACTTTTTCATTTGCTAAATATTCTTTTTTATGAGTTATCATCCATTCTCGATTGTTATTTTCTCTAAGAGCGTTTAAAAATTCAAAATTAGATTTTAAAATTATGGCCATGAAGTTTTTTTTTAAATATAGTAAAATTATGAAAGTCACTAAATTAACAAAAATCAATTATTTGTTAATTATTCTTATTTATCCTAAATTGTTACTTTAAATAAAATTATAATATGACGACAACAAATAAACCTACTATTGGTTTTTGGATGATTGCAGTAATAGCATTTATTTGGAATTTGATGGGCGCTTACATGTATATTATACAAAAATATAAAACAGAATCTTTTGAAAGTCAATACACATCAATGCAATTGGATATGATCTATAGTATGCCTGCATGGGCAACAGCAGCTTTTGCAATTGCTGTATTTGGAGGTGTTTTAGGTTCTGTTACTTTACTAATGAGAAAAAAAATTGCAGCGTCAATTTATTTTTTATCTCTGATCGGGATTATCGTACAAATGATATACAACATTTTTATAAGTGCTGCTATTGAGGTTTATGGTCCCGGAGCAATTGTAATGCCTATTATGGTTTTAGTTATAGGTGTTTTCTTATATACTTACAGTAAAAAATCCTCAATAAAAGGATGGTTAAATTAAAATAAGACTTAATTTACTATTGTCACACTAAATAATTTAGACACCCGAAGTAAATTTTTAAAAAAATTATGAAATTAGCACCAATCGATTGGATATTAATTATTGTTTTTTTTTCAATAGTCCTAGCAATAGGAATAATTGTTTCAAAAAAATCTGGTAAAAACACTTCAGAATACTTCCTGTCAAACAGAAGTTTACCCTGGTGGTTGTTAGGGTTTTCAATGGTAGCAACTACTTTTTCTACAGATACTCCAAATCTAGTTACAGATATTGTCAGAAATAATGGCGTATCTGGTAATTGGATTTGGTGGGCTTTTCTTTTAACAGGATTACTTACTGTATTTGTTTATGCAAAACTGTGGAGAAAATCTGACGTACAAACAGATATGGAATTCTATGATCTTAGGTATGGCGGAAAACCAGCTCACTTTCTAAGAGGTTTTAGATCTATTTATCTTGGAGTTATTTTTAATGTGATGGCAATGGCAGCTGTAACGTTAGCAGCCATAAAAATCGGACAAGTAATGTTAGGTCTAAATCCTATACAAACTGTTTTAATTGCTGGAAGTATAACAGTAGTATTTAGTACTCTCGGTGGGTTCAGAGGTGTTGTTTATACAGATTTTGTTTTGTTCTTTGTTGCAATTTTTGGGGCAGTTGGAGCCGCATATTATCTAGTAAATCTTCCAGAAATAGGTGGGTTATCAAAATTAATTCAACATGAGAATGTAATAGGTAAACTTTCATTTTTTCCTGATTTTTCTGATACAGAAGCGTTAATTGGGATATTTATTATTCCTTTAGCTGTTCAATGGTGGAGTTCATGGTATCCGGGAGCAGAACCTGGTGGAGGTGGTTATATAGCGCAGAGAATGTTAGCTGCTAAAAATGAAAATCATGCAGTTGGAGCTACTTTATTTTTCAATGTAATGCACTATGCACTTAGACCTTGGCCTTGGATACTAGTGGCACTGGCTTCTTTAGTTTTATACCCTGATTTAGCGAGTATACAAACAGCTTTTCCAAACGTAGAAGAAAGTAAATTAGGGCACGACTTAGCGTATTCTGCCATGTTAACCAAACTACCATCAGGTCTTCTTGGTCTGGTACTGGCTTCTCTAGGTGCAGCTTATATGTCTACAATTTCAACCCACTTAAATTGGGGTTCATCCTATATTGTAAATGATTTTTATAAACAAAAAATCAATAGAAATGCTTCTGAAAAACAACTGGTAAATATCGGGAGACTTTCCACTATTTTTCTAATGGCTTTTAGTGCACTCTTTGCTTTGTTTTTAACTAATGCTTTACAATTATTTGACATCATCTTAATGTTTGGAGCAGGAACTGGCTTAATATTTATACTGCGTTGGTTTTGGTGGAGAATTAATGCATGGAGTGAAATATCAGCAATGTTTGCGTCCGGTATGATATCGATACTTTTAAATTTTACATCCTTAAGTACGCTGCTTTTTGATCATCAAACAAATAACGAAATATTTGTAGAAGGCATATTTCCAGCATGGTCAAAATTTCCTATAGTAGTTCTAATTACATCTATAATTTGGGTGACTGTTACCTTTTTAACAAAACCCGAAACAGATGAAACACTAAGAAAATTTTATAAAAAAACGACTCCAGGAGGTCCAGGCTGGGCTCGGATATTAAATACTTTCACAGATACATCATTTATAGAGAACGAAAATAAAAAAAAATGGACAGTTCCATCAGGAATACTAGCGATGATTCTTGGATGCTTTATGGTTTATGGTGCTATGTTTGCAACAGGGAATTTTTTATATGGAAATTATAAATTAGCTTCAGGTTTGTTACTACTGGTTATTTTTTCGGTATTTTTATTAATTAAACTTTGGAAAAACAATAAAATATCTACCAGATAATAATAAATTCTGAATTAAATAAAAAAAAAGCCACTTAAGTGGCTTTTTTTTTCAAAATAATATCGGATCATTAAAATTAGTTATTTCCAAGAATTAGTGGCATTCCACTATCTCCGGATCCAATTACTATTACTTTTGAGTTTGGAGATTCCGACAACTTAATCGTAGCATCAATCCCTTTGTCTTGAAGAATTTTAGCTGTTAAAGATGCACTTAATATTCTATTTGCATCTGCCTTACCCTGTGCTTCAATTCGAACTTTGTCAGCTTCTTTAGCAGCAGTTACTAATCTAAACTCATACTCTAAAGATTCTTGTTCTTGCTTTAGTTTACGTTCAATTGCATCTTTTATTGTTGGAGGTAAAGTAACATCCCTCACCAACACTTCATTTAGTTGAACATACTGTTTGTCAAGAATTTTCTTGGTTTCTTCGAAAATTTCAACTTGAATAGCATCACGTTTAGTTGAATACAAATCATCTGGCGTATATCTTCCAATAACACTCCTTGCTGCACTTCGAATTGCTGGTTGAATTACACGCTGTAAATAACCTTTACCAAGAGATTGATGAAGGTTCCCTAATTCTTTATATACAGGTTCATACCAAGCGGAGGCATCAATCTGAATTTCTAGTCCATTTGAAGATAATACTTTCATTTTTTCAAACAATTCTTGTTGACGAACTTCGTAAACAAATACTTTATTCCAAGGAGCTACAATATGAAAACCTTCTCCCATAGGTGGTTCATCAGTAACCACTCCATCTCCAAAAGTTTTAAAAAGCACTCCTGCTTCTCCTGAGTCTATAGTAACAGCTGATTTTGAAATCAGTACGATAGCTAGGGTGAATAATACAATTACAGGTATTCCAATTTTTGGTAATTTTTCCATCTATTTATAAATATATTAGTTAATATTAATTAATTAGGTTAATCCGTTATATTTTCTAATCAACCATTCCAAAGACAAAGATATAATTATTAGCATCAATATGTGTTTGAATTCAATCAAAGGTTTTATAATTTCTGATTCTTTTTGAATTTGCTTAAAACTATCATTATTAGCTAAATCCTCTAAAACCTTATAAGAATCTGATAAAAAGGAGATGTCTCCATTTGTATTAGTAGCTAATCGTGTTAGTTTTGTTACATCTGCATTTAAAAATTGTTGCTCAATATGATAATCAAAAATTGTAAAAGTTCCAGTTCTAGTCAATTTTACGTCATCATCTAGAGTTACACTAAAAGAATAATCACCAGCATTCATATCACTTAAATCGATTTCGTAATAATTTTCTTTTAATATTAAGGGGCTAATAAATGATTCTTTCGTCTCCATATTTTTAATCGTAATTGAAATATTTACATTTGGGTTAAAAACAAAGTTTTTATCAAAAAATTGAGCTGAAATTTTTATTGAATTATTATTATAATAAATATTTTTAAAATTTAATTCTAGCCTACTCCTTCTTTTATTACTGGCTAAATATTGAATGATATTTCCCATAAAGAGATCAAACTTTCTATGGTTTTGAGATTCTATAAATGATTGTGCTCTCCATTTCCACAAACCTTCACCATCCCATATCGCTTCCCGACGAAGATTTGATTCAATAATTGCTAGTAATGGAGACTCTGTACGATAACCATTAATATATTGGTCAAGTAAAGATTCACTTTTATTTAAAATTGTTAACGTCCCAAAAAATATATTTAGAGGTCTAAAATCTGAAAATCCAATATCCTCAGTTAAAAAATAACCGAAATTTGCGTTTAAATCACCTACCGAAAGTTCTTCCTGATTGGTAATTTCTTTAGTGAAATTTATTTGATTGCTATTTAAAAAACTCCAATCGGTCTGGAGACCAGTGAAAGTAAAAGTATTTTTATTTAATTTTTTAATTTCCTGGAATAATGCTGAAAAATTTCTGTTGGGTTGATAGAGAACAATTAATTGAGAATCTATTAAATTTTTTAAGGCTTCATCAGGAGTATTTATAGTTACGATTCGCTGTTCATTACTTTCTATTGATTTTTTTATGACACCAACATCTGGATGTTTAATATCACTTACTAAGAGTATATTAGTAGACTGATCAATGACTTCAACAGCAAATTCTTTAGTGTTATTTTGAGTATTTTTTTCATTAGTTAATGGATAAATTTGAGCTGAATATTTTTGCAAACCAATTTCAGAAGAAGGTAAGATAACTTGTATAATTTTTGCATTATCGTTTTCAGAAAAAGTTAAACTTTGACGATGTACAAGAGTACTTCCCCTTTTTATTTCTAGATTGGATTTTACCGGTGATGCGCCCTGGTAAACAATAGTTAATTCGACAGGAAATTGATTTTTTAAGAATGTATAACGATTTGAAAAAATTGACTCTATTTTTAAATCTGAATACTTTATTGAATCACCAACTATAATTGGATAGATAGGATTGTTAAATTGTGAGGCGATGTATTCATAATCACTACCCAAAGTTTGATTACCATCAGTGACAAACAGTGTTGGGGCTATTTCTTGTTTATAAACAGAATTTGTTAAATTTAAAGCATCGTATATATTGGTTGTTTTTTCATCAAATGTTAATGAATCCATTAACTTTAATTCGGTGCCGAATGTATAATATTCAATATCAAATTTATCGTTTAGTATTCTATTTTCTCTTATTTTTTTAATTAAAGCAATAACTTTATTGCCTTGATTAAATTCATTTATAGATTCAGAATTATCTATTAATACAGGAAGACTAGGTTTTACTGAAAAATAACTATTTGTCTTAAATTTTGGATTAATTAATAGAATGAGGAATGAAAAAAAAGTTATAAACCGTAAGCTTCCATATATCCATTTAGCCTTGGTAGTGAATTTTGTTTTGTAGGCATACTGGTATGTCGCCAAGATAACGGAAATTAAAAAAGCAAAAAAAATAAATAATAGCGTCTGTATGGTCATTTATGGGCTGTTAATAAGGAACCAATACTAAAATAGATAGACTATTAACTTAAGTTAACATACCTCCATCTACGTTTAATACCTGCCCTGTTAAATAAGAAGACATATCACTTCCTAAAAAAACACAGGTATTTGCAATTTCCTCGGGAGAACCTCCGCGTTTTAGAGGAATCGCTTCAAAGTATTGTTTAATAGTTTCTTCACCTAATTCTTCAGTCATTTCAGTGACAATAAACCCTGGCGCTATAGCATTACTTCTAATATTTCTAGATCCTAATTCAATAGCCATTGATTTTGTGAAACCTATGATTCCGGCCTTAGAAGCCGCATAGTTACTTTGTCCTGCATTTCCTTTAACTCCAATAACTGAGCTCATATTGATAATGGATCCTTTGCGTTGTTTTAACATGGTTCGCTGTACAGCCTTAGTCATGTTAAAAACAGATTTTAAATTTACTTGAATTACTCGGTCGAAATCTTCTTCGCTCATTCGCATAAGTAGATTATCTTTTGTAATTCCAGCATTATTTATTAGAATATCAATTGATCCGAATTCCTCTAAAACTGAAGCCGCGAGTAGTTGAGCCTCTTCAAAATTTGAAGCATCACTCTTGTAACTTTTGACCTTAACATTATTAGTTGATAATTCATTTTCAATAGCCTTAGCAGCATCTGAAGATGAACTGTAAGTGAAAGCAACATTAGCTCCTTGTTTAACAAATATTTCAACAATTGCCTTTCCTATACCTCTACTTCCACCAGTAATGATTGCAGTTTTACCTTCTAATAAGTTCATCATAATGTCATTTTAATAAATATCAATATATAATTGTTCGCTAAAACGTAGTAGTAAAATTTAACCTAATATTTCTTTTACCTTTAATCCAATTTCAGCGGGAGAATCTACCACATGAATACCATGTGCTCTCATAATTTTCTTTTTTGCTTGAGCTGTATCATCACTTCCTCCAACAATGGCTCCGGCATGCCCCATGGTTCTGCCTGCAGGTGCAGTTTCTCCAGCTATAAAACCAACAACTGGTTTTTTACTACCACTTTCTTTGTACCATTTGGCAGCATCTGCCTCTAAATTTCCTCCAATTTCACCAATCATTACTACACAATTCGTATCATCATCGTTAATTAACATTTCTACTGCGTCTTTAGTCGTTGTTCCAATAATTGGATCGCCTCCTATTCCAATGGCGGTTGATATACCAAATCCTTGTTTTACAACTTGATCAGCTGCTTCATAAGTTAGTGTACCAGATTTTGAGACGACTCCAACATTCCCTTTTTTAAATACAAAACCAGGCATAATACCCACCTTAGCTTCCTCTGGAGTAATAACACCCGGACAGTTTGGGCCAATCAGTCTGCAATTTTTGTTTTTTATATAATCAGAAACCTTAATCATGTCGGCTACTGGTATTCCTTCTGTAATTGTAATAATTACTTTTATACCAGCTTCCGCTGCTTCCATAATTGCATCTGCAGCAAAAGCAGGGGGAACAAAAATAATAGAAGTATCAGCTCCAACTTTATCAACAGCTTCTAAAACAGTATTAAAAACTGGTTTTTCTAGATGAATTTGACCTCCTTTACCAGGAGTAACACCACCGACAATATTGGTGCCATAATCTATCATTTGTCCTGCGTGAAAAGTTCCTTCTCCACCAGTAAAACCTTGAACAATAATTTTTGAACCTTTATTTACTAAAACACTCATTTATATGTAATATTAATTGATTTTTTCTAGGCGCAAATATAGGCTATTTGTAAAAATTCTAGAGGCTTTTATACTTTAACTTTGTGATACGATTCTGTAGTGTCGTCGTGATCGGTAACAGGTTGACTTATAAGGTGACCCCTATACATTTTTTGATCTTTTATTTCCCAAATACCAATAAAATGGGAAATACCTAATTCTTCTTCAGGGTTTTCAATTGTTCTAACATAATGTTTATAGCGTATTGTAATGTGATTACCATCATTTAATATATGACTTATCTCTATTCGTAAATCCTCATAGGTTCTCCTAATCTCAGAAAAAAAAGCAATAAGATCATCATAATTCATTATTGATAAACCATCTGCACTATTCCATATCAAAACTAATTCTTCGTGAAAATAGTCTTTAAAATCTAAGTCAGTATTAATAATATTTGCCTGATGAAATTCTTTAACTATTTGTTTTGGGGATTTACTCATTTAATTTTATCTAATTTTTCTAATATTTCTGGAATTAATTTAATGGATGCAATTTCCTTATATTTTTTCCTGAAATCTTCAGCAGGCGTTCCAAAATAAGATTTATGTCCTTCCAAAGATTTACTAACTCCGCTTTGTGCAGAAATAACTGCTTTCTCACCTATGGTTATACCACTAGTGACACCTACTTGCCCCCATATAGTTACAAAATCTTCGATAATAACACAGCCAGATATTCCTACCTGAGAAGCTATTAAACACCTTTTTCCTAGGACGGTGTCGTGACCTATATGAACTTGATTGTCAATTTTTGACCCTTCGCCAACAACGGTAGAAGCGGTAACACCTCTGTCAATTGTACATAAAGCACCAATCTCAACATTGTTATTGATAATAACATTACCTCCACTAACTAATTTATCATACTTTTCTGACCTATTTTTATAATAAAAGGCATCAGCTCCTAAAATTGTACCACTATGAATAATTACATTATCGCCAACGACTGTATGATCATAGAGACATACATTTGAATGAATTAAGCAATTTTTACCAATTATTACATTATTTCCAACAAATACATTGGGTTGTATGATTGTATTTTCTCCTATTTCTGAAGAAGAAGAAATTACCGATGTAGCAGCTATAAATGGATTAAAGTGATGTGTTAGTTTGTTAAAGTCTCTAAAAGGATCCTCTGAAATTAGCAATGCTTTTCCAGGCGGGCAATTAACTTCTTTATTAATTAAGATGATACTCGCTTTAGATTCAAGAGCTTTGTCGTAATATTTTGGATGATCAACAAAAACAATATCGCCTTTTTCTACTACATGAATTTCATTCATACCTAGCACAGGAAAATCAGCATTTCCAATAAAATTACAATCCAACAGATTTGCAATTTTTGATAAGGTTTGTCCTGACGTAAATTTCATGATTTTAGTATTTAATCCTTAATACGCTCTTGGTAGTTACCTTTGTCCGTATCAATTCTAATTTTATCACCTTCATTAATAAATAATGGCACATTTATTTTCGCGCCCGTTTCTACAATAGCTGGTTTAGTAGCATTTGTAGCTGTATTTCCTTTTACACCAGGTTCAGTGCTAGTCACTTCTAATATTACATGAGCAGGCAAATCTACAGAGAGCGGCATACTATCTTCGGTATTAATTTGAATAGTAACCGTTTCTCCTTCTTTCATCAATTCGGGCGTATCTAAAGAGTCTTTTTCTATTTGAATTTGAGAATAATCTTCATTGTTCATAAAATGATAGGTATCTCCATCATTGTATAAGTATTGAAATTTATGTGTTTCAACTCTTATATCTTCTATTTTATGACCAGCAGAGAAGGTATTGTCTATAACTTTTCCAGACGTTACACTTTTAAGTTTTGTTCTCACAAATGCAGGACCTTTTCCAGGTTTTACGTGTAAAAACTCAATAATTTTATAAATATCGTGATTGTATTTGATACACAACCCTTTTCTAATATCTGAAGTACTTGCCATAATTTTTTTATTAGTTAGAAAAATAACCTTTCATTATTCCTCGCTTAGAATTTTTTATAAATTGTAATATTTCATCTCTTTCGTTAGTTGCTTCCATTTCAGCTTCAATTAACCTAGCTGCTTGAGTGTTATTAAAGCTTTTTTGATATAATATTCTGTATATATTTTGAATTTCTCTTATTTTTTCAGATGTAAAACCTCTTCTTCGCAATCCAATGGAATTTATACCAACATAAGACATTGGTTCCCTGGCTCCTTTAACAAAGGGTGGTACGTCTTTTCTTACTAGCGAACCACCAGTAATAAATGCATGTTGGCCAATAGTACAAAATTGATGAACGGCAGTCATACCAGCCAAAATTACATGATTTCCTACGCTTACATGACCAGCTAGAGTACTATTGTTTGAAAAGATACAATTATCACCCACGACACAATCGTGTGCGATATGACAATAAGCCATAATTAAACAATTTTTTCCGACGACGGTTTTACCTTTATCTACCGTTCCTCGATTAATGGTAACATACTCTCGTAATGTTGTGTTATCACCAATTTCAACAATAGTTTCTTCGTCTTGAAATTTTAAATCTTGAGGGACTGCAGAGATAACTGAACCAGGAAAAATATTACAATTTTTACCTATTCGGGCCCCTTCCATAATAGTTACATTGGATCCAATCCAGGTACCCTCTCCGATTACAACATTATTATGTATCGTTGTAAAAGGTTCAATAACTACATTTTTAGCAATTTTTGCCCCCGGATGAACGTAAGCTAGTGGTTGATTCATTTATATGTTTTTAGTTTTTACAATTTGAGCCATTAATTCAGCCTCAGTGACTAATACACCATTTACATATGCCTTTCCTGTCATTGTACAGATTCCCCTCCGAATTGGTTCGTCTAAAGTAAGGTCAAAAATTAATGTATCTCCTGGATTTACTTGTTTTTTAAACTTAACATTATTTATTTTTAAAAAATAGGTGAGATAATTTTCAGGGTCTGGAACTTTGCTTAATGCTAATATTCCACCTGCCTGAGCCATAGCCTCTACAATTAATACTCCTGGCATAACGGGTGCTCCTGGAAAATGACCTTCAAAAAAAGGTTCATTCATAGTTACATTTTTTAACCCAACAACGCGAGTTTCTGTCAAATCCAATATTTTATCTACAAATAAAAAGGGAGGTCTATGAGGCAAAACTTCCATAATAGCATTGATATCTTTGACAGGCTTCTTTAATAAATCAAAAACTGGAACTTTATTTCTTTTTTCTAATTTGATAATTTTAGATAATTTTTTTGCAAACTGTGTATTTACAAAATGTCCAGGCTTATTCGCAATTACCTTACCTCTTATTCGAGTCCCTACCAGTGCTAAATCACCTATAACATCAAGAAGTTTATGCCTTGCAGCTTCATTGGGGTGGTGTAAATTCAAATTATCTAGAATACCATTTGGTTTTACAGAGATATTATCTTTTCCGAAAGCAACTCGCAACTTATCCATCGTTTCAGGAGATAATTCTTTATCTACATAAACAATAGCATTATTTAAATCTCCACCTTTTATCAAACCATTATCTAAAAGCATTTCTATTTCATGCAAAAAGCTAAAAGTTCTAGAATCTGATATTTCAGATTTAAATTCAGATATATCCTCAATTGATGCGTTTTGCGTACCTAATATGTTGGTTCCAAAATCTACCATTGTTGTTAGTTGGTAGTTATCAGAGGGCATAACTATTATTTCGCTTCCTGTTTTCTCATCCTTGTAAGTTATAATATCTTTAACTACATATTCTTCGACAAATGCTTCTTGTTCTCTAAATCCTGCTAATTCAAGTTTCTCTATGAAAAATTTAGATGATCCATCCATAATCGGTGGTTCAGAGGCGTCTAATTCAATAATACAATTATCGATACCTAATCCAACTAATGCAGCTAATACGTGCTCTGAAGTGTTAATAGTAACACCGTGTTTTTCAAGATTTGTTCCTCTTTGAGTGGTAACTACGTAATTTGCATCTGCTTCTATTAATGGTTTTCCTTCTAAATCTACACGAATAAACGAATAACCATAATTTTCTGGAGCAGGTTTAAAGGTCATGGTTACAGATTTTCCAGTATGTAATCCTACACCAGAAAGAGAAACTTCTTTAGCTATTGTTTTTTGTTTGATATCTAGACTAGTCATTGGTAATAGTTTTCTCTAATATATTTATTCTATTCATAGTTTTTGGTAAATTTTTAAAATGAACATAACTCTTGTTGTAATCACTGTAAGGTAAAGCTGGTGATCCTTGTAATGTTTCGTTATCTTTCACGTTTCTACCTATACCACTCTGTGCTTGAATTTTTACATTATTCCCTATGGTAATATGTCCAACAATCCCAACTTGCCCACCTATCATACAATTTTCACCGATTTTTGCTGAACCAGCTATTCCGGTTTGTGCAGCAATAACAGTATTTTTTCCAATTTCTACATTGTGTGCAATTTGTATATGATTATCAAGTTTCACACCTTTTCTAATAATAGTAGAACCTAAAGTAGCTCTATCTATTGAGGTCGCAGCACCAACATCAACATTATCTTCAATTACAACATTTCCGGTTTGTGGCACCTTTATAAACTCACCTTGTTCGTTTGGAGCAAATCCAAATCCATCAGCTCCTAAGATAGCACAACTATGAATTACACAGTTATCGCCAATTAAAGTATCAGAGTATATTTTAGCTCCAGAAAATAATATCACATTGTCTCCAATCACTACATTATCACCGATATAAACATTAGGATAAATTTTTGTGTTATTTCCAATCTTAATATTTTCTCCTAAATAAGCAAAGGCTCCTATATAGATATTTTCACCATATATTGCACTTTTTGATATAAAAACAGGACTTTCTATTCCTGTTTTATTCATTTTTACTTGATTGTAATATTCCAATAGTTTTGAAAAAGATTTATAAGCATCTTCAACTCTAATCAAAGTACTATGGATTTTTTTTTCAGCCTTGAAAATCTTATTGACAATAACTATTGAGGCCCTGGTAGTATATATAAACTGAGTGTATTTTGGATTTGCAAGAAAACTTAAGCTTTCTGGTCCTCCTTCTTCTATTTTCGAAAGTTTAGAAACTTCAATTTCAGAGTTCCCTTCAACTTCACCTTCTAAAATAACTGCGATTTGTGCTGCTGTAAATTTCAAAATAATGGTTTTATAAAATATTCATTTAATGCAAAAGTAAAAAAAAAGGTTTAGTTATTTGTTTTTGGGTAGCACATATAATTCTTGACTACTTTTTTTGATAACGCTTTTAGGTTAAAATGATCACTAGCATTTGCAACATCTATGATTTTTCCTTGCTTAGTGTACAAATCGATGGTCTCTTTTTTCATACTATAGGCTTGATTGGTAATTTGCCCATTAAATACAAAATAAGAAGCTTCCTCATCGGTAATTGAATATCGAGCCATTAATTCTTGCTTGGATTCACTTAAATATTCTCTATCAAATTCTTCTATTTGAATTTCAATTTTAAGTAATTCTCTATTTAATAACATCTTAGATATGTTACTCAACACAAAATCATCTTCGTATTGCCAAGATTTCATTGCAGAAATTATATCATTATCATCTAAATTCGCAAATTCATCGAGAATTTCGCTGTTAATTGATTTTTTAGTGATCGAAAAATTTAGAAAAAAACTTAAATGCTTACTAGCATTAATAACCACTCCGCTAGTAGCTAAATATTTTGCTCTTTTTAAGAGTCTAGTCAATAATTGTTCAGCAACTAAACTTGTCTTGTGGAGGTATACTTGCCAATACATTAATCTTCGTGCAATAATAAATTTTTCAACAGAATAAATACCTTTTTCTTCAACAACCAGTTTATCCTCCACCACATTTAACATACTTATCAATCGCTCCGAATTAATTGAACCCTCTGAAACTCCAGTGTAGAAACTATCACGCTTTAAATAATCTAGACGATCCATATCTAACTGCCCTGAAATTAATTGATAAAAAAAGTTTCTATGGTAATTATCACTGAAAATTTGAATTGCCAATGTTAATCTGTTGTTAAATTCTTTATTGAGTTCAGACATAAATAACAATGAAATTGACTCATGATCTATCCCCTCGACAATACTATGTTCCATAGCGTGAGAAAAAGGGCCGTGACCTATATCGTGAAGTAATATGGCTATGTACAATGCTTCGGATTCTTCAGCAGAAATTTTAACACCTTTAAATACAAGGGTTTGTACTGCTTTTTGCATTAAATGCATCGCTCCAATAGCATGTTGAAATCGAGTGTGATGAGCTCCTGGATAAACCAGATACGACATTCCCATCTGAGAAATTCTCCTCAACCTTTGAAAATATCGATGCTCTATAAGCTCAAAAATGATTGAGCTTGGTATGGTAATAAAACCATAGATTGGATCGTTAATAATTTTAAGCTTGTTCTGGGAATTCAAAATTTATCTTTTTTAATTTTTAATACAGCATTAAAGAATGACAAAATTATTTTTGTATTCAAGAATAAAGTCTTTAATTTAATAACAAATATACATATATGAGTGAAATAAAAGTACTTTGGGTCGATGATGAAATAGAATTATTAAAGCCACATATCATTTTTCTTGAAAAAAGGAATTATAATGTTACAAAAGCTTTGAGTGGAACTGAAGCTCTCGAAGAAATAAAAAAACAGAATTTTGACATTGTATTTCTTGACGAAAATATGCCAGGTCTCACTGGAATTGAAACTTTAGCGGAAATAAAAGAATATCAAGCAAATCTTCCTGTGGTAATGATAACTAAAAGTGAAGAGGAATATATAATGGAAGAAGCTATTGGATCTAAAATTGCTGATTACCTCATAAAACCTGTTAATCCGAATCAAATATTATTAAGCTTAAAAAAGAATCTTGATCTCACGAGACTTGTTTCTGAAAAAACGACCTCTTCATACCAGCAAGAATTTAGAAAAATTGCTACTGACTTGTCAATGATAAATAGCCATGAAGAATGGATTGAAATGTACCAAAAACTTGTTTATTGGGAATTAGAACTTGAAAATATTGACGATTCTGGAATGTTTGAAATTTTAGAGTCTCAAAAGAACGAGGCTAACATTCAGTTTTGTAAGTTTATCGATAAAAATTACCCTCATTGGTTTAACTCGGAGGAAGGGAATCCAACCCTATCACACACCTTATTTAAAAATAAAGTTTTACCTGTAATTGAAAAACAAAAAACACTATTTGTGGTAATAGATAATTTAAGATATGATCAATGGAAAGCTTTTGAACCTTTCATAAATAGCAGTTTTAAAAAAGATTCTGAAGAACTTTATTACAGTATTTTACCAACTGCAACTCAGTATGCAAGAAATTCTATATTTTCTGGTTTAATGCCTAGTGAAATGGAAAAATTACATCCTAATTTTTGGTTAAATGATACCGATGAGGGTGGTAAAAATATGTTTGAAAAAGATTTTTTAGAAGCTCAATTACAAAGACTTGGTAAAACTCTTAATTGGAGTTATCATAAAATAACAAGTTTAAGACAAGGAAAAAAATTATCTGATAATTTTAGATCCTATAAAAATAATGAGTTGATTGCAGTAGTTTATAATTTCGTAGACATGCTTTCTCACTCCAAGACTGAGATGGAGGTCATAAAAGAATTAGCTTCTACAGACAAATCCTATAGATCTTTGACTCAAAGCTGGTTTAAAAACTCTCCATTATTAGATATTATTCAACAAGCATCGTCTTTAGGGTTTAAATTAATAATTACAACAGATCATGGAACAATTAATGTGAAATATCCGACCAAAGTTATTGGAGATAAAAATATAAGTTCCAACTTAAGATATAAAACAGGAAAAAGTCTTTCTTATGAAGAAAAAGATGTTTTAGTTTCAAAAGATCCAAAAAAAATTCACTTACCTGCAATTAACATGAGTAGTTCTTTCATATTTGCAAAAAGTGATATGTTTTTTGCATATCCCAATCGGTACAATCATTTTGTAAGCTACTATAAAAATACCTATCAACACGGTGGCATATCTATGGAGGAAGTTATGATTCCTTTCATCGTTTTAGATCCGAAATAGGTATGCTTTTTAAAGCTAAATATTTTGATGTCAATCGATAATAATTTGTATTTTTGGAGTAAACCTCCATGATGGAATTCAATTTTAATATACAAGACCTTACCTATATTGCTAAGGAAATATTACGAAATGTTCCAAATAAAACCCTACTATTTTATGGAACTATGGGAGTAGGGAAAACTACTTTAATAAAAGAATTATCCAAACAATTAGGAGTTACAGATGTAATCAATAGTCCAACTTTTTCATTGGTCAATGAGTATGAAATAATGAATGACAAAATATATCATTTTGATTTTTATAGAATAAAATCTGAGGAAGAAGCGCTAGATATAGGTATTGAAGATTATTTTTTTTCGGGACATTGGAATTTGATAGAATGGCCTGAAAACATAAGCAATCTTCTACCACCAAATAGTACAAAAATTGAAATGAATAAAAATCAAAATGGTACTAGAACTTTAAATATAGTATTTTAAAATAGTTTTATTTACGTAACTTAGTCCATATATATTAAATAATGTCTAATATTAAATCTCCATTTACCAAAGAACAATTACTTCCCCAGGAAGAAACACTAGAGATTACAAAGCAAAAAGGTGAACTTTACATTGGATTACCCAAAGAAACTCATTTTCAAGAAAAAAGAATTTGTTTAACTCCAGATGCCATTGCCGCCATAGTTGCTAATGATCATCGAGTTTTAATTGAAAAGGGAGCTGGAGAAAAAGCTGGATTTTCTGATTCAGATTATAGTGAATCTGGCGCTGAACTAACTGACGATAAAAATAAAGTTTTTGGTTGTCCAATCATCCTGAAGGTCGAACCTCCATCATTAGATGAAATAGAACTAATTAATCCCAAAACCATTTTAATAACGGCGCTTCAATTAAAAACACGTGATAAAATATATTTTGAAGCATTAGCAAAAAAGAAAATAACAGCACTGGCCTTTGAATTTATAAAAGACGAAGCTCATAGTTATCCTGCAGTTAAAGCATTAAGCGAAATTGCTGGTACCGCATCGGTATTAATCGCCTCTGAGCTAATGGCCAATAACGAATTAAGTAACGGAATGCTTTTCGGTAATATAAGTGGTGTTCCTCCTGCTGAAGTTGTCGTTATTGGAGCAGGTACAGTTGGTGAATACGCAACAAGGTCAGCACTTGGTTTAGGTGCCAATGTTAAAGTATTTGATACCTCTATTACGAGATTAAGAAATCTTCAAGTTAAAGTTGGAAGACCTTTATATACCTCTACTTTACAACCTAAATACCTTATGAAAGCTTTAAGACGTTGTGATGTAGCAATTGGAGCTTTAAAAGGAACGAATAGGGCTCCAGTAGTAGTAACCGAAGATATGGTGGGAAAAATGAAAAATGGTGCCGTTATTATTGACGTAAGTATCGATATGGGAGGCTGTTTCGAAACTACTGAAATTACGAGTCATGATCAACCTACTAAAATCAAGCATGGAGTTATTCATTATGGTGTCCCTAATATTCCTGCCAGATACCCTAAAACCGCATCAATTTCCATCAGTAATATTTTTACCCCATATCTTTTAAACATGGCTGAATCTGGTGGTTTAGAAAATGCGATTAGATTTGATTCAGGTTTAAAAAATGGACTGTATTTTTACCGTGGAATTTTAACAAATAAAGCAGTAGCTGATTGGTTTGGTTTACCCTACAGCGATCTAAATATTCTATTGTTTTAAAAATAAAACGGTCTCATACAAACTAATAACTAAATAACTAATGAGTATTTTAAAAAGATTTGCATTTTATTTTGGGGGCTTTGCAATCGGAATTGTTTTATTGTTTTTTTTTATTGGTGGTAGTGGGGCATCCTGTGAATTTGATTATAGTCCAAATGCTAGAGTATTAAAAAATATTCGAAATAAAGAACGGACATTAAGTTTAAAAAGCATAACTACTCTTAAGGAAAATCAACTAGATACATCTTTCATTTCTTTGGCTCTTACAGAGGGTAATGTGTTATTCTCAAAAAGCAATACCTCTTTAGATTCCTGCAAAATATATCAGATAGAATTATCATCAGCAATTGAATCAAAAACTAAATTGGTACATCTAACAATTGAAAATTGTAATAAAATAGCAATTGTGCAAGAAATTGAAATCAAGAAATAAGCTATAACTTTCTTCTTTGTTTCTCTTTTTTTATAAGCGAAAGTTCTCTACTTGTTTGACCTGCAACTGAAGTATTTTCCTCAGCTCTCCTAATTAAGTAAGGCATCACATCCTTGACTGGACCGAAAGGAATATATTTTGCAACACCATAGCCTAATTTAGCTAAATTAAATGTTATATGATCACTCATACCATAAAGTTGACCGAACCAAACTCTTGAGTCGTTTTTAGCAATTTTTTTTTCTTTCATTTGACGGATAGCTAAAGAAGTACTTTTTTCATTATGAGTACCAATGAATAATTCTATTTCACTTAAGTTATTTAAAATATAATTTAAAACTTCGTTAAAACAAGTATCAGTAGCTTCTTTTGTTTCGCAAATTGGTGTTTTATAGCCCATAGCTTCAGCTCTTTCATTTTCCTTTTCAAGATAAGCTCCCCTTACTATTTTATATCCTAATTTATATCCATTGGCTAGTGCTTTCTTGTGTTCTTCTTTTAAGTAATCTAATCGATCCCAGCGATAACATTGTAAAGTATTAAAAACGACTACCTTTTTCTGGTTGTATTTCGCCATTAAATCTGTACAGAGTTCGTCTGCAGCTCTTTGCATCCAAGACTCTTCAGCATCTATTAAAAGTTTGATATTTGCTTGTGAAGCACTATTACTAGCAACATCAAATCTTTTCTTTACTTGTGACCACTCAATAACTTCTTGATTAGATAATTCTATGTTTTCAGTAACCTTTTGAAATAATTCAAATCGTCCTAAACCAGAGGGTTTGAAAACAGAAAATGGCATAGAATTTTTAATTTTTGAAAAAGCCGTTAATTCAATAACTTTATTCAAAGTACTATTAAATTGCTCCTCTCCTTCCTTACCCTCAACTGAATAGTCCAATACAGATTTAACCCCTAATTTTGATAAACTCTCAACTACAGGCATACAGTCATTTTCATTAATACCACCACAAAAATGATCAAAAACAGTAGAACGAATTAAACCTTCCACAGGTAAGTGTGCTTTTAAAGCAAATTTAGTTACAACAGTACCAATTTTTACCAAGGGTTCATTAGCAATCATTTTGAATAAAAAATAAGCACGCTCAAGCTGAGAGTCACTTTTTAGTTTAAAAGCAACTTCGGTATTTTCAAAAATAGAATCGGTAGTCATTGTGATGAAGAAATATTAATTTGCTAAAAAAACAGGTACTAAAATATGGTATTCAAAGGTAACAAATTTTAAACTTTTTTTTGTTTTTAAAACTTATAATGAACAATATTTAAGCATTGAAATTGAATTTAATCAATTTATATATTTAGCTTTGAGGTTTAAAAATAACCTATCATTAAAATATGAGAGAAATTATTAAAAATACAGGCTCGGTATATTTTAGTTCATCAAAGTGGGATATCTTAAATACTAAGATTAATGATTTAAAACCATCTACCATCTTTATTTTAGTAGATGCAAATACCTTAAAATATTGTTTGGCTTTTATGCTAAATAAATTAGAGATAAAGGACAATTATAAAGTACTAAAGATACAAGAAGGTGAGATAAATAAAAACATAAAAACATGTGAATATTTATGGAATCAATTATCTGAAAATAGTGCCGATAGGCAAAGTCTATTGATCAATCTTGGAGGCGGAGTGGTAACTGATATAGGAGGTTTTGTGGCCTCCACCTTTATGAGAGGGATTCAATTTATTAATATCCCAACCACATTATTAGCGATGGTAGACGCATCCATTGGAGGAAAAAATGGAGTTGATCTTGGAATTATAAAAAATCAAATTGGTGTTATCAACAATCCTGCTATGGTTCTAATCTGCAAAGATTTTTTAAATACCCTGCCAAAAAACCAACTTAAATCTGGATATGCCGAAGTTATCAAACATGGTATCATTGATTCAAAAAGTTATTGGGATAAAATTAAAATTTTTAACGAGTTAAATATTGACGAAATGGATGCTATTATTTGGGAATCGGTGGTAGTCAAAAATAACATCGTCACCATTGATCCATTTGAAAAAAACATAAGAAAAAAACTAAACTATGGTCATACACTAGGACATGCCATCGAGTCTTACAGTATCGGTAATCATTCCATACCGTCCTTACTTCATGGAGAAGCTATAGCAATTGGTATGGTGCTAACAACCTACATTTCACATATTCAATGTGGTTTCCCAAAAGAAACGCTCACGGAAATAAGTACTTATATTTTCAATAAATTTAAAAAAATTGAATTTAATCAAGATGATATTAAACACATCATCAAATTATTAAAACACGACAAAAAGAAACACGATAACAAAGTTTTATTTGTTTTGTTGAATGATATCGGAAAACATCAACTAAACTTTGAAGTACCTCAAAAAATGATATTCGAAGCGTTTGATTATTATAAAAATATAGGTCAAGGTTAATTAAGGATATTAGTCCTGATAGTAAACTAATTATCAGCCCTGTTGGATTCGATGTTAAAATTCTTTGAAAATAGAATGCATTAATCGCTTTTTGTCATTGATGCTTTCTTCGAGGGATATCATAGTTTCGGTTCTAGTAACTCCCTCAATATCATCTAATTGGTAAATAATATTTTTAGCTTGGCTGGTATCTTTTGCTCTTATTTTACAGAAAATATTAAATCGACCCGTTGTAACATGTGCTACAGTGACAAATGGAATCTCACTTATACGTTCTAATACAAATTGTGTCTGAGAAGTTTTGTTAAGAAATATTCCTACATAAGCGATGAAAGAATAGCCTAATTTCTTGTAATCTAGCGTAAGAGAAGACCCAGTAATTAATTTAACATCTTCCATTTTCCTTACCCTAACATGAACTGTGCCTGCCGAAATATTAAGCTTTTTAGCTATATCAGTAAAAGGTGTTCTAGTGTTTTCAATTAACATGTCTAGAATCTTGTGGTCGGTATCGTCTAATTTAAATTTTGCCATTATTTTTTTTATAAGAGGCAAATTTACTAACTAATACTAAAACTCAAAACAATTTTTATCGAAATATTTTAGTGATTCGTCTTTTTTATTACTAATAACTGAAATTACTGAGCCAATTTCAATAATATTTTGAGAATTCACTAACACATTAGCTAAATTTCCATCAATTTCTTTATGTCCAAACTTATTTTTGAGATTTCCAATCTCTGTAAGAATTGGAATAAATTTTATTTCATTATCAACCAAAGACTCGTTAAATTGAATAGCTAATGAAGTTTTTTCGGGTTCATTACCAATAAAAACATTTCTTAAAATAAAATCATAATAATTTTTTTTGTTTTCTGGGATTTTAAAGTAATCTTTATAGGATTCTATATTAATTTTAGAGTCAGTTAAACCAAATAACGAAACAAAAGAATAAAACAAATATTTTCTTGTTTCCTCTCTTAGGTAATCATCAGAAATATGACCTGCTTCAAATAAAATTACAGGCGCCCCAGTCAATTGAAAAAAGTCTCCAAAACAGTTGTGATTAAAGGTATCGTCATAACGACCAATTTTCCCTTTTAAGTAGCCCTCGAGATAGTTATTGATTCTTACAATCATCTTCATCGCTTTTTTTCTTGATGAAGTTATCGTTCGCTCACTGTTTGAGGAGGGAGACAAAAAGGAAATTGTAGCCGGCAAACCAGATTCTAAACCAAAAATAGAACGTTGTCCATGTAAATTGAGACACAAATCAGGTTGGACAGTTTTAAAAGCACTCATCAAAATAGTACTCTCGGTTTGTGATAAATTTTGAGCATCTCGATTTAAATCGATACCATTCGCGTTTTTTCTTGTATACAAGCGAGCACCATCAGGATTTAACATCGGTATGACGTATAGGGTAAATTTCTTTTTAAAGCTTCTAATTTCGCTCTTAAAATCATTCGCTTTGGATAAAAATTTAAAAAAATCAAATAATGCTTTGGTGGTAGTTGATTCGTTACCATGCATTTGAGACCAAGCAAAAACTTTAAAAGGTCCAGAACCAATTTCTACTAATGAAATATCTTCTCCTAATTCAGAAACACCTAATTTAGATATATTGAACTCTTTATTGTAAATTTCATAAAGAGGCTTTAGATGATCTAAATTGAGATATCTACCACTCAAATTTGATTCAAAACTATCAGAAAACCAATCTTCAATTTTCATACTCTAAAAAGTTAATACACAAATATAATTAATGTATAGTTTACAATTGTAACACGTTTAGTTTTGTAATATTGTTTACAATTGAAAACATATTTATTAAAAATTAAACATAATACTAAATGAAAAAACTTATTTTAAAATAATATAAACTAATATGCTTTAAATCAATATATTAAATATTTTTAATAAAGCAAAGGATTAATATAAAAAGTATATTTATTTAAAAATATTCTTCTTTTAAAATCTTATCAGTTACATTTGTAATTACAAATTCTACTTATAGATTATTACAATGGTAAACAGCACAGATTTCGGTATTAGACTTCAAAAAATACTTGATTATTATAATATTTCAGCTGCAGAATTATCAAATCAAATTAAGTTTAACAGATCCACTATTTCTCACCTCCTATCTGGCCGAAACAAACCTAGTTTAGATTTTGTAATGAGAATTCTGCAAAAATATCCAGAAGTAGAATTATATTGGTTGTTAAACGGAAAAGGTTCTTTTCCTTCAATCACTAAAAATTTAGCCCCCATTGATACTATGACAACTAGCCAAGCTACCAAAATTGAGTCTATTTTACCTTCAAACAAACACTTGACCGAAGTAGCATCTAATTCATTAATTAATACTGATGTAGATCAAATAGTGATATTTTTTAAAGACGGAACGTTTAAGTCCTATAAAAATTAAAATATATCATTTAAAATTCAGAGTTTTGTATTAAAATAATTGGAATGAGGATTTGTGTCAGTTTATGTTTTTTGTTACTAATTACAGGATGTTACAGTCCTGAACGTAATTGTCAAGAATTTAAGACAGGTACTTTTTCCTACGAGGCTCTCGTTGGAACTGAGGTTCTTACTACAGTATTTGTAAGAACGGACACTTTAGAGATTGATTACTTTCAAAATAAGTCAGACACTTCCTCTATACGATGGATTAACGATTGTGAGTACATCGTGCAAAAAATAAACCCAAAAAATAGGGCAGAACAAAAAGCAATTCATATGAAAATACTGACCACTAAAAATAATACTTATCTTTTTGAATATAACATTGTCGGTGATTCTCAAAAACAGAAAGGAACTGCAAAAAAAATTAATTAATGCCTTTAAATATTGTACTTGTAGAGCCAGAGATTCATACGAATACTGGAAATATCGGAAGATTAAGTTTGGCTTCAAATTCAAACCTACATTTAGTAAAACCTCTAGGTTTCGAATTATCTGATAAACGTTTAAAAAGAGCAGGATTAGATTATTGGAAACATATTTCTTTGTTTATTTATGATGATTTTGATGATTTTTTAAACAAAAACAAAAATAAAGAAATGGTTTTTCTTTCGAGTCATGCTAAAAAAAAACATTGGAACATCCCTTTTACAGACAATATGTTTTTAATCTTTGGAAAGGAATCTGAAGGATTGTCCAATCAAATTTTAAAGAATCACCTTGACAATACTTATAGAATCCCTCTTTACAATAAAAATATCCGAAGTTTAAATTTAGCAAATGCTGTCAGTATAGTAGTTTATGAGGGCCTTAAATCTATTCAATGAAATTAGAACAACCCAACAATCCATTGCATGGAATTACATTGAAATTCATATTAGAGTTTTTAGTTGAAACCTATGGTTGGCACGAACTAGGTGGTCTTATAAAAATAAACTGTTTTAATACCAATCCCACCATAAAGTCTAGTTTAACTTTTTTAAGAAAAACCCCTTGGGCTAGAGAAAAAGTGGAAAGCTTGTATTTAAAAACAATTAAAAAATAATCAAAGTATACCTCTAAAATTTCAATGAAATACACTTCAATTAAAAAAGAAGTGTTTGGCCTTCGTCGTCTATTTCAGGATCCACAAAGTTATCTTTCTGTAAGTTAACAGAAGAATCTTCCGGGGAAGTAATAGTGTTTTGATCTTTTTTGTCAGGTACAATCACATTAATTTCCTCGATCACCTCTAGCTCTTCTAAAGGAGTTTCTTCGATTGGTTTATAACGCAAAGGTTCTTTTGGATTGATCTCAATTAATTTATCCTTAGTTAATTGATTTCCAAGAGCTGATATCCCTTTAATAGAGATAAAATTTTCTAATTTTACCTCTATATTTTCTTGACGTTCTTTACCTCTTTTCTTGGCAAAAACCAATTCAACAACGGGTCTGTAATCTGTAAATACTGTTTCTAAATAGGATTTTAAATGATCTGAAATTACTTTTTCTTCTTTATCAGGATTTTCTATTAAAAATCGTTTTACATAAAAAAGTTCCTTTTCGCCTTCCCAATATATAACAGAAATAGGCTTTTTAGGATCCCACTTTTCTAAAACAATCATCGCATCATTAAAATGAAGTGTTATTTCTGGCACTACTGTTTTGACGATTCCATTTTGATCTATAATTAACAATCTATCTTCACTTGTAAAGTCACCTAGAAGCTCTCCACGTTGATCTACATTTAATCGTTGTACGGTTTCATCAAACCAAATTTTTCTTGGTTTTAAGGTCGAGAGTCCTTTTTCTTTTAACTCAATTCTTTTTACAGAGTACTTAGTGACTATATTACCTCGAGACCCTCTACCTTTTACGATCATATCGGTAAAATCAAGATCAAATTTAAGTTTCTTTATACTACCAGTTTGCCTTAAAAGTACGGTTACTAATTCAGCCTCACCATTTGGATTGGCAGTAAAATAAATTACTTTAGTTGATTTAGTTCCTTTGGTTAATTCATAAGCTTTATCTCGAGTTATCGAAGTAACTGAAAACCTTTTGACGTAAGACGCTCCTCGTGCTCCATCCCTATAAATCATATTGTAAATTGTGCGAGTATCTTTTTTCTTAAAAACAGCAACGTGGATAATATCTTTCCCAATAAATGTTTTTGCACCTACTTTGGTTACCATCATTTTACCATCTTGAGTAAAAACAATAACATCATCAATATCACTACAATCAGTAACATACTCATCTTTTCGGAGGCTGGTTCCAACAAACCCTTCTTCTCTATTTACGTAAAGTTTAGTATTTCGAATTACTACTTTAGTTGCTTCAATATCGTCAAAAACTCGAATTTCAGTTTTTCGCTCCCTACCTTTTCCATAATCGGTCTTTAATCCTTTAAAATAATTTATTGCAAATTCGATTAAATGATTTAAATGATGTTTAATTTGAGCTATTCGTTCTTCCAAAGCATCTATTTTCTGCTGTGCTTTGTCAATATCAAATTTTGAAATACGTTTAATTTTAATTTCTGTCAACCGAACGATATCCTCTTCTACTACAGGTCTTTTCAAATGACTTATATGTGGCTTTAAACCCTTATCGATAGCGGATATAACTCCTTTCCACGTTTCTTCTTCTTCTATATCTCGATAAATACGATTTTCAATAAAAATTCTTTCAAGAGATGCAAAATGCCATTGTGCCTCTAATTCATTTAATTGAATTTCTAATTCACTTTTTAACAAAGCGACTGTTCTGTCTGTTGAAGTTTTAAGCATCTCATTGACACCCACAAACAAAGGTTTATTGTCTTCAATTACACAACCGAGAGGAGATATAGGTGTTTCACATTTTGTAAAAGCATACAACGCATCTATGGTTTTATCTGGAGATATTCCATTAGGTAAATGAATTAATATCTCTACCTCTGCAGCAGTATTATCTTCAATTTTTTTAACTTTTATTTTCCCCTTTTCGTTTGCTTTTAAAATCGAATCAATTAGTGATGTGGTGGTGGTACTAAAAGGAATTTCAGTGATGGACAACATATTTTTGCCATGATGAATAATTCTTGCCCTTGATCTTATTTTTCCACCCCTTAACCCATCATTATAATTAGTTACATCTGCAACGCCTCCAGTTGGAAAATCTGGAAATAATTGAAATCTCTTTCCTTGTAAGTGTTTGATAGATGCTTCTATTAATTCTATAAAATTGTGAGGCAAAACCTTTGTTGACAAACCTACCGCAATCCCCTCAGCTCCCTGCGCCAATAACAATGGAAATTTAACGGGTAAGTTAATAGGCTCTTTTCTTCTTCCATCGTAGGATGCCTGCCATTCGGTGTTTTTTGGATTATAAACTACCTCTAGTGCAAATTTTGAAAGTCTTGCTTCAATATAACGAGATGCAGCAGCTCTGTCACCCGTTAGTATGTTTCCCCAGTTCCCTTGTGTGTCAATTAAAATATCCTTCTGCCCTATTTGAACCATTGCATCAGCAATACTCATGTCTCCATGTGGGTGATACTGCATCGTATGCCCTACAATATTGGCAACCTTATTGTATCGCCCATCGTCTAGGTCTTTTAAAGACTGCATAATTCGCCTCTGAACTGGCTTAAAACCATCTTCAATTGCTGGAACAGCACGCTCTAAAATCACATAAGAGGCGTAATCCAAAAACCAATCTTTATACATACCAGTAACCTTAGTTATAGTATCTTCACTTTGATTTTCAGTAGAATTTAATTCATCTTCATTATAGTCTAATTCTTCACTCATATTTGATCCTATGTGATTTCTTATTCAACAATTTCGTCCAACTCAACTTTTAAATTATTGATAATAAACTCCTGCCTATTTGGGGTGTTTTTTCCCATATAAAATGCTAATAAATCCTCAATACTCATACTCTTATCTAGCATTACCGGATCCAACCGAATATCATTACCTATAAAATGCTTAAATTCATCCGGAGATATCTCACCTAATCCCTTAAACCGAGTTATTTCAGGTTTTGGTTTTAATTTTTCAATAGCTTTAACTCGTTCGTTATCAGAATAGCAGTATATGGTTTCTTTTTTATTACGAACTCTAAACAAAGGAGTTTCTAATATGTATAAGTGACCTTCTTTAATAACTTCAGGAAAAAATTGAAGAAAAAAAGTAAGTAATAACAATCGAATATGCATCCCATCAACATCAGCATCGGTAGCAATAACAATGTTGTTATATCGAAGATCTTCCATGCCTTCTTCAATATTTAAAGCAGCTTGAAGTAAATTAAACTCTTCGTTTTCGTAAACTACTTTTTTACTCATTGCATAACAATTAAGTGGCTTACCACGTAGAGAAAAAACAGCTTGTGTATTGACATCACGACTTTTGGTAATACTTCCACTAGCAGAGTCTCCCTCAGTTATAAACAAGGTAGATTCTAGACGACGTTCTTTTTTCATATCACCTAAGTGCACCCTACAATCTCTAAGTTTTTTATTGTGAAGGCTTGCCTTTTTAGCTCTGTCTTTTGCTAGTTTACGAATTCCTGTAAGATCTTTTCGCTCTCTTTCAGCTTGCATTATTTTACGTTGCAAAGCCTCAGCCGATTCGGTGTTTTTATGTAAAAAGTTATCTAAATTAGTTTTTATAAAATCATTGATGTAAGATCGTACTGTAGGAAGTTGGCCACCCATATCAGCTGAACCTAACTTGGTTTTAGTTTGACTTTCAAAAACTGGCTCCATCACTTTTATGGCAATTGCTGACACTATTGATTTACGAATGTCACTAGCATCATAATTTTTACCGTAAAATTCTCTAACAGTTTTAACAATACTCTCTCTAAAAGCAGCTTGATGAGTACCTCCCTGTGTGGTGTGTTGCCCATTAACAAAAGAATGGTATTCTTCGCTATACTGTGATTTACTATGAGTAATCGCAATTTCTATGTCTTCCCCTTTCAGATGGATAATGGGGTACAACATGTCCTCTGTTGGTATGTTTTCTTCTAATAAATCCTTTAGTCCATTTTCAGAATGATATTTTTCACCATTAAAATCGATTGTTAAACCTGGATTTAAGTAGACATAATTTTTAAGCATCTTTACCACATACTCATTACGATACTTAAATTTTTTAAAAATGTTTTCGTCCGGAATGAAGCTAACTTTTGTACCTTTTCGTTTTGAGGTTTCTTCAACTTCTGAGTCTATTTTTAGTTCACCTAATTCAAATTCAGCAAATTTAATTTGATTATCTCTAACTGATTCGACCCTAAAATGACTAGAAAGCGCATTGACTGCTTTGGTACCAACTCCATTTAATCCTACAGCTTTTTTAAACGCGCGTGAGTCATATTTTCCACCAGTATTCATTTTTGATACTACGTCAACTACTTTTCCTAAAGGAATACCACGCCCATAATCTCTGACTCTAACTTCCTTCTCTTTGATTCGTATTTCAATTGTTTTACCCGCGCCCATCACGAATTCATCAATACTATTATCAATAACCTCTTTTAAAAGAATATAAATACCATCATCAGGAGAAGATCCATCACCCAACTTACCGATATACATACCAGGTCTTAATCGGATGTGTTCTTTCCAGTCTAAAGACCGTATATTGTCTTCTGTATATTGTTGTTGAGCCATAGTTTAGGTATGCAGGCTAAATATAAAATTTAGGTAGAAAATCTAAAGCCTAAAAAAAAGAAAGTAATTAACAATAATGCAACTAAAATTGTTGAAAAATATATGAGTTGTTATACGTTAAATCTAAAATGCATTACATCTCCATCATCAACTACATATTCTTTACCTTCCACACTTAACTTTCCAGCTTCTTTAACCTTTGCTTCACTCCCATAACTTACAAAGTCATTGTATTTAATGACCTCTGCACGAATAAAACCTTTTTCAAAATCGGTATGTATAACTCCTGCTGCTTGGGGAGCCGTAGAACCAACATCAATAGTCCAGGCTCTTACTTCTTTTTCACCCGCAGTAAAATAAGTTTGTAGGTTTAATAATTTATAAGCACCTCTAATAAGTTTTGCAGAACCTGCTTCTTCCAATCCTAAATCCTCCAAAAACATCTGACGCTCTTCGTATTCTTCTAATTCATTAATATCTGACTCCGTTCCAACAGCTAGAAAAATAACCTCCGCATTTTCATTGGAAATAGCATCTTTTACTCTATCAACATATTTATTGCCATTTGCAGCAGAGGCCTCATCTACATTACAGATGTACATAACGGGTTTATCAGTAATAAACTGGATTGCATCAATAAAATCCTCTCGCTCTGAAGGAGTTAAATCGATAGCTCTTACTGAAGTTCCTGCTTCTAAACCTTCTTTAACTTTATTCAATGCAACTTCTTCCTTTTGAGCATCTTTATTTCCTGTTCTAGCAGCTCTTTTAACTTTATCTAATTTTTTTTCAGTTGTTTCTAAGTCTTTTAACTGAAGTTCAATATCAATGGTCTCCTTATCTCTTATTGGATCTATACTTCCATCAACATGAATTATATTATCATTATCAAAACAACGCAAAACATGTAAAATAGCGTCTGTCTCTCGAATATTTCCCAGAAACTGATTTCCTAAACCTTCCCCTTTACTAGCTCCTTTAACCAAACCAGCGATATCAACAATCTCAACAGTTGCAGGCAAAACTCGCTGAGGGTTGACCAATTCTTCTAATTTTTCTAGTCTTGGATCTGGCACATTAACGACGCCAATATTTGGTTCAATCGTACAAAATGGAAAATTAGCACTTTGTGCTTTAGCATTCGATAAACAATTAAATAATGTTGATTTTCCTACGTTTGGTAATCCTACTATTCCTGCTTTCATTTTTTAATTTTTAATGGCTGCAAATATACATTATCGATTCGAAATCAATTCTTTTTATTTAGTAATTAAAAATACTGAGGAAGAATAAAAAAGCAAAAATGAATGAAACTCCATAATTATTATGCATCTCTGTGCAAAAAAGATTTTTTAGATAACAACTCAGTTTCTGTTTCTACGACGTCTTCATCGGGGATACAGCAATCAACTGGACAAACAGCAGCACATTGTGGTTCTTCATGGAAGCCAATACACTCCGTGCACTTATCAGGAACAATAAAGTAAACCTCATCACTAATTGGCTCTTGTTCTATTGATGCATTTACCTCTTTACCATTAGGCAGAAGTACTGCTCCAGATAAATTAGTCCCCTCTTCAAATTTCCATTCATCTGAAGCTTCATAAATTGCATTATTTGGGCATTCGGGTTCACAAGCACCACAATTTATGCATTCGTCAGTTATTATAATTGCCATAGTGTTTACTTTTTCTAACTTTGTGTAAATTTAAAACTTCAAGTTTTAACACCAAAAATAAAATGCAATTATTAAATAGAATTCAGGCTTTCACAAAACTAGGAAGATTTATGAGTCAGTTTTCTGACAATAATTATCTCAAAAAGGAAAACATTCCTTACAATAATTTATATTTTAATAAGATGGTGGAGCTAATTAAACAGTCAAAATCTCATAATGGATGGTTTAATGAAAGTAATATTCAGTTTGCCTTAAAAAGCTGGGGAGAATGTTTAACTGAAAACAATTTACAAAAATGGACTGCACAATACAATATAGATAACTCTACTAATAAAGAAATTGCAATCATTCTAGCTGGAAATATACCATTGGTTGGATTTCATGATTTTTTATCTGTTTTAATTTCTGGAAATAATGTAATCGCAAAACTTTCGAGCAATGATAATTTATTGTTACCCTTTCTAGCGAACTACTTAATTGAGTTAGAACCAGTGTTTGAAGATAAAATTAATTTTACTTCGGAACAACTTGTGAATTTTGATGCGGTCATAGCTACCGGAAGTAATAATACAGCGCGATATTTTGATTATTATTTCGGAAAATACCCAAATATCATAAGGAAAAACAGAAATTCCATAGCCATCTTGTCTGGCAAAGAAACTGAGCATGAATTAATTGCTTTGGCAGATGATATTTTTAGGTATTATGGCTTGGGCTGCAGGAATGTATCAAAAATCTATATTCCTGAGGGTTATAATTTTGAAACTTTTTTTAAAGCAATTTTTTGTTGGAAAGAAATTATTAATGACCATAAATACATCAATAATTATGATTACAATAAAGCTGTTTATTTGATGAGTAATATCAATTTATTGGACAATGAATTTTTACTATTAAAAGAAGACATCAACTTTTCATCACCTATTTCAGTTTTATTTTACGAATATTACGAAAACTTTTCAGACCTAAAAAAAACATTAGAACTTGAAAAAGAAAATATTCAATGTATCGTTTCTAGCATGGAAATTAATCAAAAAGTTAATTTTGGTGACTCTCAAAGTCCAAATCTTTGGGATTACGCAGATGATGTAGACACTTTAGATTTTCTTTTAAATTTAGCTAATTAAATTATTAATAATTTAACGAATAATATTTTTGGTTTTCTGATATTTGCAATGCAATTTTAAAAAAAATGAAAAGACACAATTTTAGCGCAGGCCCGTGTATTTTACCACAATCTGTCATGCAAAAAGCTTCAGATGCCGTAATAAATTTTAACGACTTAAATCTTTCACTTATTGAAATCTCTCATCGAAGTAAAGATTTTGTTGAGGTAATGGAAAATGCTCGGAGTTTAAGTCTAGAATTATTGGGACTTAAGAATAAAGGTTATAAATCTTTATTTTTGCAAGGGGGAGCAAGTATGGAATTTTTGATGGTAGCTTTTAACTTACTAGAAAACAAAGCTGCATACCTAAATACAGGTACTTGGTCAAGTAAAGCAATCAAAGAGGCAAAGTTATTAGGAGAATTGGTCGAAGTAGGCTCTTCTGAGGATAAAAATTTTAACTACATTCCCAAAGGTTATACAATTCCGTCTGACGCAGACTATTTCCACTGTACCAGTAACAATACTATTTTTGGAACACAAATAAATAAGTTTCCAGTAACCGAGGTGCCGATTATATGTGATATGAGTAGCGATATATTTTCTAGACAACTAGATTTTTCGCGATTCGATATTATTTATGCTGGAGCCCAAAAAAATATGGGGCCCGCTGGAACTACCTTAGTAATTATTAAAGAAGATATACTTGGTAAAGTATCCAGAACAATTCCTTCAATGTTAGATTATCAAGTTCATCTTAGTAAAGACAGTATGTTCAACACACCTGCTGTTTTTCCTGTTTACGTATCAATGTTAACGCTGGAATGGCTAAAAAATTTAGGAGGAATTTCAGAAATTGAAAAAATTAATAATAAAAAAGCTGAGATGTTATATTCAGAAATTGATAGAAACCCATTGTTTACAGGATTTGTTTCTGACAAAGAAAATCGATCTAAAATGAATGCCACTTTTAACTTAGTAGACAACTCGCTATCGAATCGATTTGATTTATTATGGAACGAAGCTGGTATTAATGGCTTAAGTGGTCATCGAAGTGTTGGTGGATATCGTGCCTCCATGTACAATGCTTTACCATTAGAAAGTGTAAATATCCTTGTAGATGTAATGAAAAACTTGGAACAAAAAGCATAAATTAAAATTATTTATACAACTTAATTATGAAAGTATTAGCAAATGATGGCGTCTCGAAATCTGGTATTGATTCCTTAGAAAAAGCAGGTTTTGAAGTGATAACTACTACTGTGGCTCAAGAACAATTAATTGAATACATCAATAATCATCAAATTGATGTTATTTTGGTTAGAAGCGCTACAAAAATTAGAAAAGATATCATAGATTCTTGTCCTAGTATAAAAATTATTGGTCGTGGCGGTGTAGGTATGGATAATATAGATGTAGATTATGCAAGAAGTAAGGATATTAAAGTTATTAATACACCAGCTGCATCCTCTGCTTCTGTAGCTGAATTGGTATTTGCACATTTATTTGGAGGCGTTCGTTTTCTGTATGATTCAAATAGAAATATGCCTTTAGATGGAGATTCAAAATTTAAAGAACTGAAAAAAAATTATGGTGGAGGTCGCGAATTAAGAGGAAAAACACTTGGTATTGTTGGTTTAGGAAGAATCGGACAAGAAGTTGCTAAAATTGGAATTGGCTGCGGTATGAAAGTAATTGCCAGCGACAAATTTATGGAAACCACAACAATTTCAGTTGCATTTTATGATAAGCAAAAGTTAGATTTTAAGATTCAAACTATACCATTTGAACAACTTTTAAAAGAAAGTGATTTTATAAGTGTTCATGTTCCTGCACAAAAAGACTATATATTCGGAAAAACGGAGTTTAATAAAATGAAAGATGGCGCTGCTATTATCAATGCTGCAAGAGGCGGAGTAATTGACGAGGTAGCACTTATAGAAGCTGTAGAAAACAATAAGCTTTCTTTTGCGGCTATTGATACCTTTGAAAATGAACCAACACCCGCAGTTAAAGTATTAATGAATGGAAAATTGTCGTTGACACCTCATATTGGTGCTGCTACTAACGAAGCGCAGGATCGAATAGGAATTGAATTAGCAGACCAAATTAAAAGTATATTATTATAAAATTTCTTCTGTTATTTATTAATTAAATATTTTTTAAATATTAAGAATTTTGAATTCATTAAAAAATCATATTAGTAACCAATTATTTATTCTTAGAAATTTTAATAAACATTGGGAAATCACCTCGAATTGGCAATTACTATTCCCTCTTTTCGGTATGTATGGTCTTTTATACTCTGCTAATAAATTTGTAACTTTATTAGGTATAAAATTATTGTTTTTTAAAATCATTAGCACTTTAGTAATAAGTTATATTTTATTGAGAGCCACTTTATTTCTTTTTAAAAAATTAGAAAAAAAATGGAAGTTAAGCTATCGATGGGAAATGATACGAGTTTTCATGGTTTTTGCACTTACAGGAAGTAGTAGTGCATTGATAGGTAGACCAATATTAAAAATAATTGGTATCACAAAAGATAATTTTCAACCGTTAGTTTATTGGATACTATACCTTCTGATTGGATTTTTATTTTATCAAATACTTTTAGTTATCTTTGGCTGGCTTTTTGGTCAATTTAAATTCTTCTGGAATTTTGAAAAAAAAATGATCAAAAGAATGAAATTAGGGTTTTTGTTAAATGAAAAATAGAGAAAAAATAAAGTCTTTACTTAATACCGCTCCACTATTGTTCATAACGATAGTGTTGTTACCATCGGTTTTTCAATTGGTACACGTTTTTGAAAAACATGAACAAAATTATTGTTTTGAAAATTCCACACACATTCATGAACACGAAATTGAATGTTCGGTTTGTGATTTCAAGTTAAATTCCACTGACGATCAATTACCAAAGTATGTTGAGTTTTTAACAATCAATTTTGACAAACAACTAATTTTCGAGTATTATAACTTCAAATACAATCATCAGCATTTATCTTATTCTTTAAGAGGCCCACCAACCCTGACTTCCTAATTTTTATCTATTGGTTTGTGTTAGATTTTACGAAATCGCAAGCCTACTCAATTCACAGTATCAAGTTATTCATAAATATGAAGTATTGTATCATCATTACTTTATTGTTTAGCTGTGTAATGTATAGCCAAAATTGCAATCATTCCTTAAAAGGGTATGTTTTAGATTTTCATAATGGAAAACCTATTGCTGGCGCAACCTTACAAATTAAAAATTCACAGCTTCATACAATTTCAGATAGTAATGGAAAATTTATTATCAATAACCTTTGCGAGAGTTCTTTAGAACTTATCGTTTCACATATTTCTTGTGATCAAAAAACAGTTGAAATTGATCTTAAAAACACGATACAAACAACTATTTATTTAGAACATCATATTGAAGAACTTGAAATGGTAGCCATCAAAGGAAACAATTCAAACAATGGTGCTATTTCTGCGCAGAAAGAAAAAATAGATAAAAAAATAATCGACAATTTTAGTTCTGAAAGTTTGGGAACTATTTTAAAACAAGCTAAAGGGGTTTCTTCCATAAATACAGGGAACAATATTGTGAAGCCAGTGATTAATGGATTGCATAGTAGTAGAATTGCCATAATGAATAATAATGTCCGTATGGAGGATCAAGAATGGGGTATTGAACATGCTCCCAACATTGATGTCAATTCCATCGATAATATTACCGTCATTAAAGGTTCCAATGCGTTGGCTTATGCAGGAGATGCTATAGGTGGTATTGTGATTTTAAAACCACTACGATATTTAAATAAAGACACCTTGTTTGGAAAAACAATTGCAGGTTTTCAAAGCAATGGTTTGGGATATAACTTTAATAGTATGCTCTCTAAAAATTTTAAAAACGGATGGTTTGCAAATGGAAATGTTGGTTATAAACAAAATGGAGATTTAAAATCTCCAGATTATAATTTAACCAATACTGGAGCAAAAAGTTTTTCAGGAAATGTAATCTTGGGCTATCAAAAATTTGAATATGGTTTTGAAGCCAATATCAGTTATATAGACAATACCATGGGAATTTTAAGTGCCTCCCATATTGGAAATGTCGGTGATTTGGTCAATGCAATCGACAACAATGAACCTCTCATTACTGAAAGTTTTTCATACACAATCAATTCACCAAAACAAGAAGTGGCTCATTTATTAGGTAAAATAAACTTTTATAAACGATTTAGTTCTCTAGGTAAGCTTTCTGTCCAATATGATTATCAAAACAACCATAGGTTTGAATTTGACAAAAGAATTGGAGATGATAGAGACAAACCAGTGGTCGATCTTGAATTAATTACCCAAAATATAAAATCAGATTTGATTATTGATAAGTTTGATAACTCAACTGTTTATATAGGAGTTACTGGTAAGTATCAAGAAAATATTGCCAATCCAGAAACCGGTGTAAGAAGACTCATCCCTGATTATGAGAAAACGGATTTTAGTTTTTATGGGATATGGAATACTAGCTTTAATGATAAGCTAGCAGCTGATCTTGGTGTACGCTATGATTATAATTTTATTAATGCGCAAAAATATTACAAAACTAGTCGATGGGAAGAGCGCGGATATAATGAGGTTTTTAGTGATTTTGTCGTGAACGATTTGGGAACTCAACTCCTAACAAATCCAACATTTACTTATCATAACATATCTTTATCTGCAGGTCTAATTTATAGTATCAATAAAAATAATGACCTTATTTTTAACTATGGGTTATCATCTAGACCACCAAATCCGTCAGAATTATTTAGTGATGGATTGCATCATTCCGCTGCACGAATAGAGCTAGGAGACTTGAGATTAACTAAAGAAATATCGAACAGAGTTGGACTTAGTTATCAACTAGAAGCTAATAAAATAAATCTAAGTATAGATACTTTTATCAATCAAATCAATGATTTTATCTATTTAAAACCCACAGGAACTCAAACGACCGTTCGTGGAGCCTTTCCAGTTTGGGAGTATTTTAAAACCAATGCATTTTTGGCAGGCATAGACACTAGCATTGATTATCAATTTACAGAATCTTGGAGCTTGAATTCAAGTTTGTCTTATGTGTATGGACAAAACACAGAGGAAGATATTCCTTTAATCGATATTCCTACATTTAAATTAAATAACGCACTTAATTATAAATTAAAAAAGTGGAATCATTTAAACGTACGTTTAGCTCATGAGTGGGCAGGTAGACAAAATAGGTACCCTAATTATAATTTCGAAACCTATATTCCAACCACTGAAGAATACATAGAAGTAGACATAAGTACGCCTCCCAATGCATTCCAACTAATTCATTTATACGGTGATGTGACTTTTTTATTCAATGAAAAAATGAATTTAAATTTAATGTTAGGAGTCACTAACCTGTTCAACACCACCTATAGAGAATATTTAAATAGACTAAGGTATTATGCTGATGATACCGGAAGAAATATTACTATTCAAATTAAATTTAACTATTAAAAACCAAAAAAATGAAAAATTATTTCAAATTAGTATCAATTACACTTTTTACACTTTTATTTGTTGCTTGTTCAAGCGATGACGATGCCGCACCAGAACCAGTAAACGAAGAAGAAGTAATAACAACAATGATTGTAACATTAAACGGTCCAGATTCAGTTGTTTTAACCTATCAAGATTTAGATGGAGACGGGCCTGATGCTGAAACACTTACCGTTTCAGGACCATTAACTGCCAATACTACTTATGATGGATCAATTAGGTTACTAAATGAATCAGAAGAAGAAGTTGAGGAAATTACTGAAGAGATCGAAGAAGAAGATGATGAGCATCAATTTTTCTACACTGTAGGTACTGGATTAGATGTAACTTATGCTTATGCAGATGAGGATGAGAACGGAAATCCTGTAGGATTAGCTTTTACACTTACCACAGGTGCAGCTAGTTCAGGGGCATTAACTTTTACATTAAGACATGAGCCGAATAAACCTAATACAGGTTTAGAAGATGCTGAGGGATCGACAGATATAGAAAAATCTTTCGATTTAGAAGTACAATAAATTGTATTTAAATTAAAAAAAGCCCCATCAGGGGCTTTTTTTGTTAACTATAGTTTCTGGATCATCAGGTCTATTTTGCTTCCATACGAAGGTATAAAGCCACATCAAGGTAAAAGTTGGAATAACATCTAAGCCTGGAATTATCTCTTCTAAAAAAACAATAACAGCGGCGATTTTACCTGCAGTACCATGGTACATTTTATTCATTTGGGAGGCAGCATAAGGTGCCCATACTAAATCTACGATGTTTCCCCAAAATGGAACTAACAAAGTAGTCATTCCTATTATATCTAGTAATATACCTTTTTTTAATAGTTCATATTTGTTCATATTAAATTGTCAAGGGACACAATGATACTCCCCTCCTATTTTTAAATAATTTTTACTTCAATTTATCTGAAAATATTTTTTTTATCTTTTCAATTTTCGGAGTAATGGTATAATCACAATATTTCTGTTCAGAATTTTGATTGTAGTAATCGTGATGATCTTCTTCAGCATCATAAAACAAGTCTAAGGGAGTAATTTCGGTCACAATTGGGACTTTAAAAAAATGACTTTTATTTAATTGGTCTATAAACTTTTTAGCGATCATTTTTTGTGTAGCTGAGGTATAAAATATTCCACTTCGGTATTGAGTTCCAATATCAGCCCCTTGCCTGTTTAAAGTTGTAGGGTCGTGGGTTGCAAAAAATATTTCTAGCAAACTTTCAAAAGAAACCAGTTGATGATCATAATCAATCTGAACTGCCTCGGCATGTCCAGTGCGCCCAGAACAAACCTCCCGATAGCAAGGATTTTTTATAGTACCACCTGTGTACCCTGGCTTTATACTTATAACTCCATGTATTCTCTGAAAGATTGCCTCGGTACACCAAAAACAACCACCAGCAAAAACTGCTTTTTCCATCATCATTTTTTTTTAAATTTACAATTAATCATAGTATTAGCTAAAAAGTAAATACTTTTTAACTTTTTGTTAGTAATACAAAAAGAAGGATAGTCTTAGCTTTGTTATTCTAATTAACTTTTTGTAAAGTGTCATTTCTTGAAAGATTATGCGTCATCTATTAGTCTTATTACTTATACTATCAAGTACCGCCCCTTTTTTTTCTCAAGAAAAAAAAGAAATTGTAGCTAATAGGACAAATAACCCTCCAAAAATTGATGGCATTTTAAATGACGATTTATGGAAATCGTTACCTGCTGTATCCGACTTTAATATGTTTGAACCAGGAAATGAAGGATTGATTAGTCAAGAATACCAGACATTAGTAAAAATGGCTTACGATGATAATGCTGTTTATATTGCGGTCTACATGTTTGATCCAAACCCTGATAAAATCCTACGTCAATTAAGTCAAAGAGATGAGGTTTTTGTTCAGGCCGACCTATTTTATGTTGCATTAAACACTTTAAATGATGGAATCAATGAAACCAGATTTTATGTCACTAGTGCAGGAACTATCGGAGATTCAAAAAATTCTCAAAATGAAGAGGATTTTAATTATAACGTTGTTTTTGATTGTAAAACATCCATTGACACCAAGGGATGGTATGCAGAATATAAAATACCTTACAATGCTTTAAGATTTCCAGAAATTGAAATGCAGGATTGGAGTGTGAATTTTTACAGAGAGTTAAAAAATAAAAATGAAACACACAGTTGGAACTTTATTGACAATAAAGTAGGAAATGAAAAATT
>Ga0209092_10000329_pt1 | contig 46002 bp, 48 predicted proteins | sample FraStrMetagenome_FD_187446 | JGI IMG/M metagenome (GOLD analysis project Ga0209092, IMG submission 187446) | Marine eukaryotic phytoplankton communities from Arctic Ocean - Fram Strait ARC3M Metagenome (SPAdes) (version 2) | ecosystem: Environmental > Aquatic > Marine > Oceanic | place: Fram...
ACCATGACATGATAAGTTATACCGAGTACGAAAAACCATTAAAACTAAAATTATGAATGATGATAAAAGATTTATAGCTACAATCAAGTGGCTTGACAACGGAAACATACAAGATGATATGATTCTTAAGATAGGGGATATTGCCGATGATGATGATGATGTGTTTTTCTACCTAGAAGATGAAAAAGAGATTGAATCCTTCCAGAAGGAAGGCTCACACGAATGGGTAATTATTAACTTAAAAGAAATAGAATTATGAGTAAATACAGCAATTGTTGTGGAACACCACCTTCATGGTTGAGTGATTCTTTATGTGGGAGCTGCCATGAGCATGCAGAATTCTACACACAAACCGAAGACCAAGAAGATTAACTGACGAGACCTTATAGGTCGAAACGCTGTGAAGCGTCTTAATCTTAAAATATTTATTATGAAAGTAAAAAAGCATCTTATTCTGCCGACAGGACTGCATGCAATCCAAGACAGCAACAATCACGTACACATTTACACTGAGGATGAATACCAAGAGCTAAATTGGTGGGCTTCAGTAAAACTAAAATTCAATTTAATATGAGAGTAACACTAAAATTTAAGACTGACCAAGGAACTGATTGGGTAGTAACGAAAGACTTTAACGATAAGAAGCATCAGGATAACTTCATTAATTATATCGAGAGAACAAAGGGATACCTTCTGGATGAAGTCTTCGCTAAGGAAACAAAGCAAACAGCCGAAGCCATGTATCTGGATTGGTTCAATAACTTCATAAGTACTGAAGCATTTCGAGACCATTACGAGCTAAGCTTATCTGAGGCTGAAAACATTATAGACGAAGGACGTAAAATTAATCAACTAAATAAATAAATATTATGATATCACAAATTAATTTAATTAAGGAAGACGAAAAACATATCAGAACGCTGATAAACAACATAGATTCATCTAGCTATGAGCTGGTAGAAATTATCGAGGATTTTGACACAACAGTTAATAGCACGCTATCAATTGATGATAACTATGGAGACAACCCATGGTCAGAACTTGTATTTGCACTAGAAAACCTTCAGGAGAAAATAACAGAGGTACAGGAACACGCAAAATGGATATAGATTAACTAAATAAAATAACTATGCAAAACCTAAATTATAAAACTAAAATAGAAATATTATCTACTATTGACGAATTAAAACAGATAGTAAGAAGCAACGGATTTCAAGAATCTCAAGGAATTAGCCTTGTGGGAATTGAGATTGAAGTGCTGCAAAACCTTCTGCCCTTTTCTTGTATTGATACCAAGCGTCATCAGAAAGCTGAAACTGTGATTGATTTATTAGACGAATTAATAAATAAATTAAAAACCAATGGGGAGATTAACTGACGAGGATTTATTATCCGAAACTACCTGAGAAGGTAGTCTTAATCATTAAAAATTATTTATTATGAGACAATTTGAAATCTTAAGAGAAAAAATTACATCACGAGGTGGTGGAATTGAAATTAGCCTGAGTCCTTATGGCTATGATGACCAGAAAATGACAACCTATTGCAACTACCTTGGTGGTGGCATGCTTGGTAGTATCCAGAACGATTGCACCATTAGTGATTGGGAGCTTTCTACAGAGCTTTCACAAATCGCTGAAGAGCTAAGTCAGATGTTTGCAAACTTAATCAATGTAGACTATTCCTTTAACCAGAGCCTTCCAGAGTCGGCTTATTAAAAATTATAATTATGTTACACACAAAAAAATTTAACAACAATGAGTACACTATCCAGAGCGAAGGGTACGAAAACAGTAGGTCTTGGGGACATATCTCTAAGCTCTATATGAACGGCATATACATGGGACAAAGAAAAGTAAGGTACATCAACAGAACGTGGGAGTCCTACAGATTTCGCTCAAGCATGCAGAACTTGGTACATGGCATGCTTGAGGACAGGATAGAAATGCACATAGCAGACTACAAGGAACAGAATGGGATTAAGAGACTCACAAAAAGTCGTAGAGAGGATGCCATGCAGTTTGCAGACGATAGGATAAAAGAATTACAATTACTTTATAAAACAATTTAACATGACAAACAACCATAAAGCACAGAAACTGATAGCAGAATATTTTAAAATCAACAATGAGCATCCAGATGATGAGAACTTTGATTGGAACTACTATGATATCCTAGGATATCAAGAAACTCTAGACGAAACCCCAGAAGATGCATTTGACATAGAGGATATTGAACACCTTCAGATGCGTGTGAAATCCCTAAAAATGTATCATGAAGCCAAAAAACAATTAGAAAAGTTTGGTCATTTATATGCTTAACGCTAAATTATAAACAACTAAAAATTAAAAATTATGAAATTGTATGATGTACCAAGAAATAGTAGAATTAAAGTAATAATTGAAGATAAAGTGCCAGTAGGTGCTCCTCAAATTACAGAAGGAGAAGAGCTTAACTTCAGGTCTATAGATGGAATGTATAGCTACTGCACCAGAGATGATGGTGAAGTGGTACATTTAGCATCATGGACTGAAGTAGAAATTGTAGTATGAAAGTCAGGTTTGTACTTAAAATAGGTACTTTGCTCAAAACTTTGCTATACAGTAAAGGCAATCTATTGATATTTTTGTACAGAAGTAAAGGTTAACTGATGAGGATTGAATATCCGAAATCACTTATAGTTATAACTATAAGTGGTCTTAATCAGCCGAAAGGCATAAATTTTTTATTATGAGTATAGAAGCAATGAAAATGTTCATGTTAATGGGGGACATGACTAGCGAAAACAATTCCCTAGAAGAAAAGGTAGCGTATAAAGAGCGTATAGCCTTTGCAACCATGCGAAATGCCATTCCAGATTGGCAGCCACCAGAAGATTGGGACACCCTTTCAAACGAAATTAAGATGGAGCGTTTATCTAAGCTAACTAGCGTATGATAAGTCAGGTCTACAAGGTGTATCTAATACACTCCTTCAAGGAAGGAAGCGAACCGAAAGCAACAACTAAAACGACCTCATCTATTGAGGAGGCTCGTTTATGGATATCAGAGGCAGACTCTGGAGTAATTTATAACAGTAATAACATTAAAATTCAATAAAATTATGCCGAATCACGTATATCATTCAATTACAGCAAGTACCGAAGAGGGTACAGAGATACTAAGAGCAATGGCAAAGCATTCACATGGACTGTGTGGATACCTTGAGCCTATGCCACAAGAATTAAGTGGAACAACTAGTCCACAAAGAATCCCAGAGCACATGACTCTAAACGAACAGAACGACTTAATAAATAAGTATGGCTATTCAGATTGGTACTCATGGGCACACGCTAAGTGGGGAACTAAATGGGGTTGCTATGAGAATGAAATGGATGGATACAATTACACTTTTACTACCGCATGGGGAGTCTTTAATAACAGTATATTATTTAAGCTTCTTGAGGCTATACCATCCCTTGAATGGTCATGGGAAGAGGAGCAAGGATTTGGAGAAGAGGTAGAGTATGTAGACGGAGAGCAGGTCTATTTTCTTGAGTGGACTTGTCCTTCATGGTCAGAGCCTATAGAACACGAGGCAGAAGATTTTTACTTTCTTGAGTCAGACCACACAAACCCTATGGGCACGTTTACCTCTGGGTATTATGTAGACCAACACCTAACAAACAAGGTAGAAGATTTAGGTTTAATTGATAAACTTAACGAACTATACTTGGACGGTAAATAAACATTTATTATATTTGCAATTCATTAAACACATAAATTATGGGAAGAACTAAAGAACTTCTTGCAGACATGCAAGAGCAAGAAAGAGACCTTACTGATGCAGATAGCAGCTATGAAATCTGGCTATCAAAGGTCACTCAACATCAAAAATCTTTAACAAGAACAACACAGGCACTCGATGATATGTTCGAGGGCTTTGCTATGGCTATAAGGTATGGTCAGGAAGAATCTAAAAAATATAATTAAATGCACTATCCAATTTTTAGTGAGTACGTCTCACAGGTTTCCGAGGCGTACTCAATAAGTCCAGATAATTTGTTTGCTAAGAGTAAGCGTAGAGATATAGTAGATGCTAGACAGCTACTATATTTTCTTTGCTCTGAGTCACCTATGAGAATACGTTACATCCAACAATACATGGAAGAGAACGGATACAAAGTAGGTCACTCAACAATTATACATGGTATAAAAAGAGTAGAAGAGAGAGCGAATGCTCTAGTGTCTCCAAAAAAACACAGTCAAGTCCTTGTTAATAAACTAGCATCTAGCAATGTATAACTCTTTGAGCACTGTATTCGAGGAAGCTTATACAGACAAACTAGCAGCTAACCTAGACGGAGTTGGGTATGAAGCAAGAATGCTTTATGGCTGTAAGATTAGTAGAGACAATGAGTCTGGAAAAATTCACATACAGAACTGTGCCCTTGGTGGGGACATGTATAATAATATAGACAATGAAGACGAGTGGAAGTTTGTGGATAAAGGATGGAGATACGGAGTGTATAGCCTGTGTATTAAAACCTACCTACTAAAACTAGATAGGATTGAGGAGAGAGTAAAGCTAGAGATGAACAGTAAACAGAATCCAAAGCAAATTCAACACCTCAAGACTAATAGAGATAGAATATTAAAGAAGTATAACACAATAAACAATAAATTAAAAACGCTAAATTATGAGTAATTCAAAATCAGTTTTCGAGACATTGAACTCTATCAATGTAAATGACAAAGTAGAAAAAAAGAACAACCTAACCTACCTATCATGGGCATGGGCATGGGCAGAGGTAAAGAAAAACTACCCTACTGCAACCTACACAATCTATGAGAATGTAGATGGAATGTTCTACCACACAGATGGTAAGTCTGCATGGGTAAAAACAGGTGTAACTATTGAGGGTATAGAGCATATCGAATACCTACCTGTAATGGACTTCAGAAACAATTCAATACCTCTTGACAAGCTTTCTTCTGTAGATGTAAACAAAACTATTCAGCGTAGCTTAACGAAAGCTATTGCAAGACAAGGGCTTGGTCTTTATGTATATGCTGGAGAGGACTTACCTAATGGAGAGTCAAAGGAAGTAGCTAAAAAGCCAGCCCCTAAGAAGCCATTACCTAAAAAAAATGTTATAGAGTTAAACATAGGAGATGCTAACTGGGTTAAGGTTCTAAAGTATGTAGCTGCTAATAAAGATAAGGGGATAAGAGTGATTGGCGAAGAGCTAAAAACTAAGTATGCTATGAATGATAATGTTAAAAAAGAAATAGCTAAATCAATATAGACATGAAAGACATCATCAAACTACTAAAAGACGATAGAGAATACTATGATGGGGTTGGAAAGAATTATCTTTCTAACTCCAATATAGGAGACCTTCTAAAGAATCCTAAGAATTTTAACAAGAAGCAAGAGGACAACAAAAATTTTCTTGTTGGAAGATACTTTCACCAGCTAATACTAGAGCCAGAGAAAGCTGCTGCAACACCTCACGTTGACGTAGCAACTCGTAGAGGCAAGGCATACGATGCTTTCTTAGAGGAAAACAACCTAACCATGGGATTACTTACAAAGGAAAAGATAATGCTGGAAAACCTAGTGGAAAGCATGCTAAACGTAGAAGACTTTAGAGCTTTGATTCAAGAAGAAGGAGTTCAGTACGAAGTGCCTATGGTAAAAGAGATACATGGAGAGATGTGGAAAGGTAAAGCTGACATCGTAGGAAGCGAACACCTTATTGACATCAAGACCACAGGTTCAATTGAAAAATTTAAGTGGAGCGTTAGAGATTATAACTATGACAGTCAGGCATATATCTACCAGCAATTATTTAACAAGCCTTTAGTTTTTCTTGTTGTAGATAAAACATCTAAGATGCTAGGGATGTATCCTGTAAGCAACGAAAGTCTTGCTAGGGGAGAAGAGAAGGTTGTCAGGGCTATAGAACAATACCGAAAGTTTTATGGAGACAGTCCTAGCGAAGACCTAAACCAATTCTATTACTATGAAGAGGTTTAGTAATTATATAAAGGAAGCACTTAGTAGTAAACAAAAGAGGCGTGTAATGTGGTTTGAAGTTCCGATGTACTGCACGACACGTCAAGGTAAGGATGATATTATCCTTACAACAATAGAAACATTGGAGCAAAAAATTAAAGTAAATAAATTATGAGTTATTCAAACACCAAAGAAGAAATTGTATTCGCAGACGGATTCAAATTTAGAAAGAAACATCCTAATCAAAAAGATTTTGTGCTAGGAAGTTTAAGTATCAAAGTAGATGATGCTATTGAATTTTTAAGAACCAACCAAAAAAATGGATGGGTGAATGTAGGTATCAAAGAAAGTCAGGCAGGTAATCCTTACATGTTTGTTGATAACTTTGAGCCAAAGCCACGTAACGGAGTGGACACAGCTCCTAACCAATCACCTGTACAGGAGTCAGACGTGCCATTTTAATTAACTTAAAACTGTAATTGGAGGTCGCAAATTGCGACCTCCATTTACTAAACGATAACTATGAGAAACAAGACCAAAATAACAGCATGGATACTAATAGCGTTTATATCGTTCTTAGTATTAAGAGTCATTATAAAGGTTGTGTCAACTTTATTCTCTATATAGGACAATTAATTAAATATATTTTTTTATATTTATCCCCTATAGGAGACTAAAAAGATAACATCTTCGACACAACTACTGATAATCAGTCAGTTAGGTAACACAAAGTCGACACAAAGTCGACACAATTAAATCGAACACAGCATGACAGCAAAAGAAATCACAATTTTTCAGAACATTAAAGAGACCTCAACTCCTTTCTTTAGGAGTGTAGATTTTATTCTTGAGAGAATTAAAGGTGGGGCTACCAAGGACTTGGTCAAAAGAATACGAACCGAGAAAGATAAGTCACAAAGGAATGAACTTAAAAAGAATCTACCAGCAATTTGTTTTTCTGGCACATTCAATAAACGTAACGATGCATCCATCATAGAACACTCTGGTTTTATCTGCTTGGATTTTGATGGTTACGAAAATAATAAAGAGTTATTAACAGATAAGGAGAAGCTTACTAGAAGTAATTATGTATACTCAGTATTTATTTCACCCTCTGGTAAGGGATTAAAGGCACTGATTAAGATACCTCAAGACGTAGATAATCATGTAAACTATTTCAATAGCTTAGAGGCACACTTCAATAACTCTCACTTCGACACAACGTGTAAAAATATATCCAGAGTTTGTTATGAATCATATGACCCTTTGATTTATGTCAACAAGAACTCTAGTATATGGGAAGAGATAAAAGAAAAAGAATACACTGAGGTTAATACAAAGCTAGACATTCCAACGATACCAATCACAGACGAGAATAAAATCGTAGAGATACTAGTCAAGTGGTGGGTAAAGAAGTATCCAATGAATGAGGGACAAAGGAATAACAACTGCTACGTTTTAGCTGCAGCCTTTAATGATTTTGGTATAAACAAATCATTAGCTGGATACGTTCTTCAGAACTATAGAACCCAAGACTTTACTGACAGAGAAATAAATCAAACCATTGACTCTGCCTATGCTCAATCACAAAACTTTGGCACAAAGTATTATGAGGATGAGGAGAGAGTAAATAATATAAGGGTTAAGCTTAGAAGAGGAGCTTCAAAAAAAGAAATCAAGAGTCAGCTAGAAGATAGTCATATTGAATCTAACGTAATTGAAGCCGTACTTAATAGAGTTGAAGAAGAGAATAAACAAAAACAATTCTGGACAAAGTCAGATAAGGGAGTCATAAAGATAGTACACATTCTATTCAAAACATTTCTTGAAGACAATGGCTTCTATAAATTTTCTCCAGAGGGAGGAAGAAACTATGTGTTTGTAAAGGTTACTAATAACTTAGTAGACCACACAGACGAGAAGCAGATAAAGGATTTTGTTTTAAACACTGTGATAGAGCTAGACGATGCTTCAATTTACAATCACTTTGCAGACCAAGTAAGATACTTTAGAGAGGATTTCCTGACACTTCTATCTACGATTGACATCTACTTTGTTGAGGATAATAAAAGCACCTCATACCTTTACTATAACAACTGTGCTATTAAGGTAACTAAGGATGATGTAGAGGTTATAGACTACATAGACCTTAATGGTTTTGTTTGGAAAGACCACGTGATAGATAGGGCGTTTAATAAATGTGAGATAGGAGACTGTGATTACAAACAGTTTATTCAAAATATTTGTGCTGCAGATGATGGTAGAATAAAGTCTATGGAATCTACAATAGGATATCTCATGCATGGATATAAGAATCTTTCTTATAGCCCAGCGATTATACTAAACGATGAGGTTATATCAGACAATCCTGAAGGTGGGACAGGGAAAGGATTATTTATGAACGCACTTCAGAAAATGAAGAAGGTTGTTACTATAGATGGAAAGTCTTTTACATTTGAAAGGTCATTCGCTTATCAGTTAGTATCAGCAGATACTCAGATACTTGTATTTGACGATGTAAAAAAAGGCTTTGACTTTGAGAGATTGTTTTCTGTAGTAACAGAAGGATTAACCTTGGAAAAGAAAAACAAGGATGCAATTAAGATACCTTTTAGTAAGTCACCTAAGATTGCAATCACCACTAACTACGCTATAAAAGGTGCAGGTAACTCTTTTGCTAGACGTAAATGGGAATTAGAACTACACCAGCACTACAATAAAAACTACACACCAATAGATGAGTTTGGTAAGCTAATGTTTGGAGACTGGAATGATGAAGACTGGTGCAAGTTTGATAACTATATGGTTGGATGTATGATGGCTTATTTAAAAACAGGATTAGTTAAAAGTAAGTTTGTCAATCTAAAAATTAGACAACTATCAGCAGAGTCATCGCATGATTTCATTGAGTGGTTAGGATTAATTGAAGGTAGTGAAGCAAGCATGGTCATAAGAGTTGACTCACGCCTACACACAAACACTATGTATATTGATTTCATTTCTGAGTATCCAGACTACGGACCTAAGTCTAGGCTGTCTATCTCTCAGGTTAAGTTTAATAAATGGCTAACTGCTTACGCTGTTTATAAGACTGGAGCACAGCCAGAGAAAGGAAGAGATGCATCAGGAAGGTGGATGAGGTTGAAAAGACCAGACGAGGTTAACGTTCAAACAACTTTAATATAATGAATATGGAATTTGAAGAGTATTTATCAGACGATGAAGAGCTTCACATGGCTTACTTAAATTCTTACGATGTAATTGTTATGGGTGCTGACATTAAAAGTATAATAGATTCTGACATATATATGTTTGTGCATGACCCATCATATCCTTACGAAAAAGAAGATGTTTTGTTGTTGCTAAAATATTTTGAGGATATAGAAGACTATGAGAGGTGTATAATAATTAAAAAATTCTACGATGAGAGTTACCTTTAGAGATTATCAACAGAAAATTATAGACAAAGGTTCGGAAATAATCCGAACTAAAGGCTTCCTTTATCTTGCGATGGAGGTAAGAACAGGAAAGACCTTGACTAGTTTAGGTATAGCAGAGAAGGGTGGGTATGAGAATGTTCTTTTTCTAACGAAGAAGAAAGCTATAAGCTCTATAGTAAGTGACAATGAAATGATGTGTCCTACTTCCTTCTCTCTGTTTGTGATAAACTATGAGAGTATGCATAAGCTACCCAATATTAAGTGGGATTTAATTATAGTAGATGAAGCCCATGGGATGGGAGCGTTCCCTAAGCCAAACAAAAGAGCAAGAGATGTAAAGAATCTCATAACGAAAACAGGTTGTGATATCTGTTTGTTGTCAGGGACACCAACACCTGAGTCGTACAGTCAGATGTACCATCAGGTGTATGGTATTCCAAAGAATCCTTTCCGACAGTACTCTAGCTTCTATAAATTTTGTCATGAGTATGTAGATGTTAAGGAGAGAAAGATTAACAGCATGTATATAAGAGACTACACCAGAGGTAAGGATACTATCATTCAAAAGATGAAACCATACACTATATCTTATACTCAGAAGGAAGCAGGGTTTAAGGTTGATACAAGAGAACACGTGCTTGAGGTGGAGATGAGTGAGTTAACTTATAAGCTAACTAAAAAGCTTCAAAAAGATTTGGTTGTGGAAGGAAACGAGGAAACAATTCTTGCAGATACACCAGTAAAACTTATGATGAAGCTACACCAGATGTTTTCTGGAACTGTAAAGTTTGAGTCTGGCAAGTCAACTATCCTAGACCTTAGTAAGGCACAGTTTATTCATGACAACTTTGGAGATGCGAAGATTGGAATCTTCTATAAGTTTAAGCAGGAACTAAAAGCTTTACAAGAAGTTTATGGAGATGATTTGTGTACAGAGCTAGACGAGTTCAACAATACAAGTAAGACTATAGCTTTACAAATTGTGTCAGGGCGTGAGGGTATAAGCTTGCGTAAGGCTGAAGCCCTTGTCTATTACAACATAGACTTCTCTGCCACCAGCTACTGGCAGTCACGAGACAGGATGACAACCAAGGAAAGGCTAGAGTCCGATGTGTACTGGGTATTTGCTAGGGGCGGTATAGAAAAACAAATATACAAAGCGGTAACCAAGAAGAAAGACTACACCTTGCGCCACTTTAAAAAAGATTTATTAACTTTAAATTAAATACAATGAACGAAAGAAAAAATTATAGTAAACTATCTTATGGTTACGACAAGTGGTCGTATGAAAACTCATACAACGATGTAAAAGTAAAAGAGTTAGTAAAATGGATAAATGAAGAAGGAAGACCTCTTGAAAGAAAAGAGATTTTAGAGAAATCTAAATCCATATTTATAAAAGAACGAACTTTGGCTGATATATTAAAGAAATTAGTTTTAACTAAAAAAATAAAAAGGTTAGGCCATGGTGTATATCTAGGTAGATGTACAATGTTTTATACTTATGACAATCACGTTGGTGAGCCAAGATGGTGTGTAAACTGTGGTCAACCTGAATCTGAACACAAAAGATATTAATGAATTTTAACAACGACTTCAGGTATGACCTTGAGATAGGCAAGGAAGGTGAGCGTATAGTTGACTCTTTGTTTAAAGACAAACTTGTTGAGGTGAAAAGGGATAGCTGGGTTTCCATATCAGGAAACATTGCTATTGAATACGAGAGTAGAGGTAAGCCATCAGGTATTGCTACAACAGAAGCAGACTACTGGATTATTATATTCTCTGGAGGATACCAAGACAAGGTGATGTATGTTTTTGAAACCGAACTACTCAAGGAAGTTTCTAGAAGATACTTTAAAAAAGGAAGTATCAAAGCAATGGGAGATAATAATACTTCAATGTCTGTGCTTATTCCTATAAAAGAAATTTGTAACTTTGTGATAAATGACTGAGCAACAAATACAAAAGAAAAGAATCAAGCAGCTAGAAGATGAGGGCTACTATGTTATTAAGTTAATCAAGACTAATAAGAACGGCATCCCTGACCTTGTAGCTATACCCCCTAACTGTGGGGTTATATTCAGTGAGGTTAAAACTCCTAAAGGAAAAGTCTCTCCGCTTCAAGAGTATAGATTAAAGGAGTTAAAAAAACATGGGGTAATAACAGAAGTTTACCGAGGTTAATAATTAAATAATTAACACTAAGTGTTAACTAAAAAAAATAATAAAATGATTGAAATAAGTAAAGAAGAAAGATTAAAAAATATAGTTAATAGGGTTTTTAATCTTGACATAATGTGTACCACCAGAAAAAGAGAGGTAGTAGAGGCACGAATGGTTTACTCCAAGGTCCTTATGGGAACACACCGAGTAACTCTAGAACATGTCGGCAAGTCTTTAAATAAAAGCCACTGTACTATTGTTCATTACAATAAAAACTTTAAGTTTTTTATAAAACCAGATGAAGATTTATGGAGTAAGTACTTATTAGTCTCTAAAATCTATACAGAAACAGACCACATTGCTAATGCTTTAGACTTAGAGGACTGTAGAAAGATGATATATTCTTTGGAAAATCAAATAAAAAGTTTAACTTTGAGCAACAACCGTATAGACTTAGAGCACGAAACGTATAAAAAGAAGACAGATATATACCCTGAACTGTTTAAGTTGATAGATGAAAGGGTTCGTGAAAAAAATGTACACGAGGTTACAAGAAAATTAAATACATACCTAAATGGAGTACGCAATTAACGACATAGACAAGATAGTAGAGTTCAGTTCTTGGTCTGATAAGAAAAAAATTGATGAGCTATTAAGAATAGACTGCTCAATGTATACTAACCTAGGTCTTGAATCAACAAAGTCAGACAGACAAACTGCTAGAAAAAGTTCTAGGAAAATATATAGGCTAATCAAAACTTTAGATTACAAAATGGGTAATGATTTTTTAGTCGCAATGGATAGAGATTAATGAAACCACACATAACATCACTGGAGAATGAAAGAATAAAATATGTTAACACTATTGTTAATGAACTTCACGACTCTTGCGATGAGATATACGAGTCCTTAATAGACCACGAATACCCTGAGTGTAGAGAAATTTCTAAGGACTTAATCTTAAAGTTAAAATCAATGATAGAATCAATGGAAGATGACTTATAAAAAAAAAGATTTTAGACCTAGGTTAAAAGGCAAGATATTAAAAGCCTACAATAACCTTATTAAAAAAGAAAGTAGAGTTCTAATCATAGGGGATTTGCATGAGCCATATTGTTTAGATGGATACCTTGAGTTCTGTAAGGAACAGTACGCTGTACATAACTGTAACAGAGTAGTATTCATAGGGGACGTGATTGATAATCACTATGCCAGCTATCATGAGACATCTACAGAAACGATAGGAGGAAAATTTGAGCTGGAGCAAGCGGTAAAAAAACTATCTAAATGGTACAAAGCTTTTCCAAAAGCTGAAGTTACTTTGGGTAATCATGACCGTCTGATTATAAGGAAGGCCCAGTCTTCTAACATTCCGTCTAAATGGATTAAAGAATTTAAAGAAGTGTTAGAGACTCCTAAATGGAAGTTTGTAACTGAAGTTTTTATTGATGGTGTTCGATATGTTCATGGAGATAAAAGCGGCAAGCCAAGGATGGCTGCTAAAAGAGATATGATTTCTACTGTTTCTGGACACTACCATACAGACTTTTATTGTGAGTGGATGTTTGGAAAAACAAGAGCTATATTTGGTATGTCCGTAGGATGTGGTATAGACAGCAAGTCTTATGCTATGGGTTACATGCAAGGAGGTAAGAAAGAAGCGATTGGATTAGGTGTTGTTATAGGTGGGCACACTGCATTTAATGTTAAGATGTTTTTGTAATGACCGAAAAGGTAAAGGCAATCACTAAGTTTACAGAAAGGTTTAATGGTTCGTTTAAAAAGCTTGGACCTAACGATGTAGACTACAGAGTCTATGACTCTGATAATAATCTTATATCATTTGTATTAGTTATACCAACTAAAAAAAAAGTAACTGACTGCTATCCATTATCTATTCCTTTAAATAAACTATCTCAGCTATCATTAAAGAGATTAAACCCTGTTGTTATATGGGCTTGTAATGATGGTTTTATGTATGGTAAAGTAAAAGAATTAAACGGAAACGTATCTTGGATGGGCACTACAGAACTAAACTCAGAGCTAGTTGTGCAGTACCCAAAACAAAAAACATTTAAGTACGCTAGGTACTATTAATCAAGCCCCATCGCTTCGTCCATCATTTTCTGAAGGTCACGCTTTCTTTTTCTCTCGTCTTTCTTTATCTGTTCCAGTGGAGCTAATGCTCCTCCTGGTCCGTACAAGTCTTCGTATACCTCTGGCATAAACTTCTTCATGTCCTGCTTACTCATTGATGTATCTTTAGAACCTTTATTCTCAGGTCTGTAAGAAGAAGAGATACCAAGTACATCGTAAGTAGCTGTGTCTAATTCTTCTTCACTGTCAGCTCCGAAATAGTTATAGAGTCCTATGAATGGGTCAAACTGTGTTCCTACTGCTATCTCTGCTAGTGCTCTCACTACAGCTCCCACTTTATTCTCATCCCCTTTTGTGAGCTTCTTATATTTTTGAATCACACTTGCTATAGGATTTACAACGTCATCATTAAACACCCTACCCTTCTTATACTCTTCACCTTTTATTCCAGATATAACTCTACCAGATACATCAAATCCTTCTACAGCTGAACCAATAAAAGGCAGCTGGTATATAAGATTCAATCCCATCATAGCCTCAGCCATTTTTTTAAGAGCTGCTTGCTTATCTTCATCATCTCCCTTAATAAACTTAGCTATGTTAGACACGCCAACAAAAAGTACATTAGCTACCGCTAGGTTTAATGCTAGAGACCTTGTGTCTTTTGAACGTGGGACTTTTTTACTTGAAATGTCTCTTGATATATTGGTGGTACTCTGCATAACCTTATTCATCTGTAGGAATAATGTACTCCCAAACATTGTAAATGCACGAACAAATATGTTATTGTTCATTTGTAATGGAATCTTATCAGCTCCTCTTCGTGATTGCTGAGTAGCATTGTAATCATTAAAGGCAGAGACAGCTTCAGCCTTACTCATTCCATTTGCAATGTTACGTTTGTAGTTAATCATGTAACCCATAACACCTAAGACATCACCAATTATTGTTGGTGAAGCTGCCGCAGTTTTAAAACCAGCCTGTGCTTTCTTAAGCCTACCACCAGTCAATGCAGTTTTCTTAAATGTTTGTGAGCCAGATTCTAATCCATAAACATCACCCTCAAGACCTTGCTCTACTCTTTTTCTAAACGTAGGAGATATCTCCATAGCTTCTCTTACAGCTCCTTTCTTTCCAACTAGGTCTTTGCCTAAAGATAAAACAACTTTTGCTCCGTCTATCATAAACATGGGATAGTCAACTGCTTTCTTAACAATGTTAGGAACCTTAGAGTCTTTAGAAAAATAACTATAGTCTTCAAAAGCGTTTATAAAAGAGGTAGCCTGTTTAGCTATCTGAATAGCTTTAAAAGCTAAGGCAAAACCTGTGAACTGTGTTTGTAATTTTGCGATTAGCTTAACGCTTAAGCTTGCATCTTTACCAGAGTTTGGATTTACCGCAAAGTTAATTGCTTTTTTTATTGAACCTCTTACACCCATTGCATCTATCAGTGCGTTAACAGAATCAATCTTAAATAATGCATTAAGCCTTTTAGTTCCTACTGCATAGGCTTTGTATTTCTCCATTGTCTGAACATGATTGTTAAGCACGTTAGTAAATGTACCTGCATGCAGGTTTACATCAGCCTTCACATCAACTCTTTCTTTGAAAGCAGGAGCAGACTCAGCATTAAAAATACCACTGAAGTCTCCATCAGAAACCATTGTTTCCTTCACGTCTTTCTGTATAGTAGACGTTGGGAAATAGTTATTTACATACCCTAGGTTAACATCATTGACGTATGAGTAAACATCGTTAACACCTTCAAAATATTCGTTACTTAAAAAGTTTACAGTCTTATCAGTAAACTCTACCGCCTCTGGACCTATGATATTTTTTATTTGTGCCAAAACATCAGGAGTTATCCCTTGAGCTTCAAGCTTGCGTCTTTGTATATCATTCAAACTCAATGCATATATACGCATAAGCTCATCTGCATTAAAACTATCTGTATACTCTCTTCCAGTATCGCTACGTTTTAGGTTTAATTTATGAACACCAGAGTTTAGTTTAGAATAAACATCTCTTATGCCATTAGTAATACCAGGGATTGTATTAGCTATATCATCAAGCTTCTTTTGAGTTTGATACAACCCACTATTGTTTAGGTCATCCATTCTGTTAAGAGCGTTGTATACATTCTTTGTAAAGAAATTTTTGCCATCAGTAACTCTGTCTAGTATATTAGATATAGTACCAAGGTGCTGAAATATCTGCTTCATGTTTCTTATATACTCTGAGGCATTACTAAAAGACATTGCTTCTGATAAAGCAGTAAAGGCTTTTCCTATTTCAAAGTTTCTAAAGTGAGATATGATTTCATTCTTTCTAGCAATCTTCTCATTTTCATTTAAAACATTTCCATCTTTATCAAACAGAACTGGATTAGTATCCTTAATCTGTTCGTCAGCCTCAGCTTTCATAGCCTTGTTAGCTTCTACTCTGGCGAGTCTTCTAGATTTAAACGTAGCAATTGAGTCAGCTCTTACATCTTTAAGCTGCTGCATAAGTCCTTGAACCTCTTCAAAGCTCATGTTAGATACATCACCAAAGGTATCCATAGCCAAGGCTAGGTTTACTTTAGCCTGCTCTTTCTGAGTAAGAGTATCACCATCTAGCTGCTTCTCTATAAGACTATTTATCTCACCACTTTCTGCCTGTAATTTTTCTTGTATCTCATTTAACTGGTCTACATCAGCAGTTAATATTTGCTTGACAGCTTTGAAGTAAGCCGTGCCTTCCTTACTTAATCCTTTAGCCCTACGCTTACCAGACTTAGTAAATGCAGTCATGGCTTTTGCTTTGACTAGTTTAAGCATGTCGTTAACCAATGACTTCTTCATCTTAACTTTCTGCTGGTCTACGATATTAAGAACATACTCTGTGTCAGCCTGGAACGTATCCACTGTTGACTTACTTACACGTGATACTAGCTTATTTATTTGAGCCTGAGTATACGTTTTAGATTTAGGTAAAGCTTTTCTTATAAAGTTTCTCAGCTGTATCTGTGCAGCTTTTAGGTTCTGACTATTAATCTTACGCTGTCTTAGGTTGTTTCTAAGAGCTGATATTTCCTTTTGCACAACAACATTAGCTCTTGTGTTTAAAGTCTTGTCAAAGTCTGTTAGAAGCTCCATCTGGGTTTGTTCAGGCTGAGCTTTGTACACAGCATTTTCTTTCATCAGCTCCATAGCCTTCTGTCTTACCTCTGCCATTGTTTTTTCTGGAGTAATAAACTTAGACAAGCTCTCTCTTACATCCTTAAACAACTGCATTCCTTCCTTGACACCGCCTTCTACTCTACCAAACGCTTCTGGTAACTGAGTAAATGCATCTACGTTTACCTCCATTGCTGCGGTTATATCCGCAACCTTGAAGCCTCTCCCTTTTAAAACTTGTTTAATAGATGCGTCTGAGAATCCGTTCTGTCTTCCTTTATCAATGATAACTCCCATTGAATCTGTTTTACTAAACGCAGCATCAGGATTCTTTAAAGCTTTTAATTGATTTTCCTTAAGTTTTATTTCTTTACCAGAAAATATATCTGCAAGCGCAGTTCCTATAAATTGGTCAAGAGTTAAATCCTGAATCTCTTCAACAGATAAATCTTTAGACATTTTAAATTGAGACTTTATGTAGTTCCACATACCTAATAGCCATTGAGTAAACTCACTCTTTACAGCTCCGTCAGCAATAGTTTGCCCTTTATTTCCTATGAGTATAGCCATGGCTTCGTTAGCTGCTTTGACTTTGTCTCCGTTAAAGTTTTTTAATTGAGTTTGATATTCTTCTGTTTGTTCTATAAGCTTAACACCTTGAGAGTAAATTGTTTTCCCTTTCTTTGTGGTCTGTAAATAGTCAGTCCACACGTGGCCCATCTCATGAATAGTTGTATTAAATAAAGCAGATTGAGAATTATGCACGTCAGGATTTAAGTAGATGTCTCCATCTACAGTAACTCCATAGATAACCTCATCTCCTTTAAGGTATTTTTTCACACCATCTGACTCCATTACATTGTTAAACGTTTCAGTATCTGTTGATATATTTACAGAAGGAAACGCAATATTCATGAAGTTGTTTAGCTTAGAAACATTATCCATGCTACCCTCACTCACTGCTCCAATAAATTCAAGCCCAGGCAATCCGTATTGAACCCCTAGTTTTTGAGTTAATATTGTGCCTACGCTTGCTGCGTCTAAGTCTCCAGCTTTTAATTTTCCTTTACTAGCTTTTTCTTTTGATTTAGAGACAACATCTCTTTTAGAATCTACTTTAACTAGCCCAGCCATAGCAGCTTTATACGCTTCAGGATATGTATCCACTAAAGATACTGGCTGTTCTAATATTCCTATAGTTTTTCCTCTAGGTCCAACAGGATAGTTAGGATGGTTTGTTTGTATAATCCCTGGGTTTAAAACATCTATACCTTGCAAAGCAATAATGCTACGCTGTGGGATTGCTTGTAACTGTGGTTCAGTTATAACGTCTGTTATCTCTTGAATGGATGTTAAACGTTTAGCTTCATTCATGTCCATTCCTTCTAGTAAAGAAACAATTACAGGCTTGCTAGGCGTGCCTACTTTCTTTTTGGGTTGACCAGCTCTTCTAACCGACCCTGAAGTAATTAAACTCATAAGCTGCTCTCTTCCAGGAAGTACTTGCTGTTTTAAAAAATCAACAGACAACACTTGCTCTAAAGATTTAATCTTATCTTTAGAAATAGTATCTAAAATATTTTGAAAGTTTTTTATTTCTTTCTCATAATTTTTAATAGTGGTTTTACTTTTACCTCCTTCAGCTATAGAACTTTTTCTTGTTTGTATTTTTTCAGCGATAACATTTTTTAGAACATTTAATGCTGCAACTTTATTTTTTTTAGGAACAGTGCTTAGGTTGTCTGCTAAAACTCTGAACGAAGCTTCGTTAGAACGGATAGAGCCTTCTCCCATTTTCACAACAGGCATAGGAACTAATCCATTGAACTCTGGGTTAGCTTTCCAGAAAGCTTCAAAGGTTTCTTTGTTATCCTTAAACACTTGCTGAGCTTTAGCTATAAGCACATTAACTTCCTCTTCGGTGGTGTTAGCCCACGCAGCATTTTCATTTCCTTCTGTTCCAGTAAAACCTAAGCCACCTCTTAAGTTACCTATAGTGTTTCCAGTTATTACGTTGACTACATCTCCAGTTGTTAATTGGTCAGAGATTGTAAACACAACTGGTATACCATCTATTACAGATAAGTTTTTTATAGATGGCAACTTCCTGTCTGTTCTTTTATTTAGTTCTGAAACATCAATAGAACCCTCAGGTTTTATTACTAGGTTAGTTGATATGTTTCCAGACTGAGTATTGTTAATAGCTTTAGTTACAGCGTCTACCTCATCTTGTACTGGGGTAAATGTGTCATCTTCTTTTTTTCTAAAATCCACCTTAGAATCTAATGCAGACTCTAAGTCTGACACTTCTTGTGCCGCTGCGATTGAGCTGGCTTGTAGTTCTTTAAATCCTGGGAAGTATTCTTCAGTAGTTATTCCCTCGAACTTAGCATCGTTCTCTATTGCTTGGAGGAGCGAGTTATAAATGTCTGACCCAGTTTGTCTGTCAGTGGACCTTTGGCTCGCAGCTCGTCCAAGAATTTCTTTCCTTTTTCCCTGGTCGACATAGACGGAGTTGACTGCTCGGTAGTTTTGTTTTTCATAAGTAATATTATTAGCTTCTAATTCCTCTACAAAGATACCTATTTTATCTTGAAGTTCTGGGTTGTCAAAGTCAAATATATTTATAAAACTTACCTCTCCAGTATCTTCATTAATACTATAGTCTGTTATCTTTGCTTTCTTCAAGGCATTCATTACGCCTTGAGTATCTGATACATTTAATATGTATTCGTTTCCATTATGCTTTTCAGAACCCTCTTCTACATATTCAGCAGCTATGCTACTCTCTTGTGTTTCAGGCGCTAAGGCCGCTGCTAATGCAGCATACTCCTGTGCTTGTTCTATTGTTGCATTCTTTAATACAACCCTATTAGATATCTCTACTATCTCTGTACCTGCGTCATTCTTGTATCCACCAATACCCTCTTCAACCTCAACCTCTAATCCTAGTTGCTGACCTATTCCAGTTAGGTTGTTCCTGTACTGCTGATACCCTTCACTATCTCTTAAGGTCTGTGCCTGTTCAGCACTCTCTATTGTAGTATCAAAGAATGGAGCTACCGCTACGATAGTCTCTGGCTTAGTTGTGGGAGCTACAGTTGTATTAGTTTCTATACCTAAACTCTGTTTTTGTTCAGTTGTTAAGCCTGCTATTTTTTTAGGATTATTTATTTCAGTTCCACTTCTCTCTGTTTTCTCAATAACCTCACCCTCAACTAATCTATCTGTTAGTAACTGCTCTGCGGTTAATCCCTTTTCAACAACTTTATTATTGTCAGCAAGACTTATATCTCTTCCTTTGCCTAAACTATTTCCATCTGCATCAAAATTTTCAACTTCTGCTTTTCTAAGTGAACCATCTAAATTTGTACGCACTGTTGTTACCACTCTACCACCATCCTCATCGGTTACAGTAAATGTTTCTTCCTTTAAAATAACATCACTATCTTGAAACCTTTTAGTCTCTGGCTTAGTTGTGGGAGCTACAGTTCCTTCTACTTGTTCCGTTTCGGTGGCCTCAAGTTCTGTGGTTTCTTGGATGGGTACTCCTGTTCCCACTCCTTGGCTATCTTCGGTTTGTTGGCGTGCATCCACGCTCTCTGTTTCTGTGATTTGAACGGCATCTATTTTATCTTTTAATTGTTTAGCAACCTCCTCGTCATTTGCAACCTTACCATTAAATTTAGTTAGCTCACGTACTGACATTTTTCCAAGACGTTTTAAAAACTCTTGTTTACTGTAAGACTTTCCGTCAATTACATACTGAGATAACTCAGCTCTTACATCTCCAACCTCTACGCCTGGAGAAAATATAGCATCTATCTTAGCTCTGTTTTCTTGCGGAGCTAATGATTTGTTTTCTAGTATGAAAGCAATCTCTCCGTTAATGTCTTTTATCTTCTGACCAAAGACCTCTCTACGATTTGTGTCTGCAGAATATTCTTCTTTAGCAGACAACAGCTCCATTAGTCTAGCCTTAACTTTCTTGTTGTTTGGTTTATTTTTGCTAGCTCCAAAATCTAGCATGTTGTCTGCATCCTTAGACAGGCCTAAGTTTTTCTGTATACGCTGCCCTTGGTCTTCATTAATCTTACCAAGCTCAACCATGTTGTTTGTCCACGCAGAGATTCTAGTATCTGATTCTTTCTCGTTTACAATAAAGTTTATATCTGTTAGCTTAGACGCTAGTTCTATATTGGAATTATTTCTTCCGTCTATAAGCTTGTTTACCACCATCATACTGGCGTTGTTTCCAAAGCCTCCGATACCCTCAGCGGCTATCTCTTTAAAATCTAATTCATCTCCAACCACAACTTGTGCAAGAGCCTCTCCAGCCATCTCTCCAATAGGGTCAAATATGGCACGCTCTGCTAATTGCGAAGCAATCTTTTTAGTTCGAGTTGCAACTTTTCCTACCTGAAAAACACGACCAGCTAATCCTGCAGTCAGGTAATCAACTAAAGCAATAGGGATACCACGCTTTAAACCACGCTCTTTTGCTAATGCCCAAACAGCATCGTCTTGCATAGCAAGCTCAACATCCTTAGCATTAAGAACATCATATCCATTAGATTCCATAGCAGCAAAATACTCGTTAGTGTATTCCATTGATAAAGCCGTTAAAGACATTCCAACTTTCAGCCCTGTTGCTGCACCAGCTATAGCTCCAGGGACAGCCCCAACTCCTCCAGCCATAGCTCCTGTTCCTCCTCCGTAAGCAGCTCCCACTGCTGTAGAGCCTGTAACTAATTCTGCTCCATAAGGAAGCATCATACCGATAGAGTTTGCAGCCATAGCTAACGCTAGTTCTTTTGGGTTTCTTATAAAAGCATCCATGCTTTCTCTAAAACCTTCAGCCCTATTCCATCGTGATAAAGCTTTTGAATCTTTTTTCCCTCTATTCTTAGTCTTCAAGGCTACTATCATTTCAGCAGCTTTCCTTCTATCATCCTCATCATCAAGGTCTAAGGACTGGAAATCAAAAGCCATACCTGTAGATAACTGAAGTATTATTTCAGACGCATTACCATCATTCAAACCTTTTGTTAGTTCTGAATAAACAGCAGCTGCTCCTTCTTCAAAATTATCTGTTATAGTCTTGTCGTACTTGGCGCTATAAAAAGTCTTAGCCATCTCGTACTTGTTTGCAGCATGTTTTTTCTCTGCATTAAGGGATACTTTCTGTATCTTAAATTTGTCTAACAACTCAGCTTGCTGTTCGTTTTGCGGCTGGATGTCAGTAAGGTCTTCTAGTCTTACACCAAACGTGCTTAATGACTCTACCTGTAAAGCATCCTCGTAAGCTAGGGCTTGATAGTTTGCTCCTGAAGCTTCCTTTGCTAATGCTGAATATTTTTTTTGTAATAATAGGTCATATTTCTCTCTAAGCTCTAGCATCTCTTCGCTACTTACCTCACTATATAAGGCAGCTTCTTTTTCCTTAAGCTCTGATAGTATCACATCAGTGTCATCTCGAAGTTGTCCGTTTACATATAGACCCTTGTATTGCTTTCTTTGCTCTGGAGTTAACTCCTCAATATAGTCATTATCAAAATCACCAACCTGAGCTTCTATAAAGTCTATCTTATCTCTCACTTTAAGATACTCATCATACTTAGCTTGCTCAGCTTTAAAGTTTAATCCTACCTCGCTATATATTTTTTTACCTATAACATCTGTGGAGTGGCTGTCTTTCCAAGCTCCCTCTGCAAATCTCTGTGCCTCATCTTCAGTATCAAACTGAAATATCTCACCTCGTTCCTCAGCAAGTTTCTTTGCTTCAGCAAACTCAGGCTCAACCCAGTCATCAGGAGATGTACCATACCATTCAGTGTTCTTAGGAAATAGTGTAGGCATTGCATAATACTTTCCATCTGCCTCGAAAGAAGTCATTAGTACAGTAGATGTAGTTCCGTCAGGATTTATCCTTCCAACTGTACGCAAGTTTTGCGCCTTATCTGACTGTCCATCAAAGTCTAAAAGTTCATTTGTTTGAAACTGCTCAAGAGCATTTGCACTTAAAAAGTTTTTTAATTTTTGAGATTGTAATATCTCTGTTTCTGTAGTAAAAGGGTCAAGGTTTATTGTTACTGTTTGGGTATTGTCAAAGTTTGACACAACCATAGAGTCTCCGAAACCACTTTCTTCAAAAGTAAAACCATACTTCTGAAACTTATCTCTTAGCTTAGGAACAACCTCTTCTTCTTCTTGGTCAATAAGATTAGCATTTATAATTGACAGGTCGTTCTGAAACTGCTCACCCTGAGTTAATAAAGACTGATTAATCTTAAGCTGCTCAAGCGCTGCTTCTTGGTCAAGCTTTTCTTGTTTTTGAAAATCTTCCATGTCTATAGCCCTCTGAGTATCAAAGGCCTCTTTAGATTCTCTAGCTTCTACCTGAGCGATTACATCTGGAGGTTTTACTTCAGGAATAAGTGTGTTGTCTTGAACCTGTACTGGTGGCTGTTCTCTAACATCAGCCTCAGTGTCTTGTAAATTAAACTTATTCTTGAACTGCTCCAATAAACCAACTTCCGAATCTGATTCCGTAATATCTTTTTTTTTTACTGTCTTCGGAGGCTTTACTCCAATAAGAACGGAGTAGTCATCCTTAGACTGACGGTATCCTTGGCTTACAAATAAACCAAACATATCATCCAATGCATTGGTGTTGTTAGCCATAAGCATTTTAAAGTCATCAATAGTTCCGTTGTAACCTTCTTGCTGAAATAATCCAAAAGAATCTATAATCGCTTGTTCGTTCATGTGTTTTTATTTAATTAAGGTTTTCCGTTATATCCTGCCCCTACTCCTCCAGAGTTCACTGTTGTTCCTGCACCACCAGCTGAACCGCTTGTACCACGTCCTGTTCTTTTTGTTGTACCTGTCCGCTTTTTCCCTTGGGTGGCTAGTGCCTGTGTTTTAAGACCTTTTTCATTTTCCTGACTCTTCATTATGAAGTCTTTTATTTTATCTGCGTAGTCTGACTTAGTTATATCAATCTCTATCTCACCTCCACCTTTCATTTTAACCTTAACAAATCTATCTTTATTACCTCCTACACCATAGGTTTCTGTTAGTGTAAAGTCTGCTGGTAAACTATCTTTAAAGGCCTTCACCATTTCACCATTAGCATTATCAACAGGATTGCCGTTAGAGTCAGCATACGAAGCTCTACTTCCATCTATTTTTGCGTCTAACACAATTCTTCTGTAAGCCTCTTTAGTAGTTTCTTGTGTCTTAGTATCACCAGCACTAAAGCCTGTAGATGTCTCGTTACGTTTCTTAGTAAGGTCTAATCCTGAGGAATTTAGCACAGTATTTATATCAGTAATTTTATTCTTATCACCTAAAAAGAAGTTAGCGTTAGCTGTAATCCAAGCACTTTGGTCAAGCGGTGTTCCATCTGCACCTACCCATGGTCTTGTTTCTGAAGCTTTACCGTCAAGGTATGTTATAATTATATCATCTCCAGTTCTATCTATTGTATCAATGTTAGGGTTAATCCCTCTTAAGAAATCAGCAGCCTCTTGCACGCCAGCATCATCACCATAGAAAAGCTTACCTAAATTACTAACAACATTCTTATCCTTGTTTTCTTGGTCTCCTTTATTTATTTCTGCAGTACTTTCTTTAGGCTCGTTATATGTAGAGATTGTTTCCTCTCTGTCTATCTTATTTCTAAAGTTTGTTTGAACAGTCTTAAATATTAAGTCTTTTTGTTTCTTAGAAAATTCAGGAGTTATAGTTCCGCTTCCGTCATCCGTTAATAATACTAGGTTAGGGTCTTTAGCAGCTGCATCCTTATCAAAAGTAGGCATAAAGTTTTTACCTGTCTCTGGGTTTACAGACAAACTATTAGTAAGGACTGATAACCCATTTAAAGGGTTTGCTGATACATAGCCGTTAATCATATCTTTTTCCATGGTAAGAAAGCTGGATACAGCCTTTTCACCTGCTGTCCCTATCGTTCCACGCTTAGTAGAGTCTAAAAGCTTTGTTATATCCCCAGCATATGTTGGACCTCCAGCAGCTCTTATACTGGTTATAAATGTACCTAACCTGTCTGCTTCAGTAGTCATAGTTGCAGATACATCAAACACATCATATTTTTGTTTATATCTATTACGCAGCTGATTTACAGTCATAAAGTCGTTAGGGTCTTTGCTCATTACTCTAGTTCCATTACCAGCATCAACCATCTTACCAATACTTACGCTTCCGTCTTCAGAGTTTATGTAAGACTGTGAGTTCTTTAGGTTTGATAATCCTTCTATCTGCTCCATCAACCAAGACTCTACAACTTGACTCTCTCCATTTTCAAGTCTTTCCATTTTACTAGTATACTCAGCTTGATACTCCTTAGATAAACCAAACAACTGTTTAGTTCCATCTGTTAAATTCTGACGAGCTACGGTATAATCTCTGTCTTTCATTACACCACTCTTTAATAACCTGTCTTGAATTAATCGCATACGTGAAGCGTCAGCTGCATGACCTAAAGCAAAAGCATTAGCAGTCTTGAAGTCTCCAGAAGGAGCGTCATTAAGTATGTCTTGATATTCTCTTGTAGAGGCATCAAAAGCATCTCTCTTTGCCTGCCTTGCAGCACTTGCATCAAGTAGGGTTTTTGACAAGTTAGCACCTATCTCTTGCCAGTTCACACCAGCTGCGTTTTCTCTTTCTACGTATCCGTAATAACTCATGTGTTGTTGTTTTTATTTGCTACTTCTATTATTGAAAGTTACCGCTTAATTGAGACATAATCATATTTCTCTGAGCAGGTGTATACATTTGCAGCTGTAACTGAAACTCTGCTGGGCTTAATTTGGACAATTGGTCAAAGCTTGTTATGGCAGTGTCTTGCATTGCAGTACCATCTGCGTTCATTACCTGAGTAGTTCCAAGGCTACCAAATTTATCTGCGTCATAGCTTAACCCACCAACATTAGATTGAAACTGTCCTTCGCTATATTGGTTATTAAACTCTTTACGTGTTCCACCCCCTGCCAAAAACTCCTTTCTTGCATCCTTCTTAAAGTCTCTCTGCATTCCTGCAACCTGCCTAGCGTCCTTGCTTCTTGAGTAGGTGGGAACCATAGCTAAACCTTGTTGAGCTACATTAGCAACACCTGCAAAAGCTTCTTGCTTTAACTGAGCGCTTGCGTCAGAAGCCTCGGCTGCGGCTCTCTGAGCACCACCAGCTTCACCTAATTTTATCTGAGTTCTAATATCACTTTTTCTTGTGGCCTCATCTGCAGAAAGCTTTTCTAAATCTCCTAGGTCAGTGCCCATAGCTGTCCTTATTTGTCCAGCAGCTTCTAAATTACCTGCTTGAACTCTATTAGCTCCAGCAATTGCTCCACGCTGGTCGCCCTCTCTGTTAGCTGCCATTTGAGTTGCTACCTGCGCATCAACCTGGTCTTCCATTATTTCGTAAGCTTCTTTGTTAATTGAAAGAGCATCCATTTCGTTTTTAGTAAGTTCCTTTTCAACTTCAGCCATAGCCATAGCCGCTGCTCTTTCTGCATCTCTCGCTGCTCTTTTTTGTTTTGCAGCTCCTGCGAAACTCATTGCTGTTGTTCCTACTGAAAGTGCTAATCCTCCTATTGCTACTATTGCTCCTGACATAATAATTTTTTATTTAATATAACGTGCTCAGGAAGGTCTTTGTAATTTTCTGTATATACCTCATCCTCAGCATCTTTTATTGTTTTTGCGTCTGTCCTGTAAACACAAACCCAGGTCGTGTCTTCATGTATGTAAGCTACTCTTTGAGTTCCTATCTCAGTCATTACTTTCATTGGTGATTTAATTCTTTTTACCTCTCCACTATCTAATAAAACTGACATCTCTCCTTTTAAAAAAAAAGAAGGATGACTTTGTTTATGAATAAAGCTAACCACTAATGTTCCCTTAGGCATAAATATTTCTCTAGTATATAACCCATCTTTTAAATGATGATTCAAAGGCATTATCTTCTCCATTTCTGATGTATGATGCTTTACTGAACCTTCGTGGGCTATAAGATTTTGTTTAAATTCATTAATGTTATCCCAAAGAAGCCCCCTGTTTTGGTGGACGTAATCTAATATTTCCTCAGGCTTATTTTCTTTTCTTTTAAATATACTTAATATACCCATAACTTTTACAAAGATATGAATTTTAAGGGAAACTTTTGAATGCCTGACTTTTTACTGCAAATAATTCTGTCGATGAAGTGTTTTCGTTGGTTAATGTAAATTCACAAAAGTGACCCATCACTCCTTGAGACTCTGCAATTGAATTTTTTATGTATAAAAAGTATTCATTTACACCAGGGATTGGCACGCTTCCAGGAATTAAAGTATTAATAGTTACTGTAGATGTTCCGTCATTTTGATTTACTAAAGACGTTACCTCTCCTGCTAAATTAGGGGTATATAAACTACCTATTAGCAATCCAAAATAAAAGGCATCTCCTACAGATAAAATAGAACCTATAGTAGTAGGCGGTATAAACGTAATAGCTGCAGTTCCAGCGCCAATAACAACGTTGTCACTACTACCAACGCCTGTCAAAGAACGTAATGAGTATTGCTCGTTAATAGCAGGTACACCTCCAGAATTTCTTATAAATGCAAACCAGTCAGATTCTTTTTGTTCAAAGTAGTCTTCATTAATAAACCCAGTTGTTTGCAAGTCGGTAACAAAAGTTCCTGCCCAAGAATCGTCACCCTCTAAAGCAATTGTTTTAAACTTCTTATTATCTAAAGGAGACTCGTTAAAAACACTTGTTAATGTTGACTTGCCTTGTATCCCATAAAAATTATTTCTAGGCACATTATCTGCATTGTGCTGATATAAGTTCCCTGATTTAAAAGTGAATAAAAACTGATTCATTCCCTTTATTGCTTCAGGAAAGTAAGAATAAAATGACGGCCATCCCTTGGCAGATTCACTATATGTTACTGTGTAATTTTCCATATTTTATTTTTACGTTGGGGGGATGCAAGTTTGTATGTTACTTACAACTCCGTTTGTTACTGTAATATATTGACCGTTATCCATTAAATAGTTTTGGTCTGTAGCCCTAGTCACTCCGTCATGGTCTAAGAAAATAGGGTTGTTTAGAACAGGATAAGCATTGACTGCATTAAAAAATCTTGCAAAGAAAAAAGTTCCTGTTACAGGTTGACAGAAAGTAGTAGAACCAATAGCATTAGCCGTAAAGCTAGGTAAAGCCGCAGGACACTCTACTGTCAAAAACCATCCTGTACTTGCGCATGGACCTAAAACCTCTATAGACACAGTCCCTGGTGATGCGTTTGGCTTAGGTATAACCATAAGATTATTTTGAGCCTGACCTCCTCTAATATCATCTCCTGCATTAATTGTTATAGTTCGAGTAGAAGGGGTATCTGGTATCCATCCATTTGAGTCATAGCCATTAAAAGCGTTATAAACACTTGTATTAGGTGTAGCTGGAACACAAGTGTCTGTAGGGTCTCCTAGTATAGTAAAGGCATTTGCCACACCACTAGTAGACTGTAAGTTTCCATCTGAAGCGCTTGATAGTCTATTGTAAAAAACACCATCATATAATACTCTTATTCCGTCAGGAATATCTGCAGGATTAAAATAAACTATAATAGCTCCAGTATCTGACACTGTAGTTCCTGCATCTATATCTAATTGATATACACCTCTTGCTCCTTGTGGGGGAACCAAAGTTCCTCCACATGGAAGTCCTGCTGGAGTACATGTTCCAGTAGCTATAACAATACCATACTGTATTTCAATATATGTACTGTCAGCTAATATTACAAACTGACTAGTTGCCGTATTGTTTATTGCTGTACCTCCACCATCATCTAGAAACACGTAGTTCCCAATACCTGGGGTTGCTAATGTTTCAGGAGTAAATGTTATTGGAAATGTTGCTGTCGTAGTTGCGTTTTGTGCAAAGTAATAATTTATTGTTGCAGCAGCACAAGTGTCATCTGCTTGAATTCCAGAACCTAAAAAACTATCTAGTTGAATAGGACAGTCTGTTTGAAAAGAAAAAAACGTTCCTTGGATTGGCGCATAAAAATCAACATTTAAAGTACTAACACTAGTTGAGTTTTTAGGAATAACCTGAGTATAAACTCTTGTTCCTCCACCTCTAAGGTCTAGCTGATTTGCAGTAACTGTAATAGGCTGAGAATTTCCACTTGGTATATATGAACCGTCAGTTTGTATAGTGTATATTGGAAGAGATGTAGTGCTTACTGGCGTATTGTTATTTGAACCATAGTATGTCGGCTGACCTAATGGGGTGTTAAGCCCTACTGGTCCTCCTACGTTTCCTATGTATGTGAGCTGATTATATGTCTGCCCATTATACGTAACCAGAACTCCATCTGGAATCAGGTTTCCAACAATAGAGTAAATTACTACTGCACCTGTATTTGGTCCTCCACTAATTTGACCTAAGAAAGTTCCGTTTATATCCTGAGATTCTCCTGCAACATTACCACAAGGCAAAGCACATTGTGGACAAGGCTGAGCTGGCAATAGAACACAGTTAAGTAGTTCACGCACAATTATGCCATTTGAATATAATCCGTTAGGAGCGCAAACATTCATTTCATCATCAGCAAAAATTGCCGTTGAGCTCGCTAAGTCTGGTCCGTTTAAATAATATGTTCCTGATACTGCCATTTTATTTTATTTTATTAAATACAGGTTATTGTATTATATTGTGTTATAGAAGCTATAGTCCCATTAGCTGCAATCTCCAGTAAAAACCAATCATTAGGAATAATATAACTTGTGTTTGTAGGGTCTACGTAATAATATTGTATATCACTTGGGCCATTTAAACTTCCTCTGTATAAATAAAACCCTTGTCTACTTGCTCCTACAGGACTACCGTTTTCATATAATTGACTTCCAACAGTAATACCATAGGTTGAATAATATTGAAACGCTGGTTGTGAAGTACACTGAGATAAGCTATAGTCTCCTTGAACAATATCTGTAAAGAAATCATCCATACCACATTTTGCTAAAGTAGCTGAAGCTTGAGGCTTATAACTAAATCCTGTGCTTGGGTCTGTACAATTAAAAAATTGTTGAGTTAAGTTTAAAGTTGCGTCTGGAGGACCAGTGGGAGGTACGACACAGTCACAGCATACATCAAGTGCATCTATTGTTCCAAAACATAATTCTGCCTCCGTTGGTTGTCTGTAGTCGTATACTAAATATAAGTTAGACCCAGTTGCTGTCATTGTATAATTCCCTATATACTGTTCTGGAGCAAGTGCTACATCTAAAGGTAGCGCTGTTCCTGCTGCGGTTATTAAAGAAATAATATCAGCTGGTGTAGCTGTATATGTTGTGTTAGTTCTTAAAGCATAAAACTCATTTTCAGTTGGCTCAAAAACAAAGTTATCAGTATTTCTTTTGTTGCAGATAACCTGAACTGATGCATTATCAGCTGGTACAACACCTGCTCCTTGTGGTGCAGTAATTGAATCAAACTGACTAATAATAATAAAATCAGTTCCATCAATAAAAGATACTTGCTGTGAATGTAAAGGAGATTGATATGTTCCATCAATCCACCTGTACTCGTTATGTATGTTTTTTCCAACATCAGTTGAGTTAGTTATACATACCTGGTACACGTTAATAATATCAGCAACAGGACACTTAACAGTAACTTGTATTGTAGCTCCAGCTATCCCACTCAAGGTTACCTGAGACTCGTTCTCACTTACAACATTTTTATCAAAAGTAAAAGTAGTTGTTCCATCAGAAAGAGTAGTTGTTGGAACAACAGGCAAGCCGTTGTATATAATTCCTATACTACTGCCTGATGAATTGCTTGCGATAATTTCTATATCTGTGTTCCCAACTAATAATCCTAAGTCTATACAATATTCAAAAGTTTTATCCTCTGGGAAAGTAAACGTTCTTTCAATTCCACATGCAATACAAACCTCTTCAGATGGAAGCTCTTCATCGTTCATGCTTAAAACATACTCATTCATGTAAGGGTCAAACCCTCCAATTTTTTGTTTGTTCAAACTGTCTTTAAATCTATCTCTAAACCAAGACCTCATTCCAGCCTCAGAAACAACAGTTAGTTGCTCGTTCTGACCTGCTGAGCCTGTTAGTTTAATAACTGCTCCACGTTTTGCGTCTGTGAAATATTTATCATATCCCCATGCACAAAAGCTCTCTGGGTTTCGTGAGATACCATACTCTTCAATTCTAGCTAGTTGAGTTCCAAGAACCTCAGGTACAGATGCTATTGTTCCACCTCCTGCCGAGTCACTCAATAAGTTTTTACCTGCTAAGACATACGATATTTTATCTTCTTGAAGAACCAGTATGTCTGTTTCTCTTCCAGATAATTTTTCAATAGGTCCGTAAATATCTTCTAATGGCTTAAAGTTAAGCAAGCCTAAGTTAAATTCATTTAGCTTGTTTACATTACTTTCGTTGTTATAAACACCACTATATGTTAAATCAGAAAAACGATGTGCTTGCCTAAATTCTAACTCAGATGTAGAGGTTGTTCTTTCTCCTAAAGAAAATTCTTTTCCAATAATAGAATCACGTATTCTATAGCTTTCAACTCCATTCCCAAAAGAAAAGCAGTTAAAAAAATCAGTTAAGACAATTGCAGATGCTGAGCCTGTTTGATTTTGCACATTACCTTCATGTCTCCCTGTTGCTTTGTCAATACTATATACGTCTGCTGACTCATACCATAAATCTGGGGTAGCCTCTCTTGGCTCAGTCTCAAACACTAATGTGTTTTCTGCTCTGAAAACTTCAATATTAGCATCAACACATGCTCTCTTTGAAGTAGCTCTCCCTGTACCTTTACAGGTATTTGTTCCTACTAAACCAAGAACAAGTTGATTGGTTGTAGCGTTACGATGAAACTGCCATTGATATACACATCGGTCTGTAGGCATATTATTAACGTCAGTTCCCAATGCTGGGTTGTAGTAGTTTTGATAATACGGTGGGGGGCAATCAGGGTCTCCAGAAACGCTTGCAGCTCCTTGGTCTAACCTAGCCGCTATATTATCTCCATCAAACCATTCTTTAAAATTATCATAATCTTGAGATGCTACTAGTTTTAAATCTAGAACATATTCTCTCTTCTCACACCTGCTCCCTTTACCTCTTCTTGAAAATTTAACATAAAGATTTATTCTTGACCCTGCTGGAAGTGTGTAATCTACAAACTGACCTGGGTTTCCTTCGTCTGCTATATTTACAGGGTAACCAAGCTTTGGATGTCGGTTACCTTTTCTCCTACATGTCCCTCTACCTCCTGGTAATATGGTAGGATTATCTCCTTGAGTTACTTGAAAATCATTTGCAATAATCTTCATGTAAGTTCCAGCTGGAATAGGGATTGGGTTTCCACTATCGTCTAGTGGAGGTGGAACTAAAAAATCTTCAGCCTGAGCTTCTTTCTGTAAAACAGTAGCGTACTGACATCTCGATGAGGGACCTGCTGTATCTGCTTTAACTCTAAGCCTGTCTCCTTCTTCAACCTTTCTTGCGTTCTCTCCTTCTAATAAAAAGTAAGTAGCTGCAGTTGAAGCTTCATCAATAAATATATTTGTGTATATTGTATTGTAATCCTCAAAATCTGGCTTTAGTACTAGCTTATATCTATCCGCCCATGAAGGAGCAATTTGAGAAGGCGGTATGATTACCTCTATTTTATTTTGTAGCTGAGCCGCTGAGCAGCCAACATGTATTGTATTATTTGGGCTTACAAGTGCAGTAGAAGAGCGTCCAAACTCATCCATGTAAACAATCCCTACCTCGTAATCTCTATCACTGTGAAGACTTGTTGGATTTCCTACACCAGAATATTGACCTTCAGCAAATGATACGCTATAATACTCATAAACAGTTTGTGTTGGAGCAGCTAAATCATCTACAAATGCCATTGCTGGAATAACAAAACCTATCTCTGTACTTCCTGGGCTTGTAATTATTTCTATTGGCTGGCCAGCAGAAGTAACACCACTTTCAAACTTAGAAAAAGCATCCAAGTTATTTGGTACTACACAATTCCATTCGTCTGTAATAGTTGAGCCATCACAAGAGGTTTCGTTTCCTGGGACTGGGTCGTATACTGGAAGTATATTTGCAGCTGTACCTATGGTCTGTAAAAACAAAGGGTCTGTTGCTAACTCATAAACGCTATTGAAATCTTGAGGAAGTATAAAAACAAATCCTAAATCTAAGAGTCCTGATGTTTGAGAAGGAAATGGAGTTTGTCCAGTGAAACCAAAATGAGTATATCTAATGTCAAAAAATATAGAAGCTCCAGCAACTAAGTCTAAATTATCTAAATCAAAAAATGCAGCTGAATTAGTTGCGCTAAAGTTTACATCTATACTGTAATTAAAATTCTCTGTCCTGTCTGGCACATCCTCAGCGCCAATGTCTTCAGATATTAGGTTGCAATAATACTCTAAGCGTAAAGGGTTTGTGTTTAAATCAAGTAAATCATACCCATCAACATAGTTCCCATAGATAAGCCTATTTCCCATTATTGTTTGAGCCTGAGCTAATAAAGGGACATTGTCAAAAAGCCTAAATAGCTGAGTAGGGTTAATTACAGTATATATCTTACTGTTAGAAAAACTCAATTGATACTCTGTATTGTCTGCGTATCCTAGGTTTTCTTTATTAAAAACTTCTATAGACTTAATAACGTTAGAGGTGGTTTCTTTAAATACAACCTCTATAGCTTTAACAAGCGGACCTCCGCTATTGTAAGTTACGTTTACATTATTAAAAATATTAGTCATTCCCTCATTTAAACCTGAGTCTATAGCGTAGTTAAATCCTTTAGGAGTAAACGCTGGTTCTGTAAATTGAGACAATGCAGAATACTCACCATCTTCATACCTATATCTATAAGAAAAAGTTATAAACCTTTCTTCTATAAAGTTTTCTTCGCCAGACAAGTTTGTTAACTGAAATGACGGAGCTGCTACAGGAGGTTTTTTAATAACTAAAAGTTGCTCTTCTAAATCAGGTGAGTTTGAATTATAGTTTCTTGTAATATTTATAAACCTAGGTTGATTGTAGTTGTCTGTCCAAAACAACAAGTCTTCTACTCGGTTCACTCCTGTTATTAAAAAGTCCTCGCTAAAGTTTAAAATAGTTTTTACTGGGTCAGCTGTTATAACGTGATATGTTAAAAGATTTTGCTGTACATTATATGACACCACCATATCAACAATAACGCCTGATGCATGTGCTGGGTCATTAACAAACCAATATAAAGTTTCTCTCTGACCGTCTTCGTAAGCACCAATACATTTAGTCTGTGAACTTAAAGGGATTCCTTGGTAAGCTAAAGATGTTAACTGATTATTGCCTTTTGCATTTTCAACAGACCCAACCTCAGATTCTTCTGTAGAGCCAAGTCTAATATTTAAGGCATCAACATATTCTCCATTAGGAATCAAGCGTTCATCCACGCTTTTATTCATTCGACCTGCGATAAAATTTCTAGTAGTTTCTGCCATGTTTATTTAATCCACTTGTCCATACCTCTAATGTTCTGTATTAAACGACCAGGGTGTATATTACTAATTCTAAGCTTTGCGTTTCTCAATAAGGCTGAGCTTCTTTTTCTTGCTCTACCTATAACATATTCTTGTACACCAAACTTACTGTTTAATATAGCGAATAAAACGTAGGCATAAACATATTCTTCAAATAATTTATTTACACTTATTAAAGAATCATCTCCGCTTTCCATTCCATCAGATACATATTCTAAAACACATAATTCTCCTGCCATGTCTGAACTAAAGTTTATAACTCCAGCTTTTTTATTTATTGAAAAAGTAGGATTAGAGTTAGCCGTTTCTGTATTCAACCCAAACTGCCCACCAATTCCATAATCAAAATACCAATCCCCATCTACGCAATAACCCTCTCTATTGTTGTAGGGGCTTTGCTGGTTTAAGTAAATGCTTCTTTTAGTACCTTCTATCCTCTGCATGTCTATCGTGGACGTAGAGGGCTTTAAAATGTTTCCATCATGGTCAAACAATATTCTACATTTGTTGTCTTGAAGATATGCGTCACTCCAGTTTGTTTGAATGTTTTCTGTTAAAGGCCTAAGAACACCATCTCTATATAGAGATATTCTAACCCAGTTTACATAATCTGGCGGCATAACGTATCTTAACGTATCACACACATCTAGTTCAAGTATTTTTATTTCTTTAAACGCATCATAATTTAACTCTTGTATTGCACGCTTTGCATGAAACAATATTTTATATCGCTCTTCGTTATTTACTAAGCTATGATTCCCAGCGTACATTAACATAAAGTTGTTTACTATATCGTATAAACTTACATATTGATAAGAACCCCAGTTAGCATCTTCTGTATGAGGGCTTCCTGTGTTTTCGTAGTATTGATATTCGGTTAAGTATGCCATTATTGTTTTTCGTTTTGCGTTTCTCTCATCTCCATTGATTGACCAAACTGAATAGCTTGAACCTCTCTAATTGACATTCCAGCGTATTGTAATATTTTATTTACTAATGTAGGTTCATCTTCATCAGGTATTTCAAAATCTTGATACAAAGAATCTGATGGATTAAATGAAGGCTCACCCCCTATAAGCTGAGCGTATGTCCACTTAGGGTCTTTAGGATATCTTATATACTGACACAAGACTCTTCCTGCAGATGTTAATCCTGAGTTTACGACATTTACTCCCCATTGAAAATTCTGTGGGTATACCTGAATTACCACTCCGTCTTGTGCGTATGCTGGAAACAACTCAGTAGGCTTAGTTAAGTTAGACATGTTAAGTTGTGTAATCTTTTTATTCGTAACCTTTTCACATTCATTAAGACCGTTTCTTAAAGTTAAAACAGTATATGCCTGAGGTGATACTAAAAAAATATCTTTATCTAAGATTAATGTTGTAGTTGCAGAGGTTGCTAAAAACCTAACGGAAGCTACCTTCCCAGTGTCTAGGTTTACAACAACATCTCCAGGCTGTACTCCAGCTGCAAAAAAGTTTATGTTTGAATCAATTAATTCATTAGGAGAAACAGTAGTATTGTTTCCGTTATTAACTAAATATTCTGTAAGTAATAGTACCTTATTAATAAGGTAGTAATTGTCACCTGTTGTAGGTGTTGTTGGTACGCTATATGTGGAAGTAGAAGATGGGCTTGTGAGTACCTCACTAGCTCCATTTATATATACTGGCTCAAGAAAATCTTGTTTTGAAAAGATATCTATAGCGTCTTCATATAATTTTTTTATATCTGCAAGTCCTGTTCCTGATTGCCTGGCATTCTCCTTAGTTACTTGAAAATTATATTGATAAAAATAATCTTCAAAAATATCTAATTGCGCCTGCTTGGCATATAGGTTAAAGTCACTAGGAGTAATATACCCATAGTTGTTTTTATTAAGAACCGACAGCACAGTTTCTCGTACCGAATTAATTATGCTCATCTGTCATTTTATTTACTACAAAGATAAGCAAAAAAAAAGAGGATACATTTCTGCAGCCTCTTCTTAATCAAGTTGGAGTAATCAGCTCCTTATTATTATGAACACTTCGATTACAAAAGTAATGATTATTTTTTGTTATCCAAGTTTTTTTCAAGAAATTTTAATACATCAATACCTTCATCAGATTGTAAATACCCTGCTACTACGTAGAATGCATCTTCTCCAAAGGGAATGTTTACCATTCTCTTTTTGTTCTTATCTGTATTAAAGTATACGTCTCTCTTGTTATTTTTAAATATTAACACCTTGTGAGCAAAGAACTCTTGTACTTTAGAATTTAATTTTAAAGTAGGGTCTTTGACTGCACGCAAGAACCAGTCTGGCTGTTGCTCTGCATATATTAATATGTCTCTTCTTAATTCAGAAGAGGTAGTTCTAGAAACATCTGTGTTGAATAAAACTCTAGCTAAAGCCTCTACTTGGTCAATATCTAATTGACGAGCCTCTATAAGAGCATCTACTCTAGAATTTAAAACATCCATTTCTTTTTGAGCATCTTTTTCAGTATCAACCTCAACGAATTTATTTCCGTTCATTGGATGAAAATGTAAGAACTCTTGAAGTGCCTGGTTTGTTCTTGGAACACTCAAGAAACCATCTTCAAAAACAATTGGTTCTACAATAGCGTTTCCATCTTGTTCATCCTCAAAAGGACTCTTCTGGTTTCTTGCGTATCGTAAAGCCCTGTTTTGTCCTGTGGCTTCATCAAAATACATTAATGGGTATCTTCTTGAATTTCTAGTTGGCAGCATAAAAGAAAGTGGCGCTGCATCTTTGGTAAGTTTGTAAGTCTTATTGACTAAGTTAATTTTTTTCATTTGATTATAATTTAGATTTAATAAAAGTAATAATTACCCTCGTCATAATAACGAGGGTAATAATTACATATTTAATTTATGATTGAAAAATCACAAAGTTGTTTGCACCCATAGTACATACACATCTTTCAGATAGGAAGTTTACTTCCATAGCATCTAAATCAGATGTTGCTGCACCACCAGCTGAACCTGTAATCCAAGTCTTGTACTTTCTGTCTTCAGTTTCAGAAGCTCTGTAACGTACATGTAAGAAAGGACGCTTAGCATTCTTTCCAAGGATTTGGTCATAAACAGTTGTAGAACCTGCTGGTACTAACAATCCATTTACAGCTCCAGTTCCAGTTAAACCACCACGCATAGTTGGGTCGTTTAAGTATTTCCAGTCAGACTTATAGAAGTCATAACCTCTACGGAATCCTGTGAATCCAAGGTTTAATGCCATCTCTTGGTCGTTATCAAACAAACCATAAGAAGTACCATTAGCACCTACTTGAGCAGAACCGTTAAGCTCAGCTAACATGTCATCAATGTCAAATCCAAATTGTCTGTTTAAGAAAAGTACGTTTTCTTCAATCGCACCTTGCTTATCTAAACGAGAAATGATTGCATCGAAATCTGCAAGAGCAACTGGGTTACCACCAGCCCATACATTTCCTCTGTTCTCTACTGCATGGAATACACCTTCAGAACCTTTGTTCCCTACGTCACCACCTGCAGCAATTGCTCCAGAACCTGCTTCTGCTGGTACTGCTTCAATCATTGACGTCTCTAAGTAATCATCAAAACGTAAACGAGTTTCATGCTCAGACTTCAAATACCATAAGTATCCTGAAGCTCCGTTTTCAGAAGTAACTTCAATCCATCCGATTTGAGCCATATCAGAACCTGATACTGCATACTTATCTTTGATGATAATTGGTGAGTTGTCGAAGATTTCATCTTCAGCTTCTAAAGAACCTTGCATTCCATTGCTTCCTTTTTTAAATTCAGAACCATAGATAAAGATAGTAGCATCTGCATTTCCTGCTCCTGAACCACCTGTATAACCTGCTGCTGCATAAAATGCTACAGAAATTTGGTTTGCGTTTAATCCACCTGCAATACCTACTGCAGTTACAATTCCTTTAAACTCTCCTGAGTCATCATTGTTAGTAACTACGATAGTTTGACCAACACGTACAGCGATAGTTCCAGCAGTTAAGCCTGTTGTAGCTCTGTCTGGCACTAATGCATCATTAATATCAAAGGTTACGTTTCCTCCAGCGACTACTGCGCCAGTCCCAACCTGTGTATATTTTGTGTGTAATCTCCCTTGCTCTGCCCACTTCACTAGGTCTGAGTTACTTGGTAATTCAGCTCCTACTAAACGTAAGAAAGAAGAGATAGTTCTATTACCATAACGCTCGAATTCTTTTTCATACGTGTCTGGTAAATACTGGTTCAAAAAGTTGAAGTCAGTAATGTAATTTGTAGCCAACGGCACTTGTTGTGGTGCTGGCTGTAGCTGAAATCCTGGTCCTGTTGGAACAGTATTTGGCCCTAATAATTGTCCTGCCATTTTTTAATTTTTTAAATGTTGTTAATTTTTGTTTTTTAAACTTCTAATTTTCAACCCCTTACCTTCACTTGGATTTACTGCACGATACTGAGTTCCTCCTTTTGAAGTTACCTCAGGAGCAGAACGTGTAGACATGTTAATGTTTTTCATTTTTCTAGTCACATCATCCGTTGCTGCTGCTTGTCCTTGCTCGTAAAAAAACCTTGCGAATTTATCAGGGTTTCTTGCTGCTGACAATGCTTTATGATACTCACCTGCATCTTTAACTAATCCATCTTCATTCAAGTGTGAGCCAATAAAAGTGGCTAGACTTGATTGAGATTTTTTAATCTCTTCTACTGACCCTCCTGGACTGTACAACAATTGCTTACCATCAATGTCAACCTTAAAACCTTTAAAGTCTTGATTCAGCACCTTGTCTGTTTCTGTATTAAAGAAATCCACTCTCATAGAGTTGTCATCTTTCTGAGTCTTTGCATTCTCAACATGTTGCTTGTACGCCTTGTAGTCTTCATTGTCCTCAGAAATACCAGTTGCACTTGACTCAAGTGGCTGCTTATACATTTCTTTCTGTTCATTGAAAAACTTCTTAGCTCTTACAATTGCCTTTTTCTTTTTTAACTTAGCTCTTTTAACATCAGACTCATCATCTATATCCTCATCATAGGAGTAATCCTCCATTAATAATTCTACATCTTCTTTATCTATACCTTCTTCGGTAGCTAAAAGATACTCAGTTAAAATCTGGTCTTCATCTAAAGAATCAAAGTCTCTGTTTAATTTAACATAGTCTTCAATCCCTCTGCCAGTTTTCTTTTTATAATCAAAATAAGCTGACACATCTTCAGGTAGTTCTTCGTTGCTTTCTCTTTCCGCAAACAAATCATCTACTGATGATATATCCTTATCATATCTGTTCTTAATATAACCAAGAACATCTTCTTCTCTTAGTTCAGTTCCTTGCGTTTCCTCTGGAACTGTAGTTTGTTCTACAGCTTGTGGCTGTTGTTCATGCTGTTGTTCTACTTTCTCTATTAGAGTTTCTTCTACTTGAGCAGCAGACTTTTCTTCTACAGCACCTACTTCTTTTACTTTGAATTCCATTAAATTAAATTTTAGTACAAATATAGTACATTAAACAATACTTTTTATTTAGCTTGTTGTGCCCTTAATAGCAGCTTTTTTAGCTAGTTTTTTACCTGCGTACTTAACGAGTGCTCCTAATCCTTTTGCAGCTCCAGAAGCTACCCAAGACACATTTCCTGAAGCACCTTTTCTTGTGCTTTCTACTGACACTGGAGTTACGCTTTTTCCTAACGCTTGAAGCCTTCGCTGCTCAGAAGTTGAGTTAGCATTCGTTAGCGCTTTTTGTAACGGTTTTCTTTGGATAACTTTGTTTCTATTTCTTAATCTATCTGCTGGCATATTTATTTATTTATTTATCTTGGGTCAAACTCCGCTAAATCAAATCCGTCTAAACTATCTTCATTAGACTCAAATCTTTGAGGAGGTAAATTATTTTTTCGTTGGTTAATTAGTTTTGATTGTTCTGAATTCTGCTGACTTATTCTGCCTGACTTAGCTTCCTCTCTACCTGCTTCTCTTGTTGCTAAAGCCTCAGCATCCATTCCGTTAAGCTGTTGGTTATAGCTAAACTCTTCAGCCATAAGCATACTTTTTAGTTGAGCCTGATTCTTCATCTTCTCTATTTCAAAAGCTATCTCTGCCTGCTTCATCTGCATTTTAGCCTGCATCTCTGATTGAGATTTTTGCATTGCTGTTTGTGCGGCCATTTGCTGGGACTTTAACTGTGAAGCTGCTTGCATCTGCTGTTGAAGCATTGCCTGCTTTTCATCACGTTCTTGCTTTTGTTTTCTTTTTACTTTAAGAAGTTGATTTGCCAGCTTAATATTTCTTAACTCTCTAATGTCAATTGCATCCTCAAGGTTTATATCTCCTTTAGAAAGTGCCATTTGAATATTCTGTTCAAGCTGAGCCTGCTGTTCTTCATCAGGTGATACTTCAATAAAGATACCAAAGTCATATATGTACAAATCAGAGATGTCATTAAGTATACTAACATTGTACTTCCCTATTTTATTAATAAAGTCTTCTTTAAAATCAGAATACTCTAGTATATCTGCAACCCTATAAGTTAAAGCTTCAGCCATAGTTCTATAGATATATAAACTTCCCTGAAGTATATGCCTTGTTGCTGTATTAGAATTAAGAGCAGCTAACTTCTGTAAACCAACTAATGAATTAGGGTCAGGCGTTGAGCCGTCTCTAGCTTCATTTAAACCAGTCACAGTTCTAATCATATTAAGATAATGATTATAGTTTGTAATAAGCATTTGAGTTTTTCCAGAACCACTATTAGAAGTAAGCTGCTGAATAGGAACTCTAGCTTGATTAAAGTCACCGTCCTGAGTGTAGCTTCTACCTATAACACTACCAGTTTGGAAGTATAAACGCAAAGCGTCTTCAGGATTATAAGCCGCACCTGTACCTAAGTCAACTTCATTTAATCCATCAGCGTCAATAAAGACTCCGTCTGGAACAACTCTAGCTATAACCTGCTGTAGTTTTAAATGAGTTATTTGAATTAAATCAGTAAAAGGAATCATTCTTCTAACTAAAGATTCAATAACACCTTTATACATACGTGGAGCTGTAGCTACATAATTTGGAAGTGCGTGTTGAGAAGATGACTGAGGTCTTACCATATTCCTGGCCAGTTCCCATTTTATAATTATATCAGTTCCCATTACCATTATTCCATCATACCAAACATCTATTGTTTTAGATACCTTTTCAAACTTGCCATCCTCCATCATTTCCGAAGGGGGGTTAAATTGGTCATCTTTTTCAATCATTCTAACAGAACCACTATCTGAAACCTTTTTCTTATAAACCATTTTCTTTGTGGTCTTATAATTAAAGTACAGAAGTGTAACTGTGTCTCTAAAGAATATGTCATTCTGCTGCATCTGTGCAACGTTGTAATAGTCGTACCAGCTTTGACTATACTTAGATATAGTTTCTAAATCTTCATTAGTTAAGTCTTGGTCTATTTTAAGAAGCTCTGTAATTGGGACTGTTTTTACTTCTCCCCAATAAAAGCAATCTTTAAAATGAGGGTCTTCAGTATAGCTGTATACTATGTTCGCAGGGTCAACGTATGAAACCTCAACACCTGAACCTGGTAAGAACTCATGCTTTGCACACCCTATTCCTAAAACAGTTAAATCATAGTCAACTCTTTTTTTAACATCAAAATAATGATTCTCTTGAAACATTGTGTCGATAGCCTCTTCTTCTGCAATTTCAATAGCAGGCTTATAATTAAGCTGCATATACAATGTAAGCTCTTCGTCATTTTCTGGAAGTGAGTCAGGGTCCATTGTAAAAGGGTCTGTCCCTGTCATTTCCTGTATGTCCATTAGGATTTCCTTTCCAGCCATTTGACTTTCAATCATATCCTGATACTTAGTTCTCTTCCCTTGGGATAGAGCGTCTTGAGCATAAGCTTTTACTTTGAAAAGTCTGTCTGCCATACCGTTGACTACAATGTCCACAAACTTTGGTATAATTGGAACAGGAGTCCAGTCTAAATTTAGATAAGACAAATCTCCATCTACAGCTAATTCGTTTTTATATTTTGCTACTGACTGCTCACCTCTAGCATATAAACGCAGTCTATGAAAATCTCTCCATTGGTTATAGAATCTACATCCACTGCCGTCTTTCTTAAACCACTCATACTGTATTGCTTGCCCTATCTGTAAGCCAAACTCATCAGTGGCTTTATCAGCGTCTGATACAAATTGACTAGGAAAGCCTACAGATGAAATATTAATTTTAACTTCCTTCATCTATCTAATTAAATCGCTTGTTATTCCCTTATTGGTGTACCTTGCAAAGTTAACTGAAATTTTTGAGCTTTTCTTTTCAGGTGTATATAAATGTTTTTGACAAGCCATTATAGCTAAACCGCTACTAATAGATGCGTCAAACTTAGTTCTGTTGTTAATATCAAACTTAGCCCAATCATTTAATGTTCTAGTAAAAGGCATTGTTCCCATAAGGTCAGCGTCTCTGAAAGTGCTCTCCATATCTAATCCAATGTTCTTTTCTATATACGACTCTATAGCCGCAGCATGAGCCTGTTTAATGTCTTCACTTGAATTTGGAATACCTCCTAACTCTTTTTCTGTTCGTGATAATTTGTTATATTGCTTATCAGGTCTATTCACGCTAAAACCTCTATACCCTCTGTTTTTAAAATGATATAATAAACGAGGCTTATTGTTCTCAATAAGTATAGGCATGCCATAAAAAACACAAGCCATAAGGACTTCCTCAAAAAATATTTCTGCTGTTTGAGGCCTAGCTATATACTGTAAAAAAAACTCATTACTAGGAGCTTCGTCCATGTTAAATTTAGTTAACCCATGAAGTGCTCCGTTTGAACCTCTGTTGCCTACAGTACCAGAGATGTCATAACTATCACATCCAAATGCTCCTAGATGTTCGTTGCCTGGCAGGAATCTTCCATTTCTTTTTAAAACATTGTTTTGTAAATTCTTTCCAGGAGTCCAAGACACCATAAACCTACCATCTTTATTTGGTGTAAAAATAACAGATGAATCTTTTATTCCATCTTTCCAAGAAAAAGAGCCTTGTGTTAAATGCTGCTCTCTAATCATGGAGTCGTTATAGTCAATCTGTTGATATATCTTTGTTAAATTAAAAAGACTTTGTTTGCTTTCATCTCTGAACGCATGAGACTCTGTACGTGGGAATTGTCTGTAAAATTCATTAAGTGCATCTGCGTCACTTTTTAAAGAGTCAACTTCATTCTCCCAATAATCAACTGCTCCTTGAGATATCATTTCTCCATCCACTCCTAAGATAGGTTTATTAGGAGTTCTAAGAACAGGCATTCCATACCTATCTATAAAACCTTCCATGTTCATTTCCATAGGAATAAACAGTGAATACAATCCGCTTTTAGTTTGACCATTGGAGTTTCTTAACTTCACATCAGAGTCTTCATAAAGCTTTTTAAAGTTATCACCCCCCTTACTTAAAGCGTTGGAAGTAGAGCCCATCATGCATTTGCCTATAATTTTACTACCTAATCTCAAACAAGTCTTAGTTACCCTCCAGTTATTTAATATGTTATTTGGCTTGAGCCACTTTCCACTTTCATCGTGGATTAATAACAAAAGCTTTTCACCATCATAAGAGTTATCATCGGTATTCTTCCAGTCAATTGTTGTGTCTAAGCCAAGCATCTCATTTTTGTCCTGTTCAAACATGTTCTTCTTTGTTATCTTAGAAGCTGGAACTCTAAACGCTAGTTCTGTCTTAGGCTTATCCATTCCATCCTGAATAGGTTTAAAGAAAAAAGGCAGCCTATTTGCTATTGGCACAACTTTGTCTGTAAACATTTTTTTTGCATCCGAACCAGTCTTAGATAATATTCCAACCCTTGAATCTTTAGCAAGCGTTCCTATATTTACCCCTTCGTTTGAGCTCATATATGAAAATCCTGAACGTCTAATCTTTAAATAGTCTTGACCGAAGCTTCTTTTGTCAGCTTTACACGCCTCCCAGTGTAGCCATAATATTCTGTTAGCCTCTCTGAAGTCAGGATATCCTATGTCTATACTAGCCCATTGAAGATACATGTAGTGAGAACCTGTGACGTATGTTGGAATGCCTTTATTCATGAACCAATAGCCAAACTCTCTATTGTCAAACTCGTTTTCAATATAATCTACCCAACTGCTCTTAAACTCAGAAGGCATTTCATTCCATTGAAATATAGATTGAATCTTACTTAAAGGCTTTGGTATGTCAATTCTTTCCCAATACTGATTCTCCTTGCTTTTACTTCTAGAATAAATCTTTTTTGGACACTTAGGCAGTGCTATAATTAAACCCTGTATATTAATTATGTTTTCAATTTCTCCTGTTTTTGAAATTATAACCAAATCATATTTCTCGTCATACCCATACTTCCAACTTTTATTTTTGTTCTTGTTGGTGAGTACGGCTTTAGGTACGTAATCTTGTACGTCCTTATATAATACGTTATCTTGACCTTCGTTCTGCAAACCCTTGTTTTGTATCTACTTTGTTATTACTTTCTGCTAAATCTAAAGCCTCTTTTTCTAACTCTATTCTGCTTAGTATTTCAAACGCATCAAATATTGCTAGTTTTTTTGTAGCCGCTGCATTCTTTAACCTGTCTGCAGAAATATCATCTTCTGGGTCAGGCTTTATAATATCTTCTTTAGCGACCTTTATTAGCTGCTCTACAGCCTTTCTGGCAGCAGATATAATATCAAGTTTCATTTCTTTATTTGACTTCATAGAATCATTGTGATTTGGTGGTCAAACATACGATAAAGTTTTTCTCCATCTACCTCAAACTCATACTCGCTGTCAGGCTTAAAAGATATTAAGTCTCCTTTATTAACGCCTTGCTTAATTAAGTTTTCATTAGGAATCTTAACTATGCCAACTAAAGGTTCTTCGTTTGTGTTTTTAAATATAACAGATTTTTTTGTTTCAACAGGCTTAATGTAGCAGTATCTGTCGTGCGCATGCCAAACATCATTTTTCTTATACATAAAGAACTGCTCATTGTCTACTAAAAACAGGTTGTCTTTTAGAAAACTCTTTCCGCTTTTTCTTCTTCCTTGAATATCATTATAAAACTTAAAGACATTGTGGTGTACCAATAAGGTATCTCCTATTTCTATAGGTCCACAATAGTTTATAGGCAAAGACTTTACGTCTGCATACCTATTAGAGTACCTAACATCTTCCTCGGAGGAACTTACTAAAAAATCAATACCCCCAATATTTTTAGTATTGGAGTATCGTTTATCTTCTCTTGGTGTGACTATAAAGTCTGTTGGTGATTTCAAAAGTTTATGTTGTATTCAATGGACACAGGCATAGCAGAGCTAAATTCCTTCCAAAGAATAACAACATCATTGTCTTCTATGTATATTTTATAGGACTGTAGTTCAGAGTCATACTTTATTAAATGAATCTTATGTGTTCCACTAAGAACATCTTGCCCTACTAAATAATGCATAGCCCCAGACTTATAGTCTGGGCCAACTGATATTTTTCTTATATCCATTATATTTAATTTTATTTATTATTAT
>Ga0209092_10000330_pt1 | contig 45999 bp, 33 predicted proteins | sample FraStrMetagenome_FD_187446 | JGI IMG/M metagenome (GOLD analysis project Ga0209092, IMG submission 187446) | Marine eukaryotic phytoplankton communities from Arctic Ocean - Fram Strait ARC3M Metagenome (SPAdes) (version 2) | ecosystem: Environmental > Aquatic > Marine > Oceanic | place: Fram...
CTTCGTTTTCTTTGGATTCTTCAACATTAGATTCTTCTTCTCCATCTTCGTTTTCTTTGGATTCTTCAACATTAGATTCTTCTTCTCCATCTTCGTTTTCTTTGGATTCTTCAACATTAGATTCTTCTTCTCCATCTTCGTTTTCTTTGGATTCTTCAACATTAGATTCTTCGTCTTCTTCTTCTTCTTCTTCGTCGTCTTCATCAGGATTTGTATCAAGATCATCTCTATTAGTAAGATCATCTTCAAATCCTAATTGTTGACAAAATACATCAACAGGGTCATTTACATTTTCATCATCCCAATTTGGTTTGGTTTCTAATTCATCGCTTGCACTATTAATTTTTTCCTCGGTTGCATTTACTTTTTCGGCAAGTTCCTTCATTGTTCCTGTGAACGGTACATCTTCTATTTTTTTTTCGCCACTTAATGATATCAAATTATGTTTCAATTGACCCCAATCTTTCTCAGACATATTGAATTGTGACAGTAAGTTTACAACTTCAGCACAACGTGTTGATGTTAAAAAATGAGCAACATCTCGATTAAAAGATACTTCGGTATTCTCATCGTCACCACCACCTTGCTGTTTTCGTGTTTTTCTATTTCTTTTTCTCATTTTTAAGTTTAGCTTCATATGAATAATATTGTCATAATATTTTTTTTATTGTAATAAAAATGCCTTAATATTTTGAATACTACTCTTATTTATTTTACGTTTTTGTAGTTTACTTGTCATAATGTGTAAATCGTCTAAACAATGTTCATTTTCTTGTAAATCAGCTATCAAATTTAAAATAGTTTTAAATTTGCTCATAATTACTTTTGCGGTTACAGCACTTACAGATGGTATCTGCATTAACATTATTTCTCCTATATTATCTGGTGTAATTTCTGATTTTTTTGTTAAATTTGTTTTTACATCGCAATAGCTTTGATTGTTAAATTTTTCACTGTTACCATTGTAAAATCCTAATTTGTTTTTTTCTCTAAATAATTTTGTAGTAATCTTATAAATATAAGTAGCTGTTTGTTCTACATCTTTAGTGTTATACACAGAAAATCCTTTATAATATTGTAAGGTAAATATGGAAGAATACAATGATGATTTATCAATTCTACTATAACTTTTGAAATTGTCAATAGATCCTTCAATCAAGTAGGTAATATTATGATTGTGTAATGAATGTGAGTTTAATCTATATGATTGTTCACTATAACGTCCGTCGGTAATACTGGATGCTAAATCAGCAACGGATTTTCTCTCTATGATTATTAATAGGTTCTCATTGTTATCATATATTTTTATGTCACCAATATCTAAATTTTCTTCTGTAACAATAATTTCGAATTTGGATTCGGTAGACTTAACCAAATTTTTAATTAATGGTATAAGTTTTGATTCGCGATAATCGATACATATTTTCATTTAATAACTAATAACAATTATTTATTAAATACTTTTAATATATTTAAATTATTTAAGCACGTGATGATACACTACGTACAGCAGCAGCAGCGCCAGGATATCTACCGACACCACCAGCACCCATAGGACGCATAGTTTGTAAACTTACAGGGACAGTGCATAAATTTTGCGATGTTGTCTTAGCAGCATCATATGTTCTTGGAAATAAATTATAAAATGATTTTTGTTGAGATGCTCCACCTTTCCAATTGTTGCGAGGAGCATGGTATCTACCAACGGATCCTGCTTTTTTTGGACCACCGCATTGATTACTGCTAACTAAAGAAGGAATACTTCTTGCTCTTTTTGTTCCACCCATATAACCTACTGGCATTTATAATATAATAATATATTATAAATTCAAAACTTATTAATAATAATATGAAACTAACCTAAATGTATTATTGGAAGTAATATTATTGAATATGGAACAAATGAACAAATCATTACTTCAGGAAGACGACGTAATTAAAACAGACGATGGGTTAGTATTTAATCCTTTTAATCCTTTAAATGTTGAGATTAGATTGAATGATGTCCAATCTATTCTCAAAAAATATGGTTTACCCGTAAAAGTGGATAATATGAACTTGTATAAACGCGCTTTTATTCATCGCTCATATACAAAACGTCCAGCATTGGAAAATGCATCAGAAAATATTACCATTGTAGATAAGCCAAATAATTGTATGCCATTAAAAACAAAATCAAATGAGCGTTTGGAATTTATGGGGGACGGAATCTTAGAGGCTATTACAAAATTCTATTTATATAAACGTTTTCCTAAAGAGAATGAGGGTTTCATGACAGAAAAAAAAATTGCGCTTGTTAAAAATGAAGCTATTGGTAAACTTGCGTATGAAATGCATTTGAACAAGTGGTTAATTATTTCTAAACATGCTGAGGAAAAGAAAATAAGAACGAATCTTAAAAAATTAGGTTGTTTATTTGAATCTTTTTTGGGGGCTTTATTTCTTGATTATAATAAGGTAGAAATAAATGACGATGAAAATCTATTTTCAACTGTTTTCAGAAGTGGACCTGGGTTTCAGATGGCTCAACTATTTGTAGAAAATATTTTTGAAGCACATGTGGATTGGGAAGAGCTAATTGAAAATGATTCTAATTATAAGAATATTTTTCAAGTTAAAATTCAAAAGGAATTTAAAACAACGCCAGATTATTTGGAAATTGAACATGATTTAGAAACAGGATATAATATGGGTGTCTATATATGTTTGAATCAGCCAATTCATACTGTTTCACCGTCAGATGCGGTAGATTTTAATAATTTTGGTTCATTCGAAAGAATCCAAGAAGAGGTAGAAAAAGAAACGAAATTATTGATTTATATGGGTTCAGGAACACATAAAATTAAAAAGAAGGCAGAACAAGTTGCTTGTGAAGAAGCTATTTCTAAGCTACAGATTTAATTTTCTTGGATATAATGAATTGATTTATAGATACTATATTCATCATCATAAATGTCTCCTTTAAATTCAGCACCTAAACACTCAGGCCAATCATCTGGATTTGATTCATTATATTCATGTGCCCATCCAAAATCGACTAAGTTTATAGTGCCATTTTTAAATACTAATTCTGATGGTTTAATGTCATTGTGTCGGCAATTATACATTTTTAATTCTTGTAATAAATTATTTACTTGTTGAATTATATTTATATTTTTAACATGTTGTTTAGATAATTCAATCCCCATATCAGTGGTAACCAATAATCTTAAATTATCATTGTAATATAATAACGTAGGGAAATATTTTGATTTTCCTAATTTTAGCAACCATTTTTTTTCATTTTTATATACATTAATGGTCTCTGTATCGAATGATTTACTTACAAATTTTGTATATGTTTTAAAAGTAGTAGAACAAGTATCATTTTTAACTAAGGATTTATGTACACATTTTTTTGTGATTGTTTTTAAAAATCTATCTGACATTAACAATTAATAATGCTTATTATTAATAATAATATTAATTATTTATATAATAAATGCAAGATAACAATTCTATATTAAAAATAAAACCAGAAACAGTTAATTTAGTTACTGGTATATTTTTATTAATTTTAGCAGTAAGTGGTAATTTTATTGCTGAAACGTTAGGATGTAAAAGTCAAAAACTATTAAGTGAAAATATGTACGTTAAAAATATAATAATTATTTTGATCATTTATTTTTCGTTGGGTCTTACAAATGAAGATAATTTAATAGCACCACATGAAATGATGTATACCTCTTTAATTATTTGGGCATTCTTTTTAATATTTAATAAAATGAGTTTACCATTTACAATTACATCATTTGTATTAATAGCGGTACTTTTGGTAATTAAAAATTATAAAGATTATTATGAAGCAATAGATAAGAAACAAAATAAAGATAAAATTATTCAACTTCAAAGTATTGCTTCAAAAATTTTTACCTTGAATTTGCTTGTAATTATAGTTGGTTTTATATTATATTTTAGAAAACAATATTCAGAACATTCATCAAACTTTTCATTTAATGCCTTTATTTTTGGAAAAACAGAATGTCAATCAATGAAATAAAGTTATATCAAAATGTTTTAATATTTCATTTTAATATAAATGCAATCTTCAATTTTAGAAAAATTAAAAATAAAACCACAGCCTAAAAAGAAAGAAGAATATTCGGTTATAATTAAACCATCAAGTAAAGAAGATATTGCTATAAAAACAAAGATAATAGACGAACGTTCAAAGCATACAATAAATAGAACAGAATTATTATCTAAAATAAAAACGAAAGTAAAAACACGTATTCCTACTCAATCTATACAACCATCTGAAAAACAACCTCCTACATTATCAAAGACCAAAAAAAGTAAAAAACTAAAATTGGTGTCAGTTATGAGTGATCCTGATCAACCAATAAGTGAAATCAAGAAAACGCGGGTTACAAAAAGGCCAGATATGGATGTAGTGTTTGAGGATGATGGTGATGTAATTATTAAACCTGAATTTATTGAGCGATTACCAAAAGAAAAAGAAAAGGTTCTTATTAAGAGTTCATCATATTATATGAATAACCGCGAGATTTTTGTCAATTTTATAAATTCATTATTTGAACCTTATAAAGATGAATTGAAACGTTCAGAAGAAGGTGGCGATGATTCTTCTACAGAAAGAGATTTATTTACTCATCAAAAAATCGTACGTGATTATTTGAATTTGTATACTCCATATAGAGGTCTATTATTATATCATGGTTTAGGAGCAGGTAAAACATGTGCTTCAATAGCAATAGCAGAAGGAATGAAAACATCAAAAAATGTATTAATTTTGACACCTGCATCATTAAGAATGAATTATATCCAACAGTTGACTGAATGTGGTGATCCAATATTTAAAAAGAATCAATATTGGGAATTTATTGAAACACATGGTGATGATAACCTAATTAGACAATTAAGTAAAATATTATCATTGCCATACGATTACATTCAAAAAAATAAGGGGGCATGGTTAGTGAATATTAAAGAGCCATCTAATTATGATACATTAACTGCTGACGATCAAAAAAGTTTAGAGAATCAATTACTTAAAATGATTCGATTTAAATATGAATTTATTAAATACAATGGTTTACGCGATGATAGATGGGATACATTAACAAATCATGGTACAATAAATCCTTTTGATAACAAAGTAATTGTTATAGATGAGGCTCATAATTTTGTAAGTAGAATTGTCAATAAGTTAAATCAAAAAAGAACAGGAGCATTGTCTATGAAATTGTATCATGCATTAATGAACGCAAAAAATAGTAGAATTGTATTGTTGTCAGGTACACCGATCATTAACTATCCAAATGAATTGGCCATATGTTTTAACATATTGCGTGGATACATTAAAACATGGTCGATACCATTGAATATCAAATCAGAAGAACGTATCAATGATGATATTTTACGTTCCATTATCTATTCTTCAAGTAGAACAAAACAAATCATCGATTTTGTGGATTACAAACCATCTACAAAAATTATGCGAGTTACATTCAATCCATTTGGATTTGTTAGTAAACATCATGGAGAGAAATACAAGGGTGTAAAATTAGATTCATTTGGACAAATGGATGATCCTAAATTATTGATTACATTGAAGAAGGTACTAAATGAAAAAAACATTGATATAATTCAAGAGGGGATAAAGGTTGATAGTTATAAAGCTTTGCCTGACGACAAAGAGCAATTTAATACATATTTTATTGATCCTAATACAGATGAATTGAAAAATGAGAATTTGTTTAAACGACGTATTTTAGGATTAACATCTTATTATGGTGACATTGAAAGATTGATGCCAAAATATGATAAAGGTGTGGACTTTAAGGTAGTTAATTTACACATGAGTGATTATATGTTTGGTATTTACGAAGCAGCGCGTATTCAAGAACGTAAACAAGAATCCAATAATAAAAAGAAACGTAAACAACAAAAAGATATATACGAAGAGACATCCAGTACATATCGTATTTTTTCGCGCGCTTTTTGTAATTTTGTATTTCCAAGAGCAATTACAAGACCGTTACCTAAAGACGGTGAAGATATTGAAACGGCTATAGAGGATGGAGATGAAGCAATAATAGACGGAACAAATCTGGACGATCGTCTTGCGGATACTGATGGAAAATATACAATTGATGATATGGATAAAATCAAATCGGATATTGATAAACAAACAGATACTACATACGAATCCAGAATTCACGAATCGCTACAAAAATTAGAGGATAATGCTTCTACATTTTTAACAAAAGAAGCATTGAAATTATATAGTCCAAAATTTTTGTCAATATTGGAAAACTTACAAGATGAATCATTTGGTGGACTACATTTGATTTACTCTCAATTTCGTACATTAGAAGGTATTGGTATTTTGACGTTAATATTAAATCACCATGGTTTCGCAAGATTTAAAATTAAGAAAAACGTGAATGGTCTATGGAAAATGAACATCAATGAAGAAGACAAAGGAAAACCAATGTATGCACTGTATACAGGCACTGAAGACGATGAAGAAAAGGAAATTATTAGAAATATTTATAATAGTACTTGGAATAATATTCCATCGTCATTGAAAGAAGAGCTTGTTAAAATAAGTTCAAATAACTTTATGGGAGAGATTATTAAAACAATTATGATTACTGCTTCAGGTGCCGAAGGTATTAATTTAAAGAATTGCCGTTTTGTACACTTATTAGAACCGTATTGGCATCCAGTACGCATTGATCAAGTTATAGGTCGTGCTCGTCGTATTAATAGTCATAAAGATTTACCACCTGAATTGCGTGACATTAAAGTGTTTTTATATTTAATGAAATTTACAAAACAACAAATGGAAAGTGATGCTTCTATAGAGTTAAGATTAAAAGATCGAAGTAAATTAGACAATACAACACCATTATCGACGGATCAAGCACTATTCGAAATATCGAATATCAAAGAAAATATTAATAAAAAATTAATGTATAATGTAAAACAAGCAGCAATAGATTGTGCGTTACATTATAGAGCAGACGCGAAAGATCCTGTAGTATGTTATTCATTTGGCGATGTATCGAGTAATAATATGGTATATAATCCATCCATAGATGAAGAAGAGGGGGATGCTGTAGGAAATGCAAATAAAGAAAAGGTTAAATTCTCTGCGGTTGAAATGAACTATTATGGTAAAAAATATGCAAGACGTGAAGATAACAATGAGATATATGACTATGATAGTTTTATTGCTTCATTGTCAAATTCTGATATTAAACCAAGATTGATTGGCCATTGGATTAAAGATGATGGCAAACGCGGTCGTCTTGTAAAACTAAAATTTTAAGTAATAATATAATTATTTAATTCAATTATTATATTATTTATACGACTTCATTGTCATCATTATCATTATTAGTATTATCGAGTGATACTTCTTCACTACTTGGAATAACATCATTGTTAGTTGTATTAATATTAATAGTAGCTAACTCTTGATTATCGTTATTTATAGATAAGGAAGGTTGAGGTATTTCGATTGTTGGTTTTGTAATATTTAATTCCAATTGTGGTACATTATCGTCAGTATATATTTTTGTATATAGTTTGCGAATATCTTGTTTAATATTCAAATCACGCAAAGGGCTGTCAGGAACAATGGGTGTGGATGATCCGATTGATGATCCTGTATTAATGTATTTATCTTGTAATTGACGAATACCAGGTGTTTGGGTGAGTTTATCTGTTATGTTATTTACAATAATATTTGATTTTTCTATCAGTTTTTGATAGTGACTGAATTTTTCTTCCATAAATGTTTTAATATCAATATTTCTATTCATGATGTTCAACGATAACAATTTATAAATTTCAATACTTAGCAAATAATATTCTTTGGATGTAACTAATTCATTTTCCATTTGTGCTTGAATTGATAAATATAGCTCGATTGATCCAATAATACCACATGTTAATGAAACAAGACATGTTAATACACTAATCAATCCTTGGCCCATGTAAGGCTGTAAACCAACTGAAATTACTGAATTTATACCCGATAAAATAATAATAGGAATTCTAAAATAGCGTAAAATACCTTTTAAATATAAATAACGCACTTTATGTTGTTCGGACATAATTACAGAATTGTATCGAATATTTTCAAGAATATTTTCAATGTCTTCTATATTCGACTTGTCAGAATATAAGTTCATTATATATACTGTTAATTTTTAATTTTATTAGATTAATAATATATTTAAACATGATACATTATATTATGAATATGAAGCTTTATTATATGTTAGCAAGTATTATATCTTATGTAAATTCTGTTATAGCTATGCTTATTCCAAATATTTTAACTTCAAAATTAACAAGATCTCTACAATATAAACCAAGTGATATAATCTTACCTATATTATCAAAAGGAATTACAGGAACAGAATGGACATTTAATGATCTACTTATTAACTTGGAAAATAAAAATGTAGACTCGGCAACTATATTGGATAATAAGGATTATATTTTAACTATTGATAAAAATTATGCCGATAGTATTTTGTTTGACAATATTCATATAATTAAAACGTTGCCTTCTGTTACTGAAAATATTATTCAGAAAATGAATGAATATCGTGTTCCTTTTGACATAAGTTCAATAGATACATCTACCTTTTTCGATTATATCCCATGGCCTATAAAATTTATGTTTTCCTATTTGTTATTTGTTTCTATTATGAATGTAATTAGAATCATTGCCATGAAAAGTGGTAAAAATAATTTTTTAAACCCGATGAACCCCATTGAAAGTATTACAAATATAAATACAGGATTGATTCAATCCGATATGATTAATACAACATTTGCCGATGTTGCAGGATGTAACGAAGCAAAATATGAATTGACTGAAATAGTTGGTTTTCTAAAAGAACCTGTCAAATTTGTAAACGCTGGTGCAAAGATTCCATCAGGCGTTCTATTGGAAGGACCTCCAGGTACAGGGAAAACTCTACTTGCTCGAGCAACAGCAGGAGAAGCAGACGTTAATTTTATTTCTATAAGTGGATCACAATTCATTGAAATGTTTGTTGGTGTAGGCGCTTCACGCGTGAGACGTTTATTTGAAACAGCACAGGAAAACAAACCATGTATTATTTTTATTGATGAAATAGACGCAATAGGACGTCAACGTGGTGCTGGGTTTGCTGGCGGCAATGATGAGCGTGAGCAAACATTGAATCAAATTTTAACCAATATGGATGGTTTTAACAAAGAAGATGGTATTATTGTATTGGCAGCGACGAATCGTGCTGATATATTGGACAGCGCATTAACACGTCCTGGTAGATTTGACAGAAAGGTGTCTGTGGGACTGCCTGATATAAATGGACGTAAAAAAATTATGGATGTTCATTTTAGAGACAAAAAACTGGCACCTGATGTAGATTTTGATGAATTATCATCGCTCACGTCAGGCTTTTCTGGTGCTGATATTGCGAATCTTGCAAACGAAGCAGCAATACTATCTGTGCGTTATAACGAGCCTTATATTAATAAAAAGTGTATGATTGATGCTTTTGAAAAGGTTACAATTGGACTACCTAAAAATGACGAGACAAGAGAACAATCAGTACTTGAATTAGTCGCGTATCATGAAGCAGGTCATACTGTTATGGTAAAACTATTTAACGAATTTTTCGATTTACGCAAAGTTACTATTACATCGAATCAGAATGGCGCAGGCGGATATACATTGTTTACACCCAAAGAGCGTTATGCTTCATATCCTACAAAAAAATTTATGTTAGCAAATTTAATTGTTGCTTTAGGAGGACGTGCCGCAGAAGTACAATTATATAAAAAAGAAGATAAATCGAATTGTAATTATTCCGATGAACTTTTATTTCCAAATATAGATGATTTACAAATTACTACTGGTGCTTCTAATGATCTAAAGCAAGCAAATAGCATTGCGAGGCGTTATGTAAGTTTATTTGGTTTGGGTAAACAAATTGGTGTTTATGATGGAAATGATAATTCTCAACCATTTTTAGGAAGAGATATTACATCAGGCAACAGCAACAAAATTAGCGAATATACGAAGACAAATATCGACAAAGAAGTTGAAGAATTAGTTGAATATGCGTATGAAAAAGCAATAGATATTTTGAAACACAATAATGATGATTTTAATGTTTTGGGTCAAATGTTGTTAAAAAAAAAGGTGGTTGATTCACGAGATATGATGTCTCTTAAAATAGTCTATCATGAATCATGTGAGACGGATGAATAAATAATTATTATATATTTTATTATCAATTAAATATATAATGGTAAAAAATTTAGTTATAGAATCGAATTCACAAAATCAAATCGATGATTTTAATATTGCAATAAATAATCATAATGATTTTATTGTTGTTGCCGTACATATGCCTGGTTGCGGTTGGTGTAAAAAGCTCAAAGACGTGTGGAAATTGATACAAAAAGAAAAAATGGAAAATGTACTACTTGCTTGGGTTCATATGGATGCATTACAATCATTGGATTTTGTAAAAGATAATATGATAGATGGTTATCCTTTTGTAGTAGGTTATAAAAATAAGAAAAAGATTAATTTTGAGAAAGAACGTACCAAAGAAGAAATTGTTAACTGGATTCGTGAAAATAATAGTCAAAATGCTGGTGGTAAAAGAAAAAGAAGAGGTGGTCATATGGAAATGATTCTTTTACCAGCTCTTGGTGCTGCTGGATATTTAAATTATAGACAAAGTAAAAATCGTAAGAATAAAAGTAGAAGAAAAACGCGCAAAACAAAAAAAGCAAAAAAAACAAAAAAAGCAAAAAGAACAAAAAAGGCAAAAAGTAAACAAAGAAGAAGAAAATAATAAAAAAATTGATTTAATAATAATAACATAAATAATATTATTAAATATAGTAATGTCAATCAACCGTATTGAAACGTTAATGAGAAACAGTGCAACTGTCGATTGTGGTTGGTCTAAATTATCAGTCAATAATAATGTAGCCGAACATTTTAGACATATTACAATTGGTAATTCTATAAATTGTAATGGAGATGGTCTCATTTGCGATCATACTATTGAAAATAAAATAAAGGAAATTATGAATAAATATGAAATAAATGATTATGAATTACGTCAAATACATACAAAGAATATTTTTGCAACAGAAGTTATTGTAAAGGAAGATACTTATAACACATTAATTACAAAATTTAATTAATTTAATAGAATGTTTGATATTGTTATTTTTTTTACGCGTTTGTTATAATATTTAGTGTATGTTTATAACATTTTTATATAGAAATATATATATATATGTCTGCAGCAACAAAAGAGAACCTTGTAGCATCATCATCAGATACAATTGAAGGATTATTTTCATCATTAAGTACAAAAGTAAACGGACCTCTTAGCTTAAGTAACACATTATTAGAAAGTTCTACAAAAAAAGTTAATGATATTAAACAAAAATTAAAAGATTTAAGTAGTTCTGTTCAAACACAAAATAAAGCAGTAGACGATTTAGCACAAAAAGCTATTGATCTACAAGTTATGACGGATGAAAAGATAGCGTTAGATGAAGAAATTAGTACATTAAAAAATCAAGGCACTACTTCACAATCAGCAATTAAAAAAATGGAAGTGGAAAAGAAAAAATTAGAAGATGATGTTAGATCACAGATTAAGACTATTATTAAAAAGGTCGATGGTCAACAAACTTCTTTAACATCAAATCAAGCGTCTATTTCAAAACTTTTTGGAGATTTAGAAAGTGAGATAACAACTCTACAATCGAGCGTGAAAACCAAAGGAAACGCTTCGATTGCATCAGTACCTAATAATATGGTTAATAGTAAATCACAAAGACGTAATATACACGCCAACCAAGATATTAACAAACAAGGTATTAACCAACCACCAATGAAATTCGGTGGCAAACGTCGTCGCACACGAAAAAAGAGAAAAAACAGTCGTAAAAATAGATCAAGAAAACAATAATAATTTTTTAGTATAATTTTTTTCATACTAAAAAATTCGATTACTTATCACGAGAAATAAACTCGAATATTTGATTCAGTTGTTCTTTCATTTTTGTTTGTTCATTCTTTAATTCAACCAACAGTTTATACACATTAACATTATCATTATGTTCATACACTTTATTTTCCATTTCATTAATGGTGACCTCTTTTGTAATCTCGTTTCGCACTTCTGCCTTGATAATATTTTCAGGAGGCGCCGTTTTATCATATTGAATATTTTGAACAATTAAATTTCTCTCGGCGATTGTTTTTGCAAGTATATCTTCCATATTTTCAATTGGTTTATCTTCGGTGTCGTTGTCATTGAAAGAAACATTTTCGGGGGCTTTCAATTTCATGGAATCATTAAAATCATCTTGAATTTTTGTAAGATCTGTTTTGAATGATTGTAGATTTTGTTGTTTAATATCTTGTGCAGTGTAAATTTCCTGAATATTATTTGAAGACGTTAATGGTAAATCAACTAAGGGAGTGGTGTGTTCAGAACCTTTTTTTAAGTGACTAATATATTTTATTGTCATTTGCATAAATTTCTTATTTTTTTCAACTAATGATAATTCATGTTGATTACTTTCAATAGAAGATATATTTTTCTCAAATTCTATATGAACATTACTCAGATATGCTTCAGATAGATTAGAAAAATAGCCATTTTTTAACAATAAGTTATATAGAAGTTCTTTATTTGGATTACTCACAAAAGTACTCATAATAAAAAAATAATTCAAATTAGTTTTAAGTTATTATTATTTCATAAAGAATGATGTTATTGTTGTATTCTGTTGTTTCATATTATTACACATTCTAATATATTTATCGAACAACAATGATTGTACTTCTTTATTTTTTATTGCTTCCACTTTCTTTTCAAATTTTTCAGGATCAAGCTCCCTTTTGTATTTTGCTATTTCAGCCATCATTTTCTTTTTCTTCAATAATTTATTTTTGAAATTAGGCATATCATCAAGAACCAATGAAAATACTTGGAGTAGTGGTTTCATTATTTGATTTGTAATATAATGTCCATAATCAAGTTTCAGTTTATTATCATTGATATATTGTGGATGTTCGATTTTGTCTCCTTGAAGAGCTTTCCTATTTTCATTATGAATATATGCAAATGGAATTCTGTCTCCGCTACTTGGTTTGTTACCAGGATCTCTAACTCCCATTCGATCAGCAAGGACCTTGTGGGCTATTTGATCAGGATTTTTATAATTAGATCGAAGCGATTTCGTAATAATCAGTTTTTCAATAGGACATTTTTCGTCTACAATATCTTGTAGACATCGTGTAAGAAATTCAATCGCCTTCTGAATATCCTGTTCTTTCATAAGAATATCAATAATACCACCATATACATCTTTTACAATCGGTGCATTATCGCGACGTTTCAAAACAATACCCATCTCCTTTCTATTGCCTTTATTTATGTCAAATTCATACAACATACCTACATAACGCTTTTTAGACAACAAGCAAAACGGAAGAAATGTTTTTTCATATTCTAAGTCGTGAGGTCCTTTTAAGAATTTGGAAGCCAGTGTGCCTGCTTCTTGGGCTAATTCAATGGTTATTTCAAGCGCCTTTTTACCTTTAATCGGAGTACCATCCATTTCTTTTAAATAGAAGCAGAAGAAGACTGAATCAGTATCTCCATAAATGTAGGATGCGTTGGTCCTAACTTGTCCGTAATTCTTTGTTTCACAAACTGAATCGCCATATACTTCTTCAATTAAGCGTTTTGCATAAGTCAATAATTTTCTTCCTGTTGCTGTTGTTGAGGCAGCAATATCTTTTTCGTAAAATGTACTTGTCTTTGCGCCACATTGACCATATAATGAATTAGCTGTCAATTTAATAGATAATTGGCGTTTGTCGAGAATATTTTTCATAAAAGGATCAGATTCTTTTGCCATTAATTTTTTGGTTAATTTTCTTGATTTCAGAAGTTCTTCCAAGACAGATGGTAGAATCGCTTTCTTATCTGGATATTGAGCAAATCTACATATTTTATATCCTTTTTGAACCTTTGTAGCGGCAGCTTTTGGGTTTTTTCTAACATATTTGAATGTATCATATGTCACATCAACATATTTATAATTTTTATAATTATCGTAAATAAATTGTCCATTTTCATTTTTTTCTCCATTTTCTTCAATTAAATTATCTTTTAAATCATATTCTTTAGTCCAAACTTTACTCGTATGACATAAATTTTCACTAATCATAGATGAAGGATATAGTGAACCATAATCTACACAAGCAACAGGATCATCCAGATATAAATTACATTTAGGATCTAAAACGATAGCGCCTTCATAACCTTCGTCACCTGCTCCTTTATTTATAACAGGCATTAAAGTATCATTTTCTCTACATTTTTTTGAAATGAAACTGGTAAGCTTAATACCTTGACCACGTAAAATCAAATAGCTTATAGGAATACTACACAATTTCGACATTTCTATAAAACCAGTAACAACATCAATCTTATTTAATAATTCATGAACCAGATTACAATCCTGAATACAGTATTTAGCAATCACCATTCTATCATTGTCGTCACCTTTTGTTTTCTCAAAAATATCTTGGGGTGTAATATCATCCTTTGCAAGACACCACTTTACCGTCTTTTTCATATTAGGATATTCATAACCATCTATTTCAAAGCCATCAGATAACATTTTCGTTACGAGAAATTTGGCACCATCTTTGTAATAGTCGCTACTGTGAGCTATTTCTTCGAAATGGATATATGATCCTTCGTATAGTCCGACCATATTCTTGGTTTTAATAATTGTCTTATCATTTTCATGATTAATTTCCGTTATTTTATCACACATGAAGTGACCAGAAACATAATCCAGTTTATAAGACGTTAAATTAAAATCGCGTCGGAAATAATTATACAAATCGATTTGAATTCTGCCTCCCATTTTGATATATTTCAAATCGTGCTGACCGCTTGCAATAACAATACTGGATGTTTCAATATTATTAATACCTTCTGTAGGATGAAAATTTCCACATACTTCATCAACATTGCGAGACAGTTTTAAAAATTCATTTTCACACGAATTTTCCTTTGCTCTTCTGAATAGAAATTCATAATCAAAGCCAAAAATATTGTATCCGATAATAATATCTGGATTCTCACGTTCAATTATTTTTTGCCAACCAAGAAGTACTTCACGTTCAGTTTTATATGTTTCTATAACACAATTTTTAAGACTACTACAAGTGTTCAAAACAACACAATGATTTAAATATGGTTGCTTCTCACCATAACGCATAAATGTGGAACCAATAAATGTTACCTCATCGCCTTTTACTGCTGGCAATTTTGAATTTAATATATTAGTTAATTCATTCATCTTTGTTTCACGATCATAGCTACTTGATAATAAAATATCTATAATATTTCCTTTTACATTTGCTGAATTATTTGAATTATTAAATGCATAATCATCGTCATCTAATCTACATGTATCAAAATAATCTTCAATGTTATTTTCACCTGATACGTTCTCATTTCGCAAATCAGTTGATAATATGGAATGAATCATTTTATCAAGACGATCTTTTGTGACTGGTGTTTTAAGATATACATTTTCAATGTCTATAATATGATCTACTTCCAATGCTGAATATATACAATTCGAAATAAATTCGATCATTTTATCTTGAGAATCAATATCGGACTTTTTAAGTATGTCAATCATATTGTATGCCAATTTCTTATACCGCTTAATCGGCAACGGAAAATCTCCATGACTACTGTTAGCTTCAATATCAAAACTACATATTTTATAAGGAACAATTGTTTCCTTCTCATTTAGCGGAACAATATCTGAGGCTTGAATTGTAAATTCGAACGTACAGGTTGTAGTCTTATCGGTTATCAATGAATATTTATTTTTGGGTAATTTGATCCATCCAGATGGACTAATATCATTAATGTGAAAATAACGCAATAAAGGAGGGATGTTAGCTTCATATAGCTGCGTACAACAATTATTGATAAATAGTCCTTTCTTCTTCAATACACTATGATAAATATCGTCTTCATCTGTCCACTTATCGTACCAGAGTCCTTTTGCTCGATTAAAGGCAACAATATTATCAAATTTTAATACTATGAATTTATGAAGTTTGCCATCGTCAAATCCATATAATTTTTTCTTTTCAATCATTGAACAGGCAACAAGACTTTCATCATAAAATTTACCCAGTTTTTTTCTAATGAAATTAAAAAGTTTATCCTTGTCTCGGGTTGTCCAATTGTTTGATACTTTTACGTAGAAATAGGGTTGAAAATCGTCTATTAAAATAGAGCATGTTTCGCCTTTTTCGTTTATACCAAACATTTGAATAGTAAATTTGTTTCCACAAATATTACGACTAACCTCTGATGTTTTTTCTCCACTCTCATTATATAATTCTTCGATTAATTCTACATGTTCGACCTCATCTTTTGCATTAAAATCTAATAGTCGAAACTCGTAATCCATTGTTATTATTATAATAATAATATTTACTGTTTAATCATTTTCAATTTTATCTTTTATTCTTGCGTGATTTTTTATTGTAAATATTATTAGATTTGCGTGTGCGTTTATTATATAATTTCCGCTCTTTTGGACTTACATGTTCTAAAAGTTTTTCATATAATGAATTATCAAACATTTCATCATGATATATTGTTTCGTAATGAGAAATTTTATTTGTTTCCTGAATCATAAGTAAACCTGCTGGTATTGCCATGTTTGAAAATATATTGCTTACTTTATCGCCACCAACTTGAGTACCAGTATTTTCATTATGTATTGCCGATAAATTATCATTTAATAATAAAGAATTAACTTCATATCCACCACTCATTACTTTTTTGTTATTTTTATAAACCACTAAATCATTCTCATTAAACCCTGACATTATTCTTATAATTTATTATTATAAAATTTAATCTTCATAATATCGCTTTATATCTGATGATGTTTTTACTTCGCGTTGATCCTTAATATAATTCATAACTTGCTGAACTTGATCTTGATCTTGAATTATATTTGACAAACATGCTTCAACATATTTTAATGTGATCGGTTGTGTAGTTTTTGTTTGAGTAAACTTAATTTTTCCACCAGGTATTTCAAGCAACGATTCTTGTAATTTATTTGTATTAATGATAACATTAATTTTCTCAGAAACGTTTGTTTTTAATTCACGTAACCGCCTTGTTTCTTCATTTAGTTTTTTAATTTTATTATCTAAATCTACCCAAGACCTTATTTTTTCTTCAAAACTCATTATACTATTTATATAATAGCATTATATTTCTAAATAATTACAGAAAATATAATTATTTAAATACTATGATTTATGTTGGTAATTTATCTACGACCTCTGCTTCTGCGTTTGCTGAAACGACTTCTGCGTCTTTTACCTTTAGATTTTTTGGATTTGTAATAGTTGTTTGCAAGAAGCAAACTACCAGGAACAATAGCTTGTTCTAAAATTCCGAATGTACCAGCTCTACGGTTGCGTCTGGAACCAGCTCTGCGACTGCGTCTGGAACCAGCTCTGCGACTGCGTCTGGAACCACCTCTGCGACTGCGTCTGGAACCACCTCTGCGACTGCGTCTGGAACCACCTCTGCGACTGCGTCTGGAACCACCTCTGCGGCTGCGTCTGGAACCACCATATCTTTTACCACTGCGGGTTTTTTTAGAAAGAGATTTGCGTGATTTACGCGAAGTATTTTTTGTGCGACGGCAAAAAGTACGTTTTTTACCACGTGAATATTTGCATGAATTTAAACTTCTGCATACAGCAGGTCCTTTACCTCTGCAAGGGGAGGATCTTCCTTTACGTCTATAACTACGTGCTCTTGATCTTGATACTTTTCTGGTTTTAGCCATTATAGTATATAAAAAGAAAATTATATTAAACCCCCTAAATTTTCAATTAACGCAGCTGAAGATGTTGAAAACTTTGGCTTTTTAACAGTAAAACAAATATTCCTAAAATTAAAAAAAAACTAATAATTACAAACAAAATAGATAAGTAGATGTATGGATATAGTTCCTGTATTATTAATTCTATTAATGGAATACATAATTTTCTAATTTCTTTTTTCATCTCATCTTTCTTAAATATTTCGAGAAACTCATCGAAAATATTATTTCCCATAGTATTATTGTTAATTAGTAATGTTATTATAATAATCATTTTTTTGCGTGTTTTTTAGGGTAAAAAAATGTTTAAAAATTTTAATGGAATCAATAACATATCCAAACGACAGTTTTAATTACGACAATATATCTTTAGGACAACCTACGGTTATACAAGGTGGATCGTATTTTACTAAAATTTCAAATAATTCTAACGTTTTATATCTACAAACACCAAGTTGTTATACAAAACAAGGAATTAATGTTTCTGGGAAAAAAGCATACTGTGATTTAATGTATACAAATGATGATGCTGATATTCTATCATGGTTTGAAAAACTGGTAGAAAGAGTACAGCAACTAATATATGATAAGCGAAAATTATGGTTTCATAATGATATGGAAATGGAAGATATCGACTCAGCATTTACACCTCCTATAAGAACATATAAAGGTGGTAAATTTCATTTAGTAAGAACTTATATCCAGGGATCCCATATTAATAATCCTTTACAGGGATTTAGCTGCTATGATGAAAATGAAACCAAAGTAGAGCCAGAAATTTTAAATAGTGAAAATAAAAAGATGATTCCGCTCTTAGAAATTAAAGGAGTAAAATTTTCCAGTAAAAGTTTTCAATTCGACATTTCACTCAAGCAGGTAATGGTGATTGAAGAGAACAATTTTTTAAACAATTGTTTAATTAAATTAAATACGCAAGTTAATAAAGTTTTAGATGTTAATGAATCTACAAATGATAGTAACAAAAAAGAAATGGAAATAGAGAATGTAGTTGAGCCTGAAAATTTAGAAGCAACGGAAGAAACCGAAAATAAAGATTCAGAAGTAAATACCGCCATAGAATCTAAAGATGACGAGTCTAACAATGATATTGAATCAAATGATCATCATATAGATAATACAAGTGTTCCACCATTGTTAAGTATAGGTTTAGAAGAAATTGATATTAATGCAAATGATATTACAGAAAATGATATTATAGACTCTATCAATATCAAAACACCGAATGACGCATATATTGAATTATGGACCGCAGCACGCAACAAAGCAAAAAAAGCACTTAAGGCAGCAATTATAGCCCATTTAGATGCCAGAAAAATAAAAACAGACAATATGTTGGATAATTTGGACGAGGATAGCGACGATGATGAATTCGATGCATATGTCGAAAGTTTAGAAAATTTAGATTCAGAAAATTAATTTTGACCTTATACATTTAGGATTAATTCACTATTTAATAATACAATTCAAAAAAAATTTTATTATTATTTTTATATAAATGAGTTTCTTGAAAGATTTACAAAAAATGATTAGTGGAAATCGCATTATTTTCTTAGTCGGTATCTTAGTTCTTGGTCTTCTTGTAGGACAATATTCAATGGGACGTGGCATGGTTACAGATGGTATGAGTGCAAATGCTCCTGGATTAGTAAGTCAACATACTGATAAACCTGTACATGATATGTCAAGTAGTGAATCAGCAGTTCAAGCAGCAAATCCTTTAGGAGAAAATAGTGATTTCGCTTCTGCTGGTGGTTTAAATACCACTGCTTCTGGTTTACCTCCAAGTTGCTCAAAAGAGCCTATCCAAGATCCTGCTTCTCTTCTACCCAAGGACGAAAACAGTGAATGGGCTCGTCTTAATCCTTCTGGACAAGGTAACTTAAACAATGTTAATTTATTGAAAGCTGGCCATCACATTGGTATTGATACTATTGGTCAATCTTTACGTAATGCCAATCTTCAAATTCGTTCTGAACCTCCTAATCCCCAAATGAACATTGGTCCATGGCAAAACACCACTATTGAGCCTGATCTCATGCGTACTCCTTTAGAAGTTGGGCAAGGTCCTCAATAATTAATTAAAATTATATAATATAAATTAATCCTTTATAATATATAATGGAAAAGATAAACGTATTTGGTTATGTTATTATGGGTTTTGTTGCATACATGTGTTTAAAAATTTATCAAGAATCAGATGTGTTTAATTTAAAATGTATTGTATCCACAGTTGATGGTAACAAATATTGTGTTCGCGAACGTGCAAACTTAGAAGCTGCGGCTGATCTGTTAGCACAAACAACATATAAATGTCGTAAGCTTGTCGTATATATGGCGAAAAAACATCCCGATAATGAAATTACAAAACGTTTAATCGATGGATTTGATCCCAAACGTATTCAAGAAACATTACCTACAAGTGAACACACAGCATATAGTGAAAATAAAGGAGAAAAAATTGCGTTCTGTTTAACGAAATCCAAAACGAACTCAACATTGATTGATCCTAATACACTCATGTTTGTTGCGTTACATGAATTAACACACGTAGGTACAGCAAGTATTGGACATACGCCTGAATTTTGGAGAAATTTCAAATTTGTTTTAGAAAATGCCAAAAATGCAGGATTATATAGTCCTATTGATTATAAACAAAAACCCAAAGGTTATTGTGGTATGACTATTTCTGATAATCCATACTATGATTTATAAATTACTATTATATTTAGTTAATATATAATAATGCCTGCAATCTATCCAAACGGTAAATGGAAGAATCCTGCTTATTTAAACATTGTTAGTGGAAATAAACAAATGTATGGTGGTGGAAATACAAAATATTCTACGCCTGGAAGTCAAGGAAGACCTTCAGTAATGTTCGGTATAATAAGAAAGAAAACATAAAAAATTGATTTATTTTAATAATTATTTAATTTAATTATTAAATACAAGTAGTAAAACAACATCATGAATGAAGACAATGTACGAGAATGTCCAATATGTAAATATGAATTAGATGGTCATTCATTTGACGTAATTAATAAAACCGATTATGAAACTTATTTTTATACATGTCCTATTTTTGGTAAAGATCATACTAATGTAGACCAAATTATTGCACACATACATTATGAATTATCACAGTTACAAGATTGTGAAACATGGACATTGGTAATAGATTGTTCAGGGTTACATTTTAAACACATGTATAATTATGATGTTGCAAAAGAAATCATTCATTATTTTAATGACCATATATATAATTTAAACGAAATCATTATTATAAATCAAAATTGGAAATTTAATTTACTATATAAAATCATACAATCTTATGCAAGTGATAAATTATTATCGAAAATAAAATACGATAGAAACAATGAATTCAATAATTTAATATCAATGTATGTATCAAATAGGAGATGAAAATTTGGTGAAATATAAATTCACATCATTCTCATATACTTTACATACAGTTGTTTTTTCTTTAAATTCTCCAGGTAATTCTGGTAAAAAAGTATCACAGTTGTACTCTTTATCTATGTAAGTCAAATATATTTCACTGATTGTAATGAGTTTATTTTTCAACATAGAGCCATATAATTTTTCACCACCAATAATCCAAACTTCTTCATATTTTTTAATATAACAATGATTAATTAATAAGCTTATATTATTAAAAATCAGCAATTCATCAAAGGAATGATCTAAATTGAATTTACCCGATGAAATAATTAAATTGGTACGATTTTGTAATGGCTTATTATTTTTGTTTAATATACTTAGGAATGTATTTTTTCCCATAATTACCGCATTATTTTTATTTCCAGTGGTCATTTGATTGAAAAATTTCATATCAGTTTTAAACATAGACCATGGTAACTCATTTTGAAAACCTATTCCTCTATTTTTGCACATTGTACAAATCATTTTGAATTTCATTATATAAATTAAATTATAGCATTATTTTATATATGTTTAAGATTAATTATATAGTAAGAGATAAGATCGAGAAAATATTCATATTTTTTGGTAGTCATAAATTAGATGATGGAATCAATAAAGTGGAACCAAATCAATTATATAAAATAGAACCAACAAATCCTCTTTTTGAAAATATATTTAGTAAAGAAGAATTGGAAAATATAGAAAAGGAAAAAATAGAAGTTGAATTAGTGGAACAATATATTCACCTGGATGACAGCATTGAAACTATAAAGCAAAAAATTAAACATGTATTTTCCAATACAATATTATTTGAAGAAATTTACATGTTTTATGCCCAAGAAACAATGTTAGATACAAACAAAATATATAAACAACTTACTCAAAATAAAAAGAAAAAAATTACATTAGACTCTATGTTGGGGTTTTTATTAAATTTTAATGATTTAGAAAATAAATCTCCCGAACCTAAAAATAATTATGAAATCGATGACTTATTACAACTTGATATATTTGGAAACAAACTAATTAAAAAGCCACTTGGCCATAGACTTACTTCATCAATGTTTAAATATTATTTCACATCAAATCCATATGAATCTGTAAAAGAGGATCCATATATTCAAGAGAATGTAGGTCAAATGATTTCTACAAATAATTCAAATTTATTAATGGACTATGGCAAAATTGATAATAATAATATTTATGTAGTAATTGGAAACGATATTATTAATGAATCTACTACAACTACATTTATAAATACTTATTTTCCATTTTTAATCAATATAGGAATACAAAATCGTGATGATTATGATAAAATAAAACCAAGTATTATTGGAAATCAAACCATAGATCTATTAAGTTTTAAAACAAATGATCTATTCTACAATATATATAAAGATGAACGCAGTGAGAAAAATAACTACAATAGTCAAGGTATATATAATATTCAGTTTATAAAGTTTCAAAACGATAGCGTAAGACTACCATTAGAAACAATTTTTAAACTAATTCATTCTACCCAGGACGTTCCTCTGATTCAGTATGTAGCTGGTCAAAAGAAGGAACCTATTTACAAGTTATTTGTAGATAAATATAGTAAGGATGGTAAAAAAATTCCATTTCTTTCAAAAAAGAAAATTATACAAATAATAAATTCAATGTCATCCGCAAAAGCTATTTCATATTATATTTATACAGCTGATAATATTAATCTACGATGTGAAATTAATATGAAAGGTGAAATTAGTATTGCATTACAATTGCGTGATTTATTTACGGTTGATGAAGTAAATTCTTTAATTAAAAAATATATAAACCCAATATTAATACAAATACAGACTTATATGAAACAAAGTGGTTATAATATGTCTTTGTTTACATCTCTCAATGATACAGATATCGAAATAACTAACATCAACTATAAATTTAATGTTAAGATGAAAAAGAAAATTAACTTTACGTCCTATATGGGATGTTTATCATCAGCGTTTAATATAATTTCAAGTAAATTAAAGAATGACATCATTATGAAATTTAAGAAAGTATCTAATTTCAGTAAAATGTCATCATATGAAGAATTAATCACGAAATTAATAAATCAAGCAAGTACAAATAATGAAATAATTAATAGTTTAAAATCAAATTTTAATTATAACGATGATAAAGCATTAGAAATTTTTAATAAATTCATAGAAGAGAAAGCAGTAGAAAGAGATTTTCATGAAAATCGTAAAATAAAGGTAAAAGAACAACCTGGATTTGAAATTATTATTCGTCATGATACATATACCAGTAATATAGTTATTGATGTTACCGGTATTAATAATATTTTGTATTTGGATACAGTTCCAATTTATATAGATTCGTTACTTAAAATTAATGATGAAACAGTTTCATCTGAATATAAAGATGATGTAAATGGGTTATGTAAACGTTCTATATCAAAAGTAAAAGAGTCAGTAACGGAAGATATAGTTGCCGAGGTTGAAAAACCTAAGCAAGGTATTATTATCGAATCATCGAAATTATTGGGAAGTAACGCGGATCACGATGATATTTTTGATGCTTTTTACGACGATAGTGAAGATGATGATGGTGAAATTAAAGAAGATGATGGTGAAATTAAAGAAGATGATGGTGAAATTAAAGAAGATGATGGTGAAATTAAAGAAGAGGAAGATGATGAAGAGGAAGAAGAAGAAGAAGAAGAGGAAGAGGATGGTTTAATGGTATTTAATGGTGGATCTGAACCATCAGAAAGAATTGGAATTATGGATGAAATTAGAAGTAAACCTGACGATAGTGATAATGACGACGATAAGAATATCGAAGGATTACCTTTAAAAAGTCCTTCTATTTTTCAAGAAAGAATGAATAATAAAGACCCTGTTTTATTCTTAAAAAAACCCACTGGAAAATTCAAAGCATATTCTACTGCTTGTGCTTACAATGTAAAAAGACAGCCTATTATTTTAACAGATAGTGAAAAGAAACGAATAGACAGTAAACATCCTGGATCTTATTCAGATGCACTTAAATATGGTTCAACACCTGATAAACAATATTGGTATATATGCCCACGTTATTGGTGTTTGAAAACAGAGACGAGTTTAACAGAAAAAGAGGTTAATGATGGTGTATGTGGTGGGAGAGATGCAATTATTCCTCCTAAGGCAAGTAAGGTACCCAAAGGTAAATCCATTTTTGAATTTAATTATGCTCAAGAACATATCGACAGTGATGGAAAATACAAAACACATTATCCAGGATTCTTAACAGGTAAAAGTCATCCAGATAATTATCTGGTACCTTGTTGTTTTGGTAAGTCTCAAAAAGAGAAAAACGCAAAACGCATACAAGGAGATATTGTAAAAGGTTCAGAAAGAGAAATGTATATTATGGCTCCAGAAACACGTCCAACTGAAATAGACGTAGGTAGATATGCGTATTTGCCTTTTTCAATCCAGCTATTTTTAAACTCGGATAATACAAAATGTTATAATAGTACAAATCAGAATTTACTTAAAAAAGATAGTCCTTGTCTTCTCCGTCATGGTATTGAATACAGTGAAAATCAATCGTTCTTGTATTGTATTGCCGATTTTTTATCAACAGAAGTTCTCGAAGTTGACAAAACTGGTAAAAAAACTATGAAAGAAATTAAAAGAACAATTTCGCAAGTTAAAACAATGATAATTGACGTTGTCACTGTAGATAAGTTCATTATGTATCATAATGGCAATTTAATAGATTTATTTAAACCGTCAACAATAGATTATAAAAAATCAATAAATTCATTCTATACAACAGGTAAAACAAAATCAAAATATTATGACAAACTAAATAAATCATCAAATAAACAAATCATTTTATTTAAACAAATTATTGCTTCGTATGAAAATTTCCGCAACTATATATCCGACGATAACTCTTTTATTGATCATGCATATATGTGGGATATTATATGTTCGTCCAATGGATTTTTTACAAATGGTTTGAATTTAGTCATCATGGAAGTATCAGATGATGATGTTAGAAGCAATGTTAACATTTATTGTCCTACAAATCATTACTCAAATAATTTTTTCGACATTAAAAACAATACATTGCTGTTAATCAAGACAAATAATCTGTATGAACCAATATATCAATATACAGACAATGTAGAAGGGCGACCCAAAGTATTGAAATATTTTAATTTCACAAATGCTGATATTTTACCCAATTTAAAATCATTTTTATTAGAAATACAAAAATATTTTACAAACTGCAAACCATTGAGAAGTTCGCCAAGAATATACAATTTTTTAAACAACATAATTTTAACAGAATTGGAAGACGAATTGAAAAAAATTAACGGTACTGTTACAAGTTATATTGTAAATTATAATAATAAGGTGATTGCCGTAAAGGCTACCATTGTTGATAAAAACATTAGTGGTATATTACCTTGTTATCCAAGTTCCTTACACGATAATAGTAAAGATATTGTATTTATCGATGATGTTTCAATATGGCTATCTTATAGCGAAACGTTACAGTTTTTAAACGAAACGAAAAGATTAAATTCAAATATACTGTGTAACCCACACTCAAAAGTATTGGAAGATGGATTAATTGTTGGAATATTAACGGAAACAAATCAGTTTATAATGATATCAGAACCAACAGAAAACATAGATGATGATTTACCTGTATCTGAAAATAAAAATTTTACAGAGGTAGATAATACAACGCTTACATCTACAGAAACTACTCCAAGAGACGAATTTATTAGAAATATAAAATTGGAAACTAATTTTTACAATTCATTTAAAAATTTAACACGAACAATTTTAAATAAAATAGAAAATAGAAAAGTTAAAACGGAGTTGCGTGAGTATATTAATAATAATAATAACGATCCTTATCATTTAAAATTAGAAAAAGTGATTGAAGAAATTAAAAAATTATTAGCCCCCTATGTAAGTTTTTCTCAATATTCTCAAGATATTATAGATAAATTATCTAAAATTACAACTTGTTATAATAACTCAACATGTGACGAACATTTTTGTTTAAAAAGTGGTACAAGTGAATGTAAAATTAATATACCACAAGTAAATTTAATTAATAATTTGGATAACGAAACCGTATATTTTGCACGTATTAGTGATGAAATGATACGATTTAATAGAGTTAAGTCTTTTATATTTGATCCCGATATTTACTTATCATTTTTAAAAATTAATTATGATTTACATGATGACGAGATAATCTTAATGTATAGTTCTATTTTTGGAAAAGGATATTTAGATTACTTAGAATATGAACCATCAAATAAATATGTTGCAAATAATGTATTTGACATAATGCTTCCTGATCCATTAACAAGTCAAAAATATTCTAATGTATTGGAAAATAAAAAAATAAATATGAGCGACATCAAACAAGTAAACACACTATTGGATTCGTCTACCTATTCTGACAATGTAGTAAATACAATGAAAGAATCCAAAAAAGAAAGTGTAAACATTGATATATGTAGTACTAAAATTTCGTCATTAGACGTAAAATTGGCAAAATTTTTTCCTGAAAATTATAGAAGCAAAGAGTACGAGCGAAATAATAATTGTGGTATTCAATTATTGTATGATATATTGAAAGATAATGAAATTAATTTATCAAAAAGTGAAATTATGAATGAAATTTTTAAGATGTATCAACACTTTATGGAAAATTATGAAGCCAGAATATTTGATATATTAAAATCTCAAGAAAAAGAGGATCAAATAGGAAAAATTGAAAAAAATATTATCACATTTGAAGATTATATTATGTCTGAGGAGTATTTTATTACCGAATTAGATATTTTATTGCTATCCATTCGCTTTAATATCGATGTATTATTGATTCCAAATAAAGATAATGTAAAGAGAAGAGGTAAAATAACATCTATCAATTTATTTCCAAGTAAGTATAGCGATAAAAATAAATATTATATAATAACTAATTATTTGTATAAATTAAAAGATCAAACAACAAGTACAACAAAATATAAAATAATATCAGATTCATCTGATTTTAAGAGCGATTTTAATTCATTACAGTTACATTTTGAAGCTAATCCAGATCTTAAAATTACTATTTCAAATCATGATGACATAAAGATTGAAGATTTTAATTTCGAAACACATTATTTAAAATCACTTCCAAAAAAAAATCTAAAAAAGAAAGGATCAAAAATAGTATTAAAATATAATGATTCAACTGAATAGTTCTACCATTTTTCTAATGATAATAGATAATATTATTAGAATAATATAATTAACAAACGGTCTATTAAATACGAATCGTTTCTTCATAAAATTATTTTCCAAATAGTAGCCCATCTTCTCATAATAGCCTCTAACACCTATTCCTGAAATTACAATAGTTCCATTCATATTGTGATTGTAAGCAATTTCCTCAGCCTTTTTTATTAGCTGCCTTCCCAAACCTTTATGTTGGGTGCTATTGTCATTTTCATTTTTCCTAAGTACGCGTTGAACGCTTCCGTATACATGTAATTCACGTATCAAACCATACTTATTCAAAAAGGTATTCTCTTTATTATCTTCGACAATTCGTAGACGCGTAAATCCATAAATGGCTTTCTTATCTGGTGTTTCAAACGAGATGAAATATTCAGTACCATACGAAGCTTTAAATGTTCTAACAAAGAGTGTTGCATCATGAATAGTATAATTAGGATGACGTCCTATTTCCCTGAAACGAATATCCATACTATGTTTATTATTATCTTTTATGTTATCATTAATTATTTGGCGCATATTTCCACATTTCACACCGCCGTTAATATATGTATGCGGAATATCTCTAATAACACGCGGTAATCGTATCCATGGAGGACATTTCATCATTCCATATTCCAACACATCTTGGATTAATTTATGATCATTTCCATATGGAACATAACTACCATCGTTGTACCATTTTTCTATTTTTGTCCATGGTACTACTTCACATGGATAAATTTTAATTTGATCTGGTTGAAAGTCTTCGCTTCCATAAATAATATCAAACATCTCTTTATCTTTTTCAGGAGATGAATAAGGTAAATCTGGCATTAAATGAATATCTATTTTAAAGCAATTATTTTTTAGTACTTGAATACATCGTTTGACCTGATCGATATTATGACCTCTATTCACTTTTTTCAAAATAAAATTATCTGTATGTTGGACACCAATTTGAATACGTGTCACGCCCCATAAAAGTAATGTATCGACCCATGGGATACCATCTTCGTCATTTTCCAATACTGCGTCGGGTCGTGTTTCAATACAAATACCAATGATTTTACATTTTGTTGTTTTATTAATCAGAATTTCTTCTGCCAATGATTTCATTTCGCGTTTTGGTTGTACATCAAAATACGTATTACATGTGTAAATAAATTCTGTAAAGAATTGTTTCAAATATGGTTTAGGATATTCAGTAAATGTACCGCCTTCCAAAATAAATTCCAATTTATCACATTTATGACCACATTTTAATAGAGAATCCAATCTATTGCTTGTTTGAAGAATAGGATCAAAATTATTTCTATTTGCTCTTTGTACAGCTGGTTCTTTCGATAAATAACTACGTGGTTGAGGTGTCCAATTATTTCCTTCGTGAGCAGGTTCATTTGGACAATAGAAACAATCATGTTTACAGCTAAAATCTTGTCCATCAGGTGTAGGTGAGGTTAGAATAGTAACTTGATTAATTCCAGAAATATCATTTGCAGGTTTTTTTATCAAAAATTGTTTTAAGAAATCACAATTCTCTATTTTCTTTGCTTGTACAAGACATTGATACGCATACATCATTTCAACCTTACTCATTTGAATCTTATGAGATCTGAACAAAGCTTTGATTGATTTTTGAATTTTATTTTTAATATATTCGAATGAATCTTCGTCTGTAAATGAATCTATGTCGTTGTGTAACTTTGTAAATAAAGTAGTACAGAATTCTTCATTAAATGATGTATTTAAATTTACATCATTAAATTTAATAAGATCTTCGATATCTACGCTCATGTTGTGTAATTAATAATATATATATTCTACAATATCAGAATTCAATTTTTAATTAATTAATTAATAAATATATAAATTTACTAATAATATTTATATATTTATTTAAACAGTGTCATCATCATTATCTTCCTGTTCGTCGAATTCTATAGATCTGGCATCATACATATCATTTTGTAAATTTTCTAATGAATAGTTTTGTTCTGGTTCAGGTATTATTGTAGGAGGATCAATAGTTGATTCAGAATTATCTTCCAAATCTTCATCTTCAGAAATTAAATCATATATTTGGGATATTACAGGATTATTAGTTATTCGTGTACCATTTACTACTAATTCATCATCTACAGAAGAATCTATCGTAGTATCTACATCAATATCATTAATACTATTAGTATCATCACTATCAACAGTGGAAATATCATCATACAGTTGCGAGTCTTCTATGTTATCATATATGGTGTTGCGAACTATACCATCTAAAATAGATTCTATTTCTCTATCAAATGTTTGTAGTGTATCCATATTAGTAGAAAATAAATTTCTAATGTTTTCCGATGTTGAAACAAAAGGATCAGGTACTGATACAAACGGATTATTAATGTGTACACTTGATAATGGTATATCTAATGTTCCAGATACTTGTCTCATCATATGTGGTCTTACTCTGAAAATAGTCCTACCAAATGCGGGTGTTTCGTCGTTAATTTTTTCGAGTTGATCTATTAATAATTCCTTTTTTTTCATTTTTAATGATGGATTATAAGAATATTTTGTATACATAAAATTCAATAAAGTGTGTTTAAATCTATCTACTACTTTATCCTGTGAAAATGTAGGACTTATTGATATTGAAGTAAGAGTTCGTTTATATTTAACTATCATATCCATAATTTCATCATATTTATCGTCGTCATCCATTTCTTCGAAATTTTTAACAATACTATGATCTCGAAGTATAGCTTCGTAATCATCTAATACTTTTTGTAAATCAAACCCACAAATGTAATATAAATGAAATAATGTCGGAGTTTTTATTTTATTTTCGACAATATGTAAATAAATATTATACAAATTTGCTTTTGAAAATTCTAAATTAGTATGAGGATTTTTTGCATTTTGTGGATCTGAAAATAAATCTGGAGCATATGTCAAAGCATTTTCTATCAATCTAACTAAGTCATGGATTCTAAACTTATATGTAGTGTTTCCTTCAAGTAGAGAAATAACAAATTTATTACCTATTTCACATAATGGCTGAAGGCACAAATCACAATCAAATTCGTATTTTTTAGATTTTTTATGTAATGAAAAGTTAACTAATTTTTTAAAACCTGTATTTGCTTTTTGTGCTAAATAATAATAATTAAATAATTCATCTTTCTTTTCATCAGTCATAAATGGATTATTTAACATTTCTTTCAATATATTAAATTTGAAGTTACATGTAAGATTTTTTGGTTTAAATGAAGCTACAAAAGATTGATTTATATAATCCAGATTTATTTTCCCGTTAGCAGTTACATTCATATAGTCGTTAAAATTATCACATATACATATATTTGGAACAAACGTTTCTAATATCTTAAAAAAAAAAGAATTTGTTTCATATGAAGTAAAAGTCATTATATATAAGTTATATATATATTTATATATATTTAAAAATCTATTATAAAGTCAGATTTGCCCAAATCAACGTCCTTTGTATGAATAATATTATTCTCGATCTTAATTTTTTCTTCACTACAATCATTATCAGGGTCTGGTTGTTCTCCAAACAAGTCTTCTATTTCCTTTTGACTATCATCTATGCCAATGTCAGCAATATTTTCTTTCATTTGCTCCAAATCCAAATATACTTGGAAAGCACTTGTACCATAATAACCTTCTTGACCACACATTACATTTGCTGATACGCCTCGCATAATATCAAGCTCAGCATGTCTTGCCGCTTTCAAAAACATTTCAGGTGTTTCTTCAAATGATGCTTTGGCAATGGGACCGATATCATCATTATTAATTCCATGTCTGAAGATAGAAATGGGTTTCAATGAATAAGCCATTCTGTCACAAAGCATTGTCAAATGATGTTCATTAATATATGTACCATCTGACTCAATAACTTCTGTAAGTTCATTGTAAATACTTTGACGTGCAACTTCAATTCCGAAAACGTTATACATTTCTATGATACCATTTGAAAAGGTTTTTGTAACGTCAATGAAATCTAATGCCAAAATATCCAATAAATTTGTACCAACTGTATCCAAAACCCAAATATCCGAACGGTTATATTTACCATCTGAATATTTGACTACATTAGGATCTTTACGAAGCAACACTTTATTGATATTTTTAATACCACGAAGTACAATATTATCAAGCATGTTATCTTGGAAATTTTTCAAAAGATAAATTTCATCTGATTGATCAAGAGGATTTAGATTTGATCCCATTGCCTTCTTTTTGTTTTGTAAAACTTTATTTAGTCGAATACGGAAGATTAAGTTGTCAGAATTATAATCAGTATAAATACATGATACTTCTTCGTTGAAATAATTTTTAATTGCGTAATTAACATCCTCCATGGTAATGTTCTTTTCCAACAAGGTTTCTTTATGAATTTCCATTCTAATTACCCATTTAGACTTATCAGATGAACCTGTAGCTCCGTCAGAATTAATTCCAGCACATTCAGCAAGCATATTTTCAAATTCTTTAAATTGGGAAATGGATTCTTTATCATTTACAATGAGGGTATTTAAATCATCTGGATCGAAACAAATTTCAACCGTTTCTACAATTTCACGAAGTTGTGTATGTTCAATCATATTTGAAATTACTTGCGCTTTTTCTCTATCATGATTTTCTTCTGGTTTCAAATAAATCGTTGCTGAAGGATTCTTCGTATTTTCAGATAAAGACAAAATTTCCTCCACACGAGGTACACCACGTGTTACATTCGACTTAGAAGCTACACCAGCAAAATGAAATGTATTCAAAGTCATTTGTGTAGTAGGTTCACCAATACTTTGAGCAGCAATCATTCCAACTACTTCACCTGGAGCAATAATAGCTTTTTTATACAAATTTGAAATAGTTTCAAGAAGTAGAATTAATGATTTACGATTGAAGCGCTTTGACATAATTAATTCTCTTGGTGATACATAATAATAATACATAATTTTGAATAGCAAATTAGGCTTCGCATAATAAATCTTTTCCAATTCTTTAAAACAATCATCAATCAATTGATAACCTTCCAATGGTGTAATATCGGTACGTGAATTACTTTGGATATGTTGTTGACCTTGAATATTATCAATCACATGTGTAAAAGCAACAGGAATATAAATTTTATCATCATTTTTATAACTATACACATTTTTAATAACATTTTCTCTTTGTTCGATCATAAAATCGATCATTTCCTTGTTCTTTTTCATTAGTTCATCATTCTGTTTCTTCATTCTTTGAGTGGATGCCGCATTAAAACATGTCTTGAAAATTTCATCCTTACTGCTTGTTGACGGAACATGAAAATAACTATAAATATCATCGAGTGACATTGTAACAAGTGGTAATTTTTGTCTTTCTACTTTTACAGTGTCAAAAGCATCATCGCCATATTTAAACTGAACAATTTTGCCTTTGTTATTTCTTGCGGACATGTCATATTCTACTTTAATATCTTCAAGACCTTTAATCAAACGTCTTTGAATATAACCAGTTTGAGAAGTTTTTACAGCAGTGTCAATAAGACCTGTTCTACCACCCATTGCATGAAAGAATAACTCTTCAGGAGTTAGTCCACCAATAAAACTGTTTTGAACAAATCCGCGAGCAACAGCACTATCATCGTATTTTGTAAAATGAGGGAGTGTTCTATCGTCAAAACCATATGGAATACGCTTGCCTTCAACTGTCTGTTGGCCCAGACAAACAATCATCTGAGAAATATTAATATCACTTCCCTTAGAACCAGCATTTACCATAATAGCAAAACGATTATTAGGGGATAAGTTTTCTTTTCCGATTTTTGAAGCATGATTTTTAATATCGTCCAATGTAGAACTTACACGCGCTTCAAACTCATCTTTATTTGATTTACCTGTTTCATTTGTAAAAACACCCAATTGTGTTTCTTTAATAATAGATTGTACAGCATCTCTAACTTCAACAACTTTCTCAACAATTTTATCACTTGTCACTTTGTCTGTAATTAAATCACTAATACCTACACTATATGAACTTGTTTTCATATACTCAGTAATAATATTTTGAAGATCATCAACAAATGCTGATGATGCCATGTTACCGTAGTCATTACAAACACGTTGTAATAGGCCCTTTGTAGCTCCACCCAAGGTAGATTTACTTAATTGACCTCTAATATAAGTACCATTTTTAATTTCTAAAACATTATTTGATGTCTTTTTATCTTCATCGTCCTTCAATGGTTTAATATTATACTTCATGGTTAAAGGTGGAACAATTTGACTTAAAATACTAAAGCTGGAAATAGGTTTTTTAATATCCTTAAACAATAAATTCATATCGGGCTTATCGAACGCCATCAATAAATTCATAGCTTGTCTTGAATTGAATCCAATGTCTTCGCGAGTGAAACGAAACGATCCAAGCAAAGAATCCTGGTAAATACCAACAATTGAATTGTTATTTGCAGGACTGATAATTTGATATGGTACTGCTGCCAAATTTCTCAATTCTGTTTCTGACTCCAAATCTTGAGGCATATGAAGATTCATTTCATCGCCATCAAAATCAGCATTGTATGGTTTTGTGTCAGCAACATTCATGCGAAATGTATCAGCTTGTGGCATAATACGAGCAATATGACACATCATACTCATTCTATGAAGTGTGGGTTGACGATTAAATAAAATAGCATCGCCATCCATCATATGTCTATGAACTTTATCACCTTCGTCTAATGTAATAGAATCTCTATCTACATAACGCAACGTGATATTGTCTCCACTTTTCTTTTCAAGCATTTTAGCACCAGGATGAATATCTGGGCCATTTTTAACTAACGAAAGAAGGAAATTTTTATTTTTTGAATTAACAACTACTGGTTTGGTAATATTTTTAGCAATTTTCAAAGGAATACCAAGTTCACGAATCGAAATATTCGGATCAGGTGTAATAACAGAACGAGCACTGTAATCAACACGTTTTCCCATTAGATTACCTCTTACACGACCTGTCTTGCCATTCAATCTTTCTTTAATTGATTTAAGTGGACGTCCAGAACGCTGTGCTACTGAAGCAACACCAGGAATTTTATTATCAACCAATGTAGCAATGTAATATTGAAGAAGCGTTGCCCAGTCATCAAGAACATTTGCAGGAGCATTTTGATCTATTTTTTCCTTAAGAGCATTATTAGCTTTAATAATATTAACAATAATATGACTAATATCATCTTCACTACGTTGTTGGGCATCGTGTTTCACCGATGGGCGCACTGCTGGTGGTGGTACCGCAAAGACTTTACAAATCATCCATTCAGGTCTGGAAAACAGAGCACTGAACCCCATAAAGGTAACATCTTCATCAGAAATTCTACGAAACATTTTATGCAACAATTCGGGTGTAAGTTTAACATTTAATTTTTCTTTTTCTTCTTCTGACATTCCTTCAATGCTTTCCCATTCAGCAAACAAATTTGCCAAACCTTCTTTTTTAATTTTATTAGGTTGCTTACAACCACAACCATCATCATTGTCGTCGCCACATCTTGTAACAGACGATGCTCTCTCAAAAACAGCATTCCATCGTTTTTCTCCTTTTAATCCTTCTAAGGCTTTTTTGTATTTATTTTTAGAAATTTTAAGTTTACTACATTTAAAACAGATACAGCGAGTAATTTTTGTAATTGTTGTTAAATACTGAATATAAAATACGGGTCTTGCAAGTTCAATATGACCAAAATATCCAGGAGTACTCATATAATCCAAACCGTCGGTTGGACAAATTAATCCAGGTTCTAAAACACCCATGCGCGGATCAAATAAACCACCGATTACAGGTTTGTTATTAATATATGTGTCACGGCTTTTAATTTCAGCAACAGAATTGTTTCGTATTTCATCATCGCTCAAAATACTAAACTGAACTCCAATAATTTTTGATGGATTTAATTTCTCATATGATGTCATCTATCTTATATAATATATATATTTTTATGTTGTTTTACTTCAATTTTTATAAATAAAAGATATTAATTAATATTTATAACCTTTTGACAAAATATTAAGTTTTAAATACATAAGTATTCAAAAAAATATTTATCTATTTATTAAAAAAAAATTGATTGTATTTAATATCACTTAAATGTTAATATTAATAACTATGATAATGGGATCTGATCCAAATACTAAGAACAAAAGAAAGAATACAATCATGCCTGATTCATCATCTAAAAAAAAGAAGGAAAAGCAACTTTCTAAAAAACAAGATGAAGAATCCGATAGTAATGATGATTCTGAACATGAGAGCGAGGAGGAGGATAGTGGCGAAGGTGACATGGATATGCACGAATATAGAAAATTTTTACAAAAAATATTTCCTTCCAAATACTTGAAGGATAAAATTGAAACTGATGAAAAAGTAGTCAAAAAGGTGAAGAAAACTACTTCCCCTAAAAAGAAAAAGAGAATTATTGAAGAAGAATCTGATGAGGATGAAGAAGAATCTGATGAGGAAGAAATGGAAGAAATTACATCTTCCAAAAGAAGTAAAAAAAATAATAAATTTAATATTATCTTTACTATTGGCGATCCTAACGGGCGTCGTGGAAAAGATTATGATGAAGAAGATTCTGAGTATGAAGATGAAGATGAATCAGAAGAAGATTCCGAGTATGAAGATGAAGACGAATCTGAATATGAAGATGACGACGATGATGAAGACGAATCTGAAGACGAAGAATCCGAATCGGATGAAGATGAAAATATTAAATCTAAAAAGAAATCTGAAAATGCCAAAAAAGACAATGAATATTATGAAAAAGAAATTGCCATCTTAGATACATACATCAAGGATGCCGAAAAGCAATTGGAAGCAAACAAAAAATCTAAAATTATTAAAGAAATGATTGACATAGGTAAGGATAAGCGTACACAATTGTTGAAGCTTCAAGTCAAGTCTCAAAAGAAAGAACGTGGAAAGAATCTTACAAAGTTCAAGAAAACATTGCGCGGTAAGAATCCTATGAACGATTATGCTTATTTCAAAAAGCTTGATGTAGCATATCAAGAAAAAATCATTACTGAAGTTGAAGAAATCAACAAAATCATGTCTGTAGATAAGCCATATCGCTTGAAATTGTTGGAATCTGATATTCCTGCTAATTTTAAGGCATGTGCTCTTAAAAAGATTAACAGTCTTCGATATATGGAACCTGGTGGAGGAGAATATTACAAGATGAAGACATGGGTTGATACATTCATGAATATCCCATTTAATAAATATAACAATCTGGATATTACCATCGATGATGGTGTTGATAAGTGTCATGAATTTATGGAAACATCCAAAGCAACTTTGGATAGTGCTGTGTACGGTTTGAATGATGCCAAACTTCAAATTATGCAGCTTGTCGGTCAATGGATTACAAATCCATCTGCCATTGGTACAGCTGTAGCCATTAAAGGTCCTCCTGGAACAGGTAAAACAACTCTTGTAAAAGAAGGTATTAGCAAAATTTTGGGACGTGAATTTGCGTTCATTGCTCTTGGTGGAGCAACAGATAGTAGTTACCTCGAAGGTCACAGTTATACTTATGAAGGAAGTTCATGGGGTAAGATTGTTGACATATTGGTTCAATGTAAGTCGATGAATCCTGTCATTTACTTCGATGAGTTGGATAAAATTAGTGATACACCTAAGGGTGAAGAAATTGCTGGTATATTGACTCATCTTACCGATACATCACAAAACAGCGAATTTCATGACAAGTACTTTTCGGAGATTAACTTCGACTTGAGTAAATGTTTGTTTATCTTCAGTTACAATGACGAATCTCGTATTAATCCAATTTTGCGGGATAGAATGTATCGTATTACAACCGAAGGTTATAATGAAAAGCAAAAAACGGTTATTGCTCGTGATTATTTGATCCCAACTATCAGACAACAAATCAAATTTTCAAACGAAGATGTTGTTATGGATGATAAGATAATTAGTTATATCATTCAAAACTATACTGGCGAAGAGAAAGGTGTTAGAAATATGAAACGTTGTATGGAAATCATCTTTACTAAGCTTAACTTGTATAGGCTCATGAAGCCAGGAACAAACATGTTTGAAGAAGATATGAAGTTGAAAGTAGAATTTCCTCTTACCATTACAGAGGAAGTAGTGAAGGGTCTTATTAAAAAGAATGAGACGCCAAGTATTCCTTATGGTTTATATGTTTAAAGTAATAATAAAAAAATAAAAATATTTTTTTTATTATTTATAGTATAATTTACAATAAACATATATTATATCCTCTATAACCATTCTCATCATATTCATTTTGTCCTTTTGTCTTTTCTTGTACATATCCATGTAATTCCAATTCTATTTTCAATTTATTTCTTGTCAACGGTTTTATATTCTTATCTTTACACCATTTATTATACTTGTCATTAATAGTATTAATACCAATACGTCTATTTGGTTTGTCTGGTCTTGTAAAAGTACTATCAATAAATTGTTTGACTGAACTTGCATCGCATTGTGTTAATTTTATTTTTTTTGATTTTACAGTTTTCTTTGGGTTATTTTTATTTTCTAACAATTTTATTTTTTCCTTAAGAATTCTAATTTCATCATCTTTATCTAATTGCTCGGTCAAAGGTAATTCTAATAATGTTTGATCTTGTGTTGGGTTGCAAGACAATTCAGTATATAAATTGTTTGATGCTGAAAGCACTTGATTTGGATATATTTCGGAAATTAATTCATCTGAAGGCGAAGTTGTAACGCATTTTAGTTTTACCGCATCTTTTTTTTGTTTATCGTCTAATTTCAAATCGTAGTAAATAATCCAGCCATCAGGTGAAATATACAGAAATTTGGACGGAGTAGTTTCTTTATATCCTTTAGTAGGAGTATAATCGTCCTTAAACATAGAATATATTACATGGTCATTTTCTACAACATAATGTTTATTTCCAATAATTGTGTCTTTTTTAATTGGACGTTTACGTACAATCGGTAAGTGTTTTTCAGGAGTCTTAGTTCCAATTTTAGAAATTCTTACAAAATAATGATCAGTACTTCGATCTTTTAAATCTGTGTAAAAGCAATATAGACGTCTCATCTCATGACCTACCGTATATTTATTAGGATCTGTACTTGACCATCCCATATTTGCTTTCGCTGAAAGAGTCTTAATTTCTTTACATAAATCATCTTTACTATAAACCTTCCTCTTACCTGCTACTATACATGTATTGTAACCATTTTCATTTTTGTCTATTTTCCTGTGTGTAAACTTTGTTTCATCAGCATATTTTTTTAGATCATCTATTGATTCAAATATTACACTACTATCACCGTTATTTTCTATTTCATCTTTATTATCGGTATATGTATATTTATATTCTCCATATTTATCAATATATTCTTTTTTGGTTGTTTTCTTAATTTTATTAATAACAGGCAAAGATTTATCTATATTTAAATCGGCAATATATTTTTCAAATTTTTCAGGATTGACTGAAATATCAACAATATCAGATTGGTCAATTTGCGCAATGCGAATTCCACCATGGCTTTTATCATATAGAGATTCAGATTTTAGGTTTTTCATTAATTTTTTAGGGTACAAATATGGTAAATAATTTTTCAAACTGCTGTTGTTTTTAAATTGTAAATATGTAATAGATTCAATACAATGAGTGAGATCAGAATGACCTTTGTAGTTCATTATTTTGTTTCTTATCATATTAATATAAGGTATATATGCTTTTTCCAATAGATTTTTCACCCTGTTTGTAGTAAACAATACTGGTTTTTCCATCATATTGTTTTTACCCATATCACTATACTTACCTTGAATTCGCTGGTTTTGATTAATTGAAGTTGCATTACACGTTGTTGAATGAAATGGACTATACTGATGTGTTAAATGCATTTCATATTTTCCATAATTGTCACTCGTAAATGAGTAACCACGACTTGCATAATTACCAGAAATAGTAATGATGGTACGCGAAAAACTACCATGAATTTGTGCCGCTCTGAAAACTTTATAGAATTGTTTAATGTTAGTATTTTTATGCTTCTTTAAAGCGATTTTATAAACAAAATGTGTATTATTTATACCATATATTGTGGGGCATGATAAATCTAATATTTTTGTATTGTTTAATCTTTTATCTTTTATAATTTGTTCCTTGAAACTACTGTGAAATTTAATAGGATATATAACAATTAGAGCCTCCCCGTTAAAAACCATGATACTATTCTCATGGAAATCATCCGCTATCAAATCAGCAATCATTGCTTGGTTTTCGCAAATTAATTCTTCTCTAATAAGAAGTGAATTATATGGATTATTATTATTTTCAATTTCCTCTATAATACCTTTCATATTTTTTTTATAATCATCTACAATATTATATGGTCTCTCTTGATCCCACCATACTGTTACCTGATCTGCCACTATATTAATTTTACCATTCATATTTCCATAATAGTCATCGGCCATTTTCATTACATGAACTTGGTGTAAATTATTGATGATTTCTTCATCATTACTCAATCTGGTGGTAGAATTATAGATTGCTCCTTGTCCTGTACCACTGATTAACAAAGAGTATCTTGACAATTTTAAAATCATATTCAAATATTGCTCTCTTTGAGTTGTATCTTTAATGTCTTTTTTGATACTGTTATTATCATTACAAGAAGAAGGTTCAACCAGATCAGCCTCATCTACTATCACTGCTAACTTCATTTTTTCATTATTATTGATAGTACTATGTTCGATTAATGCATCATAAATGTTTTTTAAATCGATATGACCCATTAGACAACAATAAACATCTGTTGAAGAAATCATATCTGAATTTGACCAATGTTCGTTTAAATTATAATCTTTAATATCTTTCCATTCTTTAATTTTATAATTTTTCCATATGGTTTTATCTTCTTCAATATATAAGTACTTCTTAATGTACTTAATATTAAAACAATTTTCATTACAACCTATTACGTCGTTCATCAATAGTTGTTTATCGATGGTAATGTTTCGAAAAATATACAACACTGGCATTTTTATGATATAATTTAAAAACCACACAATAACACAAGCTAATTCGCGCTTACCACCTTGAACCGCACCTTCAATTAATTCTATACATCCTACCATATCCCATTCATGTCGTTCTAAACTTTCACCATTCACATAAGTATAGATAAATAGAAAGTTATTTATTAATTGAATCATGGGATGACGAATTTTTTTAGGTTGATCGAAAATAAAACTTTTAATACAAACTAAAAGAGTATTATTTTTTTTTATATTTTCAAGATGATTATTTTCAGAAATAGAAGAAATTAATGAGTTAAATTCGTCATCATAATCATCATTATCATCTAATATATAATTTTCATATTCAGTATCACTATCACTATCACTTGAAAAGGCATAGTGCGTATCGGTATGGCTCTGTATCCTACATGCTGTTGTTAACATGTTTATTCTCGATTCTGTCATCGTTAATTCCATTTATTATATAAATTATATAGAGGTTAAACTCTATATCAATTTTTATATATATAATATGTATAAATACGCCCCTATGGGGCAAAACTATATAATGACTCTCTATTAAATTCGTTTTTTCATTATATTTTACTTTTCACCATTAAATAAATTGGCATCTAACATCTTATCAGGTGTTTCATTTGCTTTTTTATAATATTCGATAGGATATCTATCCTTATATGAATGAACCAAACCTCTTTTATATTTTTCTTTCGATGTTCTATGAAGAACTCCAAAATAATTCTTATTAATTGTTCTATCAGCAGGATACAATATCCAATCTTCTGATTCAGAATATCTATTTTCAAAACTTGGATATTTTAATAATCTAATATAGTCAGATCTTGCCCACCAAAAATTACCTGAATAATGATACACACTATTGTTTTGTTTTATACTGGAAACATTTCTCATCATTCCAAAATTATTTTCTTTTATTCTTGCTTCGTGTGGAAACATTTCACAACCCGCCGTTAATTTATTATTAAGCATTAATAGTCCTTTTTTCCAATTTTCGATACAAAAAAATTCCATCATAAGTGTCCAATCCTCAGATGGAGAATCAGGATTTCTTGTAGAACCTCTATTATGAATATAAAGAATCGCAAATTTATCATTTATACGTTCATCGCAAAATCGTTTAAGTACCGTTGTAGTAACTCCTTCGAAACCTTGTTTATAATGTACAATTATTTTGATTTTATTATTATTCAAAATATCTGATAAAGGGAAAGGTATAATGCTTACATAACCAATATAAATATATGTACATCTTTCCAATAATCCCGAACTTTTAATTTTTTCATACTGTCTATTTATAATAGTCAAACATCTTTCAAACCGATTAGGATCTACAAATATATGCCAAAAAACGTATAGGTCTCCATTCAAATTCGTTTTTTCATCGTATTTTACTTCTATATTATTCATAAATGATTACTATACATTATGGTACAATTAAAAATAATATAAATATTACGAAAAAAACACTTCAACTTAAAAATAAAAATGATATTATTGTTATACCTTGTTATGATAACGTAAGAAGTCGTATATTTAGTGATCCTATACCTGGTGTTAAAAAATATATTATTGTTCATTTGAACGGAGTAACTAACCCATATATTTACAGTGAGCATTTTAATGTATATATTGATTTGGTCATACTGACACAAATATTATTTACACCCAAATTAATAGTACGTGGTTACATTCCTACTGCAGATAATATCCAGTATCCCAATAATGTGTTTCCAATTGCGTTTAGTTTTCCAGAGGAAAAAAATGTATTAGAAATACCAAAAAAAGAAAAATTATTATCATCACTTATACCTGGTAATTTAAATACTTATGTTTATAATAATGAAACTGATTATTATAACGAATATAAAAAATCTATGTTTGGAATTACCTGTTTAAAATCTGGATGGGATTGTATGCGTCATTATGAATTAATGGCAAACGGTTGCATACCTTATTTTCTTGATATACAAGAATGTCCCAAAAATACAATGAGTTTGTTACCTAAAAAGTTATTTGTTGAAGGAAACAATTTATTCAGTAAATTACAAAAAAAAACATCCATAAATGATGATGATATTCAAGAATATAATATACTTGCAAAGAAAATGATAGACTTTACAAAAAATAATTTGACCACAAAAGTTATGGCAAATTACATTTTAGATAAAACAAATCATAATAACGCATCAAAAATATTATATATTGGCATTTCTAAACCCGAATATTTGTCTACTCTTACATTACATGGTTTTAAAATGCGTTTGGGTAAAAACTGTCATGAATATCCAAAACAAAATTATTTGTATAAAAATAATAACATTGATTTAATGAAAATATATGGTAAAGGAATTACTTATAGCGAATTAATCGATGTGGATTTGAGAGATGATACTTTGGATGAAACCTTGATTGAAGATATTAAAAATAAATATTATGATATTGTAATATTTTCATGTTATTATAGAAATATGGAACATTTTCAACTAATAAATTCAATATATAAGCCTAACGAAATTATTCTTATGTGTGGTGCAGATGTACATGATGGTAGTTGTATATCATGGAGCAAAAAAGGACATTCAGTTTTTGTTAGAGAATTATTGTAGTTTATAATAATTTTTTGTGTAGGAATAATATAAATGTCGCTTCCACTTAAAATCGAATATGGTGTACTCAACAAAAAAATAAACATTACAAACCAAGTCATGAGACAAAATAATGATTTTCGTAGTACAGGATTGTTATTTATTCCAAAAGATGATATTTATAGATCTAAAATATTTAGTGATCCTGTTCCAGGTAGTAAAAAATATATTATGATATATTTTAATGGTAAAAATTACATGTTAAATGAGTTACATGATATATTTATTGATTTTCGCAGTAAAAATATTTATTTAGATTCAATGTCTAATATTCCTGACTACATTGAAACAAAATTTAACGTAAAAAATAAGTTAAAACTATATTCTATACATAGTCAATTAAAATTACCGTATCATTCGTGGGTTGATGAATTACCAGAACAATTAATGTCAATAAATAATATTACAGGAAATGAAAAAATATTAGAAATTGGTAGTAATATTGGTAGAAACACCTTTATACTTGCTCATTTATTAAATAAAATGAATAATAATAATTTAGTTACATTAGAATCAAATACAAAAATATATAACGAATTACTTCAAAATAAAAAAATAAATTCATTACAATTTACTGCTGAAAATGCTGCTTTATCTAAGCGCAAATTAATTCAAAATCACTGGAATACTATGCCCAGTGAAACAATTTTACCTGGATGGGAAAATGTTAACATTATTGATTTTGATACAATTCAAAAGAAACATAATATTGTATTTGATACATTGGTATTAGATTGTGAAGGAGCATTTTATTATATTCTAATAGATATGCCCGAAATATTAGATAATATTAAACTAATAATAATGGAAAATGATTATAGAGATATTAATCATTATAATTATGTTAAGAATGAGCTAATTAAAAATAACTTTGTCAGTACATTTGTGCAATCTGGCGGTAATAATTCATTTCCAACTATGAGAAACTTTTATGAAGTTTGGAAAAAAACAGAAGAAGTCAATGAAGAAGTCAATGAAGAAGTCAATGAAGAAGTCAATGAAGAAGTCAAAGAAGAAGTCAAGGAAGAAGTCGAGGAAGAAAATATAGAAATAGTAGTAAAAGAAAAAAGTGAACAACCAAAAAAACGTGGTCGTAAAAAGAAAGTAAACAATAAATGAACATAGAAACATTTATATAAATATTTTTATGTTGAACAAAATGCCAAAGGAGTTGGTCAGATATATTAAATCATACTTAATACATGATAATTGTCTATATTGTAACCAAATAATTTATAGAACAAAAAATGTCAGTCCGTATCCGCTGGTTTGTAATTATACATGTTACTTAAAATTTTGTATATATGATTTTCAATTTATTATTAATCTTGTCATCATTTCTTTTTTTATAAATAAAGTTTGTAAATAACCTATGATTCATCATTAATTATTGTTACTTCTTTTGATACATTTTTAATAATTTCTGATTTATCATTGTCAGCATCCATATTCATAATATTTGAAACTATTTTCATATATTCTTCATCATTCGCATAGGTTGGATTTTCAGTTATCCATTTGGGCAATTGTTTCATGTTTGCTTTTGTAACTTCGTCAATAACACGTTTCATCTTGTCTTTATTATCGGTATCCTGTTCCCATGTATCATTATCTTTTACATACAGTACTTCATTTTGTAAATCACTACAATGAACAGGTCGTTTATGTAGTTCCAACTCTTTTAATCCATCTATAATAATTTTACTGGTTCCTTCAATAAAACCAAGTTTCCCTGTATTTTCAAGATCCGTTATTTGTAATTTTAAAGAATTTACAAAATCCATAATATTCAAGGCATCTTTACATTGTTCATTTAAAAATACGTTTATATTTACTTTATTGTTTATATTAGTATTATTATTTCCAATATTGGGCAATATATCCTGCATTGTTTTCTGTAATTCTTGGTTTTGCTTCATCATATGTAAAAACATTTCCTTATAATTCACATTGTCGTCATTATCGGTAGTAATATCTTTATTTTCTTGACTATCATTATATTTTATTTCATTAAATTTACAGGTTAATTTGTGCCTTGATAGTCCAGAATTATGTTTATATTCTCTCCCACAATTACAACGAAACATGTAAGTTGTGTTTTTAGGCGTTTTTTCGTTATCATTCGTTACCATTTTATGTTTGCGTGTGCCGATATGTCTTGTCCAGTCACTTTTTTTACAGCATTTAAAGTCACATTGTAAACACGAATATTTATCGGCGTTTTTTGATGTAAAAAAAGTTACCATTTTTATCTATATAATGATAACAAAAAAAACGCCTAAATCAAAATTGACACAAAAAATAAAAAGGACGAAAAAAGTTTATGATAACAATGAAAAAAAACGCATTTTGTGATTTAGAGCATTTTGCTGCATAGTGATTTTTTTATTTTTTTTATTTTTTTTAAAAACCAAAAAAAGTATATTTCGGCCTTTTCAATATATATATTTCGTTAATTCTATAAAAACTTTTAAAAAAATGAAAAAAA
>Ga0209092_10000332_pt1 | contig 45727 bp, 30 predicted proteins | sample FraStrMetagenome_FD_187446 | JGI IMG/M metagenome (GOLD analysis project Ga0209092, IMG submission 187446) | Marine eukaryotic phytoplankton communities from Arctic Ocean - Fram Strait ARC3M Metagenome (SPAdes) (version 2) | ecosystem: Environmental > Aquatic > Marine > Oceanic | place: Fram...
TCGCCAGCGTCGCCTTTTACGCCTTGTGGGCCAGCGTCTCCCTTAGCACCGTGTGGGCCATCGTCTCCCTTAGCGCCTTGTGTGCCAGCGTCGCCCTTAGCACCCTTAGCGCCTTGTGTGCCGACGTCGCCCTTAGCTCCCTTAGCGCCTTGTGGGCCGACGTCGCCCTTAGCTCCCTTAGCGCCTTGTGTGCCAGCGTCGCCCTTAGCACCGTGTGTGCCAGCGTCGCCTTTTACGCCTTGTGTACCAGCGTCTCCCTTAGCGCCAGCGTCTCCCTTAGCGCCTTGTGGGCCAGCGTCTCCTTTTACGCCTTGTGGGCCAGCGTCGCCCTTAGCGCCGGCGTCTCCTTTTACACCTTGTGGGCCAGCGTCGCCCTTAGCACCGGCGTCTCCTTTTACGCCTTGTGGGCCAGCGTCTCCCTTAGCGCCATGTGGGCCAGCGTCTCCTTTTACGCCTTGTGGGCCAGCGTCTCCCTTAGCGCCATGTGGGCCAGCGTCTCCTTTTACACCTTGTGGGCCAGCGTCGCCCTTTGCGCCTTTGAAAGAGCTTTCTATAGGCAATCCATGAAACAATATGTTGCTGGCTATATTTGCTGTAGAAGACTCTATTTCTCCGTGGATAACAAGTTTGCTAGTGCCCGCAGCTTTCAATAACCGTTTCGAATTTAACTTTTTTGTCTGGCCTATTTTGACAATATCTGCATGTATTAAGAGTGTTTTTGACGTTCCGTCGTATGTCCACCAATCGGTGGCGTTGGAGGTGCTAACTTCGACTAACTGCCGTCCGTGTGTATGGTCTTGTTGATTCATAAAAAACATGATAAATAATACAATCCATACAACATGCAGTCCCAGAGATACGTACGATATAATGTTGGTTACCGGCCGCGCTGGTACATTTTTAAGCAACAAATTTTTTTCTTCCTTTCCTGATTCACTTGGTAAAAAACGTAACATTTATTTTATTATGTTATAGTATATTTATAGTATCCATTCGCTTTTTTTCGTCCTCTTACAATACGAATATCTTTTTCCGCTGTTTTCATCAACATGGACTTCGACGTCCGCTTTTTGTTCCAGAGTACTTAATCTCCGGTTTAATTCTATTTGAGCCGGGTTATTTTCGTTCAAAATGTCTTGTCTTCGTTGTATATCGACGGGCAAATGTTTGCAACAGCATTTGTACGTCCCGTCAATCAAATTTTGCAAAATTAATTTGATTGTACGCAGAGACGAAATAACAGAGATGAGCAACGTGAGTATGGTTGATAACTGTGTTAATAGTGTCAATTTCGCGTCTATCTTGAACAAGAAAATGCTTTCTGATGTTGAAAATTGCAAGCGAATGACGTGCGTTCCATCTTTCGTTCCTAGCGTTGATTCTTGTTTGTTTAAGTCGTGAGCATTTATTTTAATTCCATCTTGTTCTACGTTTTCAACAGAATTGATATATTTACATTTTTTAATACCAAATGCGAGCATTGTAGGTTCTTGTTTAGTCCCTGCAAAACCCGTGTCTGTTTGTAACGTCTTGTATATTTCGGTATATTGGTGCATCCATGCGTCTGGCCACACTTTGACGACACCTTTCTGCTGATTGTCTGGAAAAATAAAGTCTATGTTGTGCGTTCCTGAGAAATCTTTGTCGATTTTACAAGTCATGTTTATGAAACAGGGCAGACCTTCATGTATTTGAACGTTACACTCTGAGTCTACAATAATGTCTTTGCAGTTTTGTTGTCCATTGGCGTACCATGATTTGTATTCTATGTACATATTTTTTAAATCTTGGTTGAACGAGACAGTGCCCGTGGGTACTAAGGCCGATTGTTCAGTCAGGTTTTCATCAGTAAACACAAATACAGAAATCGCCGCGACAATAAATGGTATACTGAGAGTAAATGCTGCTCCCAGTCGTGTATTCAATATTCTGCGGGCATGGGTATCCTCTACAAGATGGTCTCCTGAAAATATCAAATCCAGATGTTTTATACAGTCTGGACATATTCGATGGCTCAAAACAATCAAGAATACTGTGCCCAATAGCGAAGCGTAAACAATAATATTGACCCAATTGTACGGGTCAGGGGGTTTTATCTGACGCACAATGTTTTCATGGTCTGACACGTTTGTGAAAATTGATTTGGGGACATCGTGGCCCAAATCTTCACAATCTGCACATTGTAAACATTTGTATTGTCCGGCCATAGGTTGGTGTTTGCCTTTTGGACAAATGCGACACCTCGTCCCCAACCCGTTTGCATAAAACCCTTGTGGACAATTTGTACAACTTTTTACCGGTCTCTGTGCACCAGGACATGTTTTTTCAAGTATAGCGCATTGTGATTCACTATTTGAACCAAGACCGGCCGTCTTTTTGTCACTACCAAACTCATCTTTCCCACACGCTGTGCAAACGATGGCGCCCAAATAATCACTATATGTCCCTTGTGGACAATGCTTACAAATCGGTTGGCCGTTTTCGTCTTGATAAGTGCCCATTGAACATTGCACGGACTGTTGCATGGCCATCGTACCACACATATGTCCAACTGGACATTCGCGGCACGCTTCTGATTCATTTTTAGCGCCCAACTTTTGGCCATATGTTCCGAGAGGACATGAGCGCGCACAATACGTTTGGCCTGGAACCGTTTGAAACGTACCGACGGAGCATACCAAACACGCGTCGTTTATATTGTTTTGGCCTATACGCTCGCCATAACGTCCGGCTGGACATTCGGTTGCAGGGCCGTTGCCAACACAATAGTGACCTGATGGACATATATCTTTTGAGGTGCCGTCACACGTATATGATTCTGTACACGTGTGACATGTATTGTTGTCCAAGTATTCAGTAGACAAGCATGTCGGTATGTTTACTTCACAATCGTCCACGGAATCGTGTTTGTCGGCCCTGGTCGCGTCGTCAATCACTTTTTCGTCTGGACATCCTTTACATTTTGTTTGACCCGCGACATCTTGATACATATTTGTGGAGCAAATGTTGCAATTTTCGGCGGCCGCCGGTACATTTGAATATCTACCCACAGGACATTCAACACACTGTTCTTCGTTTTGAATACCGGCTACAGTAGAATAACGCCCTGCAGGACATGCAAATGTGGTTTCACTTTGCGTGGCACCCACTGGACAATAATACCCTGCAACACTACACTCTTGACACGTGTTTTGATTGGTGACAAACGTTCCTGCCGAACAAGCGGGTCTGCATGTACTGCTTGCTACTACACAATACGGTTCCTGACAATCAAAATCACCACATTGGCACATTTCTGTATTTGCTAATAATCCTAATTTGTTGACACATTCGGGAGCGTGTTTGCACTGTCCGCTGTCACATACAAGACCCGACGTAGGTGTACAATCGTAATCGCCACATCTACATACTCTTTCGTTATTGGGGCATTCAGTAGTGTGTGAACACGTGCCTGCATTGCATGAGAGACCCGATTTACGAGTACATACGGATTGGCTGCAAATACAATCGTTTTCGTTTTCCAACAAACAATCTGCTGCCGTATATTCGCATATACATTTGAATTCGTCAGAACACTGGTTAGTATTTGCCGAATCGTATACTTTAAGTTCTTCTTTGCTTTGAATGAATACGCATCCGCCTGGCACCGTACCTGACATGGCGATAGTGGTCGCTGTCGTATCCGCAAATCCAAGTATGGTCGCCTGTTCTTGGCATTTCGTTTTGTCTGTAATCTTGTGGCCAGAAGGATTGTCTGAACACATACCAGCAGTAATTATTTTATACACGGTGGATGCTTTGCCCATCGTTAACAATAAAAAATAAATCCAAAACATTATTACCCACATGGAGACGAGTAAATACACAAATTTGGTCACTGTAATTTGATTTCCCAAACGGCCGCTGACCCCACTTTGTTGCGTGCGGCAAACAGTGTAGTGATAAATGGTTAAAATAAAACCCCTAAAATAATAACGGATCTAAAATATGAGAGTCATAAAAAATAATAATAATGAGGCCTGGGCCACACAAAAAAAGAAAAATATCTATAAATTCTTTTCTTGGAATTAGACAATCTGTGGGAGACGAAACATTGCATTTGAGGGAGAAAAATATTAGGTTACGTCGCCAACGTGACGACGCTCGAAAAAATCATGGTCAATGTCATGCCGCTCTTAAGAATTATAAAAACAAAGTCAATGAACTAGAATCGAGACTCGCGACGGCAAAATCTTTGCCTATAACATTGGAGTCTATTGTAAATGGCCCGACACTTCGCTATGATGTTGATTTCCCATTCACCCAACGCGCAGCGCGCAATTTACTTGACATGATACGCGAAATGGCCGCCCGTAAAATTCGAGAAATGAAACCTCCGTCAAGCATGTGCAACTATGAGATATGTAATAGAATGGGTAGGTCGTTGGATACACAGATAGGTAATGGCTTGGAACGGATTATTACCATATCTGGAAAGTACAAAAAAATTTGGAAAGATAATCAGAAACTGTGTCATTACCAAAACGACGCGGATAATCCTTATAAACAATACGGTGGAAAATATGCCGACGTGGCAAATAGTTTACACACGGTCGAGTGCAAGTCGTCTGTTGATTCCGTTACAGGTACCTTTAAAAAAACGTTACTTGATGGTCTGAAACGTCGCAATAATGGAACATTTACAAGAAAAGTGCGCGGGCGTAAGAGCGAACTCGTTCCAAAATATACGGCCCGTTGGGTAGTATTGTTTGGAGACGCCGCCGAGCGCGCACAAGACGAAAAAACGTACAAACTAGACACTATTGAGTTCTGGAAGTCGTGTGGTATCAATTATAACGTGGTCGAAATGGTCTGGCTGAAAAAATTTGAGTTAATAGAGAGAGAAATTCAAATTTATTATGAAAAATAAATCAAAAATGTTAAGATTATATTATTTTTTATATATAAGTGGTATACTATGAGTAATATGTTAAAAACATTCTCGTTTTGTAGTGGGGCGGGCGGACTAGATATTGGTTTACAACGCACGTGCGACACGGATATCGTTTTGCGCTGTGAGAACGACTCAACGATTCAAGAAACAATACGTCACCATCATCCCAATGGTATACTGAAAGACGATATCATGCAGATATCAGAAGCACACATGCGACAGTACATATCCGATTCAGAGGTTATGATGTGCGTAGGTGGTATACCGTGTCCAAGTTTTTCCACCGCCGGAAAACGTAAATCATTCGACGACCCACGGGGGGCTTGTATGACTAAATTTTTGAACTTGTCGATTGAAGCAGGAGCTAAATATATTATTCTTGAAAATGTTCGCGGATTACTCTCTGCATCTTTAAAGCACAGACCTTTAAACAAGCGCAATTCTCCACTACAAAAAGACGAAATGCCCGGGACAGTTATGAAATCCATTGTATCGTTGTTAGAGGAACATCGTTATTCTGTGACATACCAGTTGGTAGATGCCAAGTATGTCGGAGCTGCTACCTCGCGCGACCGTGTTATTCTGATGGCTATATTGGACGAGCCTTGTTTGGGACTTATCCAACCGACTCATGATGGTGACGAAAGACCGTTTCTAACTCTGGGCGATGCTATACTCCCATTAGAAACTATGGAAGGCCATATACACACTCAGTTTCCTTCCAAACGTTTGCCATACTTTAAAAGACTACAAGAAGGGCAAAATTGGCGACACTTGCCTAAAGACGAACAAGAAGAAGCAATGGGGCCTGGTACATATGCTGCCACTGGAGGCAAGTCCGGAGTTTTCAGGCGTCTCACATATAATAAGTCCTGTCCGACACTTATGTGTTCGCCAGTTATGCATACTACTGCGTTGTGCCACCCAACAAAGTTGCGCCCCCTTTCGGTGCAAGAATATGCTGCCATACAAGGATTTGGCGAGTCATATGAAATAAAGGGTTCTGTCTCAAAACAATATCGTCAACTTGGAAACGCGGTACCGGTACAATTAGGCGAAGCTATCGGAAGAGTTATACAAGCACACAGAGATGGACATCCACCGAACAGGACATTTCGGAAAATGAGCCGATACAAACAACAACCATATTTTACAAAATAACTTTAAATCAAATTTTATTTAAATCAAATGAGCGAAGCTCAAAACATGCAACATACATTTATAGAACAAGGGTACGTCATACTTAAACAGACTGTTCCCGTGGACACATCATTGGAAGGAATGTGTCTACACTTTCCCGAGGACGTGGAGAACCCTGTACAGGACTTTGGGTCAGGCGGGGCGGCCATATTCCCCTCGACGCCAGCCCTAAACAAAATATCAGTGCATCCGACGATTCTAAAAGTAGTTCGCGAGATTATAGGTGACGACATTCGATTACGTCAATCTGTACCCTGGGCCAAATACGGCGTCCCATCTACTGGCAAACGCTCCAACAGCGACCAGCGCATGCACATGCACATGGACTATGGTAACAACCAATGGAGTGTTCAGGAACTTCAGAGACCCCAAGCTGTGGCGGCCATTGTCTACTACTCTGATACAAGAAAAACCGGCGGGGCAACCGCGATTGTACCTCGTCGCGGCCAAGACGACCCAGTATATCAGTGGCCGGCTCAAACAAACATGCCGGGCATTGGCGGAATCCACTTTGCCAACGACCGCGAACACGCAGAGACGCATTTCGAGGGAAGGGGCGCCCATGTACGCCAGCGATGCTACGAAAGAGAAATTATGCCAGTATTTGAACCGGGAGATGTGCTACTGTATGGACTCGACACATGGCATCGTGGTGCGCCCGTTTTGCCCGGGCAAGTGCGCTATACACACAATCTGATGTGGTCTACACCTTCATCAGACGTACAACAATGGAATCGCGGCTTTCTGCAAAAGATGTACTACGGCGATTTTGAGCGATTCATCTCAGCATCAGAGCCGCATCAACTCCAGACACTGGGATTTCCTTCAACAACCGACTCAAGGTGGTTGTCAAAATCGTTTGTTACAGGTATAAAAGCGCGCTACGAATGGGCAGGATTTAATTGTATGGAGTACGTACATTCAGGCCGCACGCTACCACCACCAGTGCCAAAACACTGGCACTGGGCTCATCTCAAGTTGGAATCCATAGATAATCCTCTTGAATTACGGGAAAAAGTATTCGACAAAGTCCGAGAAAAGGGAATGACCATCGCAATGAAGCATAATTGGCGTTACGTATTTGAGACGGTGACGCCGTACTATATTGAGGCGGAGTGCCGGTTCTTTCATCTGGGACAAAAAATCCTGGTCGATATTAACCAACTGTCGGGAGACCGCTTTGAATGGGCCGCTATTGCTAGTCATATTCGTGGAGAAACATATCGTGGAAGACGGCAGGGTCGTTATAAAGTGAAACCTTTGCGCGCGGACAAACGTCTGGAGGCCATGATTGAACCATGGATGGAAGAAGAACTGTTCGATTTGATAGGGCCGGACGTTTCGCCCGTGAAATTATTGTCCCTTTTGAACGACGCGTCGCCCAATATTCGGAGGTGCGCGATGCGTGCTTTGTATCATTGTGATACGCCATTTGACATTTCTGTCGTAGAACCGTTTACGCGCGGAGCGACCACATTTCTTGAGAAAAGAATCCAACATTGGGCAAATAAAATCGTTCGAAAAGGCGCCGGGGCAGCACATTTGTGAACTATATAAACACCAATGCTGATATTCGTCCGATTTTAAATTTAGAGGAGTACATTAGAATAAATCGTGCATATTTGTAAAACTTTGCACTTAAGTTTAATTAAAAATAAGACTATAAATGCAGTGACCGATAACCAAAATGATTTCATTATTCGTTGTGCTTTTTTTACGTTTGACAGTTGTAAGAGGAGAGCCTGCAATGCTAAAATCCATAAATGTTCCAAGTGATGTTATTAATGCTGCTAATGCTGCTGCTGCTGCATTAGCAGCTGATGTTGTCAAATGTCCCAGTGGTACTTACAGTACCACTGGGTTAGTTCCGGTTGGAACAACCGGGTGTACATCATGTGGCAGTGGTACTTACAGCACTGTTGGTGCGTCCAGTTGTTCATATTCCGCAACTACTTGTCCTGCTGGAACCTACGCCAGTGGTGCAGCAGCGTGCGAGCCATGTGCCAGTGGGAAATACAACGAACAAATAAGTCAAACGTCTGAATCAGTTGCTTGTAAAAATTGCGCTGCTGGAGAATACCAAAACCAAGAGGGAAAAGCATCGTGCAAAACATGTGCCAGTGGTCAATACAGTACTATTGGTGCCTCATTGTGCGATTACACTGCAACTACTTGTCCTGCTGGAACCTATGCCAATGGTACTGCAGTGTGCGATTCCTGTGCCAGTGGCCAATACAGCACTGTTGGTGCATCCAGTTGTACGTATTTTTTCGCTACTTGTCCTGTCGGAACCTACGCCAGTGGGACAGCAGCGTGTGATTCATGCCCTACTGGGAAATACCAAAACGAAGATGGAAAAGCATACTGCAACAATTATTGTCCATATTCCAAGGTACTTACATTGGACGCCAGATGCATCGACAACAAAGTGTACAAAGCACGGACGAGTGGCCAGTGTGGCGACAGTGGTGGTGGTTGGGGTAAAATTACATCGGCCGCACAATGTGACGCGGGGGCGGCGGCGTTGGGTTGGGGGGATACGACGGCGGAGACTTTTGGGGGGTTGCAAGATCCTAGCGGGTGTTTCCTTCATTCTGTCAATTTTGGCCTGCGCTTCAACACCGGCAATTCAAACGTCGGCTGCACCAGCGATGACAAATGTCTCTGCACACTCACTTGTCCACCAGGCACCTACCAAGATCAAAGTGGACAGTCCTCTTGCAAAACGTGTGCCCAAGATACTTACAGTACTGTGGGTGCGTCCAGTTGTGCGTATACTGCAACTACTTGTCCTGCTGGAACCTATGCCAGTGGGACAGCAACCGTTTGTAATTCATGTGCCAGTGGTCAATACAGCATTGCTGGTGCCGACAGTTGTTCATATAATGCAACTACTTGTCCTGTCGGAACCTACGCCAGTGGGACAGCAGCGTGTGATTCATGCCCTACTGGGAAATACCAAAACGAAGAGGGAAAAGCATCCTGCAACGATGATTGTGTGAATGTACTTACATTGGACGCCAGATGTATCGACAACACAATAGGGTACAAAGAACGAACGAGTGGCCAGTGTGGCGACAGTGATGGTTGGCGTAAAATTACCTCGGCCGCCGCGTGTAAAGTGGGGGCGGTAAATTTGACAGAGTACGAGCCCGGCACACAAGTGAGTGTGCGTACCAATAATGGGCAGCAGGGTTCGAACTGGCCTCCCGGGTGTCTGATTCGTTATTATGGAAATGGCCAAAAACAACTGTGGTTCAACACTCATAACACAAACGTCGCCTGCACCAGCGATGACAAATGTCTCTGCACACAAACTTGTGGGCCGGGCACGTACCAAGATCAAAGTGGACAGACCTCTTGCAAAACGTGTGCCAGTGGTACTTACAGTACTGTGGGTGCGTCCAGTTGTGCGTATACTGCAACTACTTGTCCTGCTGGAACCTATGCCAGTGGGACAGCAACCGTTTGTAATTCATGTGCCACTGGGAAATACAGTACTGTGGGTGCATCCAGTTGTTCATATACTGCAACTACTTGTCCTGCTGGAACCTACGCCAGTGGTATATCAGCGTGTGAAACATGTGGCAGTGGTACTTACAGCACTGTGGGTGCGTCCACGTGCAAATCATGCCCTACTGGGAAATACAACGAACAAACCAGCCAAACGTCTTGTAAAAGTTGCGAGGTGGGTGAATACCAAAATGAAGTTGGACAATCCTCGTGCATGAACGATTGTGCGAGTCCCAAAGTAATTACATGGGACGCCAGATGCATTGACAACAAAGTGTACAAGGTACGGTCGGAAAATCCGTTTGGTGGCCAGTGTGGCGACAGTGGTGGTGGTTGGGGTAAAATTACCTCGGCCGCCGCGTGTGGAGCGGGGGCGGCGGCGTTCGGTTGGAGTGATACGACGGCGCAGACTGTGTCATGGTCGGGCAAGCCTTCCGGGTGTTATTATGCTGGGGAGCTGTACTTCAACACTTATAGTGACTACTCTGGTTTATGCGGCCACAGCGGTGCTTGTCTCTGCACACGGACTTGTCCAGCGGGCACCTACCAAAATGAAGTTGGACAATCCTCTTGCAAAACATGTGCCAGTGGTCAATACAGTCCAGCGGCGGGTGCGTCAAGTTGTCCGTATTCTGCAACTACTTGTCCTGCTGGAACCTACTACGCCAGTGGAACAGCAACCATTTGTGATTCATGTGCCAGTGGTACTTACAGTACTTTCGGTGCGTCCAGTTGTCCGTATACTGCAACTACTTGTCCTGCTGGAACCTATGCTAGTGGGACAGCAGCCGTTTGTAATTCATGTGACCGTGGTCAATACAGTACTGTGGGTGCGTCAAGTTGTCCGTATTCTGCAACTGCTTGTCCTGTCGGAACCTACGCCAGTGGTGCAGCAGCGTGTGAAACATGTGCCAGTGGGAAATACAACGAACAAACTGGTCAAACGTCTGAATCAGTTGCTTGTAAAATTTGCGATGTGGGACAATACCAAAACGAAGAGGGGAAAGCAGAAGGGTGTAAAACATGTGCCAGTGGTACTTACAGTAACGGTACATCTTGCTATAGATGTTTACCAGGATATTACAGTGCCAATTGTGAGAAATGTCCAGTTGGGCGTTACACCGGTTGGGAAAATAATATTTTATATGAATGTCGCCTATGTAAAGGTTATCAGGACGAAGAAGGACAAGGAACGTGTAAAAAATGTCCATCGGGGCGGATATCGCTTGCCAACCGCACAACATGTGTTACGTGTCCACTGGGCAAATATTCTGACGCTGAAAATCTCAATGCGTGCAAAAGTTGTCAGAATGGTGAACAACATACCGGCATAATAGGTCAAAATATCTCCGTGTGTACCAGTGGCAATATGAAAGGAGAATTTGAATATAATGTGTCATATAAGACACAAAATCTAATAATATATGGTTATAAAGCGAAATTAAAGGACGTGGCTATGAATATTCATACCGCATTTGAAACGAATTGTAGCGCAAACTACTATCAAAACACGTTCAACGGTTCTTGCAAAGAGTGCCCAGTGGGTCTTTACAAAGAAGCAGACTCGCCGGGTCTCAAAATTGTCGGGCCTAAAGGTTTCAACACTTGTAGATTCTGTACTGCAGGCCGGCATGCTGTAACAAACACTTGTAGCGATTGTGCATTGGCGGCAGATAATTATAACGAACAAATATTAAAAGACTTTCCACACCAAGAATGTCGTTATGGCGCCTGTTCACCCGGGTTATTTGCTCAAAACGGTGAATGTTCAGAATGTCCCGCGGGCACGTATTGGGAGTCTAGAGAAGTTATAGGTATTCAGTACGAGTATTCCATTTTACATAGTTGTGGCCAAATGGAGACCCAATTTCACGCCGATTTAAACGCTACGCAACGAGCCCTGAAAAAAGACCAATGTGAACAGTGCCCGTCGTTAACACTTACAGACAAGGGCGCCTGTCAAGCAGGAAACGATTTACGTGCGTCCACTACTACATACCCCGGTCTTTGTCGTTCGTGTCCAGTGGGCCAGTATCAAGATTCCACAGGACAAGTCACATGCAAATCTTGTTCTAACGATACCGCGACGACCGGGTCGGCCACGAGTTGTTTATGAAATTCGTATATAAAGGTGTACATTCAAATAAAAAGAATGTTGTATCTAATTATGTCGTTATTGGTTGGCATGGTCGCGGCGGAGGATTTTAAACTCGCGGCAGTAGCGCTTCTAAAAAACGAAAACGCCGACGTAAAATGCATTAAAACGGACGGAGACATCCAATATTGGGTCAATATGGCCACCGGGGCTGAACAAGCGACCAGAATTATTGCGACAAGTGAAATTCAAATGCCCGAATTAACCGTGAATGGGCCTGTGACGTTGGGAAGTGGTTCAGACGACATTAATGTTGAAGGCAACCTTGTCGTTACTAAAACGGGTACGTTCGATGATGTAACATTGAAATTATACGTATTAAAAACTGACGGTACCAGAGAAAATGAAATACGGCAATCGAGAGGACTAAGTAGTCATATAGAAAAATTGGAACGCAAAATAGCTCAACTGTGTTTGGCGTCCCCCGGCACGTGTAATTAAAAAAATAAATGTTCTGAATACATATCTAATTTCATCTTTTTGTACGGCGTTCCCATCGAAAAATGATGTGCCTTCAAGCGTTCTGTTTCGGGCACGAAGCCCATCTTGTACAACACATAACCTATTTCAAATCCCTCTTTGTATTCTTCTAGAGCACGGTACGATTGCGCCATCGAACTTGCCACAGCGTCCACAAACTTTTTCTCGAAACCCGTCGGCCTATGACATTCAAGCTGTCGTACACACACAGAATCGTATTCTTCAAAAAATGCAGCGGCTTCAACCACTTGGCCGTAGGAATATATTCGCGTGGCCGAAATAACAAGCGCGACATGTTTCCAGAGTTCGTCATTCAATGTAATGTCTAAATCCGAGGTGGGAACCAAGAGCAGGTCACCCGTTCGCAAATAAATGGGACGTTCATCTTCGAGTAAAGCTGTCCGAAGTGGGGATTTCTGCTTTGACCACATAAATCCCATTTGTCACTCTGTTGGGGTTTATTTATACTCGGACGTACTAACAAATGACAAAAAAAATGTTCAAGTGTTGCTTTTGTCTGGAAACAACACATCAACCCCTTGTGATGTGTCACCAATCACATGTGGGTTGTTTTGAATGTGTGTGCGAATTACTGCGACAATCTGTAGAGAGGCCTACATGCGCGATGTGTCGCAGTCCCCTTAATCTGCGGTTTGACCGTCTCATTACAGAGCTTGCTCCTTGTAAAAAGCGCAAAAGAACGACGCGCCGCTACGAAGTATTTTTACAATTGTTGGAATTGAAGCACAAATCAAAGTACAAAACATTCAATCGTTCCCTCAAAAAATTCGCCGCCGCGACGGAAACAGAAGCCGCCGCCGAACAAATGTCGAAAGACATTGCCAATATCATAGCAGCCAGAGACTCTTCTAGGCGTTTGAAAGAACAGGGTGTTTTCAATGCACAGCTGTACGCCCATTTAACTATTTAAGTTTCTACCATTGTAACAAATGGAATCGTATAAAGTAGTGATTGTAGGCGACGCCGCCACAGGCAAGACGTCTATGCTCAACCAATATATATTTGGAAAATTCACATTATCCATACCCTGTACGATAGGGGTAGCATTCACACACAAAGAGTTGGACGACGATACAAAGTTGGTTTTTTGGGACACTGCTGGACAAGAACGGTTTCAATCGTTAACGAGTTCATATTACCGTGGTGCACAGGCGGTTATGTTTGTGTATGATGTCACAAATCGCGAATCCTTTGAACATTTGAATAAATGGTGGCGAGAATTCAGAGCGTACGGCGACTCCAGAAAATGCGCTATCATGTTGGTGGGCAATAAAATTGATTTGGAGAATCGTTGCGTTGCCAAGGAAGAAGCTACGGCATGGGCAGCGGGGTATGATATGTGTTACGACGAATTGTCTTCGAAAGACGCTACTAATTTAGACAACGTGTTCAATACATTGATAGGAAAACTGAAACAATTACCACAAGTACAAAAAGATAAAATAGAATTTCATAGTAAACCTAAAACAGACAGATGTTGTTATTAAATTGTTTGAATATACGCATATATTAATTTATATTTTGCTTCTGAATATAAAAAAGATATATTAAATACAGACATCTTTTTATAAATAATTGTAATATTTATACACTACTTTTGGTTACTATTTTTGACCTATTTAAGAAAGTATTGTAAATGTAAATGTCGGGTCTGGTTGCAGCATGTAATAAGAAACGAACATGTTCTGGCATTTTGAAACAAAGAGAACCAACGAACATAGAAGGTATATTAGGCGAAGCGGGAGCACGTACAAATTATGTTAAAGGCCAAGCTAAAGCCGCTAAGAGTGCTAGATTTAATCAACATGTACTAATACGCCAAACATCGGATGGTGGAAACCGTAATCAAAACGGTTCGAAAGGTACAGCTCAGTTTTATGAGGGGGAATTAGGGCCAGAAGGTGTGTTTAAGACCTCCGAAGAAAGGGAAGCGTCCAATCAGCAGCGTGACATTGATTATGTATTTGTGTATGTCGTCCATAAACTATCACAATCACAATTCAAACTCTTAAGTCAAATCGATTCTAATATAACAATGTATTCAGAGCAACGTGCACGTGAAGAAGAAGGTCGGCACCGCGTTGCATACATATCCACAAAAAAAGATATCTATGAAAAATGCGTCGAGATTTTGGCGAAATTAGAGTCAAAACACAGGTTAGACGTTAAAGCCGGCAAGTCAACGCTAACACTTGGAGACGATGGGATGGAGGACGAAGGCGTGATGGGTAAAAGATGGGTAGTCAAATTGAAAGACTATCTCAAGCCTAAGGCGTCAGCAGTCGCGGTGGCTGCAGCGGCATCCGGTAAGCGTAGGGGAAGTAAGAGAGTGCGGCCAACGACATTAATTTTTTAATTATTTTCTTAGAGCTTGCTGTACCATATGTTGTACTACTGGATGGTTACGATTTTCGTAAAATTCTTTGAAATCCTGCTCCATCGTTTCCAAGCATCCATGTACTTCTTTGACGTATATCGGGACAACTTCGGCCATCGTAGTGCCCGCTTGTAAGACACGTTGCTTGGCCGCTTCGGTGGCCGAATCTCTAGTAGGCATTTGAAGGTCGTGTATCCATCGGAAGGTAGTGTTGACCAACCTCGACAGAGAATCGGCGCCAAAGGCGTTGTTTGTAACCATTTGATGAAACAATTCCACGTCAAAGTCTTCTAGAATGCGCGTATGTGCTCTACCAGTGGGCTTAACTTTGGCGGCGATTCTGTCGCGTATTTCGGCGTACAGACGGGCAATGTGTTCGTGATTGCCTGTCGAAACTGAGTGTTGAATGGTATCGTAAAAAGCTTTTTGAAATTGTTCTTTGATTTGCTGTTCTATGCGTTCCGTCATTTTGTCTTTGACAAGTCCTATAAATATACCGTTTTGCAAATGTACAAATGATAATTAAATTAAATGTCGGTGGTCGTATATTTTTGACCGACGAGGAAACTTTGTCGGAAGGTATGCTGGGAGCCTTGATTAAGCATCAAAATCCCGCCCAGCAAATTGATGGGTACCATTTTATTGACCGCGACCCGTATACGTTCCGTTGGATTTTGAATTACTTACGGGGTTCCAAGGTCTTGCCGCCCAAAGATTCGACGGACATCCAACTTATAAGGGAGGAGGCAGAGTATTTTGCCCTCGACCAGTTGGTGGTGCGCATCCAACATATGTCGTGTCCATCGTTTTCAAAAGGTGATAATGTGACTGTGCGCGGCTCCAAATTTACCATTATGTCAGTATCAGAGTCCGGTTACAAGGTGACGCGCCTCGGCAAATGTTTTCAAGTGAATGCGTCTGAAAATGTAGAGAAGACAACTGTAGAGGTGGGTGATGTCGTGATGGCGTATCATAAACCTTCTTCGAAACGTCTCGCCGGTATTTGTATGGCTATTACTGGTAAAAATTATGTAATACAGTTCAATGGTGAATTGGGTCAAGAGAACGTAAAGGATTCGGGCGTGCGTTTTTAGAATACATATATAAACAGTGTAACTATAACAAGATGTATGTTTATGTCATCATTTTCTTTTCTATTATTATTTTTGGAATTTCAAACTACATACATTTGACACACATGCATACATTTAATCACATGGTCGCCTTCGTGGGTAAAGAGCACGTTCGAACATTTGAGCGCGAATATGAGCACGCTCACGCAGATTTGTGGGCGTTTGGCCATCGAAAGCGCAAGTCATCAAGGCTAAATTTTGGTCGGGATGCGTTTCAAACATTTCGTGCCACAGGTTACAAGCAAATGTTGTTGCTTCACGAATTGCACCATGTGCCGCTCATGTACTCGGAATCGGTCGTCGAATACAAATTGGCCAATAAAACAGTGGCATCTTTGTGGCCCGTTCTTGAAGTCTGGCCGCCCCCGGACGTGTCGCCGGAAAGCTGGTACAAAGAAATGGTTGATACGGTGGACATCATTCACCTTTGACCTCGCCCGATTCTTTGATGAGGACGGCTCCTAAAGATTTTCCTTTATCGAATTGCCATTCGATTCTCCTGTTTCGTAGACGGGCGTATGTTTCTGCGTCCATAAGCACTTTATGTGGCCATTCAAGACCAATCCACTTTTCAATTTCTGAAGCGTCTGCAACTTCGGTGGAAAAGACATTGTATTCTTTGTCGTCTTTTTTAGTAAATCGTTGGTCATGAGGAATTTTATTTTCAAGTAAAAGGGACATTTACAAAGGTTTATATGCACATATATAGTAAAAAAACGCAATTTAATCGGCTTTACACGTGATTCTTGAATTACTATGTCTCCAATTAATTGTTCTGTGTACAAAACATTTTCCTAAACCGTTATCGCAGGTATGGCCGACCGCCTCGCTGGTTTTATTTCCGGTTGCCCAATCGTCCCATGGGTTCCAGGACACGTCTGGGTTTTCGCCATATGCGATTCTTTTGGGTATAGACATGTTTTTGCCGTTGCCCACAAACTCTTTGGCCCCACATGGGATAAAAGTGTTGCCACACTGTGCTTGTGTGGCCGACGATTTCAAACATATTTCCCTCGAGCGCCCACCATTCTCACAATATCCATAGGCAGGACATTGCTCCACGAATTTTCCATCGGCGGCGCCCGACTTAATCGCCTTTTCAAAAGTTTGACCACCATATGGGTTAAACCTATCGTTACCAATGCACACGTTGTCCAGTGGATTCCATGTTTCTTCGGCCGCCCTGATATTATACCAACAACTACATTCTCCCGTCCCGCGTCTGCCCCAATCACACCAGCCACCGCCTCCACACGCCAACGTACATAGCCAAGGTTGTTGTGGATGGCAGACAGCGTGCGGTTCGGCCGATGACTGGCCGATGCCCAAATGAAAACTACCTTGTGGTTGAAATATGTCGTCCAATTCACTGGCTTTAATCATATCCGTATCGTCACACCTCCAACAGCCATCACCCCAAAAGTTGGGCGCACATTCATTGCACGTTCGCGTGTCACCGTCCTCCGCCGCACAATCTTCACAATCCCCTGGATATCGTGGAATATACTCTGATAACATCCATGACGACGTTTTGTCGACGTCGCAAGTACATGAGCCATCGCCAAATATGCCAGAGGAACAGATGCCGTGACCCGAACAAGCTCGGGCTCCCGGGCCACCTGGGCACGTCTTACAATCAGTACCCCAGTGTCCCGCCGCACAAAAGTTACATTCGCCGTCGGCGTCGGAGTCACCACATTGACACAATTCACCTTGCCATGCGATATTGATTGTCGTGTCTACGATACCCGTATCTGGGTCAATGTAGACCGTTTCGCCGCAAACACACCGCATATCGATATATTCTCCTAACGTGTTAGCTTCGAGGGCCGACGCATAGGAAGGCGCACACGTGCCTCTAGCGCCTGAACATATAGTCGTGGTTTCTTCTGTTGTCCAGTCATATCCTGGACAAAAGTCGCACGCGGGTGACAACTCTTGGTGTGGTTTGATGCCGGGCCCAAACGCGGGCCCAAAAAACTTGGCGTCACATTCGCAAGTACCGTCTCCATGATACGACTCATCGCAACAAAAACGATTGATGCATCTACCGCCTTCATAATAGATAGGATTTTCGTCCTCATCCTCGTCAATGGGCTCTCCTAAACAATCTGTATCTGTCGAACAAAGTCGCCCTGAGTCGCCGTTCCATTTTGACCAAAAGGGATTGACGGGTAAATCCATGGGCGAACAAAATCCTTTGCAATTTTCAGATGTCTTGCAATCGGAATTGTATGTACATTCTTGTATGTATGATTTAGTACAGGTTTTCTGCCAGTCGGGGTTCGCAGCCTGATGCCATACATCGTCCTTGCACGTGCCGCGGTTATTACATTGAAATCCCTTTATATTGGACAATAAAAACCAATCAGAAATGGCGTCGTCCAAGTCGTACTTGATTTTTAGGCGGACATGCGTTAATACGAACGGGTTGTTGGGGTCGTATTCGCCGGACGTCCATGTGGTGCATTGTTCGATGACCGTATCGGGGGCACATGTTTCAATCAAATGTAAATAGCCTGCGTTATCGTCGAGGTCTGTGACCCGCGTCTCGCCAATAACGAGCGGGTGGTTTTTGGCCAATGTGATTTTGGGCACGTCGTTGCCAAGCGGACACGGTAGACAGTAAAATCCCCAATGGTTGGGCAAACATTCATCACAAATATGTCGGTTATCGTCGGCAATGGTTTCTGGAAACAGGTCGGAAGAGTATTGCCAAGGATGCCAGCCAGTATCACAAGTAGCACAATCGTCGCCCATGTAACCCGTTGCACAAAATTGACACTTGTCTCCGGTGAACCCTGTTTTACACAAATTACAGGCGGGAGCATCGCCCTCGGGTTCGGGTTTATGTCTGTCGTCACAACGGTCACATTTCACGCCAGCCCATCCATAGTCACAGGAGCAAACCCCAGTGCCGTAAATACCCGAATGACAAACACCATGGTCGCCACATTGACAGGGTGTACAAAAAGGCCCCCATTCGTTCTCTGTGCAAAAACATTCTCCCAATCGATAAGGATGTTTCCACGTGTGCCACGTTCCCAAAATAGCACATCCGAGAGCCAGCAGTAGAATCAGAAGACTCGTCAACATTTTAGAAAAGGTCATGCGCGGCTTTTCATTCATTTTTTGCGCAATGACGTCTGACAAGGCGAAGAGAAACCACGTGGCCGCGATAATGCCACCTCCAGTAATCCATGCCATGCCCATTATCCAGCCAGCGGGCGTATCCGGCGGCGTGTAATTTGATTCGCGCATTTTTGTAATACCCATGGTGATTAAGGTAATGCCGATATATATACAAACCGCATCCATAATTTTATTGATGTTTTTAGAAGACATGTGATTGGTACACACTAGTATTTATACAAGAAAATATTAATAAATGTTGGTTGTATTATCGTTATTGATTACAGTTATTTGTTTTGTCTTGTTGTGGGTAGAAAATATATGGGACGGATTCTTTCATTTGGGCCCTCCGTTTCAAGTGGGTTCCATTGTCATCGACCAATGGTGGAAATGGTGGGTCTTTGTTGGTCTACTTATTTTGTACCAATGTACCAACGTGTACATGGAAGAAACCCTGGGTCGGGATATGGACAGAGGTCTGCACGATAAGAAAAAGTGGACTGTCGAAGAAGTCATTTACTTGAGTTGTTATAATTTATATAAATGGATGGGGACAATTCTACATATCTTGGTCGCGGTTACCCGTCTCGATATATGGTTTGCGATTGCTTTGGTAGACACTATAGCGCGCGCCTGTATGTGGAAACCGTCCACCGGTAGAATGCCACGCTTCTAAAGTACGACTGTCTCATCAACATGTAGTGGACGCACAGCATGGTGCAAAGCAATTCCCACCGTCGTGTCCGTTAACGCCGCGCTATCGGACAGTTTTTTTTTGAGATGTCGCAGAAACCCCCTGTGTTTAGAATTCACATAATTGAGACGCATATCTTCGCGCTGCAACAGTTCCTTTTGATTTCGGGCCGCCGCAATATCGGTTTCCAATTTATTTATTTCCTTTGCCTTCTTGCGTCGTTTACGTGGCCCAGGTTGTTCTTGACGTTTACTACGCACTAGGAAATGTTTAGAACGAACGGCTTTATCCATCAGTAACCCGGAACTATCACATGGCGTCGCAACAATGACAAAAGTAGGCTCAATACCAGGTGTATGAAACTTAAAGTCGGCACCGAGTCGGTATCCGACGTCTTCCTTTGTACCTTTGTCAACCGCTTTCTTTTTCGTGCGAAAAGACCCATCTTTTGGATTTACCCAGAGGCCTCGTTGAGAACGATGTTGCTCGACTTTATCCTTCAAATCAGGAAAACGCACATGAACGTGGCCACAATTCGGGTGAAATAAAGACATCGTAAGAAGAACATGTGTGTAAGCAGACATTTCTGGGGGGAGCGCGACCGTCGGGTAGTGTTTTTGGCCCGTTCTGGGGTCTTTAAGGGGCTCGCACCTGTGAATAACTTTTTGCGATTCAACAGTTAAACCAAAGTTCGTGAGTTGAAGTGTAGCCCCAAGGGAGTTATAATATTTATGGTCTTTACTTTGATAAACAAATGTGTTCAGAGTGTCCCACGTCACCGCAGGAACCATTTGGTAGACACTCGGCACGTCAAAAGCCACGTCTTCCCACTCATCGTCAGTCATGTTGTTCACAAAGTTTTAATTTGATTCAAATCAAATTTGTTCACAAAGTTTTAATTTGATTCAAATCAAATTTGTTCACAAAGTTTTAATTTGATTCAAATCAAATGTTTAAAAAATTGACCTAATATTCCACCGATGATAGCGCCCACAAATACTTGTTCAATTGTATGGCAAGAACTAAGTATACGTTGAATACATACAAATAAGCACATCAACCATAAGAGACGTTGATGATGTACATGTTTGGTCAATACTGTAGATAACCATACAACTAATTGTGCATGGCCACTGGGCATTCCACTACCCGAACACAAGTGACATGCATCTAAACAAGGACGCTGTGGAGAATATTGCCACTGAACAAACATGTATTTCAAGATTACATTTATACATTTGATAAACAACGTCCATGAAGATGCAATCCATAACGCATATATAATATTTCGCATTTTTTTTACGTATAATAGATTAAATATTCATTTTTGATTTAAATTAACATTTTTGATTTAAATTAACATTTTTGATTTGAATCAAATCAAATTTTTTTCAAAAAGTTTTAATTTGATATGTATTCCACATATTCTACTCATATGTATACTAACATATTCGACACAAAAGTGAGAAACAAAGAAATGGCTGCATTTGTCGATAATCCAACGATGTCAGACAGTTCGCCTTTTGACATAGATGATTTTGCGACGCGCGCCAAGCTTCCCGCGGGCGCCATACTCCTGAACTTCCAAACATGGGCCCGTGGATATTGTAATAATCGAGATGGTGTTGTACTCGGTCAGCACCCAGGTACGACAAATCCCTTTTATAAAACAGAGGGCGTCGAAGCTGTACTCGTATCGTTTTATCTGCACCATGATATTACAGACACAGCCATGAAGACTTACTTAGACAAATACAAGACGCCCATCTTCGAGCAAAAAATTCATCTGGAGCGCCACGCACGGATGAGTTTTCAACACCCTGTCAAATCAAACGAGCAGTGGATTTCACCAGATGTAAAAGAAATACACTGGAAAAAGCGGAAATGGGGCCTTTCCGCACACATGCGCGAGATTGCCTGTGTCAAATTTCCTCAGTGGGCGATTGTGCTCACGCCCAAGATAAATGGGCTCTTGGATTACGCCCAATCCGTTCGTACGGCACCTTTTGCGGTACGGAGTAAAAAGCAACCAGCGGCTTCGGCTTTTGCGGCGGGCAATACAACTTCGAGACGGCGCACGCCCGAAACATATCATGCAGAACAAACGCTCAAAGCTGAACAAACGGACATATTACGCCTGAACGACAACATAAAGGCGAAAATGGATGTGTCGAACGAATTTAAATCACGATTTGAGTTTGCGTTGGCCATCGCTGGTTCTGACCCGAGGACACAACATCTATGTGCCAACATAATCAAACACATGCGTACTCATAAAATGTAAAACATAAGTGAAACTAATTTTGGTTGTCTAATAATAACAATAACAATAAAAACAATGCATCTCGACGAAGTGGTAGGTCATATTATTCAAAAGTACTATGAGCAAAATCCCAGTAAAAAGTTGATGTCGCGGCATAAATTACCGTGTACTCGGTGTCGTGCAGTGGTATCGTCCACATGGCGGCCGGGCCCATGTGGTACGTCGTCTTTGTGCAATACGTGTGGCGTGCAGTACATGCGGAGACAAGGGAAGCCGAGGATGATAGATTTGGTGAAAGACGGAGCGCGAACTATTTGGGTAGAACGTGACGCCGCCTCTTTTCGGTGGAAGGAAACTGGCGCCGCCGATATAAAAGACCATAGAATTATACAGTGGTCGAATCACGAGACAGAGAGACTCGAGTACGTACAAAGTAAAAAACGAAAATTTGTTCATTTGTAATTATTTTTATTGGCCGTGAAGCAATTAATATTCTACGTAATGGTTGGTGTAATCTCTATTGTCCGTACATGTTAGCTCTTTGACCGGAGCATTTGGGCTATTTTGGGTATTATCACCACACAGACAGACGCCAATAGCATCGGGTTTCGCTTTGAACGTGTTGGCGTTGTATGTGTAGACGTTAAAATTGCCATTGCCATCTGCGTTCTGGTACTCGAATTCGAAATAGAATATTTTACCAGCCTCCAGACAGAACTCTACTTTACTATTTTCATCTTCGTGTAGCATGCCTGTTGTTATTGTTACTCCATCTTCTTTCAGAGTGTAATCAATCCAGTCTTCGTAGGGGTTATTAACGGCATTACTGACAGAATTACTAATGTGCAAATAACCCGGTAGGCCCGGCTGGGTAACAATCCACGTACTGATTTTAACATAGTCATTCGTATCCCAACAACATGATTGCCACGGGCCCTTGTATTTTAAATACCCATTTGTGTCCAAGTCTGTGTTTGCTTGCATGTAGCCCTTGTTACCCTTATGCTTGTCCTTATACCAATGAAGCTTAAATCCACCACATCCATCGCAGTCTTTGATTGACCTGCTCGAGTCGGGTGATTTCATTTCGTTCCAGCCCAAGGCTGGGCACTCGGTACACTGTGTACCCGTCCAATATTTTGTTTGTGCTACTCCTACTTTGTATGTGGATTTGTCGCACGTGGTGCATTGGGTACCATCGTCTAAATTTCTGATCGGTGACCTAAATCCACATTCAACACACACGTTATTCAAGACCTTTTGTGTCGGCAAGCACGTATTGCACGACGTGCAGGGTTCAGAGTCTTTCGTGGCACCACATCCAGACGGCAGAGGATATTTACCATCAGAAGCCTTACAATCCGCACAACTTGTTTTGGCCCCATCAATAATCGACGGCGCAGCGCAATGTTTACATTTTGATTGGTCGGACGCCGGTGCGTATGTGGATTTGTCACAAAGGTAACAAGCCTGTGTATAGTGGCCCGCTGGCATAACGTGGCCCGGCCCACATTTGTCTAGAGGCTCGTTGACCGTACAAATATTAGAATCTGGACATGCTTTGCACGTCAGCTCGCCGGTATCGTCTTGATATTGAGCGGCCTTCGAGGCGCGTTTCGCAGAATCGGTTGTTGACCAATCGCATCCCGTTTGAGAGCCGCACGTGTGTACAATTGCACTGTTGTCTGGGGGTTCGACAGTGGAAGGATAACTGCTGGTTTGTGAGCATGGTTTGCAATATTTATTCCCGGCTGTATCTTGGGCATATCCCGCTGGACAGGTAATACATGAGAATTGTGTTTCTTGAGACTGATATCGACCGGGCTTACATTCAACGCATTGCAATTGTGCGTTCGAATCTTGATATCGACCTACGTCACAATCTTTGCACCTGCCTTTTCCGCGTTCATTCTGAGAATAACCTTGCGGGCAGGGTGTGCAGGGGTTGTTATTAATTATGGTATCATTATGTGTAGAAAATTCATACTTGCCCGCTTCGCATAACATACAATTGGCCTGTGCAGTTAACCTTTGATATCTACCTTGTTTACAGTGCTTGCACTCTGTACTTTGAAAGTCATTTTGATGCCATCCCGCGGGACAATCGTAGCATCTTTCGCCGGCTCCATTTTCTTGAAAATGACCCGGACGGCACTCTTTACATCCCGTCCGGCCATCGCTGTCCTGAAAAAATCCCGCGGGACAGGGTTCGCATGTATCTTTCATGGATTCTACCATGTCCGACGTGTAGGTACCCGCTTCGCAATCCACACAGGCCGAACCCGTGTACCTCGTTCCGGGTTTACAGAGACCACACAGGGGAAATTCGTCTTTGGCCCAATCGTCTTTGATGACGGATTCGTACCACACGATATTCACCAACGCTTTCTTTGTACAATTTGTATTGATAATCGTATCCGGATTTTGCTGAATAAGTGCGTAACATTCCCTACTTGCGTCTGTGTGATCTTCATTGACGGCAATCGGATAGGCGTCTGGGGCGAAATAATATTCGCCGGTGCTTTGTTTACAGACACAGTGATATTCGCCACATTCTATGTTAGGGTTGTTTGTATTTACAAAAAAATCACCCCTATAATACGGGGCCGGTAATGTGCAACCCGGTGGTATTGGATCTTGTGTCAGGACAGGTGACCTGTCCCAAAACCCCTGGGCCGGGGTTACTACTGGGCCGTTCGGGTTTATGTATCCGTCTTGTTGTAGTTTTTCGAGTGCCAGTTTACATTCTTCTTCGTTGTCAATGTATTCCAACCCGTTGTCGCAAAATCCGTCCACTTTTACCATGTAATTATTAACAACGGCTTCGTTGCATACACAATATTGGCGGTCTTCCGTTTTTTTTGCGTATCCGACGCGCACGGGTCGGACACCCGCCGACATATTGTAATTTTCGCCGGGTTTTGTGAAGACGCTTTCACACGCTAGAATACAGTCCGTAATGGAAAGTGCAACGGAATCACCGGGCAAGAGGGGGTCTTTGATGAAGCCAAAGACATGCTGTGCGGGCCACGTTTTATCCAGTGTTTGTAAGTAGTACCGCGATGGAATATCCTTTTTGTAGTTAATGTCGACGGTTACGTCAGTGTGGTTTTTTTCTATCATGGGACAATCCACATTGACTACGTTTTGCGCCAATGTTTTGTACGAAGGATTCTTATTAAGTTGGTTGATTGCTTCGCCGGATGCGTCGCAGTGATACATCCTGGCCTCCGAATTAGTGACCAATTTCTGCAGACCGATTTTCATGTTCTTTTTAATCAGGTTGGCGGTACATGTCGTACACATGGACGACCCGGGCCCGGTCATTGCATCGCCCGGGCACGGGTAACAATACGTCGAAACGAATTCTTCCATCAACGATTGGTCACGAATGACCTTTTTGCAAATATATGTGACACCTTTGGTGGGATAATGGTGTACTTTTGCTGGGTCTGGATTAAATTCAGCAACTCGAGTTTGTTCAAACCGCATACATCCATACCAAAGACCCTCCACCGTTTGTTCAACGCCATTGCCTGATTTAAGATTTAATTCGGCACATGTCGCAGCATCTTCGGGCGCCACATATTTTTCAACTATATTCGAAGGTATACATGAACATGGAATATTTGATTCGTAGACTTGATTGTCACCTTCAATATTAATATAAGGCTCTACCATGATGTCTTCGTCTTCCAGTAGAATATTTTGCATATTCCATATATCTTCAATAATGTATGACCCGGGTTGGGATGAATATCCAAATGGACACGAAACAACGGGCAAGTATTGGTCGTCATCAGGCGTTTCGAACATTTTAAAATTCGCAGTAGGCACGTGTATAACGGACGGTGGTACCAGCGCGCAATCGGCCGACTCCGTACCTCCCTCGTTGGCGATATAATACCAATAGGGCTTGGGAATGTTCGGTGTATTGTATATTTCGATGGACGACGGGTCAAATTCGCCAGCCACCTTTTTGACACGTCCGGGTGGACATTGTTTGCATTCGTATGAACCCTCGGGCGCGTACGAATCTCTGTCACAGCGTAAGCACACGTTATCTACATAATCATTCGATGATTTTGTCGCCAAATTTGTTTGGCACGGCCGGACAACCTCTGTCCGGTTAAATATGACCTCTGTCCGGTTAAATATGACTTCCGAAGTTTCGCGACTACAGTGTGTATCTCTGTCGGCGCGTGTTTTACCCTCCAAAGGTTGATAATAACCAATGGGACACGCTTCTTTAAACCCGGTTCCATCGCTATTTTGTGTGCAAAAATAACCTTTTGGACACAACCCGCCTATGAAAGGGTCGTCACCTTGTTCGTAATCCTGTGTTAAATAGAGACCGAATTTTTGACGATGCCCGACTTTATCAGGGTCATGGTCGTAATTTTTTGTATATGTAAAACAAGTGTCAAACCTGTCAAAAGTGGCCGTCGTTAAACGTTCATCGCCTCTCCCCTTTTCGACTGTATATATATTGAAGGCACGATACCCTGTAGACTTGAGCGGTCTTAATTCGAGACAACTTTGAAAGGCAATACATCTTTTTGACAGGCGCGGGTGAACCTCGTATGTCGAATCGGTATCGGGTTCCGGCAGCTCACCTTTCAAAGTTGAATACAGTGGTGTGGTTTCTGCGGTATTTTTTACCCACCCTTCCAATGCTTGGCCCGCTGCCGCGTTTTTGGCATTCGACTCCGAACCCAATTCTGTTGAATCAATATCGATGAGTGTGCCTCCCATATAAAACTCTGGGGCCCAACCTACAAAAAGAGCAGAATTATCTTGTGCATATTGCACGCACTCTTCCAGAGTTGTAATATCTCGACCACGATCATTCGTTGATACAAAACCGCTGACGGATTTACTTTTGCACATACGGCCTCGATGTAATAAAGCGTAATCGTTGATGTCTCCCATAAAATCGACGTTGATTTGTTTGCCTTCTTTGTAGAAATCACAGACACCTTGGCCCTGACATTTTTTCGAACCGGCCGACGCGGGGAAATTCCACCAATAATCTTCGGCGGCTTGTTCCGTTTCTATAAGATCGCCAACAGCGCGCACCCCCTTACCAAAAAGCCCTGGGCACGCACGACATATTTCTTTTGTGGTTCCGTGATACACGTGTTTGTTATAAGGGCCCACCAATGAAAATGTTGCTTTGGTGCCCTCTTCCACAATTTTCGGGCCGATACCGATAGGAATAATACCGTTGTCAGGTTCTACATATTGAACCGTAATGCCCTTTTCCAGTGTTAAATCAATGTCTCGGTAATATCCCAAATCAATGTTGTTATCCACGGACGTCACGTAGGGCACCGTCGTAAAACGAGAATACGGAATTGTTGTGCGTTTTCCATAATATACATAGGGTTGAAATCCGTTTGGACAACACATATGGGTTGCGTCATACACATTGGACGAACAAAGACATGTAGTAGTGGGATAAATGGCACTGTTTTGTTCTTTGAACGTATTTTCAATGGTATACGAATATCGATACGGGTGTGGCGAATGCACGCATTTTCCACCGTTTAGACATACAGCACATTCGTACTGGCAATTTTCGCCATGGAAACCGTTTCGTGTCTGAGCTATTGTAGGAAATGGCGTGTATTCACTTTCTTTGTTCCAATAGCCAATTTCCGTCAAAGCAGAATCTAAATATTTACTATTGCACACAGTGCATGTATTTTCAAATGCTTTGCTTGGCGAAAATCGCTTAAACCACATGTGGCCCCGTTCGGGGGTATATTTTGACATCTGCAGAACGAACGAGGTATATTGGCGATAGTTGATGAGATAATACAGCGGTATGTAAATTGTCACGGGTACCTTTTCCACACCATAACCGGGGCATATTTTTCCGACTGGGCAATATTGTACGTCGACAAATACATTTTCAGAGGAACTGTCTAAAATATGATGGCCGCCACAATAACACATGCCATTGCCTTGGCGACCAAACCAACAACGCCCATTGCCATTGCAAATAGTAGAATCGTGTTGCCCGTCATAACCCGGGCATATTGATGTACAAAAACGCGTGGCAAACCCACGACGGCATTCGTTGCACATGGGCCCGGCCCAAAACCCATTACGAGCATCAGCGTCACACGTGCATGACGGACAAACCATGACAAAGTTGGCTCTCAGTTCGCACAATGTTTTATAGGACGTTGCTTCTTTTGAATCTTCAATTGACCCAAAGGTATATGTGGTTAGACCTTTCGTTCCGAAACACTCGGACAAGTCGGACGCTCCCGGGGAACTCCATTTAACCACGGGACACGCGTCACATACGACTGAACCCGTCTTGTTTTGGTATGTACCCTCATAACAATCAATACACAAGTGGTCTTTTTCCATCTTGCCGGCGGAACATTCTTCACATTGACCATCAGACGTTGACCCCGTTTGCAGGGTAGATTTGCCCGCTGTACAATTTGTACATTGTACACCTCCTCCCCATCTCCCCCGCGGACAATCTTCGCACGCACCAGCGCCCGCAAACAATTGAAATTGACCAGAGGGACAATCTTTACATTCTACGGTAGCTGTCGCGTCTCCAAATTTCCCCGGTGGACAGCTTAAACAAGCTCCTTGACCGGCGTTTGGTTGATACGTCCTTAACGGACATGCCGTGCATTCTAGGCCACCGGACGAAGAATACCCCACAGGACAGTCTTTGCAAGCGGTTCTACCAGTACCATATTTGCCCCATGGACAACCACATTGTTGACCGGGTGGACACACAAAACAATCAATGTTGCCCGTCGAATCTGTATTAAATCCCGACGGACAATCCCTACATTTCGTGTCTGCGCGCGTATCTTTGTGCGTACCCAACGGACAGGCTTCACAAACGCGCTGATTTACGTTTACGTATTTACCCAAATCGCACTGCTGACAATTACCAAACGAATCGACGATTTGGTCGACGGTACAATTAACAGTACAATCGCCGACCGCATCGCTGGACGCAGCCAATGTGCTTTTTCCACGCGTGCAACGTTTACACACGGGATTGCTCTTATCCTCAGAAAACCATCCGCGTGGACAATTGATACATTCGGATTTAAATTCATATTTACCGGCGGTACAATCTGTGCATTGTGTACCGTTGGACGATTGGCCTTCTGCGCAGTAATCACAGTCGTCAAGATGGTCGGTCGTATATTCTCCCTCAGATTTAATACACGGTCGACACGATTCTCCAGCCTTAGAAACATACCCAGGCGGGCATGTATCACAATCATCGCCAACTCGAAACTTTCCTGCCGCACAATCATCGCACTCGTCGGAGACACAACATTTCCAACTCCCCGCGTCGTTACGAATGTTGGTTAAGAGCCCAACAGGACAAACTGCGCACATATTCGATGTTGCGTTTGCGTATTGTCCAGACTCGCACAGCCGACACTCTGTCCCCGTGGTGTTTGAAATAAACCCACGGGGACAATTTTCACACCGTTTATCGGTTGAAAACATACCTGCAGCACATTCCGTGCAAATTCCTTGTACAGTTTCTGCGCCTTCACATTTTTGACAAGAAGATTGGCCCGCTTGCGATGTACCAGTACCCAACTCACACTGAGTACATTCCAAAGCTCCACCCGTTGAGAAGCGGCCAGCGGTACATTGTTCACAATGTACCCGACCACTTGACCCTGCCGCTCGACCACCGGGACAATCTTGACAAGTGGATTGGCCTGTGGAGTTTTGGTATTTACCTTTTGAACAGGGTAAACATGTTTCGTTATTCAACGAAAATTTACCGCTCTGACAGGTTTCACACTTTCCTTGTGTTACACCTTCGCCTACCGAACATTGTTGGCACGCGTTCCGACTTACCGTGGATTCCCAACCCGTGGGACAAGTTTCGCAGGGTTCAGGACTTGCGCTTTCTTTATACTTTCCCGTTTCACATTCTGAACACGTGTCGCTGGAGTTAAGGTATTTACCAGCATTACAGTATACACAATACTTGGAGCCATTTGACCAACTGCCTTCGGGACATGTTCCGACACAATGGGAATCGTACGAAACATAATCCGTACATTCAAAACATTCCACGGCGGTTTGGTTGGGTTGATATTGACCCCAGGGACACTGTTTACAGTGTTCTTCACCGCTTTCATTTTGAAACGTACCTGGATTGCAACGAAGGCATTCTGTTAAATCAGTCCTATCCGCATGAAATCCCGAGGGACAATCGATGCACTCAGTGTTGTTACTATAATTGTATTGGCCAGTCCTACAGGTCGCATGTATGCCGACAAATAAGTAAAACAAGCGTATCATTATTCACAAAATATATCAGTCTTAAATACGAAGAATAAATAAAAATATATGTGTTAACTTTGGGTAAATTTATTTTAATCTGTGGGGCGCCAATATGTATTTTCCGAATTACACGGATTAAATAATGTTCGTCGCGCCTCACTATTATATCTGCCCAATTTAATTTTAGTTTGGTCTGTAATTTTATAGTACACCAGACACACGGGTACTTCATCGTCGTCCGAAAAGGCAAACCCAAATGATTTGTTTCCTTTCGCTTCATTGTAACAATTTACTTTGGTCGTAGACGTTCCTTTGACCCAGCAATTTGTCCAGAGACCACTTCCTATTTTAATGGAAGGCGTTTCGTCGTCTTTTGCTAGGGACAAATCAATGTTTTCGATGGGAATGTCGTATATTTCTTCATATTCAATGGTAGGATATTTAGACCTTTTGTCGGCGATGGTGTCGCATTTTGCAGTAGTGGTTTCCGCGCCTTGATAAACCATGGACATTTTCTTTAAGAATACGTGCGCTTCCGACGACATTGGATATACTTCAAATCCGACCACATTGTCCGTTTCAGAATAAAGCGTAAAGTAATTTTCTTTGAATGGAGCGTCCCATTGAACAATGCCAGTGCACTCCAGTGATTGGTCACACGCATACTCAACTTCCTTTTGGTCGAAGAACGGGGTATTTTCTTTGATGAGTATATACCGTGTCAATGGTTCAATAACTGGCATGTATTTTTTTTCGTAAAGCGGTGCCAAAAATGATATGTCGCCCTCCACGACCGGTTCATAACTACGGAAAATTTTGAACACTGGATTATTATCTTCAATACGTATTTTCAACATTTTGACATGTTCTGTATATTCGAGTGTTGTCCAAGTCGACTCAAACCCAAGCTCGATTTTAAAGTGACGGGGTGTCCAATCTGTTTTCATGTAAAAATCGAGCCCATTTACTTTATAATGTTCTACGCCGGACGAATCACCGTGTACATAGACCATCTTGATTTCAAACGAGGGTGTTATCAATGTTGTCTTCAAACCTTTGATTGAATTATCATTCGTATCCGAAGCTTCGAACGAACATTCCTCGGGCTCACATTCAAATATCGTCTTTATGCCGGGCAATAGTTCCAATTTTGTCCATTTGGGCTGCAACAGTGTTGCAACTAAATATTTATCGTTGTTTTTTTGGAGGCCCACGCACGTGCCATACGGATACTCGCGGAATTCATCATCTCTGTAAATCGTCGTGTTGCTACGTATTGCATAATTGATACGCTCACATTTCGCAATCGCTAATGATTTATCTAAAAAGTCTCCGTTCGTCAGTTTGACGTTATTTTTAAACGAGGTCGGTTGTTCAATATAGTTCTCTCGTGCACAATGTTCGCGACCATAAAACGCTATTAATGCCATTGCGTAATTCTTTTTGTTGGTCGCCGTAATCGTATCCAAATAATTGTCGCCCGTAAACACAAACGAAGACGATTCGGTTGCTTTTGTACCGCACCCACCATGAGCAGAACATATATTTTCGTCTTCGTCAATGGGACATTTAAATTGACATGCGTCACCCGTATATCCTTGTGGACAAGAACACGAACCATCATATTGGCACATGCCTCGGCCCGAACATACCGTTTTAATGTCGTATCCGTCAAAACCCGGACAGGTAATTTCACAACCCCTACCACGATAAGGCGAATTTGCCTGCTCGACGTTTAATAAGCCGTCTGTGGAGGTGGCCAAGACCGATGGTGCCACTTCACACACACATTGGCATGCAATGTTACAACGCCCGTGTCCAGAGCACGGGATACTTATATACGGCAACAGGCCTGGACATTGTTTCCCCGCGGTTGTAGAACAATGTGACGAAGAATACGCTAAGAAATCTGCCGTTTGTTTCAACATATTATGCGTATACGTTGGAGAGGCCGAAACAAACAAGTTGAATAGTGCTTCGCGGCCACCCGCGTTGTTGGCAAACGGGCTCGTGAACGTGTCTGCTTCCCTCGAAGAAACAGCTTCCAACCATTTTTCAAGCGGCAATACCAGTAAAAATGTCTGACACGGTTTAGTATAAAACCATTCGACTCGCCCAGTGGACATACCCACCTTTGTAAGACGCAATCTTAACGTAGACGTATCCCAATCTAGATAGATTTCCATTTTGTGACGACCAATATAAAAGTTTTGTGTATATCTCACTTTGCGTTCCAAATAATTTCCTTGGATAGCTAGATTATTGGGCGAGCCTTCGAAGAAAACACTCAAATATGTAGGAGTCGTATCTATATCTGTTTGAAAATACGCCAAAGACAACGAATCAAATATGGACTCGAATTCGGGCGTAAAGACGCGAGACGACAGCTCGGCAATTTCATACATGTTTTCAGAAGGCCATACAGACGATTGTATATTATATTTGATAAGTTGCATTCCCGACATTGACCACCGAGCTTGATGCATATATACACGCTCCACTAAATCAATCGCCAATGATTTATCAGACTGTGTCAATCTTTCAAGAGTGGGTGACTCATGAACCATCGAGTCAAAACGAACCGTTTCGTGAAACCGCTGAATAATATCCGCACCTGTGGAGGTGTCGATTAAATTCCATTCTTCCAAATAAATACGGGCGGCCCGCTGCGCTAAATCCAAAGATGTTCTCAAAAGTACTTGATCCCCCAGTTTTAAATGAGTCTGGCCTTCTTGTTGTCCTATTTTGAGTTTGCACGTACCCGTGTACTCCGATACGCGTTTGCCCGACGGTTGGTCAAATGCAATGGCATCTCTTCTTTCCGCTGAGACAACAAACTTAGTAAATGCGTCTGGTGTGTATATCCACGTATTGTCCACGAAATAGATGTACAATTGACCCACACTGTTTCCTACCATTTCGCGCGGAGACCCCTTTATGTCTACAGTCATTGGAACGATACTCCACTCAGCAATATCATTCATGGGCGTTGGAAGTTCCAGCTTATACAACTGATATGATTTGTCTGTCCCTTTTGATAACATATACATATTATCTATGAAGGAATAAATTGGAGAATACGATTGACTTGGAGGAACAGCGCCTACCGTCGATATTGTGTGCCAATCCAAAAATATAATATCGCGGGGGTTCCACGCGAATCGACGCACTTCGATTTTGTACACTGTATTGATATTTGTTGTCACATCGTTTCCATAATCCCATTGCCCACCGAACGTCAAAATATAGTCATTCGGATGACGCGCAAACGTCATGCCTTTTATATATTGTTCTCCAGACTCTGAACGTGTGGGAACATTTGTTTCTATGACAATCAATGTATCTGTGCCCTCCCTGGCAAACATTTTGCCCTTGCTATAACAAAGCGTCAGGTTGGCATCATACACAATGTCTATACAATCACCAGACTTTGAGACATTAAATGTTTTCAAATCGTGCTGCTCGGACATGTCAAGACCTGACATCTTAATATTGCTATATTGTGCGTCTGTATTCGTATTAGATAAATACTGAAAGTTGGTCTTGCTTTCGTCCCAACACAAATCTCTGAAAATTTTCAATGTTAATTTAATGTTGTCTTGTTCGTCAAGCGTGGATTCTTCATGGGGCTTCAAATAAACACCCGTAGGGTCATTCACATATTTTAACGATTGCATTATAAGATGGTCATCAGATTCGTACATAAATCGTTCGGGATATGACAGTACAGCCGTTCCTAATGAACTTTCAAACGCAGTACTGTTGTAGGCAATCTTTAAATCTCCCGCTATTTGGGTATTATAGCGCACCCACGGTGCCAGTCCACGACATATGCCGTTAAAAGAATCGCAGATACCATATTGATTTGCCATAGAGTAGCCATACGTACCATTGTTGCATTTGTCACAGGGAATAGAGCATGCGAGACCCGAACCAAGTGCACATTGACATCGGCCATTGGCAGTGGGGGATGGGCCGGTTTGCCAAACAGGCATTTTTGGTGCCTCAAAAGTTGCAGCTCTGAATTCGCCGGCTATAAGCTGTTCCGTGTCAGATTCAATAATTTCAGTGGCGTCTTGTGCAAAACATCGGCCATTTCTTCCCGAACACGCGAGTTCTTCACCGTCATCAATACCCGTAGGACACGATAGTTCACACCGGGTGCCGGCGACACCAATATTACTCGTATCGCACTCACACACTGTTTTAGAGCACGTACCAGGTATTTTATTTCCCGACAATTCCTTGCACCATTCGCGCCATCTTGTCCTGTTCATCGAATCTTGCAAAGTCGTAGCACAATCTCGAGAACATTGAGAATTGTATAATTCGGGCACTTTGACTTTGTCTTCGACATGATAAGCGTCTTGCATAGTGCAAAAATCTGTAATAATCATATTGTCGAGTGTACAATCACACTCGACATGAAGATCGATATCGCTGATATCCAGATAGCTTGCGCGCTTTTTACATATAGACTCGTCGTTGGTTTGGTCATCCAGCATTTTCTCGATATGTTTAATACAATCTATATGGCAAAAGTTTTCGTATTCTTCAGTGCGTTCAAAACAATTGTTAAACCATTCAATGTCAATGGGTTCGTTAGCAGAGCACATGCGTTCTGTTTCGTGAATTTTCTCATAGGTCTTTGCGCATAATGCATCCATTGACCCTCCAGTGATATCGCGTCCTCCGAGAAAAGTTGTATCGTGGAAAGAACGCTCGTATCGACAATAAGACGTCCAGTCCAAGGCGTCAAACTTTTCTTTTTCGTTGGTACATCCATCAATGGCTGAAACATTGGGCCGTGCGTAATCCATGTAATTACCACATCCTTCTAAATCATGCTTGTTGTAGACGCATTCGCGTCCCTCACAATTGTAGGTATTGTAGCCGGGCAAAGATTCCCACATAGTATGCATCTGATTGCACACCGCAGTCGTATCGTACTCTAATGGTTGATAATCTCTGCGAAATGCCGCCTGCCACAACGGGGGTACTTCGTTATCAATGTTGACTCGAGGACATGTAAACGGTCGGTCGATGATATCTTCGGCGCGAATGTAATTCCAGGTTACTTTTGTTTTGCGAGTATGGCTAAACACCTCGAAGTAAGCAATGTCTTGTGAATGAAAACCATGGACAGAATGCGAACCTAGCGTACATGTTTCGTCGGAACATAATTTGGAATGTAAAAAGCAATGTTTATCATTCGGAGTCCATGACCATTGGCGACAATCCTCATGCGCGTGACAATGCGCCAAACATTCGTGCTCTTCTTGCTTTGCAATGTCGTGGAAGTGTGTCCCCATCAGATTATGCATTGTCTTAAGGCGCGCAATGGACAGCACGTTCTTTTGCGTCAAAAAGTGACAATCACCCAGCGCGACATCAATCGCCCATGTGGAATTGAACAACATCATTTTGTCTTCCGCAATGACGTACTCGTTAATCATCGTATCATTTTCCGACCTGAAGTGACTTTGTTCCACTTCTTTTACGTCAAATGTCCAATGCCACCATTCGTACGCTTCGACCTTACATTCAGTGGCCTCTCCATTGACGTACAGGCGTTTTTGATAAATATAAGCGTCCACGATGGGGGTAAATTCACCATTGTAGACTATCATATTTGCCGTTTGTTTTTGCGTATCTTGAATTTTTGCCCAGCCGTGAATGCGCTTTTGATAAGAAGCTTCGATCGGCCAACGAATACCATTTGTGGGTACTATTTCGTCAGAACATTGTTTCGTAGTTTGTTGGCCGTCATCGACGAATTCGCATTGTTTCGTGGGTGGGTGCACCTCGTGTTCGCCTCTGTAAATGCTGGCTCCACCGTCAGCGTCAAAAGACCACGCGGCATAATTGGTGACATTTTCGTCTGTGTTCTTATAAAATTCGCGCTCCGTGGAGACCAGGGAATCTTTTTTGACCAACAATTGTTCGATGTCATTTATTTTTAAAGATGTGACCACTAGTTTTTTCCCGAACATCGCTCTCAATTTTATTTTTCCGGACGCTTTTGTGAGACGCTGTACTTCCAAAGTTCCTAGGCGCGGTGTTGCTACGTAGCCGGTGTAAGGTAGTACGGCGTCGTCTGTGTACCAAAAGTTTTCTTCGTCTCCCACAGTCAATGATAATCCTGCGCCCGGTTCAGAATGTTGCACCGACAGGGTAATTTTGAGCGTAACGTTAGTAAATTCTTTCTCGGTTTCATCGAGAATTAATTTTTTATCATCCAATAATGTGTTGTGTCCCGACCACCCTTGTGATAGGCCATTTTCACCTCCCGTCGGCAAATATGTTCCGGCAGAATGCGCGTTACATTCTTTGTACCAGTTAAAGTTTAGTGCGGGCGCGCATGGATTGACCAAGGGCGGTAGAACGGATGTGTCTTGCTTGGGTGGAACGACAAGAGTGGACGCGTTCATTAAACACTGGGTCTCGTTGCGCCCACTACCATCAGCACATTCGAGAATCCATGTCGATGCATTTTTTCCACACTGGGTCTCGTTGCGCCCACTACCATCAGCACATTCGAGAATCCATGTCGATGCATTTTTTCCACACTGGGTCTCGTTGCGCCCACTACCATCAACACATTCCCCCCATGTTGACGCGTCCAACAGGCATGCAATATTATTGCGGTCGCTCTGGTCTGCACATACCTTGGTAGATTGCCAGTGACTCGACAAGAACGGAACGATAATGTCCCCTCCCTTCAAAAATACATCTGTAATATTGACGGTTGCTTGGAAGCCATTCTTTTGGATTTTGAATGTATTGGGTAACGACGTGATTTTATACACAGTGAGTTGGTTTCGACTTGAAAGAACGCCGTCGTACGTCTCGGTTCCGATGGTTATAACGACAGGGTCTGGATGCGCCCATTCACACAAATATTTATTCGACGATTCGAAAAAATAAGGTTGATGACATTGACCACCATTTTGACAGGGGTCGTCCTCAAAACAATTGATATTACTATTGGCAATGCAGACGACACCAGAGTTACATTCCATGGTGTCCTCCGAACATGGTACGCATTGGTGACCATTAGCACACGCACCCATAGAACAAATTGTCGGTATGCCCGCTTCCCTGGGTATCCAAGGCGCCTTGAGACCGTTTTCACAATTTTCACCGAATTTTTCTTCTATATCATTGAGTGTCCATTTAGTGTGTCCCCAACGTGTCACGGACGACCGTTCTGTCAGGATGCACGCAGATACGTCTTCAGGAAGTTGTGACCAATCGAGTTGTTCAATTTCAACGGGCGACGCGGACAAACATTCAAGTAGCCAGGGAGTTTCGTGTACAGACTCCGAATCGGATTCCGGACAACCTCCGTCCCACCCAGTATCTTCTCTATTTTTACACTTGAATTGCACTGTACAGTCCTTGCTTAACTGTTGTATACGGTCATCCGCATCTGCGGAACTCGTCCACAGCGATTCAATACCGGACGAACAATACACCATGTATTCTTGAAACCAATGGGCACGTGGTTCGAGAGAAGACGTCCATGATGGGATGACATGTTGCAAACGATGTTCACACCACCCGCTTTCTGAAAAATCAATGGAAGATAATTCTTGGCTACATTGACTATCATCGAGGAGAATTCTGTTTTCCAAGAATTGTTGGCGAAAAGTTTGAATAGGTATGTCTTCTGTAGACGTATTATCGCCATATCGCAGAGCTATCTCACCATAAATAGACGCGTCACCGGGTATTTTTGTAGAAATGTGTTGGGGATTGATAGAATTTTTATACATCACACACGAGAAAAACGTATCTTTGACGGACAAATCCGAGTATTCGCGCAATTCGCCCGTTAATGTTGAGCACACATTGGCCCAATCTGTTGTCTCCACCGTCGGACAGGCTGGTTCTACGTTGACACACAGTGATTCAACATTGTTTTCTAAAATGGCGTCTTCGCATTTTTTGGCGCGACAATATGTTTTTGTCTCACAAGCCGAACCATCGAACGTAGGTTTGCACTCGTCGGCGTAGATGGACACACCGTTTTGCTTGCGTTTCAAACACTTGTCATTTTCCACCGTGAAGCCTCTGCACTCCACATCGATCTTATCGACATAAGTAAACGTTTTATCGTAGACACAATTCGGCTCGGCAGAACAAGCTGATTCTAACTCCCATGTTAGACAAAAACTTTCGTACATATTGTACATATCTTCATCGGCAGGTTTTGAGCAGATCGCCTTTGCTTGACAGCATTCGTCGTCACTCGTGGCGTCACAATCCATTGTGGCACAACTTAACGGACTTAAATCGTCCATGGCGGATTGGCACCATGTTTTTCCATTAAATTTTGTATGATTGGTGACAAAATAATCTTCCACCTTTTCGCGACAATTGTTATTTGAATGATACGTACATGTGGCGGTGTTCAGTACATTGGGGTACCACCCATTTAACATGGAGACGCAATAATCGTCCCACGCAATACTGTAAATGGCGTCCAAACAGTTTTGAGACGCGGCGCATGTGAAATAACCCGGTGATTCTGGCCCACTACTAAAAAAACTTTCAGAGCCCGTCATTAAGGAATCCCACGGCGACGACAATTGTGCACAGAAAGCACCGGGAATGTCTTTACAATCATTGTCTTCAGTACACGCCAATGGTTTGCCTGCTTCAACATTAGTTCCTGGGATATCTTGTTCTGGTACAGTAATGCCGGTTTTACAATCACCGCGCCCTGCACAAATAGCCTCATTGTATCTGGGACAATGAAATTCACAATATTTTCCGTAAAAATTTGGCGAGGGTGGCGGCTCCATCGATACACCGCTTTTGATAAGTCTTTGGCGCGTTTCGGGCGTATAAGTATCATACGGCTGACATTCGCATCTATATTCGGTTGTGAATGGGTCAAACCACATGTCCAAATCGTTGCGGACACACCGACCATGGCCAGAACACACTTGACCGTTCGCCGATGCGCCACAGTCGATTTCACAATAAATACCGGTGCGACTATCCTCGCATTCACACTCTCCGTCACCACGGCATGTACCATGGCCCGAACATACGCGACAATCCGGGTCGGGCGAATACCCATCTCCTTCCGGTGCACAAATTTGCTGGGCATTTACGTCGCCTCGTAAGTCGCGACTATCTCCAAACACAATAAGTTTATTCTCTATTTCACCTTCTGCAGCACAATAGTGCGTACACGCGTTAGAAGAATCCATTTGGCCTGGGTACCAATTTTCTTTACACACAGAGCAAAATCGCGCTGGATCAACCGTATCAAACGTTACATTACCCACTGTGCGTGTATCACAAATGCATACATTTGACGCTGCGCTACCGTCATAGGCGTCATTACAAATACCACGGTAAGAACACGTCCCTCTGTTACATTCAGTCGTACAATACGCCTCGGCCGATTCCACAGACGTCAAAGGGTAATAACTGGCTTCACATTTGGCACAAAACCAGTTTGGGTCAGTGCCACGACATGAACATTTAACGCGTTCGCCAACAGAAGTCTTTAAGAGTTCACATGTTCCGAATCCATTACAACCAATATTAAGACCGTCTTGTACCCGAGAACGCTCAGAAAATTTATCTGGAGTATAATCACCGTCGGGGTCACAGCGCAAATGGCATTCGCGACCGTACCAATGTTCTTCACATTTTTGACAAGAACTACCACCCCAATGTTGGTGCGAAGGTGTTGTGAAATTATTGCAGACGCATGTAGCATCGGTGTTGCACGTACCATGACCAGAACATGTAAATTTGGCGTTACACGAACAATCGAGGCCCGTCCACGAAGTCGACGCATCACACTCACAGACCGCAGCATCGTCTGTCTGAAAACATTCACCGTGTCCAGAACACGACGTTGGGAATAACTTATCACCAGGACATTCGTACTGACACATGTCACCCACGTAATGTGTCTCACAAGTACAGGCAGGAACGCCCAACGCAGTTAAAGCACATGCACCATGGCCGGAACACGTCAAATCGTTGATAGAACCACACGCCAAATCGCAATTTTCACCATAATACCCGGGCTGACAAACACATTGCAGCTGGCCGCCAACAGATTGACATAGACCATTTTTACCACAATAAAGGCCTACGTCCGGACATGACAGCGCACATTGTTCGCCGCCGATAGTATTAAACCAACCTTCATCACAATTACATTGGCCGTTAGAGGTACATGCACCGTGTCCATTGCACGCATTACAGACGCCGCCGCCGGATGAAATTTCACGACACACCTCGTCCGCGGAAGAGCCCATAGCAACGCAGACAGTATCACACTTGGGCCCAAAATGTTGATGCGACGACGTATTAAGACACGGCCCAGAGCACCGATTAAGGGACTCGTTTTTATTTTGTGTATAGCATTTGTCGCATAGCGTACCTGTCCATTTCGTATGCGACGGACAACGACAGCCATAGCGTGAATTACCATTGGCAAGGACGCCGCAAATGCCCTGGTGTTTACACTGACATTCGTCACAATACGTGCCGCCGTATACACCTCTGGTATTTGCACAATTACATCCAGTGCCCGTCCATACAGAATCGTGTTGGCACGGTATTACAATATCATTGACCCACGACACAAAAAAATCGGTCGACATAGAAAGCAAAGCAACCAAGGAAGCCGACACTATTAAACAAAATCCATACAATGGAAAATTTGTCATTATACAATTATTGTCTAGCATTTATACTATCATTTCAAAAATAGAATATCCGCTACTTATTTTATTTTAACTGTTTTTCTATAAAATGAAATATATCTGCCGACTTTTCCCAACCAATACACTCATCCGTGACAGAAAGTCCATATTGCAATGGCCTCTCAGACAACGATTGGTTACCATCGCATAGAAACGATTCCATCATAATACCACGGACATTCTCCAAACAATGACGCACAATATATTTTAAGACGTCAATCTGTTTTGGCCATTTCTTTCCTGAATTCCCATGTGATGCGTCGACAATAATACCATTATTTACTTTTTCGCGAACAAGAGCGCTCTTCATATGGGCAGTGATCTCTTCATCATAGTTGGGCCCCTGGGACGAACCACGTAAAACCAAAAAACAATGTGGGTTGCCAGTAGTTTTAATCGCAGCCACGCGACCATCCGCATTCACACCCATGAACACTTTGCCTTCAGAAGCAGATACAATCGAATTGACAGCCACAGAAATGTCACCCGTCGTAGAATTTTTAAAGCCTACAGGGACAGAAAGCCCAGATGCAAGTTCGCGATGGGGTTGCGATTCGGTGGTGCGCGCCCCGATACACGCAAAAGAAATCAAATCGTCAATGTATTGCGGCGCTAACAGTGACAACGTTTCTGTTGCCGTTGGAACGCCCAAAGCAGTGATGGACAGCAATAATTTGCGCGCCGCCGCCACGCCCGTGGCCATGTCATTGGTGCCGTCGAGATTAGGGTCGTGCATAAAGCCAGACCAGCCCTTACGCGTTCTCGGCTTCTCGAAATACGTCCGCATCACAAAAAATATATGCGGACATTGTGCCTGTATAGCCGCCAAACGGCGCGCGTAATCGACGACAGCGATGGGGTCATGCACACTACACGGCCCCACGATTAACAGTAAACGAGGGTCGCGACCGTGTAAAATATTTATAATGATTTGGCGCCACGTGGCGACAGGGGATTCTTCAGGAGGAGGTAATTGACGCTTCAAAACATTGGGCGTTGGTAATACATGAGCCGCCGCGCGTGTGTTCGTTGACATTTTGTTATTGATACTAGAACTTATATAATTATTCGCATCCGTCGGTGGGATTTAAAATAGAACGACATATTTAAACAAATATATTTCATACAAATGTCGGACACAGAGTATGAATACGAATCAGACAGTGAATCGGACGAAGATGTCGTGGGGTGGCAGTCCTATTGGAAAGAAATACAAACACGCATTCGCTGTACGTTCGACGAAATACACATACACATGGAAGAAAATGACGACATCTCTGTTTTTCATGAAATCATCAACGCCATTCAAAACGGTGTCAGTGGTCAATTTTTAGCGGTACAATTACAAATAGAACACATTCACAATGCTATTATAAATAACCCAACCAAAAGAAAAGGGCCGCAACGGCTAAACGACATAAAACGACTACAGACATTGTTAAACCCGAATATGTTTTTAAGACATGTCCGGCGTGTACATATACCCAACGCAGAAGACTACCAGCAAATCACTTGTGTGTCAAACCTGAGAGAATTAACCGTTAAAGCACCCACCGACTCTCTATTGCACAGTTTAAAATCCTTAAAACACTTGACGACACTCAACATCGAAGATGTCGCATCGGTGCCGTCATTGTATCATATAAAATCGCTCCAAAGACTGACCATCACAAACATGAAACGTTTCAGAGACGCCACTGTGGTTCGATTCTTGAACCGAGACATCGACGTACACATACGCGATTCTACCGTCTGGCCGGCGGACGCTATATTGATGAGCTCTCCGAGGACAACCCTAACAAATATACAAGTTATCGACGGAAAAACAAAAACCTACGACGAATGGAGAGAAGGAAATAAGAAATCAATTATATTTTAAAACCGTCAATCCAAAACCATTCCTCTAAACGTCTGGCACTCTCTTCAATGAACACTGCAGTATTGTCAAGTTATTTTAATTCCAACCTCTTTCATGGTTGTATCAGACGCTTAAACGCATTTTTTGTCTTTCTGAGGTTTGTCTGTTTTTTTCTATGCTTTTCCATAGACTTTTTGATGTGTTCCTGCCGTTGTTCTTTTTGTTCCTTTGCTTGTTTTGCAAGCCAAATTGCTCGATAGTGTGGGCGTTCTTTAGCAAGCATTACTAAGTATTCATTGAACACTAAATCTTTATATTGCTCTTCCTCCCTAATTTGTTGTACTGTCAAATTGGGATACAACCACTCGTACACATTAAGGAACTTCTGGTCTGACACGGGTTCACCCTGGTCGTCTGCAAGTTCATTTTTCTTTGCTTTTTTCCACAAATCGTTCCAAACTTCTGTGTCACTTTTGACTAGCCACCCTTGTGGTAGCCAACCATTCAAATGTTCCTCAAAATATTCCTCAAGGACAGCCCCACGAACGTCCTGATGTTCGCCATTTTTTTTCAAATGCAAGTATTGTTCGTACTTCTTCAAGATTTCTTTGAATTGCTCTTCGTAAGTTGGTGCATTGTATGCCCTTTTAAATTCCGCAGGTGCGAATGTTTTGTACATATTAATGGTGAAATAAGTACTGATATCTATATAGTGACATTTCACAAATTCTAGGCAAACATTCTCGATTTCTCTTTTATCAAAGCACAAATTGATGAGCATGAGCTCTCCGAGGACAACCCTAACAAATATACAAGTTATCGACGGAAAAACAAAAACCTACGACGAATGGAGAGAAGGAAATAAGAAATCAATTATATTTTAAAACCGTGAATCCAAAACCACTCTTCTACTAGTGGCACATCAGGCACTCTCTTTAATGTACATTGTAATAAAAACTCTTTCCAATCGCTCTCCTTCGCCGATGGGTTGTACAACGTCACCAATCTAAAAATTTCCGCATGGCGCAGCGCCAGGCCCACACAATCGTCCTCGATTTCAGCACCTTCCTCCAAAAGCCACTGAACCGCCCGCGACCATTGATGACATATACAATCGCGCAACGGCAATGTAGGCCCGTGTTTGTCCACAAAATGCTCTAAAATAGACAGGCGTCGGGACGCCACTACAAAAGGAGACAGTCGCTTCGGAACGGCCGTCGTCGCCGCCAACGTTGCAAACATATCTTCAGAAACGGTGTCAAAATCGACGTAATTCCATACAACGGCGTCTGGTATAAGGTTGTGCGCTTTTATGTATGGTACGTCTCCCCGAACAATGGCGTTTTTAATACCGTGTGCTAGTCGCCGCCGTAATTTGCGGTTGCAATGTATCGACTCGGACACGCATAACGGCAGTTCCTCGGGGCGCAAATCTGTTTGACGAAGCCACTCACCAATCCACCAATCAATATAGTCTTGCCGCGCCAGAAAATCGGCAGTTTTAAGTGCCACCAAAGAATGAGCCCATGGTTTTTCGAGATGAGCAGATTGCTCCTCCGTGGGAACAATGCGCCAATCCATTTTATATTATAATATTAATTGGAATTTTTTTAGTAGAATATGTGTAATATTTACGTCTCCTCTTCTTCCTCGACTGGCGGTGGACTGGACTTGTATTTTTGTTTGCATGCTAGTGACAAGGCAAGACCATTGCTGAACCCTATCATGGTAAGACCAACAACGCCACCGAGCGGCCCCGACAAAGATACAAATAACCCTATCAGCGAAATAAATGCCAATAAACCATAATACGTATCTGACATTTTGGCCAGACAACACGAACTTTAATACTCGATTTGATTGCAATCAAATTTGATTTGATTGTCGCACGGGATGGTCGGACAAATTTTATATAAAAGGCGCTCGACAGATATAAATGATTCTTACGAACCGGGCGAAAAAAAAGTTGGCGCAACTTGGACTCGACAGTGTTCAAGTCGAGACCGTAATACAGGAAGGCGAAGTTGTTCAACAAAGCGCCCACAAGACCACAAGCAATGGTACCGGCGGTCAGCGGCTATTGACCGCTCGCGAACTCGAATCGCAGAGCGTACTCAAAAAAATAGAAGGCGTACACGTCAGGTATAACCCAGAGAATAATCTTATTATAGATATATACAAACGTTAAACATTCATTTCCATAACCACGGTGTCATCTTTTATAAAACGAACCTTTGTGTTCTTGTAAATACGCGGCTTCTTGTCCCTCCAATATTCGCAGAATTCGTTGAACAGTGCTTCCTTGTCGTCGCAGAACGAAGAACAGAACACGAGTCGTGCCTTGTCTTCTAAAGTGATATGCCACATAAGGTCGTCGATGTCGCCTACGTCGGACACACATATGTTGGATAACGCTGCTTCTATGGCGCTAACGGGGACAGACATACGTGCATCTGTTTTCAAGTCCACTGACGAATCCATTGACAAGTCTTTGAAAGCCGACATGCTTATAAAATATACCATACCGTCTTTGACAATGGCGTGCGGGAAACATTCGGCGAGAGACATGATTTTGATTTGAATCAAAATAAAGTCGAGATTTGATTCCAATCAAATAACACAAAAAAATACCAAGTTGGTCGAGATTTGATTCAAATCAAATAACACAAAAAAATACCAAGTTGGTCGAGATTTGATTCAAATCAAATTTGATTCCAATCAAAATAAAGTCGAGATTTGATTGCAATCAAAATTTAAAAATATATTGGCCGGCGTGAGTTTGATTTGATTCAAATCAAATTTGATTGCAATCAAAATTTAAAAATATATTGGCCGGCGTGAGTTTGATTTGATTCAAATCAAATTTGATTGCAATCAAAATTTAAAAATATATTGGCCGGCGTGAGTTTGATTTGATTCAAATCA
>Ga0209092_10000333_pt1 | contig 45671 bp, 25 predicted proteins | sample FraStrMetagenome_FD_187446 | JGI IMG/M metagenome (GOLD analysis project Ga0209092, IMG submission 187446) | Marine eukaryotic phytoplankton communities from Arctic Ocean - Fram Strait ARC3M Metagenome (SPAdes) (version 2) | ecosystem: Environmental > Aquatic > Marine > Oceanic | place: Fram...
AAATAAATAAACCAATATCTTGAATAATATTTTGGTGCGTTACATATTATTTCAATATTTCTAACTTTTATTTTGATTTATCAAAATTAATTCAATAGAATCTTATTTTTTTATTTAACAATATCAACTAATAATTTAAAAATTAAAATATCCATGTTTCCGAGGTGGTTGGGAATATCATCTACAGGAGAGTCCGGTGTAATTTGGGTCGCCGGAACATATGGGGACATGATTGCGAATTTGGGGTTTGGAACATATTGTCGACGACAAAATTCGCTTATTCAGATTGTAATAGGTCTATGACGATGTGGTTATTGTACTTATTATTCAGTAGATGGGTGGATTCTGCCGCGGAAAATGAAGGATCCCGGTTCGATTTTTCTTATAAGGTTTAGTCGTGCTAATTTGCGGAGGGACGGGTTCCGATTAAAGAAATGTTCGATCCAAATGAATTGTTCTTGTTTATTTTCCAAAATGTCTGTTGTTGCATTGACAAGTTGATCGAGTTTGATGAAGAAGGAGTCGAAATGGAAATAATTGCAAAAATATAGTAACTTTCGGTGAATGATTGTTTTTACGTTGCTATTTATATTTGTCAAGAACGATGTCCCAGGTATGAAGATATTTCTTTTTCGGAGGTATTACGGTACTGTACTTACTGTATTATAGCAACTGCTGTCACGAATTTCATGAGTTGAATGTATCCATGCCTATGTTTGTTTGTTTGCCTTTTGTACTGCATTATATATGTATGAGTACAGCCCCCCCCATACCCAAAATCGAATGATAAGCCACAGGAAACTATTAATTTAGAAGCGGGATTGATCCAGTTTATTCGTTTCAAATACTGTATGAGAAGTTTACCCATCTTGTGGAAAAAATGCTGTTCTAAGTACATAATCTCTAATAAGACTAACCAAGAATTTAAAAAAACTAGTCTGAAGTATGTGCGTATGTCCGATTTATTTTCTCAATGAATTTTTGAATCTTTGAAACCAACATACGAATTTACATGCATGCAGACGGTATTTTAAAGGTTTCTGCTTTATTGAATCTTGAATCTGTTCCAGAAGTCTCTTACATCCATCCATTTCTCGGAAGATGTTTGGAATTCTATGTAAAAGAGCTCAGTATGTTAGAATTGATTGAATACATCACAGCTTCAAAGCAAGATGCACTCTTGGCGTACGTATGCTTCATTTTTTGTTTACAGATTGTATCAATCTCCACATGCGCATCATTTACGTCGTTGATCCGCTTGGAACATGACCTTCATTATTTACCCGTACGGTACGGTACCGTTATAAATTCTTCTAATCCACATCACCATCATAATGCTTTACGAAGAAAAGTTTTTGCTATTTAGATATGCAACAACATTTTAAAAACAGAATCTATCAAATATTATGCCATATTACCTAAGTACGATAGGTTGAATCAAAAACAGATTCAACTTAACTTTTGCACAGTTGTCTTCTCACATACACGTTTCGAGACCATATTTCACAATTTAAGTCTCAGAAAAGTTTCATAAAGACGTCTATAAATCTTAACCCAACAAATGTTCGAGAATACTCAAAGCACTCAATATACAACAATGGACAGTTTCATCAATCAACAGAAAAGAAGTAAATCACCAAGCATTCCAGTTCTCAAAAAGGCTGGAGCCGAAATGAGTGGTTACTCCCCAAGTTCATTAGATGAAATGAGAAACGAACAAATGTATGACTTTGCAACATGGAGGATGTTCCATCGAATTACCAGTGCAAGGAGGCAACAACATATAAATAATAATCAGTTTATCTCAACATCGCAAGATGACATATCACTCCAGCACCACCTTCCTAACCCTCAAGATACATATCGACTATCAGAAGCACACATTGCTCATTTTCCATATGATAACAGGCACAACAACGTCGAAATCAGAAACACAGATGAAGAAGATTATGATCAACCCGAAGAAATATTCGTGCTAGATATGGACTACTAAGAAGAAATCGCCAAGTGATGATGTCACAGTAAACTGTTTGATATTGAAAGTGACATCTCTTGACACCCAAACTCTCTGAATGATAAATCGCAGGAGCAAATATGTAAATATAGAGAACTACGCAAGTCAATTATTGCTGATCGATCCCGCTGCATGTAAAAAGCAAATCTTGTACACTACACTACTAAAACCATTGCACCTTTGAAAGGTTCATTGCAATGTAATTGTTTAAACACAAACTTCTGATTAAAATAGCTAATAAAATTAACATTCAAATTACTGTAAAGCCTTTATTCTTTTGAACATCTTGAAACAAATTATTTGCCCTCCAAAGTTCTCTCTATTGCAGGCGAAAGCAAATCTTACATTTATCCAGGGATGGTCAACATGACTTCTTTGTTGAACAATGCATCCGTTTTTCACGTGTCATGCGTATCCTAATTCGCCTTGCACACAAATTGATTCATACATACGACAAAATATTTAAGTCTTGCATTTCTACAGGAGTTTTTATTCTTCGAAGAAAATGTCCCTCTTTTGATATTGGAGTAAAAGGGTCTTAAGTATATCAACAAGAAACGACTTATGGTTTCAATTTGCTTCTAATTGTAGTCTTCCTAAGTATTTTTTAAATTATTTAAAAGATGTTAGTGAATCACGTTCATTAAGCTGAAGTGTCGATTGCTCGTTTAAGCAATTAGTTTAACAAAAAATCAAATTCTTCTCACATACCTACGCATTTTGATCGCATCAGAATCACCAACGTATTTAAATTTGTTGGGACAAGAACATAGACATCATTAATTAGCAATACACCCCTGACACCATATACGAGGTACATAAGTTCTTTGAAAATATAAATTGCAATAGGTGTCATAGAGGCCAGAAATACGATTGAAAGCACGTACATAAAATCACAAATTTAATGTGACAAGAAGAAACCATAAATAAAACTCCTATATATGGATGATGCACGAAACATTTTCACTTAAATTTCATAAATGTAAAAATCTTAATGTGCAAGAAACAAACCAATACATTAATTTAAGGACTTCAACCATAAACTTCAACGACTAGTATTCCTTTGTTTTTCAATGAAAGACGTACACATGATAGAGTCAATAGGCTAATTGACTCGAGCACTGAGGACGAAGTAAGTCCGAAGGAGAACGGACTGGATGTACAATCTAAAACTAAAGATGATTAAATTGTGATTAATAATTTAGAATTTGTTTTAGAGTAGTACATACAGTGAAAGCTAAGTTCGTATTGCCAATCGTGCATGAACCTAGTGAGTATGTATCTATGATGGAATGATTCATGTATGATCAGATAGATGTGACGACATGATCCATGATGGGTACGAAGCGAGTGTACACAGTGTCAACTAATGAGGCTACACGAATTTGTGTACGGAGCAATCGAACGTGCTTGGCTACAATTCAATCGTGTTTGTTTGAGCACAAAACGATGATACTGAATTGTATCACTCCCCCGTCGTAAGGATTACGTAGTGATCCTTACGAAACTTCATTTTACAGCGGAGCGAACTTCAACAATGCGTTATGATGAGGTGAGTTTTGTTTGGGATAAAATCTCTTACCAGTGTATTGATCTGAATGCCTTTTAATAACAGGACCTGCGAGGGCTTTATTGAGACCATCAGCCAACATCAAGGTGGTATGGCACCTCTTAACCTCAAAGGAGCCTTGCTTGTGGTGATCGTGGATGAAGCATAGAGGAATGTCGATGTGCTTCACTCTTGGGGTGAGTCTGCCTGCATTCACTATATCGGAGGTTCCCTGGTTGTCTTCAAAGATTGTGGTTGGTGCTTGTTCTGGGAAGCCCAGGTGGCGGAGAAAGTTGCGGAAGGTTAGTACTTTGCGGAGGCCGGTAAACAGGGAACGGGTCTCAGAGTCTGTTGTCGATGTTGCGATAGCCATTTGTTTTGTAGCTTTCCAGGAGACTATAGAGCCATTATACATCGTGATGCAGCTGGAGATGCTTTTCCTATCGGTGAGATCAGTGCCATAATTGGCGTCACAGAGTTGTGAGAGAGTATGTGGAAGTTGGATTTGTTGTTTGTCCTTTAGGTGTGGTATGAAGGTGATGATATTGCGATGAGATTGAGGACCTCTTGGATACATGATAGGGACGTTTGGGTGAGTAGCAAGGTATCGAAATATCCTTTTTAGACCTTCGAAACCTTCTTTACATGGTCCTGACTGGAATTTTCCAAGTCTTAACAGAGCATAGGATATTTGAGGCCTGGACACTGTAGATACATGAAGAAGTTGGCCGTAGAGTGTTGCATAGGAACCTTTGTATTCCTTTTCAAGAAGTTTCAATTCTGTGGGGGATGCTGGAATGGCATTCATGAGCTCTTGTTCGTAGTCTCTATCAGTGCGAAATGGGATATCTGTGCGAGTGAAGGATGAGTTTTTCGGATAATGAGGTTCCAGCATTTTCAAGATGTGCTGTGTCTGGTCAAAACTGATTCCAGCGTCGCTTTGGATGATTTGTAGATTGAGATATTGGATGACTGGGCCTTCCTGCATGGTTATATCGTATGACTTCTCTATTCTGGTTTTGATGTCGATGTAGAGCTGTTTGTGACTTACCAGTAGCATGAAGTCATCGGTTTCAGAGATAAGTATCACAATATCTTTACCTCTTGTGCTTACCCACACTGCATTGTCTGTTGCATTCTTTTTCATGCCCATTGCTTTAAATAGTGCAGTGATTTGGTCACTCCATTGCTTGCCAGCTGGCTTGGTGCCTTGGATCGCGTGTATACTTTGTAGGATGTAGATGGTTTTCACTGGAGGCAGGTGATGATTCGGATATGTTTCTTTGAACCACTTGAGATAGTATGGAGGTAAGTGGAGGTATATACGTTCATGTGGACTTAATAATGTTGTCTGAAATGCGTTTTTGATATCAATAACAAAGATGATGAGCCCATATCTAGATGCAATGGCGAGGATGATGCGGCAGGAGTCGATGACGGCGATGGCAGCGTAGGATTCTTTGAAGTCTAAACCCTTGACCATGGTGGATCCATTAGCGCAATGACGAGAATAGAGGTCATACGTGTCATTGCCTAAGTCTTTGACACGGTGGCTCACTACCGAGCGCAAAATGTTGATCCCTGGAGGAGCTTGCTCTACTGGAAAAGGTGCTGTGAAGGTATGTGACTTGGCATTTTTCGTGTAGTTTTCGAATAGTGACCTCATCCACTGTTGCTTGAGACCTGTTTTATCGAAATCTTTGACGTGCTTGGGTGTGGTGGGTCTGGATGGGTTAGTAACTGCATAGTTTGCAATTTTCTTCGGGTAGTTTTGAAGTTGATCGAAAGTGGCTCGAAGAGTGGTGAGTTGTGTTCGATCTGGCGGGTGTCTTTTTGCTATGATGATAGATAACACCGGGTCTTTGTTGTTCACATTGTATTGTATTGTTTCATAGACTTCCGTTGGCGTGACTGGTTCTGTATCATTTATTGATACGATCCAGATATTTCGGCGGTAAAAAGGAGGAAGATTTTGGTAAAAAGAACTTTGGGGGTGCACAATTGGGATGAGGGGAAGACCGAAGTCTTCATCGAATTTTATATTTAATTCGTAGTTTGGAGGCTTGGTAGATTTAAAATCTACGATATGTATGAACATATCAGTTAGTGCAAACGGTGATGGGGATGACTTATAAAATAAATCTTTTATATAGGAAGAATATTTTGTACTGCTTTTTAAATCCTTTTCTGTAATTTCATGATCATGTAGTAGCTTTTGCGAAAGTGAGAAATTTGATGGTGATGTTGCTGTGGAGTAGTCATCGAAGTAGCCGTGGTGGCAACGTTTAACACTTCTCATGTCTGCATCCCAATAGTAAATAATAGACGTAGTGGCGCCGAAAGTCAAAAATGTATGTTTCCTAGCGGTTCCAATGTTTAACGTTTGATCTAAAACATAGACATCACAAAATGGAATTCGAAACTCAGACCAGTCTGGTTGCTTTCCTGACCATGCTTGTTTGGATGTTTTGTTTTTCTCTGGATTCAAAGACATGTTTCGAATGATGTTGTTGCCGTGAGAAAGTGCAAAACACCAGAACATTGGATCCATATTTGCAGAGGATAAAATGGTGGAAACGGTATGCTTAGCAACTTTGTTGAGACTTTCGCTTTTGCCATTGAGGCTGGAAGCATATCCTCCTGTTGTTTGAAGGATAATGTTGTGTGTAAGAAGAAGTTTACAGAATGCCGTAGAGTTTGCCAATGCTTTGTCTTCATCGACTCTAACATATCGAATTATTTTCTTTTCTTTCTTTAGAATCGAGATAAAAAAGGATAATATATCCAAGGGAGGCCTTTTGTTACGGGACAGAAAGATCCACGTGTAGTTCGTGGCTGCATCCTTAATAGACAGAAATGAGGTGAAGCCACGTATGCTGGTTACGGGCATAAAAGCAAAATCCATATGCATGGATTCGCCGGGATCGAATTGCGTCCAGTCTACTTTCTTTTTCCTTGGTAATTTTCTGGACTTCATGGCTAGACAGATGGGACAGGGTTTGTTCATTGGAGGTAAGTTCCTCGGTAGGCCGGTGATAAGATCGTTGCGTGCCAAGTGCTGCACCCTATCATAGTGATAGTGCGCACATTTCTGATGGATGAGTTCGGCTGTGAGAAGCATTTTTCTATTTGTTGATGCACATGCAATTGGGAATTGTTGAGTATCGCATGGAGGAAGTAGTTGTACTGTAACATAATCGAGACCGTTGATTATCGATGTGATGGGTAGCTTGGTTTGCGTACCGTCTTTGTCTATGATCTTAACACATGCATGCATGGAATGCGTGCTTGCTGTAAACTTATTTGTCCTGTAAAGATGATGGGCGCTAAGAGTACATTTAGTGTTTCGAGGCATGTAGGCCACATTTCGTACCACATGAATTTTGTGATTTAACTGGATGATGATTGTTCCGTAACCTTCGATGCCTGGAATCGAATCTCCTGCAATGTGTTCTATACATTCTTTTTGAGCTTGGAATGTATGGAAGAACTTGTTGGTATTGACAATGATGATATTGGCCCCGAAATCCACATGGAACTCTTGATTTTTCCACTGTTCTTTCGTTGCTGGCGTGCTGTCTGAGTTGTTATCATGGAGCATGGTTCGATTGGACAATTCTGGTTGTTCATTGTGTGTTATAGGAACATCGACTTGTACCATGTTGGCGGATGGGTAAGCATATTCAGCTAGTTGGGCTGCTGGTGTATGTTCACCTGGTTCTTGCATGTCTGTGATAAAAAATTCATCTGTGACATCATCTACTCTTACATTGTTGTCCATTTCTTCTTCCGAAGCAGGTTCGTTGAGTTGATCAATAGAAGCGATTTCCGCATGTTTTGCTGCTGGGCGACGGTTGGTTTTTCGAGACGAGTGGTAAGGAGAAGACGGACGAGGGAGAGGGTCAGTTTTCGGTACTTTGGGTTTGTCCCCATTAAGTTCGTTAAATCTAGTGATCCGTTTGGCTTCAGATGGGGGCAAGAAGGCAAGGCCTCGGCGGAAGCAGTTGTCCTCATGGTGGTTCCTCCCACATGCTTTGCATACCATGATGGGGCGATTGCCGTAGGATGCAGAAGGTGTCAGTGGCTGAAGAGATAGGTCAGTTGGTGTTGTGATGAGGGTCATAGGGGCTTTGCTATCGACGAGGTAGTCATAGATGTCGGTGATAGAGTCTGCGAAGTCATCATCATCTCCATTTGTTCTCAGGTGGCGACGGAATCTTCTGTTGAAGTCTGCCAGAAAAGAAACGATGGATGGTACTGCACTGAGATTATCGAGGTAAGTTTGAACAAAAATAGTTTTGTTCATCGTGACACAGGATAGTTGGAGATTTTGTTGCAATGCTGTTGCTCTATTATGGAATTCTAATAGAGTTTCTCCATTAACAATAGCGAGTTTTGCAAGTTCCTTGTTGAGTTGTACTGGCGCACCTCCAAATTGAGGTAAGTTCTTGTGGAGGATGTATGTGAGATACATAAATCCATCAGTTGATGAGTGGATCTCACCACAGGCCTGTTTTACTTTGATTGCTTCCGTTGAGATGGTTGTGGAAGTATGGAAGAAGTTGTACAGACAGTTGGAGATAGCCTTGTATCCGTTGAAGATGGAGTGGAATAAGGTATGGGTATCTGTTTGTGGTACAAGTTCTTTATAGAAGTCAGGAACTTTGCGCTTATCAGAGAGTCTGGGTAGTAAAGAAACTGTTCCGCATGCGATGTCCACGGCTTGAGATATGCGTGAGTATGTTGTGATAACAGTTTTAATTTTATCATCATTAAATGTGATTAAAGACAGCTCTTTAGAAAGAGTTTTTACATTAACACTTTTTGATGCAAGTTGATACGCGAGGGTTTTAGGGGTAGATACATCTGGAATTGGTGTCACATCTGGTTTGGAGGCTGTATTGACTGGGTAGCGGACTGTCAAGGCTTCAAATTTCTTGTGCATGTGTTGAATGTCTTCTTGAATGTCGTCAACTTCTTCAATGACATGTTGTTTCAGATCAGATGTGGTTTGCTCAAGATCATTTACTTTGTTGTGGACATCATTTGTTTCTTGCTCAATATCCTCAATTTTGTCTTTTACATCGTCTTGAGGGATTTGATGAGATGGGTTTTGTTCCATAAGCTGGATGCGTTCATCGAGAGTATCTAGCTTGCTTGTGAGTAGTTTTTCAAGTTGTTCATTTTTGAAAGTAATGGTATCTTGAAGCTGTCTGAGAATATCAATGACAGATGGTTCACTTGAGATAACTGGGGTTTTCAGTGCTGGTTGTGTGCTAGGAATGCTGTGTGGTTTCCCACTAGTTTTGGGTGGATCTAAGCTCAAAGCACGAGGTGTTGGATCGGAATCAGTTTTGGCGGGAAACTGAGGTTTCTTCGCTTGGCGAGGAATGGGGGTTCGGTTGGTTGTTTTGGGCGGCATAGTTGGCGAGGTTGCGTTGAAAGGGGGAATAACCTGATAGAGTCAATAGGCTAATTGACTCGAGCACTGAGGACGAAGTAAGTCCGAAGGAGAACGGACTGGATGTACAATCTAAAACTAAAGATGATTAAATTGTGATTAATAATTTAGAATTTGTTTTAGAGTAGTACATACAGTGAAAGCTAAGTTCGTATTGCCAATCGTGCATGAACCTAGTGAGTATGTATCTATGATGGAATGATTCATGTATGATCAGATAGATGTGACGACATGATCCATGATGGGTACGAAGCGAGTGTACACAGTGTCAACTAATGAGGCTACACGAATTTGTGTACGGAGCAATCGAACGTGCTTGGCTACAATTCAATCGTGTTTGTTTGAGCACAAAACGATGATACTGAATTGTATCAACACAATTAAAGTTTCTCAAGTTGAAGATCTCTCGCAATAATCTAAATAAAATTGAGGAAGCATGTCATCTCGAATATAGCTGTTCGGCACATCTGGACAATTCTTGAATTACTTTGAAGCATCTGTTCTATGGTGTCACTTCGCATTAATTTCGCTTCTCCTTGAGCGCTTTGGAGATATTTCGTGACCTGGATGGAGGGTTGATATATCATCACAAATGTATCAGTTTGGGAACAAAAATTGTAAATTCAGTTCAATCTTGCCTCATTCACACATTCTAAAAATCATTGCAGGTCTTTGCTTTAAATTCCCTTGATTTCGAGAACAAATCACGATTCAAACTTAACTGGACGCTAATTTAATTCGATGTTTAAACTTTATTATTTGCGCAAAGCGTTGGATTAATTGAGGCTCAAAAAGAACTCCCTTTGCAAATGATTTTTGAACAGTAGTAGGGTGTGTGTAAATTATTTTTGCGAACAATTTTAATGAGGACGCACAAGAAAATGAATTAAACACAAAGCTCACGAGAAGATGCATTCTTCAAGTAGAGTAGTGAATAAGGCAAAATAGATTTGTTATTAATATTGTTTTTGATCCGTGCTGCGTCTATAATTAAAAGCCAATAATCATTAGTACTAAGGCTTTGTCCTGGTCCAACTTCTTCAAGATATATCAGTACACAACCGAAATTTTCTACAGCATCATCCAATTCTTTACGATTACTAAATCTTAGTTTATTTTCAATTCTCAAAGCTTGTCTTGTAAATTCTCATTTCAAACTATGTGCATCGATTTCTTTACATTAGAATTAGGCAAGCTTTCTTCGTCTTAGGTATTTTGTTTAAACCAACTCACAAAAATACTTGGGTTTTCTTTGTATAATACAATAGCAAAACAATTTGAGTCTGATTTTGATATTATACGCACATCTTTATCCATTCCTATTGTTTTTTGGTTTGTGGGAGTTACCGCTTCTTCATCAATATGGAATTTCTCTTGGAATGAATCCGATTCGCCAATAATTGATTCTTGATTGGAAATAATATCGTCATTAGAATTTATTTCAGAGTTCTTTTTTTCATCTGAGGAAACGCTTTCCATATCAAAGTCGCCATCTTCAGAGAATACAGATCCCCATTCAGACGAATATGCAGACTCAACCCTCTCTAGCGAATTCGAAGAACACTTTCTTTTACATGACGGGAAGAGCTCCTCTTCTTGAGAAAGACTCACATACGAGATGGACTCAAATTCTCTTTCCTTTCCATCATATCTGCTGTTATTTTGGGAATTTTTTTCGTCACTACAAGAAAGCTCAATATCTGATGTTAACCTCATAGATCCCATTTCTTCGTCTTTTTCATGCTTTACTATTAGCCATGAAGCTCTTAAAGTAATCAAGACCATTCCACAAATTGCAATTACGAGCAGCGAAACAAATATCCAAGAAATGGCGTTAATTGAATATTCACACAAACCTATGTGAAATGTATTCACATACATTTCGTTTATTCTTTGGCATGAAAAAAGAGATAGCGATCGGCCAAAAATTTGAAGTAGTTCAACAAGATTATCCTGCATTGGGCTCAAAACATTGACCAACTCACTGACATCCTGCTTGCAAATTTGTGAAAGATAGCCAACTCCTACTGCATCTATCTGTGCTTGAGTTATCTGTAAAGTAGAAATTGCAACGTTTAGATCTCCCTCGTATACATCTATAAATTCGAACGGGTTGTCAGAGGTACATCCCTAATAAAAAAGTTAGATGAAGTCATTCTGTTCTGATTGATAAGATAAAATTCAGATTTTTCATTTCGCTTACCACTGTAAAATAAACTAGAATTTCCGTAAGGAGGTTCTCTTCAAAAAGATTTCTTTCTAATAGGAACTCCTGCAGAGTCATCTCTGGCCCCCTTCTCATTTCATCACCTCCCATGCACAAATCTTATTCATTGCATAAAAAATACGAATTAAAAGCTTGTTAGAATATATGCCAATATAAGAAGCTGTACTGTGAAAAGCATATCGATGAAAAAAAGACTCACCAGAAGCCAACATTGCAACACAAAAAATAATGCACAAAAGCACCCAATAAAGGGCAGTTGTTATGCAAAATATCGGAAGTACAAACCATGTTTGAAAACGCTCAAATGAAGAATGAGAGAAATCGAGCCAAGCCATCGTCACTCCAACAATAAATAAAGAAGAAAATATCACGTATGGTAACATCGGAAATAATGGTATGAATCCTAAATCTGTCCATTTTTGAACATTGAACAAGATATCATCAATGACTGGGATGATACGTTGAAGTGTACTTCTTAGATCTGTTGTACCCGATACAATAAATTCTGCTAATTCATCAAGTTGGATAATTAAATTTTCAGTATCTATCACACTTATCAAATTTCCAGATCCCGCAGCTCCAGGGCAAAAGTTCTTTACTCTCTCAATGACTGTATCCCTAATATAACCAGTATTACTCCCAATTTGGACTAGTGAAGAAGTGATAGCGAAGCTCTCATTCAAAATATCTTGCAGTTCCTATATTTCGTTGTGAGCTTGCATATTGATTTGTGTCAAGAATGTGCAATGGAAAATTGTTTAGACTCACCAACATTGTTTTTTCAATAGATCCTATCGTTTTTTCAATGTTATGAACTCCTTCACTAGCCAACAATAACGAAAATAAGAGGATTAATGCTCCACAAAAAATGAAAATCATTCGAACGTAGGCTGATCTAGGATATTTTCGAACACATTTCGAGTGTTCTAATTCCTCTTTAAAATATTCATCCTCTTGCCAAAACTCATATCCAGATAAAAACCCAACTCGATCCTTACCCAGACATTTCAAAGTGAAAACTAGTATAACCCAATAAATGAAGATAAGAAATAACAACGACGGAAACGCAATGACCTTCAGCAAAGCAAAACGGTGCAACGTAGGATTAAAATTGATTAAATCTTCTATTACAAAATGAAAACATCTTCAAGGTATGGTACTTACTCCCAAGACATAATCTATTTGCTCGTCTCTGTCAGAAGAAGCTAATTTGGATATTGTATTGTCGTGCCAAAACCTACAGAAAAGCAAAGTTGCAAATAGTAGAAATCCCATTAGTGAAAGTGAATTACCTCATCCCGATAATTAGTGAAGCTTTTGCAACAAATACCTTGGTGTGTTGTGAATAGAACGAGCCGAAACATCCTAGAATAATGCAAAAGGAAATGTGAGAGAATTCAGAAATTTCATTAAGCGATAATTCAATTAAGTTTCTACAAATAAGCGTGTTCAGAGATCTTCATGCGATGTAACATCTTACCGCTACATATTCTGGACCAACATAATTGGGCATTTGGTCATTCTTAATTGTTGGAATGTCAATAAAATGGTTCCCGCATGAGATGCCTCTCTTTGATGTGGTTTACCATACGTAGAGCGAACGCCTAAGTCATGGCTGGAATATAGCACGGTACAAACTGCCGTACATTTTATATGTAGAATCTACTGAGAAAAAGAAAGGAATAAAAATCCTTCACAAGTAAGTAGGATATATGAACAAGTTCTAACTAGATTAAAAGACCGTGTCATATCTTACTTAGTGCTTATCTATTTATTCTTTTTTAATTAAAAAATAACATTTAACACACTCACATGCTTTTTTATTTCAGTCTGAAAATTAATTAAGTTATAACTAGCTTTGTTATGCTCAATACAAAATTTGAATTGTTTTCCCGTATAGTATTGTATGTGTTAATTTTTTATGTAATTATCGATGTCTATCATTTTTGTTGAAGCAATTTGTATAATCAACAGAGAAAGAAGAATTTGGAGGAAGCTGTCCATCAACAAATCGCGGACCGCTCGTGATCTGTGCGATACTTTGGAATACACAAGCACATCACTAATTGAAAACCTTAGGTTGTAATAGGTGCTTCGAAAACTCACCTAATATCAACGAGAAATAGACAAAAGAACTAATGAAAAGTGAATGGCAGGATATCCAATAAGTTCCTCTATCATCGCTGCTTGTTCATGAGAGTCTCTTATGATTTCATAAAAAAGTCACTACCACTTTGATTTGAATATAATAAGAAATCTTTCAACATGTCGTCCTTTATTTCACGCTTAAGCAGCGAAATGAGCAACATGGGTAACGCATTCAATGATGCATATGGAAATTTACTTTACGGTGATGATGCAGGAAAGGCAGCTAAATTGGTTTTTATTGCGAACCCAAAAATATCATCAAAAAAGACTTCTTCTCTGTACTACCATGGTATGACATTTATCGAAGTGAATGATAGAGCATACGTGCGATCAGTTGATCCAAAATCAGATGCCCATCGTGCTGGGGTCAAACCAAGAGATTGTGTGCAATTAGCTCTTGTACTTGGGGAATCTTTGAATCATTTAAAGAATAATAACACAGAAGCGGCTAAATATGGGCTTGAGTGCGAAAAAGACGGTATGAGGACATCATGCACTCAATTGAAACACATTATAGGCGAAAGCTGTTTCGCTGAAAATCCCAAAGCTCTTGATAATAGAGCAGGCCAGGAAGAATACTACACCCAGTCATCATTCATTAATATAACTCCTGATAAGAATAGAAATAATTCACCATCGGCATCCGTCAAAATACGACACGGAGTAACGCATTTTATGGGTATGTGTGGCGGAAACAATACCACTAACAATGACACAATAGATCGCGATGAAACTACGTCGCAACAACAACTTTTTTCATCCCCTATTCTATTTGTTCTTCGACGCACTCGCCAACGAGTGCCCTCTGCCTCTCCTACTTCTGCTGGATTAGTATCATTTCGATTAGATGACGAATGTGATCGTGCCGCAGATTTTATTCATCGTCTTGCTAACACCACACTTGATAGCTCCTCACCCAGCAAAACCCGTGCTGAAATTTTTTATGATGGAAAAAATTGGTTTCTTCCACCATTATCCACTGGAACTAGTACCTTCAATAGACGGAAGAATGATATTGAATCTGAGGATTGCATAAAATTATCGAATGAAAAAATAGACAATTTGCGGAGCATTAAGCTAGCCAAAGATATTATTACCGAAGAATCCAGTAAAGAAAAGAAAAGACCAGATGAGCTTGAAACGAAAGCCATACGTGCATTAATACAAACAGCTGTTGGATTAGCATTTATTCGTACTTCAAAATTTGTCCTCGGAGTATCTTTGAATGCAGGTTCTGGTATCATTATTGCTCGATTGCCAGATGGAACCTGGTCCCCGCCTTCAGCTCTTGGTATGATGGGAGCTGGACTAGGATTACAATTTGGATTAGAAGTTGTAGACTACATATTTATTTTACAAACAAGACAAAGTTTAGATAACTTTCGTCGTGGGGGACACTTTACTGTGGGCGGGAATGTCGGAGCAGCAGTCGCGGGATTAGGGAGAGAAGCTTATGGGGCAGCGTCTCTTGGAGGTAGCTTATGTGCGCCCAATACACCACCAACAGATAACAAACATGATGATGATAGCGATGATGATATGACGCCTCCTCCTACACCAATAGCAGAATTCTCACATGTGATGGCATATGCAAAAAGCCAAGGTCTTTATTTTGGAGTGTCTTTGGAAGGAAATAGAATTTATACACGGGATGATCTTAACTGCAGATCCTACAAATTTTCAACTGGAAAATTTGTTCATGCATATGATGTTTTAGATGGAAAGGTACCAATACCCCCGGAAGCTGAAAATCTTTATGCATCTTTACATAGTCTTGAATATAACCATGAAATATCTGATCTTCCAAGACCTCCTACAATTCTTCGTGAATTTTTCTGCAAGGATTGGAATTGTAACCAGCCTAGTCCAATGTCTTCATCCAACAAGTCAGAAATACCATCATTGCCTTTTTTCTCTTCATTATCCGAAGTGGAGACTGCAGACTGTCTCGACTTTGAAAGTAAAATCAAAGATTTCCTATTTGGTGGTGTATCTGTTTTAAGACTTATTCCAGGGTCAGAAGATAAGGATGGCATGACTCGCTGTCAACGTAGAACGCTGTGGCTAATGGAACCGCCACAAGGAACTCTTCGAATCGGATTCATCTCCAAGGGTGTTGAAGAGGGGATAGCTCCTCGTCAAAATACCGTAAGATTTTATTGTCAATTTGTCTTTCTTAGTTTTCGTTTAGATCTAACACGCTTTATAACGTAATTATTTCTCCAGAAAAACGATTGGGCCAGAAATCAACACAACATATTCCTCTCAAAGAAGAACTCCATTGCTCTCACAGATGTTTTGTACCTAGGTCAAAATCCAAATGTAAGTAGGTTTGATATCTTAACCCTTTATGGTGGAACCCAAATCGCAACTATATTCACTCGTTCATTCTTTTTTTAGTTTCCAATTCGCTTTTGCCCAGACGACGATACAGATCATTTAAGAATCATTTCAATTGCTGATATAAATGGTAATTGTTTACTATTCATACCTGATAATATGCGCGTAAGTGAACTCATTGTTTATGGCCTGAAGCTTTTACTAGAAAAGGAAACATCACGCTTGGGAGTAAAGGGCGGAATCGTATTGTCTGAACTGGATAAAAGTGCATCATCTGGTGCGGATAGGAGTTTAATATTCAAAGAGAAAATAAATGGTAATTTAGAAGAATTAAGGATTAAAAATTCCTCGTCTTCTTCTGAAAATAATGAAGAAAAAGAATGGTCGGACTTTGACGAAACCTTTTTTGGAGATGATAGAATTTCTTCCAATGAAAAAATCCCTGAAGGGAAAAAAAGCTGGGCAAAAGTACCGGCTCGGAACTTCTTGAGGGATCAAGCTTCAAAATCAATAAACAAAGATGGATCTATTTCGTCACCTACAAAAGAATTTCAATCTAAGCCGGAAATAAGTACAAATTCCTCTAATCTCCATTATGATCCTGGTCAACCAATTCTCCGCGATGTTGCATCTAATGTCAAGCTGCCTGTGCCTCTTCATCATGGTCGTGCGCTACTTTTAGACCCCACATCACCGGTGTCGAGTTCATGGGAAGAGAGTTGTGGTGACAAAAACACCTCCAGAGAGCGTTGGCGGTTTCCAAAAGGTTCAGCACGCAATAATGAACAGTACATTAATGATAGCTCTCTTATTGCAAATGGTCATATGACGAGAGCGTATAGACATGTAAGATACGAATGTATCCGAAACGGTGAAAAAGTAGAGCTCACCGAAACTCAAACAATTGAAGTGGATAATGAAAGTATAATCAAATTGAATATTCGTGAGCATTTACAAAGGAGAGGATTCTCTGTTAACATTTATATGGTACTTCGCAAAGTGTCCTCTCAGTATTGTGAAGCCTCTGTGACGTTTGAAAGTAGCCCGTTAGGAAAGAATATGCCAAGTCAAGTAGTTACTCAGAGATTACGATTACTCCAATCAGAAATAAAAATGCGATACGGGAAAGACGAGCCGGGTAAGTAAATCTTCACTTTAGCCACAAATTTGGATGAGAATGCAAAAGATTCTTACCCAAGTATGTAATGTTACTTTTTCAAAAGGATTTTTGGCTTGTTTCTTGAATATGGCACGTAAAATTTCGTATTCGTCAAAGAGATCTCCATCAAAGAAAGACAGTGAGACAATGAAATTCAAAAATTCTTCTTCTGTTCCATCGCTTGAAGGAACAAATGCATCATCGCGTAGAAAAGACATCTCAATATCAAATACAAACAATAGAATGAAAACAAAATCGAAACAGAAACATTCAAAAGAAATGCTAAAAAATCATAGAAATAGACCCGGGACACCATCCTTGGATGCAACAGGCACAATAGCTAGCACTTTTCAGAAAGAAGGCAAACGAAATAAGTACCCCAGTAGCGACTTTGCAGAGTTTCCCAATAGCAGTTCTTTAGAAGGGAAAGGAAATGAAAGCGCTTCTGCTGAAAATCACTTTAAGCCATCAGCGCCAATATCGGTAAAGCCCCTTCCAAAAATACGATTAGATCTGATGCCTTCTCCCAGAGAAGAGGATGAAGATCAATCTCATTTTGATAGTCCCTCACTCAAATCGAAAGGAAGCAAATACCATAGATCAAAATCTAGACACCGCTTAGGCAAAGGGGGTAATAAGAAGTCATGACAAATGTGAAAGGAAAAAATAGTCATTGGCATATAAAGAGTTTTATATTTCTTCAGAATTATAGAACCAATCACAATTTGGCTTCTTGAAATGAGAAGATACCTTTAGGAGATTAAAATGTACAGGAGTGGATAATTGAAAGTACGGATTCTGACTTGATTCAATTTGTGACAATTTTTAAGATATGTGGGACCCATGTAATTTGTTTTATATATGTTGTAGTCAAAATAATTGTGCATATATATTCTTTCTTATTTACTCTCGATAAAGTAGAGAAGAAATCTGTGAATGATTTATATCTATCATTTCGTCTTCCAATGACCCCCTCTCAAGAGAGTAAGTGGTCTTGCCTTTGTTCTTTATTGAGGCCACGAACAAATATGGAATCCTCCACAAAATTTAAGAAATATTGTCAATTTCATGTACGTACCTTCGTACGGTACCGTATTAGCATGAGTATTTTTCTTTGATGTATACATCGTATTATAATCTTCATCTCTCATCTACTTCTTGGTCCAGGAACTCGATGATTGTTTGATTTGATCCATTCTTGATTCAATGAAGGAACAAATTCCAAAGGTGACATCTATTCTATCGTCAGAATCCTTGAACACGTCAGATGCGAATGAGATGATTGTTGAGTTTCTTCTTCATCAGGATGACGGAAAACATTTGATACCAAACATGACAGCAAAGCCAACAGTTATTGAAAAGGGAAAGAATAGAACAAACAATTCTCAACAACCCAATTTTCACCCAATACAAAGAATGATGAATGAAGAAGTACTTTCATGTCTCGAATATCTCTCTAATAGGCTTACAAAAAACTCAGACTAGATTGAAGGAAAAGAAATTATGTAAAAACAGATAAAAAAATTCTATTCGTTGGCGTAAAAAAGGCTTCGTTCGCGACAAAAGAAAATAGAGGAATACCATATTTTTTCGTTTGTATTAATAGGAAATAAAACATTCCTGTCATGTATCCCAAAAAGCAACCTTAGAATAGCGACTTTGCATTGAAATAAATACGTCCGACATAAAGTTTGAAGTTTCCACCCAGCATTTCGTCATCTAACTCTAGAGTTGCAAAGAATGAATAGGAAACTGTAAAGTGTTGTGAAGCTAACTTATCTTTTTCAGCGATGAAATCGAGCCAAAACTCCACTTTCTTAGTTCTCGTGTTTTGTATGTTTTATTTTTGTGATAATTCTTCTCTAGAGATTTCGCCAACCTTTCATTATCAAAATTTATTTGGTGACAAAAATCGATATCGTTATCTAATTTTTATTCACACTAATGCAAAAACAACTAAATATTGGGATGTTTTTATTACTTGATGAGTAGGCGATAGTCAAAGAGAATTCTTCATGATGGGAATATCGTAGTAGTTACTGATTATAACATGCCCAATAGAGTTTCACTGAACAGAAACTCAGTTTGCGCATGTAAAAAGGATGGCGTGGCGCAAACCAATGCTGTACAAATCATTCACATCATTAATTTCATCCGCATGTTCATGAAGTGCCCATTTGCACCAAAAAAACCATTCAATCCATTCTAAATCATTGTTCTCATTTAGGTCAATGACATCCAATAAAAATCTGGTTCAAGGGCAGGAAAATCATCCAAAGTATGGTTGAAGATATGCGATGAAAAATACTATCCTGATCAGCCTCCATGGATAGTAAAAAAGAATTCTTCTTCATCCTTTCGCAATTTTTGTGCCGTTTTTCATGATTCTTTGCTTTCAAAATTACTTCAATCATGTTATCTATCACTTTGTAACCATCGCTTTTATAAACTTGGGCAACACCCACAGGAGATGTATGCTCCATTTCTACATAACTAGCAAGCTCTAGTCTCATTCGGTTCAACATTGTTTCACCCACTTCGTCCGTAAATTCAGACATATCACCAAAGCACTGTTTCAAACGCATCACCACCAACGCCAGACTTGCTAAAGTTGAAATGCGAATAGGTGCATCTTCTATACCAAGAAAGGATGCTAGAGAAAAATGATCCAATTCATCAATCTTTCCATCTCCATTTATATCAATGTCACCCTGTTGACCACCCGCAATTCCAGAAAATCCAATTTTGGAGCAGTCCGAGCTGTTGCTATTTAGCGAAGGAAGTCCTGTACGGTATTTTACAGCAAACAAAATACTACACATTTACATACGGCACAAGTTGAAGAGGCCTTCATTCCCACCACCACGTCATTTGTGAAATTCATCTAATTAGCCAAAATGTTCTCTAATTACGTGAATCCCCAATTCGAAACAATCAAACGTGGACTCGTCAATGTTCTCAAATATACTTGCATGCCATACTTACGACAAAAATACATTCTTGAATTTACAAACACGTAGTTCAATCTGGTACGATAAAGATAAGTTCGAAAACCAAAGTATGTGGTTTATTCACAAAACTTTCGAAGAACTTCAAATCGTATTTTTCAATTTTCTTTCTCTCCAGAAGAAGGTTAGACATTGGCTCTAAAGACTGAACGAATCACTCAAACGACTTCATCACATAGATACCCAATCGATCAATAACTATGAAAAGAAATTCCACCCAAAGATTTACTTCTCATTTCAAATTATGCGTTCTTATGCTACCAACGTCAAATGCATTTTTTGCATCAATGCCATCTTTATCGACTCGTTTCCCAACCAATCTTTCTCCTCATTTGTCCCAGAAAAGAGTTGATAATATAAAACTTTACTATGCTTCACAAGAGGAATTCGAAGATCATGTATTATGGGATGATAGTACTGGCGAATCTGACATGTATGGTAATCTTCAAGAAAATTACAACAACAACAACAGCATGTCTTCCATGAATAATGTATTGCACAACAACGATAACATTAACTTTCACAACGCCAGAAACAACAACAGCTTTCATCCATCCAACCGAAAACAGCCACTCAAAGGACCAAATCTAGATGTGCGCATTGCAACTTCTATCCCAAGACCTCAAAAATCTGCGCAAGTAGATGTTTCTCTCACATCAGATATTCACCAATCGATGCCCAGTGCTGGTGTAAATCTACAAATGATTCCAGATATCACATACGCAGGAAAAAGAAGCGCAGGTGTTGATATCAATATGAGACCTGACATAACTTATCATGACAGTGAAAGTGCGAATGTGAGTCTCAACATGAGACCCGATATAAGCTATGCTGGAAGAAGCGCAGGTGTGGATTTAAACATCATGTCGGATGTACATTATGCTACTGCCAGTGCTGGTGTGGATTTAAACATCCTGCCAGATGTTCATTATGCCACGAGAAGTGCAGGTGTCGATTTGAACATGATGCCAGATGTTCATTATGCCACGAGAAGTGCAGGTGTAGATTTAAACATCATGCCAGATGTTCATTATGCAACGAGAAGTGCAGGTGTGAACTTAAATATGAGACCAGATGTACATTATGCCACGAGAAGTGCAGGTGTGAACTTGAATATGAGACCAGATGTACATTATGCAACGAGAAGTGCAGGTGTGAACTTGAATATGAGACCAGATGTACATTATGCAACGAGAAGTGCAGGTGTGAACTTGAATATGAGACCAGATGTACATTATGCAATGAGAAGTGCAGGTGTGAACTTGAATATGAGACCTGATGTACATTATGCAACGAGAAGCACCCCAATTAATTTAAACATGTCGAAGGATAATCATCGTAATTTTGGAAATAGTCCCTCAATCAACTTGAATATGTCTCGGGAAAATAAATATTCAAATGGTTTAAGAAATTCGGAAGTAAATTTAAATTTAAGCAGGGATCGAAACAATCGTCAATTCGGATATAATCCTCCAATGAATTTGAGTATGTCTCAAGAAAATAATTACTCCAATGGTTTGAGAACTTCCGAAGTAAATTTAAATTTAAGCAAAGATCGAAACAATTATAGAAATGGAAGAAGAACACCAAACATAAATTTGAGCGTCAGCAATGATTACAACCCATATTCTTCAAGAGCAATAAACGCTGGAACACCTAGACTACACTTAACCCCCGAAAGATACCCAGATTTGAGATCTATGGATAATTCACCAATATATGCATATTAGGAAAGTTTGAAGATATATGAAATTTTAATAAATAAATACAATACAAAATAATGAAATAATATCTATCCTTCTTTTTGAACGATGATAGCATCAGACTACTTTTTAATCTCCAACAGTATGACCTCCGGAAAAAGCGTTGAGATAATCTTTCAAAGCTCATTATGGTGGGAATGTAACTTTCTTCTTGTGCACGTTGCAACAAGGTGATGGTTGGTTTCTTTACACTATATAAGCTTTGATGGTATCATCAATCGCAGCTTTCCAATCAAAATTAACGGCAAAAGAGGACCGGAAAAGATTTCATTTAGCAAATTTGCATCAGCAGTTAATAATGTAATTCAAATGCAATTGGAGTTTTGGTTTCGAGATTTGCCATCTTGTTCCGATCAAATTATTATATCAGCAACTGCATTTATCGCTTCAATTTTCATTATTATTATTATAAATCAGCAAACTCATCATTTTTCCTTTTTTCCATCAACCAAGTTCACAAGGTATAGTGGTCAAAAATACCACGTACAAACTGTGGTGGCTAAAATACAACAAATCCAAACTTCTCAAGAAGCATGTCAAAAACGGAATGGCAGGCTATTGGCAAAAGCTCATAACGTTACGTTTCTTTTAGAGGAGAATATATGCCTCAATCTTGAAAGAGGCCTTCGATACCTGATAGTTGCGTAGGAGTTGCAGTCATTCTTATTTTAGTCAAGGACTTGACTTTACGTTTGTAACACATGGGATATGGAATGCCTTATAGGTGGTGATGATGCTTGTATGTTTAAGAATAGATGGCTAGAAAATTAAAGGCTATTCTCAGTAATGCAACATAAATATGTCCTGTTTATTACGTTTGAAATGCCTTGTTAAACTTCATTGTTGCTAAAGAGATAGAGAGGAGTTTCTTCAATTGAAGAATTTTCTAGTCTCATCTTTCTACCAACTTGCTTACTTTTTTGATGAAGTTGCTTCATGGTAATCAGGCATTTGACAAACGATAAATACAGCTCAACTAGTGCCAAATTGAACACTTTTAGAATATAAAGTGCACGATCTCTTCTTCTTTCATGTAGGCTGATATACAACAATGAATGATCAATTTGTATTCTTTTTTAAGCTTGAGAAAGTTCGTCTATATTTATTTCTAAAATAAGTATTACGTTAAGCATTTTTTACCAATTGCTCTTTTGAGAAGTCTTTGTATTTCTCTCATCTCCACACTCAGTTTTCATTTATCTACAAAATCCCTCATGTATGGAAGCGTAATGATAAATAAGCCTGGCTTTATTTATATCGCTTTACCCTCATAATATTACGTGCTTTGCGCATGATGGTAATTCGGAAGAAAGAAAAGACAATGTCCTTGAAGGAATCTTTTTCGAAACGGTTTTCTCACAAACATACTTTTCTTACAAATCTCAAGTCCTAATGCACACGCCTTCTACTATATACTGTATCTTTATTTTTTTGCTTATCCATGTTCAAATGTTCATTACCATATTAAAACCGGGAGATATCTCGACCGAAGAAAAAAGACTTCAGCCAATACATTGGAATTAAAATTTTGTTCTCTAATGAAGTTTGTCTTCCCCAATAAGCAAAACGCCACATTCTATTATGAATAAAGTAATAGATAAGTGAGAAATTTGTGTGATGAAAAGATTGACTACAAGAAATATTTCTCATACAATGACTCACAGAAGAGCAACGAAACCAGTCATACCAGGTACATCTACCTCTTCACCTTTAATACCAACATTTCTGCCATCATATAAACCCTTGAATGCCCCGATTGATGCCATACTTCCAAGCGAGAAGTATTTGAAAGGTTTTTCGTCTTCTACTTGCTTATTGTTGAAGACTTTCGCTAAATACATTCCTTGCTGACGAGCAACTTGTGCTAATTGTGGTAAGGGTTCATTTTCATTCATTGCAGCATCTCCCATTGCCCATATTGATCCTTCATGACCTTTAACTCGAAGGTACTCATCAACCAAAATCCTACCATTTTGACCCTTTATAAAGGATTTGCATTAAATATGGAAAAGTCAGCACTTAAAAGACCTCGTTATCCTTTGAATTGATTTTTCTAACCTACCTTTGGTAATTCCAAATTTTCAGAGAAATGAACAGCTTTTAAACCAGCACTCCACACTAATGTTCCAAAAGGAAGCTCGCTCCCATCTGATAGTAGAGCCTTTTTAGCAGGAAACCTGAAATTTTCTTCTTCATAATCTTCCACTGATACGACAGAGGTAGCCAAACGAACGTCAACGTCACGACTATCAAAGAGACTCTTGGTATATGACTGCAATTTAGAATCGAATGGGCCCAATAATGCAGGGCCAGCTTCAACCAATGAGACCTTAACGTTTTGAACAAGTTCAGGATATAATTTTTCTATATCTGATGTAACAAAATCGTACAGCTCTGCAACAAATTCACAAGATGTAGGCCCACCTCCAACTACTACAAAAGAGAGGAGGCGTTTACGTTCTTCAATGCTTGTTCCTGGAACAGCAGCTTTCTCGAAATTATCAATGATATTGTTACGAATGTTCCTTGCATGGTAGAGATGTTTGAGGAAATAAATTCCATCTCCTTCAACTATGCTGTCTATTCCGAAAGTATTGGTTTTGACCCCAACAGCAATGACCAATTTATCATATTTAATCTTAAATTTTTCTTGATCATGAGTAGATTCACAAATAAGAGCTTTCCCATCTGCATCTAATTCCATTGCTTTTGCTTGGACAAAATTTCCATTAGCTCCCAAAACCTTCCGAATAGGTTCTTGAATTGCTCGAAACTCGAGTGTCCCCACAGCTGTAGAAGGTAAAAGTGGTGTAAATACAAAGTGATTGCTAGGGGATACTACCCTAATTTCTGGCACTGATTCAGAAGACGCCTCATCGCTTTTTAAATTAAGACAAAGGTTGAAACCTGCCCATCCAGTCCCCAACACAACAATCCTATTTTCACCACTACCTCCAACCACTTTCAGGTCAGAAAAGGAGGAGAAACCTCTAAACAGGATAGGCTTCTTCTGAAAGTGTTGAGATCGCCTTATGATAGAGCATAGCATGATGGAGATTAAAGAGGGTAATATATATGATTGAGGGGGTCAAAGGGACAACAACTTGAACTGAAATAAATAAATAACATAACCAATGATACACGTGCACTGTTATGCATACTACCCCGCTCAATACAGAAGTAAAATTGAGGATGATGTAATGTTTGTTTGAAAATAACAGCCACGTATGCACGACTGATTCCTGCACATCTCATAACAACCATTTATTTCCTTGTTTCATAGTTTGTAACAGACGTAAGTAAATTTCTTTTTATGTCGTGTTTTCAGTACCGACATGTGTTGATTCCTACCTTTTGCAACACTATTCACGTCATTCATTTAACTTTTATCCCAACCCTAACCCTTGTAACCCTAAATTATACATTTTTGGTCTTGCTGCAGCTTTGGGAAACTCTTGTGCCACCTTCTCTCTAGAGGACCCAGTTTATCAAAATACCTTCTTATGCTGGTGAAACAAACGACCAAACAAACACACGCATAACACGGTACCATAATTTGAATTCAATGATAAAAAGGAACAATTCTTTTTTCCTTCTAGAACATTATATCGTAGTGGCCCACAGCGTTCCTGCTGACGAACATACCAATAAAAATACGCACAAATGACTTGACATCATCATGGCGATGAGCAACAATGATGCAACGCTTGGGATTAAAGTTTCTCCAATTAAAATATGAATTATATTCTACACGAATACCGTAGAGATGTTTTCATCATACCGTGCGTTCCAAATCATGAACGGAATCAATTCAATATGAAATTAATATAGAAGGGACGTATGTACAAAGGTATCATTATATGATGTATGATGTCAAGTCAAAAAGTTTCTCAATGTGCTGTTCTTTTCAGAATTATCTTATGTATTTCTTCGCTTTCATGATGACTAATCCATCACAGTTTTACGTCAGTGGGTAGTTTCATAATGTATAAAGTATAAAGAACAAAAGATCTTGCACGCATAAAACATAAATTACAATCATGAGACAATTCCTTTTCCTTATCACTTCATTCTCTACATTTGCGAGCACTTGTGCTTTCACACTTTCCACCATGACGCCTTTTCAACCTTTCAAGGGTGCCGAATCGGTACAGGAGAAGCAGAACTCGCTTCACAATCACTTAACTTTCGTTTCTAATCGTGACACTCTAATTAGCCTATCCTCTAGTACTGAAAAGAATCAAGATAAAATCCAGTTTAAGGATATGAAGACAAGTCATAAATTTTTCGTAGTCTTTTCCAAAATGTTGGATGTGATTGGAAGCATATCCGCTGTTGTGGTTGGCGGCGGAGCAGCAGCAGGATTAGTGCTGAATCTATGCGGCTATGGGTATGTCTTACCTTCGAATGTAATGAACGACGGTTTCAAAATCAAGATTGAAGCTATTGAACAGCTACGTACTGATAATGAATTTGCTCGCATGGCAGCGTCTGATGCATATAATTCTGCCAAACCGCGCAGCGTTATTGATGCCACTAAAGACTGATATATGAAAGAGTGAATCGGGAATATCATCCTGGAAAACAAGAAAATCGAAATGTAGATAAATAAAATGAATGATAATGTACAAAGTTAAGAATAAAAAAGCAAATAATGAATGAGATATTACGAAACTAGACTCAAATTTCTCTCACTCAGTAAGATGTACCCTATACTAGATTTAAATAATTCATGTGTATAGCATTCCATTCATCTTCGAGGATAAATTGAATGAAAGTTGTAAATTTGGGTAGAACATTGATGCCAGACCTTGTGTTATTTCGAAAAACACGCCGAACTCTTCACGTTTACATGAAGTTAGTTTATGGATTAAAAAATATCACGTTAATTTCACAACGTGCCGTGGATTGTTGCTAGAGGTATCTCTGAATGAATCAGTATCCAGGAGAGACATCTATTGGATAAGGCAGGTTCAAAATAACAAAAATTTGCACATGAGATTTAGTTAGTGAATTCCACCATCCAAAGAAAAATGTAATTCTTGTGTCTATCATCAAATTTATTCTTATTTTTTTAACAATTCATTACCCGCAAAATATTCACTAGTTATTACAGTACGTTGACGCGACAATCCACAAGGAAACAGGTTTGCAACTGTGAGCTCAACAAAACCAGCTTTGGCACTAGATCCTTGATGACGAAAAGAGTTCAAAAATGGTCTGTTACGGAAATAAAACCTTTTTGATCCACCCTGTGCAATAACGTCATGGTCAACGTTTTGATGACGAGATGATGGTTTCATGTGAACTAAATTCACAACTAAGTATGTGGTATTGCTTTCTTCTTCAGCGCCTAATATCTCCTTGGAAGGGACCTCTTTCGTCAAAACAATGGAATTTTTTGGTATCTCTTTTGCAAGAGAATGAATCAAAGGTTCTGCAAAAGCTGAACAAATATGTTCGCTAAGGGAACCGGAACTTATTTCATAAGAAGCAGTCCTATTTCCTTTGCTTTGGTTCAAGGCTCCTTTTTTTTTTTGTAATAAAGCTGCTAAGACGAATTTCTTAGCCACTCGACAAATAGATGGACTCCCCCATTCTAAAAAAGTCGGAATTGCTGTGCTTTCCTTGAATCTATCAGGTTTTCTCCCAAGAATAACAACTCGAACATAATAGTGGTGTCTTTGATGGCTCACAGTTTCATATTTCACAACATCACTATCAGAACCTTCTTCAGCAATCAGAAGCATTCGTTCTGCTAGCTTTGTCATATCACCATTGAGACTGGCGGACATTTTTCTTAAGGCTGCACTTTCTTCCACCAGTATTGTCCGCTTCTTGGGAGATGAAATATTACTGAGTCCACTTGAACCAAACGCAGCGTGATCCTCCACTACCTCCATGACACTCTTCAGCAGTTGCTCGAGGCGCAAAAACGCCAATGATTCCAAACCTTCTTCTTCTAAAAAGCATTGTACAGATTCCCTATGAACACGAGTTAGCATTTTGCACATAACCGATATTGTTGGTGAAAATAATTTGCCACTTGTCGACATAGAAGGGTTTGATAGGCGAAGTAGATTTGGAGGTTCTAAAAATTTGATAGCGAATTTCATCATTTCTGTATTTCCAGTGTAACCTGGTTTTTGATCATATCCAAGAGTTGATAACCACAAAGACTGAGAAGCATCATGCCATAAGTCAAAGCGAGACGGTCTCCATATAGCCTTGATGTGGGGGATCGCTTCAGCTATAGTTCTCGCGCAAAGTAAGAGCACTTCTGCTGCTTCCACCCATTGACCTTTAAATTCATGCAAAGATTTCAGCGTTATCAGCCACCTTAGTGTTTTATTTTTGTAAATGAATGGAATGATATCAAAATGAACGTGATGAGTTGAGTAAGGTATATGGAATGAATTGTGTAGGAACATATGCGGTACATATACTAACCTTAATCGTTGAAGGGGTGCTGTTTCGGATTGGAAAAAATTAGAAGCCTCAAACAATGATTCCTCATCTGCATCAAATGTATGATCAAATTGGAGATTTTGATCGGAATCATCCTCTTCATCACTATTTGAATTAAAAACAAACTTACTCCCAAAAGTCTTACGAATAATATCACTTCCATCCTTTTCCATGAGTCTTAATTCTATAACAACACCATCAATTATTGCTTGACAAGTACGACAAAATGTTACTAGAAATGGGACGAGTTGAACGTCAACTCTATCATCATCAAGTGGGTTTGTATCTTCCACATCTGCCAAAGCTCTTCGGAGAGGCCATAATACACATTCGACGTCATGCATTGACTTAATTTGCCCACTTATACTGTTCATACCTATTTCTCTTGCAACCACTTCAGGTATGACCGTCAGAAAAACTAACGCAAGTTCATCGACATTACCAAATTCATCGAAGACTCCTCCAAAAATAGAAACTATAAAATCAACAGCAATGGAACGAACTGATAACGCAGTTCCATTCATGAGTGTTAATATTATTCTTGCCCAGTGCTGTAAGTCATCTCCAACAACTTCAATAAAAAGAGCAGCCCCAAATTTATCAAAAGCATGGGAAGCTCCACCTAGTGCACGCAAATGAGTCACTGATGTCTGTGGTATTGATACTAACAGAAGAAGCAAGTCGAAAATCCCTTGGACGATCTGCTTTTTATGCACAGGTGAGGAGATTAATACTTTTGCACATTCATCTACGAGCAGGATAACTCCCGCACAAATAGTATTGAATGATTCCTGAACTAACCATGCGTTAATTCGACATTTTCTTGCATCATTAGAGACCAAAGATTCTGTCTCACTTAAATTTACAATAAAGCCTTGACAAGTGAAAGTGCTAAGCTTGAGTAGTTCAATGAACTTGTAAATTGAATATCCTTCCTGAATTTTGTGAAACACAAAACAATTGAATTCAAGAAATTGTAACAAATATGTCCATGTTTCTTTACCATTATTTACCTTGAATGAACACGATAATACCAGAAGATGTCGGATGACGCCTTCAGGAACTTCCTGCAGAACATATAGAAAGCTCAATATCCACATGGTGCGCACTCTGTTAACTGGATCTATATCCCGGAGAATGTTCAAATTGCTAAATGAACTTTGCAAAATTACCTCTATGTACATTGAAGCCAAACGACCTCGTCCTGCTTCTGTTTGAAAACGCGAATCCATCGCATGTCGTCTTATAAGCGACTCGTAAATGAATGTAATACTTTGCTCTGCTATTGTCTCAAATTGTAATTCGTCTCTCTCTGTAAGGTGTAACTTTATATCATGATTTTCAATTAAGAAAACTTCACCATTTAATGCCTTGTGTGCGATCTTGAAAATATGGAATGCTTCAGAAGCAATAGTGTTAATTAGCCAGCTAGATTTCGGAATGCGATTTAGTCCATCTGAATAGAGTTCATTTTTGTCCTGAATCGAATTTATAAATTGATCATGTGAATGCTGCTTCATCCAAGAGGTAGTTGACCTCGATTTATGCTTGTTCGACTTTTTATGTTTCAATGGATAATTTAAAGATACAAAACCTGGTATAATTGACAATTTTTCGATAGCTCTGAGTCGAAGTAAAAGTGAGCACTTTGTTAAATGCGTCTGTAAATTGGGCTTCAGACTTGCTTGAGTCTTATCACTTTGTGTAAAATTTCCGACATCAATTTGATCACATTTTTGTAATGTTTTTAAGTAACTATCAATCAATGTAGATACTTGTGCTGGATGAATCACAGATAGAAGTCCAGTTATGAAATCAATGACAACGTTACTACTGTCAATAGCTTTTTGGAAAGTTTCATCACCATTGCTTTGAAGAACACTGAAATCGAGGCTTCGGAACAGTACACCTCTTGCACATATTTTCATAATAGCTTCAAAAATGTCCATGTGCCTCTTATCAAGGATTGTTGTTGGTATGATAGACCACATAGAATTAATGGGTGTACATCTCAGTGCGATAGACTTCAGACATAATGGGAAAAGGAAATCGATATTATCTACATAAGCAAGCATTGATGGTGGGAAAATTGAGTTGGAATGTGCAATTGCGTCCTTCCACGCTTCTAACCAAAGGGTGAATATGCTTTCATACAAGAAAGTCTCACTTTTTCTGGAAAAATAAGAGTTATTCGGATCATTGGGATTCAAAGGAGGATATGAAAATTCCAATTGCGTATCATCTCTGTCATTGTGGATACCTCGGAGTTTAGATGATTCTGTCGTATCAACATAAACCCATTTGTTGTACAAGGGTTGCTGCACATACAAAAAAGAGTTCCGTTCCAAAAATTCTTCGTCATCTAAATCTGATCCGGGATAGAAAAGATTCGTCGTTGACTCCGATTCTCTCTTAAAAACGACGAGGAAATAAAAAATTAGGTTTTAGGTATACTAGTTTTGAAAGGGAAGAAAGAGAAAAATGGGACTTACTATTTTATCATCATATAGGCCTTGATTTTCCATTGATTCCTCAAAGTTTGAAATAAGTGCAGATTGTCGTAGGCCCTTCATATTTACTTTAGGATGACCTGTTGAGGTGCTATTTGAGAGAGTAGGTCCCATACATGGCGCGATTACAACTTGAGCAAATAAATTTACTCGTTTGACAAAATCATTATCTTCCACGAAATTACTCATATTTGATACTTTATCACGGATTGTAGCAGATCCTTTATTCGCTCCAATTCTTTTACTTTGTCGTGAAAGTGTAGATTGTGAGGAAGCCTCGCGGTTCTTTCTCCCACTTACACTCCTGCCAGAATGTAATTCAGATATTACAGATAATTCATCATTTGGTATTCCACTTAGCTGACGTGAAAGGAACTGGTCACGGCTTTTCAATGTGTCAACTGTAAAGACCGTTTCATCATCATCAAATACCTTTGCATATCTATTTTCCTCAACAAGCTCAGCTTCAGCACGCATTCTATCAGTCTTTGATATTCCATATGCCCTTCGAGAAAATGGCATATCTCTTTGATTTGCTCCTGAAGAATTTTTGGTTTCTTGTTGAAGAATCACTTTTACAGATGCATCAAAAATCATTTCTTCGATTGTATCAATAACGGTCTCACTTAATGTTTCGATTTCTTTGTCACTTTGGTTCAGCTTGATAGCTTTAGAGTTCATTGAGACATCAGAAACGTCTAATGATTTTGAACTTGAAGATACATCCAATTGTGAGTCAACTGAGAAGTCACTTGATATTGGCCTATTTTCGTGCTTTCTCAAAGAATCTTCATCAAAAGAATCTATTATGAACTTAAAGAAATAATTCATTTGTGCTGGATCCGTCCTCCCTTGTATTAAAAATTTCGTTTTGACTTTTTTTAAGATGGCAAACATAGATATCATATTGCTTATCATTTCAGTGAATTCAGGATTGTTGTTTGTACTGCTCTTTCTTGCCTTTTTTGTATTGGACTTGTGGCTTAGAGTTTCATGTATATGATGAAAGTCAAACTTATAAGCACTGCAGTTCAAAATATTCAATATGTGTATCAATAATAGTGGCTGGGATTGATTCACCAAAGCATGTTCAGATGCATTCTTCAATAGTTGACAAATATCAGGATTTCCAACTTTCATTTGATTTTGATTTTGGTACGATCTTTCTTCCCCAATGTCTCTGTTGAAGGGAAAGTCTCTCAAAGCAATTGCTACAGCTGGATCACTGTTGTGAATTGAACTCACAAGCCTAGTTTCTAATTGTAATAGAAAGGACCCAAGCTTTATTCTATGAAGTGCATTGGGTATTATTGTTGTTACTTTAGTACCAGAGCTAGATTTTGCATTGGTATTATTGCTCAAAGGAATCCAGTTTTCTTCCAAAAGCTCAGAAATGTAACTACCACCTCCACCCACATGATTTTCCTGTAATCCTATGGAAAATAATGAGAAATGTAAGAAATGCCCGCCACTCAACATCGTTGGGAGGCGTACTTTAACTTCATCCCTAAAATGTAAACCTTTTTTCAGCATATCTACGTTATTCCCATGTTTTTTATTGGAGAAGCTGTGAGGTATTTTAGTGTAAATAGATTCCAAAAGGGTATCGCCACCTGGGGCAGAGTTGTAAATTGATCGCAGTATCGTTGTTTCTTCACTACCAGGAATTTGTTGTACAAGACTTATTCTAACTGAAAAGAATTGAGTAGAATTAAGAATCTTCTTTTCCGAACTGGATGTATGTGTTTTTCCATTTTGATCTGGATTAAGACGCAACAAACGAGGATATAAATACAATAAATTCAAGAAGGAAGTGGTTACGGCTGGAACATAGGAATCGAATCCTTTGTTTGTTCTTGGAGGTAAGTATAAGACTTCCTTTACATCAAAGGAATCCGAATATTCGGATGGTATCTCTGAAGGAGGCAATCGTGATAGATCTGATCTTTTACTACCACGTTTGGACCTTTGAGATGATTGAGTATATGGGTCTAATAAAATTGCACAATCACCAGATATATCTACAAGAAGTTTAATATTCGATTCATCTATAGAAGATTGCGTAGAAGCTGGGACAGATATCAATTCCTCTGGAGTTTGTAATAAAACTTGTGTAAAATCAACACCAACAGATGACACAAACAGTGATGCGGAACCTAACAATTGAGTGTTGGATATATAGGAAGTCATATCATATTCTTTAGGAATCTCCGCATATTTTTTCTTTCTCCCACCTCTCCTACTAAACATACTCATTGATTTTTTCGAAGTATCAAAAGATGTTGATAACACTGACGAATCATCAATGGCAAATGAGCTACTCAATGTACTTTCATCCATATCATCACTTGGATGGTCCTTCACCACAGTCAACTCTTCCTGGTGGAGCGAATGATCCACAAATTTGGATAATCGACGCACAAAATCTTCTTGCGATTCAGGTTGATCTGGGAAGGAATGTAATTGTATCGTTTGACTATTTCCATTCGGCCATTGAAAATTATCTTCTGCGGTGATATCAATGGTGGAAGATAATATTGAGTTGCTTTTTACTGGGGCTATTCCGAAGGCTATGGGGGTAAGATGTTGTGTACCAAAATTCTCAAAAATTGCTTTGGACGTATTATGAATATTGAATCTCGGATTGCTTTGCTTTTTGGAAAAGACTCTCGATTTTCCAAAAGCTCTGGATTTGCTGGGAGTAGATGACATATCTCTGTGCTTATGTGATGAGGAATGTTGATGTGATGTATATAGTTGCAGTGCATTTGATTGCGTTACTTTATGAATTTGAAGTACAATGAAGAGAGATTCAAAAGAGGATGATGATGACGACAATAAGGCATTTGGATCAAAGGAAAAAAGAGCTTTTCTCTTTCTATGTTTCCAATTGGAAGAATCTCTTCTCGTGTTTGGACTACCACTACCACCACCACTAAAATTACTCCCATGCATTTGAGCTGATTGATATTGTTGCGCCAATTTCATTGCAGCTTTTTCTTGTAGTGAATCATCCCAATCCCCAGCTGGAAAGATGAAGTCCTCACTAATCTTTCCACGAAAAATATTATTCTGATGCTCCTTCGAATTAGGATCCATAGATACAGATCGTTTGCTATGAGAAAGTGGTGGTAGACAATATAACGCCAATGAACAAACCAATGGTTCCATTTCCCCAACATCGAATACAATATCAAGAGGTGAAACAACTAAATATTTCATTCCAGGTGGTCTATCCCAAAAAGGTCTTGATCTCCAACCATATGTTGTGGAAGGAGTGGCATCAATCGGAGGAGCAAACATGGAAGTTGGATTATGAACTGCATGAGAATGCTTGTACGGACTTTTGGAAGATGAAGACGAAGTGGAAGAAGAAGAAACTGTAGAGGAAATATTGACTTCATGAGGATAAGATCCAATCATATCTTTCGATGCTAGAACAACTATTCTAGGACTTGCTTCCTCCAATTCTGCTTCTTTTTGAATTTCATCTTGTTTTATTCTAACTTCCATTTCCGAAGGTCCTGGAAATCCTACATCCGATCTCATAGGTAATCGATACTTCTTACAAGATAAGATCGGTGCATGGGATGGCAATGTATTTAAATGCTGTATTGGATCAATCGATATATACATTCCACTATTTTTTCCCTTCGCATACATAATTTTTTTACGACGAAGAAGCTTTCGTTTGGTAGGTGAGGAAGAAGATGTACCAGTCATAGTCTCTGGAGCAGAAGAATTAGGATTCCAATAATCGGAGAATGGATCGGCATCCTGACATATAGCTGTATTCCAATTGATTTGTCGAACTTGTCGTTGGTTGTATATTTTTTCTAATAGTTTTAAATGTTGTAAGGATGGTGATATATTTTGTTGTTGCTGCAAGTGCTGTGGAGGACTCATCCTGGAGATGACATTCTCATAGTGATGCAATTCACGAGAAAAAAGCGAGATACGTTCAAAGGCTGTTCTATTTGCGACATCCACCGTTTGGACAGTAAAGGAGGGTACATTGGCTGGGTTTTGGAATATGTAGGAGGTTTGAGCTATTTGTTTTCTTCGAGATATTATATTATTCTTTCTAGAAGTAGAAGTGCCAAGACCTTTGCTTTTGCTGGAAGAGGATTGTATTTTGGGGGAGGTAGGTGATCGCTTGGGTGGACGAGGCAGTCCTGCTGTAGTATGAGACGATTTTCTGACTCGATGAGATGAAGAGGACTGCTTACTTTGAGGAGAATGCCTTTCACTACGTGAACGATTCTTTCCAGACGAGGAGTATTCCGACCTTTGAGTTCTATTGGTGTTCTTCATTTTGTCTTCAGCCAATTGGTGATAAATACTGACGGAAACCAAGGATGACGACTGGTTACTATGATTGTGATAGGATGAGCACAATTGGGCTGTATTTTTTCTAAAGAACAGACATTTGTTACTAGTGCAACTAGTCACAGCACTAGAGAAGTAATATAATTGAGTGTAAATTACAACAAATACGCTCAGAAGAATTGAGATGCCTTCATTTATGAAGCATTCAGATCCCTCATAAATGTTAATTTTTTAGAATAATCCTATAGTAACTGTTCCTCTAATTAAAAATCAAATGCACATATTGATCAGATATGGATCATTAACAAATATCATGTGTGAACCATGATAATTATTTCGAAAGAAGAGTGTCACGCTGACTAAAAACCCTAATTATATATTTTATTTAAGCCTCCTTTGGAACTTACTTAAGCATCAAATCAAACATTAAAACAATTAGTAAAATGTTCAACTGCAACAGGATGTCCTATTTTGAGAATTGGCTGTTCGGAGGAAGGACATCTTAAAAGCAACAGATCATCATATCATCACTACATAATTGATCAAAATGTTCGTTTCCTCCATCGTACTTATCAAAAGTGAAGTCAATATTGGCACCAATTCTCTAAACGATACTTCTAGAAGGATTTGAGCCTTCGTTGCGATTTGTGAACGAGCATCGCTCTTTTTTCAAGAGTATCACCAATTATTCATGGCTAGACAGGAAAGATTCGTCAAGAACCATATATCATAATGCAATCAAATTTGATTCATATGGATATGGAATACGAATCTTGGTCATTGATATGATATTCTATTGATATTCGATTCGATAATCTTAACAATGTGCACTTTGGATGAGAGCAAGGAAAGCAACACGAAACTAAAAATATCAAATCTCCTCTCCATTGATACTCGTTTGGATTACACCAAAATGAATTAGTCTCTACATGGGCATAGAAAGATGCTAGATTGTAAGAAAGGACGATGCTTGACGAGATCATCACTACTGAATTTAAGACTGAATACTTCTTTGTGAAACTGTCGGGATTGAGACGATGCCTACTTCAATCAAAAAGTCACCTCCATTTCATACATTCCAATGATTGCTGCAAGAATTTATTTCATATTGCTCTAGAGAATGGAGAAAGATTTTCTTTGTGAAATGTTCCGTCCTAATTTCAATTTGAGGTAGAAATTGTGATGAGATTTGTTTCGGATATTTTTTCAGTATCCTCCACGTGAAAAATAAGAATCAAGTTGAAAATAAGGATATGCATTTCATCCACAATCTCAACCTTTTTATTCCATAAATAAAATGATGTATGTTGTTGTTGTACTAATACAATTTGACGTTAAACAGCAGTACTAATTTCACATACATACTCCCTCTAAAATTGAAGTTCATCTATGATGTAATTAATTGAGAAAGCCATTGCTAAGTATGATCAGTACTACAAGCTCTCTGGCAGAGAAACTCGATGTAATTCCTTTACATACGTTAGTTTTTTCACAAATCAATTGTACTACTCTTCTACGTACATCTTATTGAAGTTACTTCATGTATTTGTATTTCTAAGTAAAATTCAACCGTAAGAAAAGTACGCACTTGCTACCTGGACGCTCAGTAACGTAGGGCAGATATGGGTTTTGATTTCAACTGCTGTCACTATATTAGGGTCGTTTGAAGTCTGAAAAACGAACTCCTCTTTCAAAAGTCCGTGTTTTAAACCAAGGTAGAGAATAGCAGGGTTTGCCTCATATTAACAATAGAAAGAGTTTTGTAAACCTCAACCTGACTTTTTCAAACTTCACAGAAACCTTAACACAAAAGACCATCCAAATTAATATCGCTTGCAGCTAATTATTGGTCGCACAAAATCTTTCCAATTGAAATTTTCAGAAGTATTCGGGCCACAACTTTGATTTCGAAGCATCAATAAAAGAAATTTTCTTCAAGCTACATTTCAAATAAAAGCAGATACATATCATATTTTCCAACCTATACATTCAATCAAATTCAATACAATCAACATGGACCCAGTTCAAGACAGTGCAGTTCTACCAACCTCCAATGCTTCCTCATCATCTTCTTTGGCATCGACTGAGAAACAAAAGGGTGACACTCATTCTTTAGTTGTGTCTTCAAACAATGATAAAAGTGATGTAACCAAGACGATCGAAAAAGAATCCAAAGAAAGCCCGAAGGATGTTTCCAAACATAGTGACTCTTCTTCGCCTGTTGCAGAAGAGAAAAAATATGCTCAACCTTCTGTGAATGGAACCAATTCACAAAGAAGAAGAAGGGGAGGTAATGGACAAAGAAGCAGTCGTGGAAGGAGACAAGCTGGAAAGCGAGGTAAGATTCATGATTTGAGTGCTTTCTTGTGCAACAATATGCCATATCAGTGATTTCTTACCATCTTGTGATAATGAATTCTTCTTTCCATTCATTGAAAACAGGCGAGTGGAAGAAGCTTGACGTAGAAGTAAGCTTCACTAAAAACACTTCCCCAGGAAATGGCGGTGGAAGTCGTAGAGGTGGAAAAAATGCTTCTAAGAATATTACTTCGAAAGCAGAAGCATCACCAGAAAACCAAAATGATGCCAGCAACAAATCTACTTCCTCCTCATCCACGCCCGAAAAGAAAGGATCCAATAATCGTCGTGGCAAGGGACGTAACAACAATCAAAATGGATATAATAGATCCAATAGTGATACACCTGACACTAATCCTAATTGGCGTGAGCGTCATCATCAGCCTAGAAAAAATTCAAAATACAGTAATAATTCAAATTCTCGTCGGCACAAACAAAATGGAAGCGCCTCCTACAGATTTCCAAAACTTACTCAAGAGCAATTGAAAAATGCGACAGACAAGGCTTTGTCCCAGATCGAATTTTTCTTCAGTAATGATGAGTTATGCCGAAATACTTACCTCCGTCATCTCATGGATGTTGAAGGATATCTTCCAGCAGCCATAGTATTTAATTTCCCATCAGTAATGAATCTGTCTGTCCCCTATCAAGTTCTTATGGATGCTTTGAACACAGATTCATCCATTTTGGAAGTGGACAAAGTCAACGAAACTTTGCGATTGCGTGAAAATTACAAACAATGGCTTTACCCAAATGAGAATGGTGGGTATGGATGTCCACGTTGGATTAAGCAAGCATCACCCGAATCAACCAATGAAAAAGTAGAAAATCAAGGTGTAGAGAGTGAAGCAGATAATAAAAAGGATACCGCAACTGGAACAGCTGAAGATGAAGGTGTTGAGAATCATCAAAGTAATGATACATCATCAACGGAAGAAGAAAAACTTGAAGAAAACATTGAAAAAATCACTGATCAAATCAGTGCTGTTCAAGTTGACTCTAGTAGTACAGACGATATGCGACAGTGATGTTGATTTTCCATAGGGAAAATAGAAAAACTATATTCATAAGTCGACTATGAGTCTTCTTGAAATCCAAAAACGTTATCAATGCGAGGAACAAAAAATATTAAATATTTTTGTATTGGGAATCCAATTAATTATGATGGACCGTATATGCAGGTGGAGCTTTTTCAGGTACAGAAAAGCAATAAAATAGGTTTGTTTGACTTTCATCAAGATCTCTTTCTTTGAGTCAAATTGAATTTTTCGGGAACTAAAATATAAAATCGGTGGTGGCACCACGATGAACAAAAAAAACAATAAAAATAATATAGCTAATCTTAAAGTATATAATAAATATTTGTGAAAGTTAGAGAAAGAAGAAGAGTTTAGCTTTAATTTTCAATTCAAATTTATTGCTGAGGTTAAAGACGTACTTTTTATATTGTTCAAAACGCATCATCCTTCGCATCATAATTATCACACCTTTCCTAGCTTAGAATGAAAAGAAAGCTTGAGAACTGGGAATATAAGTGATCGAGCGCATTCTGCATCTACCTACGATGCTGTTTATCAATGTCACACGAATTAGAAAACATTAATGTTCTTATCGTTACTTGATTTCTACGGAAGGCGAGAAAAACTATTCATTCATGACACATGGTGACAAAAGATGGAGATAATCGACACAAAAAGAAAGAGACAATGACTTTTACATAGCTTCACTTTGTTTCAAACTATCATTTCATATTTTTGCCTCACCAAGTTGGTTCTTATGTTCAATAGATCGTTACTTGAATTTCATTCATATTGTAATAAAGAGCTTAGTAGCCGCAATCATAGACAATGAAATAAAACCTACGATGATTAAATCTTCATTCATAAATGATAATGGTATAATACAATAATTTCTGTAATAACTTGGAGAAGCGATTATTTTTCATTAGAAATCTTATCGTTTATCAAAATAAACAGAACATCTTCCAATATGTACAGGGACTTTTTATATTGGGGTAACTTTCAACTTGGTCCATGAAGACCAAGATAATGAGTTTCCTTGAAAACGGTTAAAATTTTCTATGCCCTCTTTGAGATTGTTTTTTACTATGATACAATGATGTGGGTTGGTGACATGATCAAACGAAGTATTTACAGAATCTTCTGTTAGGGTTGATATAGATTCAAAGGACTTGGATGAAGATGATAATTGAGGGGATATGGGACACGAAAGTTTTGTATCCAACAGAAGAATATCAAAAGGAAAAACAGAATTATCCTCTTTATCTTCTTTCGGCAATGATGCCAAGGAGGGCGTCGATTCTCTGCACATCAGTAATGAAGAGGACACTTTGATTGGTCTATTTGAAGTACTTTTTTCATATTTTTTCTTATGATTTCTCATTTCTGGATAAATGCTAGAGGAGTCCGAATTTTTCGGAAGCGGATTTCGGATTCTAAACGATATACAATCGTCGGGACATTTATTAAGATTTGTATTATGTAGCTTCGAATCATGGTAATTCCTTTCGTCTGGATCGTCTTGCCTACTTGTAGCCTCATGCGGAGTATAGCAATCAAATTGGATCCTTTCGTTTGACCCCAGACTTCGTTTCTTATGAAAAAATGTTTTTTGATCTGATTTATGTAAAGAAGAGCACGTATTTTTTTCAAAAATCTTCTCATCACACAGAAATGTATCATCAATTAAAGGCATTTCAATAGCATTGGTTTTCGGTGCAAACGTTTTTGTGCCCAGTGAAGGAAATCAATTGCCCAAAATATTAAAACCCTGCGAGTACCACTGCATCAATTTAGGTTGCAAGTACAAAGCTGTTTACCGCTCATTCGACTCTTTTTTCAAAATCTATACAAAGCTGGATTTGTGGGAATTGGCGCGAATACATTGCTCTGGATTTCAAATAAAAGCAGCCGAAGAAACATACCAATAGATACAGAATTATTTATCTGGAGCTTGGTCAAAGTAGCAATCAAGAATATGTTTTCTATAGTTTACACTATCTGCCTTCCACAAGTTGATTCATAATGTGCATAACACTCATTACCTATCAAAGCTATTCCAAGTAAACCATAGCTTCCATCTCCATATGCTATACATTTACTACCTCCCAAAATCAATATGTCTTCAAAAGTTGAATAAAAATCACTGGGTTCTGAAACCTCCATGTTATCGACATCGAGATGAAGTGGTTCAACATCTCGCACTATACTCACAATTTCTTGTGCACTTTTCAGTATTTCTGTTGAGTGCTCGACCATGTAGGCTGATGTATCGTTACTATCCGATGCAAAAAAGATTGGATAATCGGTGCTAGTTGTATCGGATATGCACTGCACAGTTTTTGCGGAGAGTTCAACTGCATACTCTCTCAGGCGTTCATTTGTGCTGAAAAGAAACCCTCCATCTTTGTCAATTTTAGCATTATCAGAAACCGATTTAAGACCTGATGTGGGATACCTTGCTCTGACATGAGCAGAAATATATTGATACGGTTTTAGTCCCAACTTGGCCATTGTCTGAGATGTGGAATTGGCAATAGGTTCCACAGGCTCAAACATTACACGAAAAATCAAACCAAACACATCAGAAAATTTTGCATGGTGACGAGGGAAATCTATCCCTGTGTGGTTGTAGGATTGTGTCATGAAGAAATTGTTCAAACTGTTCAAAAATCCATGGTCATTAGTAATCCTCAAACGAAAGTACTGGATGTCTTCAGATGTATGAATAACATCAACGCAGGATCTGTAAGCAAGTTTACCACGGAGTTCTGGTCGCAATTGGCTACATCCATAATATACATTACCTCTTGTATGGAAAGGATCCTGTAATACATTATCAAATTCAGGTGTTGCCCTCCAGTCCAGTCCTGCTTTTGGAGGTACTAAAAATTCGGATAAGTCATGTGGCTTTGTCCATTTGATTAAAAATACTCTCTTTGTGTTTGCTGCTAGCAATAATAGGAACGGAAGCGGCCGCATCCGATCTGCTAAACCTCCACATTTTTCGCCCTTTAAACACGTTATAACCAAGTACTTTATTGGATAATCAGGATCATTCTTAGCTTTTATTCTTTCTTCCCCATGCCATTGTACATATTCTTGCAACCAATCAGGGAGTTTTGCTAAGCTTTCTGCAGCAGGACGCTCACCATATATGGATGTGATCAATCTTTCTCTCTCCAGCTGTAAGAAATTGATATCATTTATGTCAATGAACTGATGTGACAATTCTATTTGATTATAATACCCAACTGTAGCAATGATTATGATGACAATCAATAAATAAAAACGGATAATGCTGACCATGTTCGTTTTTGGCTTTTTTATGTTTCCTTTCTGTCTTGTAGTGTACGACGTATGTAAAGTAAAGGTATGTTATGTTTTAAATATCCTACATGCATGTAAAGATATCGTATTCGATCGCCAACCTTATTCCCATCAGTTCTCATCAATTTTGAAAACAACCTCAAGAGAGAAACGTAACCGCTTTGTAAATCCAAATGACATTCTCTCATTCGAATCTCTAGACACGATAGCATGATGACACTCATCAAAACTTTCTTCATCTACCTAATTTATTTGTCTATTCTACCAAACCCATCTATCTCTAAATCCAATGAAGAAAACACCTCATCATCGAAACAACGTATTGCCATTCTTATTCCATTCATCGGAAATGATCTTCCAACCTATTTTCCACTCTTTGCTCAATCTGCTTCTGCTTCTTCATCCCTAATTGATTTTTGGATTTTTCATTGTGGTATTCCAACACATAATCTTCCTCCACCCGATCAACTCTCTCAATATCCCAATATCAAACTTATTAATCTTCAATCCATTCAACGATTTTCAAATTTGTTATTACGTGTTGTGGAAGAAAGACTTGAGAATTTGGATCTACCCTACAATCAACTATTAAAGATGCTATCTCAACATTTGACACATTATCCTTACGTCTTGGTGGAATTCAAAATGGCCATGGGATTTTTATTTCAAAATTATATTATGAATTATTCCCATTGGGGATATGCTGATTTAGATATCATGTTTGGTGATCTTCCACGATGGATCACACCGGAAGAGCTTGAAATGGATTTGGTGACGTATGGATATGGTGATCAACATCGATTGTATATACGAGGACAATTTACGTTTATGAAGAACAATGATCGTATGAATGAGATTTGGAAGGGATGTGCTTATTTGTCGAAATTGGATGAACGTTTTGCACATGTGTTACAGGGACAAACGAAGATGAGTTTTGAATCGGCAGAGGGATGTTTTTCGAAAGTGATTTTAGAGCAGACGGATATCAAAGTGAAATATGCTGTCAAAGCCATGACAGATATAGATGACACAGATTCCATGTATAAATATGGGGTCTATATGGGACGTGGTAGGAATGGAGATGAATCGGTATTGTATAAAGCTGGATCAAACGATGTGAATGGATTAGGATTAAAATCACTTGATAGGAATTGGTTTGAACAGGATGGAACCTATATCGATTCGGAAGCACCACTGCAATGGGAATTAGGATCCAGGATACCGATTCAAACCTATGCTGATATTGACAAAGACGATCATTGCATGCATTGGGTAAAACCCCAATATCAAAGTTCTTTATGTGCACTAGATGTCCAATCAGACGAGACGGTGTTCTGGATCGATGGAGTGTTATACAAACAAAAATATGCGAATTATGATTTTCCAAATTCCATTGAAAGTTTCCCCTTTTTCCATTTTCAAGAATGGAAACGCTATTATCGCAAATCACAAATCCAACCTACATTACATAGGAACGCCATGGGAATCAAGGACTTGATCCTTACTAGCAATGGTGTTTTACCTATGATATCGAAGGATGTTGAATTAGAACCAGAGCATCGAGCCGCGAAACAGATTATGCGATGGGAACAAACAACCTTTGTGGAAGATGAAATGGAATTGCCAACGTCTTCATTCTGTCTTCGATCGTCTCAACGTCAATTTCCACCCCAGCCGATCACATCAGAATGTTTGGAACAAGGTAAGTTCGGTGATTCGTAGGAATTGTACTTTGCTTATGAGGAAATCTCGAAAATCTTTTTCATTTTGATATTTTGTTAGCATCTTGGCAGGATGAGGACTTTGTTGAAATTCTTTCTCATGGTGAAACATGGGAATCTGTTAATGCCAAAACGGACGTAACATTCGTTATGACGCTGGAACTTAATCCCTCCAATAGTGACGGTTCCAATCTTGATGGTTTATTGAAATTAGCAGAGACGAATTTAAAAATATGGGGAAATCAACAACCCAGTATCTTTTTGATTCATGTTGCTGGAACGACGCAATTGTTGGCACAATCCATTTATGAAAAATTAGAAGCAATGGTGGAGACATCCAGTATAAGTACAGATACGAAAAATGAAGAGGGAGAAGAAATAGATGCTGATCCGTTAATGAACCCATTCTCATCATGCCTCATGGCGGTCATGATGAGTGCGGATATAAGCTTGATTAGTCGTAAGGCACTATTGAATATGGCAACTGCGGCAGCTCCAACACGATTTGTCATATCCGGTTTGGAATTGGAAAGGGGAGTGATGTTATCGAATGAAACAGCTTTATTTGCCAAACGAACATCATTACTTCATGAAGATACCACTGGGAATGTATTTATCATTCCACAATTTGCCTCTAAGACTGATTGGAAAGAGGATGGATTATCTACGTTGGGGATTGAAGAATTTATGAAGCAATCCCATTTGGAACTTTCTCCTTTGCACCAATTAGATTGTCGTTCATGTGCTCATTCATCTGAGGATAACTATTATTCACATACCAAAGAAGATGCCAAAAAAGAAAAGAATCTAGAACAACAAGTCAATAGTCTTTGGCAAAAAATTACTAAATATGATTTGAAAATCAAGGGGGGTGAATCGATTCGCATAGAAGAACGATATTCGTTGGACATGTATGATCAATTACATATAGATCTTATTCATCTACTTAATATTCAAAACGAAGCTTTATTGCGAAATTACGATGTGAATCATTTACTTATGGTGGATAGCATTGGTCCACATGATGGAATCCTTACGTCTGATATAGTCGCGGAAGTGGAAGAGCTTGGAGGATTGCGATGTTTTAATGCCTTGCGTCTGGCCAAACTTGCTGTCTTGGGATACACCATCCAAATCTTACCTGGTGCCTTTTCCATCTCCTTCCCTGCATCCAGGAAGATAGTTTATGGAGGAGATTGTTCTCCAATGGAAGACTCAATGGGTGTAGGATTGTCCAGATGTGATGGATGTTTTATGATGAATAATCATGATTTGCTGGAGTCAATTATATCGGAAGAACGCAAACTAGCAGCAAAGACTTCTATTTTATGGAATGAAGTTTAACAATGGAGTAAATCCTGAGTTATGAAGAGGTGCTCTTGGAAGTATATGCAAGTTTAAAAAAATTTTCGTCTTCCCACTATGACGTCTATATTCCCTTTCTCAAAGACTCGGTGCTGTGTCAACCGATGACAAAGACTTTCACAACAAATAGTATAATTTTTAAATAATAGAAGGAAAGGAATTCCAATTTTTACTCGCACTATGTTTTCATTTCTTAGGAAACATCGGAATGATATCAAATCTATCTATAGAAATAATTAAAAAATCGAAGCTTAGGAAAAGGAGGCACAACTATGTCTCATTTGGTCTCGACATCTTTACTGCACACTTTACACTATTCTTGATCGATCCAGTTAATTGCGATGTATTTTCGTTCATCATAAATTCAAACAGATTTAGCTCACAAAAAAATTTGGTTTTGCCATAATATCCAAATGAAGACATCAAACATGATTGAGACCACATCGATGACGTCCAAAAATCAACAATCTACAGCTTTGTAATCCGTTCCATAGAATACTCAACACTAAGCATTGTTCTCCCACATATCCCTCGTCCCTCTTTTCGTCTAACAAAACTCTAAGTATCTTTTATGGTTTATGCCATTTGGCTGGCAATTCTAGTGAGAGTATGATGTCCTTTGGTGGAATGAATTCCAATCCGCGGAAAAAAATGACACCCGTTCTGATCTAAGGATAACATACACGAATGAAAAAATGTCCCTCGTATGTAAGAAATGTATTGGGTAGGAATTGAACTTGGACATTGTTACGTGAATTTGCGTAGGTAGTGGTACCTTTCTGTCAATTCTTCTCTCACTTTTTGTATTTCTCGAAATACTGCCATAAATTACAAATGTCTCAACATCCATGTGTCTACTTTACAAGAAGCGACAATGATGAGAGCTCTGATTAGCATCAACC
>Ga0209092_10000334_pt1 | contig 45664 bp, 65 predicted proteins | sample FraStrMetagenome_FD_187446 | JGI IMG/M metagenome (GOLD analysis project Ga0209092, IMG submission 187446) | Marine eukaryotic phytoplankton communities from Arctic Ocean - Fram Strait ARC3M Metagenome (SPAdes) (version 2) | ecosystem: Environmental > Aquatic > Marine > Oceanic | place: Fram...
TGGTGGTTGCCATAACTCCCCCTCGTATCTCCGTAGCCAGAGCAGTCTAGCGTTCTCAATAATGCGTTCTGTGTCCCCATCATAGGCTTTCACACACGCTTCCCAGAGTTGTTCTACAGTAGTGCAGTCAGCCAGTATCTTATTGGCCTTGACGGGTCCAACTCTGTAAAGACCCTTGATGTTGTCTGCCGCGTCTCCAGTCAGTATCTGAGTGTAGAAGAACTTGTCCCCTTCCCAAGGGGAAACTGTTGTCCACTCTCTCTTGTTGAAGTTGTAGTGTCGGCAGGGTATCTGTAGCATGTCTTTATCTATGGACGCGACAATAGTATCAGGTCCACATCGGGTAGCTTCTATGGCTATAAGGTCATCTGCTTCCTCTCCATCACTTACAATTGCGTCAAACTTAGTCACCAGATATTCACGCACGTGGCGAAGGTGAGTAGGCTTTGGCGTTGCTTTCCTGTTTCCCTTGTAGGGGTAACTCTTGGCTACGTCAAAACGAAAGTTGTTAGGCCCGGTTAGATACACCTCAAACTGGTCTGGTGTAACAAAGTCTAACGTCTCCTCAAGAACGAAGTCGAGCAGTATCTCTACCTTCTCTTCCGCATCCTTGGGGAGATCGTCTTGTGTAGCAAAGGCTGCGCGGTATGCGAGGATGTCCCCGTCCACTAGGACTTTGCCCTTAGCCATTACCAGTCACTGAAGACCATTTGGCCGTCATCCTTTTCGAAGGCAACTCCCTCTACGTAGGTAAACCCACCAGCCCTTGCTGAGTCAGCGAATACCGAGGCGAGAGAGTATAGATCATCTACATTCTCCCGTACAAGAGTTGTGGAACCCTCAAAACCATCTTCCTCACCAGTCGCCTCAAATGTAATAGTAACCCGCATTAGAACCCACCTTCTTCATTGTTAGCTTCATACTTAAGGTGGTCAGTAACGAGCACCTTTTCCATGGTAGTGATCTTACCGTCCCATACATCAAACTTCACTGTAGCCTTAGAGCCATTGCCGATCAGTCCATCACTCGACCAATCCCAATTGATGTACTCACCGTCCACTTGCTTGAGTACGGCGGGTGCACCCATGACAACTCCCTGTTCCCCTGTCTCCTGATTGCGGAACTTAGGGTTGAAGTGTGGTCGTGTAGCCTTGTAGAAGGCCTTACCCTCTTTGCTAATCTTAAACAATTGCGCTTGTAGTCCCTTGTTCGGGATACCGTCTGCAACCATCTTGTTCTTAGCGGCATCGTCAATGACACAGTTAACAACATAGATACCCTGTTTGGCGTCGAAGTTGTTTGCCATATCAGAGCCATCCCGTGGTCCCATGTCACGGTCCTCTTCCCGCAACTTCGTCCACTCTAATTCACACTCTACATAAACTTTCTTGCCCATTTGAATTTCCTTTCAGTCGGGGTGTTGTACTATATTATATAGGGTCCAAAGATAGATTCTATACCCTATTTCAGTTATTTATCTTGTGGTTAGTGAATATCTGCGTAGGTGTTGCCGAATTGCACATCTGTGCCTAACGGAACATTTAGCTTCACTTTCTCGTTTAACTTGACTGCAGCTGCGTGCATGGTCTTTTCCACTGCACCCTGATCACCTTCCTTGACTAGGGCTATTACTTCGTCGTGAAACTGACCAACACACCTGATGCCATTTTTACGGCACAGAGCAACCCACGTATCGAAACAGAACACGCCAGTACTCTGATTGAGTGTACTAAACCTATCCTTGTCACTGCGTAGGCTATGCCAAAACCCCGAGACGGGATTCTTTAGCCACATACCCTCAAGCACTTCTCGTGTCTTTAGCTTACTGGCTACCTTCTCAATGGCCCAATTACGTGACCAGAAGGCTTCCAGCAGTGCCTTGGCTTGCGTTTGCTTCATGCCTGTCTCACGTGCTAGCTTGGCGGCTCCTACGCCATAAGTAGCACTGTAGTTAACCACTTTGTAATTTTTACGGAGGGCTTTCAGTGACCGTTCACCAGAGTTGTGCATGTCAATGTCTGCCTGTGTAATAGCCCCAGCGTGTAGCGCTAAGTCTAAGTGCGGGTCAAAACCTTCCCGGCTCATAGCCTCAACGTACTCAGGGTCAAGTGGCTTCATGTAGTGGCGCTTAGTGGTATCCTCAAGGGATGTCATGTCAGCGCCACATAGTACGTAACCCTCTGGTGCCATCAGGCATCCTCGGATCACATCTCCGTATGGCTTATCAACTCCCGGTAGGTTAACCAAGGGTCGATAGTGCTTAAAGCGGAACGTGTTGGTTAGACCAGCAATACCCGCCTCAAGGAAGCCATCTGTGTGACAGTCTAGGAATGACTTTAGTATGCCAGCCCTATGCGTAAGTACAGTAAGACCATCAAGAAGGTCAACTGCTGGATCAGAAGCTGAGAGCCTACGCACACTTTCGCATAACTCGCTATTCTTACGAACCTGTTCAATTTGTTTCTCCTCTCCTGTTTTCTTGTTGCGTACAAACTTAAAGGTGCTTGGCTCCCAGCCCAGAGACCGTAGCCAGTCCTTTACCTGATCGTTAGAGTTAGGGTTACCCCGCTCCTCACCTGTCTTGACCACAAAGCATAATGCAGTCACAGGCTGCTTGTTCTCCTTGCAGAGAGCCACCCACTTCTCACCGTGTGATGATAGCTCCCCATCCTTCTTGTGCATAACCTTTGGTTGATTAACCATCCGTGCAAGGATACGCTTGGGCATAGCATCTGCGAGTTGCTCAACCTTCTCTTCCTTGAGACGGCTAATTTCCTCGTAGGCTGCTTGGGCCTTTGGTACGTCTAATTTCCACTGTAGGGCCTCTTGCTCCCTAGCGCAATCCAGCTTGAACGACAAGTAATCAACTAACCGATCCTTGTCTTCCTCGCTATCGTACAGCTTGTTCAGCTTAATGTTTAGGTCACGTAGTAGGCGCACGTTGATCTTAACGTCCTCTGTACACCTGTGTGCGTACTCCTCTGGTGTTAGGCTGTTCCAGTCGGTGATAACTGGCTTAGGCACTCCGTAGTCCTCCCCATAGCCCTCAAGGCCATGCTTCTGACGTGTGTGGTTGATGTACCAGCTTAGGGCTAGTGTATCAATCAGTCGTGCCTCTAGCTTAATACCTAGTATCATTTCCACGGCGGGGGCATCGAAGCGGATAATGTTGTGCCCAGCGAGTGTCTTTCGTGTGGCGAAGAACTCCCGCATTTCGTCGTAGTCGTGTGTGTGGTGGTAAGTCTTCCCATCATCAGAGTAACTCAAGACATGAATCTTGGTCATCTCATTTAAAAGACCATCCGTCTCAATGTCAAAAACTGTTGTCATTAGCTGTGTAGCTCCTTAAGCCTAAAGATTGGGTACTCTGGGTATTCATCCAGAAACTTACGTGCGTAGAGTGGACACCAGTTCTGACTGATCTTAAAGTCACTGTTCTCCTCTCGTACCATTGTCTCGTACCGCATCAGGTGGAAGATACCAGCGGCAGAAAACTTCTTGCCTTGGCTACCGATCTCCTTGGCGTACTTAACAAACATACTCCACATCTCTGGGTTATCGTCTAAGTGTTCATCGAATGTCATGTTATACCTCTCTAAGTGTAAACGTGTCTAAGTTAAATCGCATCGTACCCGCTGCACCCTCTTCTGAGCATGGGCGGTTCTTCTCGACCTTGATGTATGTCGTGTTGCGCTCCTCTAGGCTGTCAGCTTCCTTCTCACGACTAAGGTCTATGACTACGCTGGCACGCTGCCCGATCATCTTACAGTACTTGGGGTCACCATTGTCGTTAGTGTGGGCGATAGTAACGATACCCACGTTGAGCTCTGCAGCTAGCTTAGATAACCTGATAGATAAGTCGGCTAGCATTGCTTCCTTACTCTCCTCAGATGATCCCACAACTACGTCTTGGATAGGCTCAAAGAAAACAAACTTGCATCCACAGGCTTGACTAAAATACCTGATCTGTTCGCATAATTCCTCTGCACCCTGTCCATCACCCATGAAGAATTGATAGTATAGTTCATCCTTCGTCAGCTTCTCAATGGCTGCAATGACCTGATCGTTAGCTCCCTTCTCTTCAATCAAGTCCCTGCGTGTCAGGTTGTCATTGCACTCGTATGACACAAGGCCTAACAGTGACCGTAGCTTAGTCTCCTCTACGTGCATTGCTGCAATAGGTACCTCGCGCTTGATCATGTTGTACTCTAAGTAACGCATAACCTCAGTCTTACCTATGCCTGTGGGGGCCTTGATAACTGTGAAGTGACCCTGCATTAGCCCAAGTATCTTATCGTCCAGTTCCTGTATCCCTGTGGGGACATACTCATGCTCTGGTGCGTCCTGATACAACGACAAGAAGTCTTCAGTCGTGTTCATCACATTCTCAGGTGTGTACTTACTAGCTGCCCACCATGCGCCCTTAAACTCTCGACCCTTACCGTTCTGTAAGAAGTCATTAGCGTCCTTGTACGGGTGGTGGTTGACACGATACACCTTGTTAGGGAATAGCTTGGCAACCTTATCAGCTAAGGCATTACCAGCATCGTCTGTGTCAACCGATAGGATGATCTTCTCGAAACTGTTAAGCCACTCCGAGCAGTTCTCCCAGAGCTTCTTAGAGGGCGTTGCAGAGGGTAACGACACAACCGGGTTAGCATAGCTGCCCTTCATCATTTGCGACACTGAGAGAGCATCTAGTTCGCCCTCAGTGATTGTCACCATCTTAGAACTACCAGCAGTAAATAGGTTCATGCCGAATAGTTCATCACCCTTGAAGTTATTCTTGGCGTAGAAGCCTTTCTCTGCTAGCTTCCTTACCTTAATTCCCCCGCTCGGGTAGATGTACTCCTGTCGATCTGGATAAGTGAGAACCCCGAACTCTTCCATGGTGCGGCTTTGTATGCCTCGCATGTCTTCATAATTTCCACTGACGGGGGTCTCTATCATCTTGGGCGTAAAGTTAGTGACGTTCATATTATATTCTCCATTTCCACTGACGGGGTATTTCTCCTTTGCCCAATCAAACATCTTTTTATTAGACGGGTACCCTGTACTACATGCGTGGCACTTGCCGTACCCACTGTCGTTGAAGCTAAAAGCATCCGACGACCCACAATCCACATAAGGGCACGCATCTGTTCCTGTCTCTGCCATGCTATTCCTTTCTAACGACAATCAATTTGTACTACTTAGGTTATACTTAAGTAGTAACTTAAGTTATTATCAACTTGATGTTGTAATAATCATAAGTAATAACTTAAGTTAGTCTTAAGGGGTTCATCTTACTATATAGGGTTCAAGTAAACTTCCTATACCTCACGAATTGTTACAGTTCTGACATTTTCTTAAGTGCTGCCTCTTCCCAAAGGGAAACTGTCTTCTGTGAGACTGAGTAAGATTCGGATACCTCTAGCTGTGACATATCCATGTAGTAACGCATGTGAATGATTGACCTTTCTCTTTCTGTTAACAAATCCAGACCCTTATCTATAAAGTCTCTTGCCTCATATTCCCCTGTACAGTCCTCGGTCTTCCCCGACTTATCCTTATCAAACTCTTTCGTGGGCTGTAGCGCGTCATAAATTGCGTCTATCCCACTGTCAGAATAATTTGTTAGTCGTGGCACTTCTCGATTAGCTGCAACGGCTCTTGTCGTCTTGTTTGCTGGTACAACTACTGTTCTGTTCCTTAGGTTGCAGAAGTCCGACATAGCTTCTCTAGCGACGTTAAACAGGTACGCGGGGTGCTCCTCTGGGTTGACTTCTAGTCTCTCATAGATCGCTAGCAATGCCTCCGACTTTAGGTCTTCTCTGATGGCGTGCTGAGGGTACTTATAGGCTAGGCGGTTGCACATCTTCATAATTTCGTCGGTCCCTAGTTGGTGCTTACTCTCCATCCCTAACGTCTCCACTCTCATAGTCTAGTTGTTCCTGATAGCTCTTATTATAAAGCCTTGTCTTGTTGTCCAGAAACCCCCAATTCTTTACCCTTGTGTCGTCGCTGGTGATGGCCTCGTATTCAGTCGGAGGGAGTACCTTGACATTGCCACCCTTAGCTACAAAGTCTGCCTTCATTTGCTCTAGCTCTTCGCTTGTCATAGCTTACCCTTTCCCTCTATCTGGTTGATACGCATCTCTGCGTAGCGTATGACCTTTTTGAGGTCTGTAATTTCGCTGTCGGGGGTACTCATTCCCTCGTAGGGCTTATAGCCTGCCCGACTAGCATACTTGATAATATTACCCCGCCAAAACTCAAACCCATTGAGCATGATATAGGTAATAGGTTCAACCTTCCAGCGTGCGTAGTGTGCTGGCTCTCTTACAATTTCATCAGACATTGTTTAACTCCATCCATGACACAGGAAACATTTCCAGCATGTCGTTACTTATTCTATTTGCGACAATTCGCGTTTCTAGTTGTGTGTCTGTCTTGCACCTCAGGTTGCACATATCCGCGAATGCGTCAAGGCTACCGCTCCAGTACCACTCAGTCATTATATTTTGGGGTAGTACCATTCGTGCTTGTTCTGGCGCTACACCTTCCTCCAACATTTCCTTGTAGACCCTTAGGGCTGTGTGATTTACAAAATCAGGGTCGGAGTCTGTATGTACAGCGCCCTCACTACCTTGCTTTTTATCGGCGCTACGTCCACGCCATACATCAGGCATATAAAACTCTGGGTCACTGTCAACGTAGCGTCTGCTAATCTCGTTCCAGCGCAAGAATTTATGCTTGACCAGTTGCCTTGCGACAAAGACAGGTGCCTTAACGTGAAAGCTAGCGAAGCAATGACCGAAGGGGCTAAGGTGCTTATGACTTGCTAGGTACTTAATTAGCTTTGCATCCGCTTCCTTTAGTGTAGGTGCTCCCCACGGGTTGTGCTCCATCTCGCTCTTCTTGCCGAAGCTAACCCGTGCAGCATTTGCCACACTAAGGTCGCTCCCCATTTTGTCTATCCTTGTTACCTCTATCATGTAGCCTCACCCATGCACGTTTCAAATGCTAAGACCTCAAGTACTACAGGTGCATACTTCTCACCCTTGATAAATACAATATTAATTACGCTAATAGCCATCTCTTTACTAAGTCCAGCATCTACTCCCATTTTATAGACTGCGCTTGCAGACATACCATTGTCACGTGCTACAGCTACTGACTTCATCATAGCTGAGTAGTCTTTACAGAATTTGTAGGTCTGCGCGGTTGCTGATGAAGCGACCATAGTTGCAGTTGCTACGATTGCTGATGCGATAAAAGTTCTCATTGTGTTTGTCCTTTCATAGTCGTTAGTTCATAATTTCCACTGACGGGGGTTAGTTCATAATTTCCACTGACGGGGTGTTTCTTAATTTCCACTGACGGGGGTAGGACCCCCCTACCAGTCATTCGATACGTCTGGCACGGGTTCCTTGCCCTCTTTAGCTGCCTTGATCTGTGCCTTAAGCAAGTCAATCTCAAGACGTGCACGGTTCAACTCTAGTTGCTCGCGTGCCACTGAGATATTGAATAGGCGGTTACAGTCTATCGTGCTTGCCCCTTTCCTGCCTAGGTCAAACTTCCAAGTGGCTGACACTGTGGCGCTGTCATTGTGTGAGTTGTAAGAGGTCCCAAGCTCAAAGGTGTTACCCGACTTTTCAGACTGCGAGCAACCCGCGCCGTTAGAGTTTCTGACGTTATAGTTGTTTGCATTAGCGACCGTAGTTAATGATAAGACGGCTACAGATGCGGCTAATAATACTTGCTTTTTCATGACGTTTTCCTACTTTGGTTAGTGTGGTACAGACCAGCAACTTGCGCTTACCCTCCACGTTAAATTTTAACTTTACCTTCTTAGACTGTTTAGGTTCTAGCTCATATTCCTTTTGTTTAGCTTCCCACCCTTTGGCGGGGTCCATTGACTTAGTGAATACCTCCACCTTAAACACTGCAGGGAATTTGTAACCGTTAGTTAGGGTGTAATCCTTGTAGTGTACTGGCGATAGTGCGTATTCTGAGGTAAACCCCGGCGCAAAAGCGTGCGCCAAGGGAAGAGTCGGGGCCAATATCAAGGCTACAACAAGTGCTTTCAACTTACTGTGTGCACGACGCAGTGTGATCTAAACGGTAAGTAGTGTTCCCGTTAAGCGACCAGCGGGGAAAGTCACCTGCGTCTGTAGTCATGTCAGATGAACCGCCAATATTTATGGTATAGTCGTAATATAGGTGATCCCCACTGGGTGTGTTGTCAGCTGTGATATTAGCCGCAGTTACTGAAGATGTGCCGGAGCCGCCTGTAGTTACTGAGCTTAGACTGCCTTCTGAGTAGTCGTGATCCATGTTGATGTTACCACCCCCTACGGCTACTACAGGTGCGCCACCTTCCCAGCGTAGAATACCATCATTGATTATGGTTAATGAAGTATCACCCCGCATCTTCACATTGATGGAACCATCTGTTGCCGTGGCTGTGGTATTCCATGTGTCACCGTCACGGGTCATTGTGTTATTATTTGAGGATTGAAACCAACACTCAGCGCCAAATGTGCCAGAGTCCCCAATGGTAGAGCTTGAGAATAGATCAGTTGATGCAGATGCTACAGATGTTGTAAGTGCAAGTGCAATTGCGGTTTTTGTAATGATAGTTTTCATTGTGTGTGTGTCCCTTCAAAGACTGTGTGTATTTGATATAGTGTCTGTTTGTGGTTAGTCAAGTAGTGCTGCACATTAAAATGCAACATTACCATATTCGTCTGTCGGGTCGTTATAATATCCTTTCTCCAGTGTATAAGTTCTTTGGTCTACTTCTGCTAGTTCCTCTACCGTTTGCATAGTTGTCACCGGGAAGAAGCCTAACTCTTGTAAGTGTCTTTCTATATTTGCGCTCATTTGATTAGTTCCTTGTGTGTTTGTTTCTATACAATCTTTATATGTGATTCGGTCTGTAGTGTCAAACCCTATTTGTGAGCGGGTGCAGTATAAAACAAGTGGTCACCTACCCGACCATCAAAGGGGTACAACTTAGCCCAAAATGGGTTAACATTTACCGTGTGATAGTGCGTCGAAGTTAGCCCTAATCTGTTACCGTCAAGCACTTCCTGTGCTATTGTTTCTGCTACTTCAATGGCTTGCCCCTCTGTCTTGTTGCTTGCGTATTTCCTATAGTTGTCTGACTTCCCGTCATGTGTGAAGCTAAACTGTTTAGTCTGAAAGACTACGTCGCAGACATTATCGGGCCAACGGGGTGATTCTACCCTGTTTAGTACGACGCTAGCGACGGCTAGTTGTCCAGTGATTGGTTGGTCTCTTGCCTCAAAGAATATAGCAGCAGCTAAACACATTAAAGGGGTCATTAGTTCACTCCGACGTTACGTTAATAACTAGCACTCGCTTAGGTGACAGGCTACGCAAATGTGCTGCGCGTGCTTCTGCAACTTCTAGTGTGCTAAGTGGTAACTGTAAAGGCATTACAATATCATTTACGAGGGTTGCGAGTGTGTAATTTTTCATTGGTCTATCCGATCTAGGTTATATTTATGGTTGGTGGGTGTCTTAATTTCCACTGACGGGGTTATTCACTGGCGAAAAGAATAGCTGCAATAACTATGCCAAAGGGTCCGAGTATGAAGCCTAACAGTGCCCCTCTTGCACCGTCAATTGCAAAGGCTACTCCGATTGACATAATGTGAATGGCTATTGCGGCGAGTACAATAATAGTTAAGAGTGACATTGTTTTGGTTCCCTGTGTGTGTGTTTCTATACAATCTTTATACTTGATTCGTTGGGGGTGGTCAGCCCCCTCCTTGACCTTATTTCGATTTAATCTGCAGATAAATACCCGCATGGATACCCGCCAAGAATGCTTTAGTCTCTTTAGCTGTACCTCTGTGCTTCAGTATTGTGCTTCCGTTATTAGTTGTCACTTGATAGCCGCCATATGAAGAACTGAAGTTAATGTCTACGTCCATTCCTGTAGAGATTGCTACACGTGCGGCTAAGTCGGCTAGTGTCTTGGATGTAATACGGTCTGTCATTTGCTTAGTTCCTTCTGTGTTTGTTTCTATACAATCTTTATAGGCGATTCGGTTGATAGTGTCAAGCGGTTAATAAGGGTGCGTCCTATGTTCTTGCATTTCGTCTTGGTATGTTAGTTCCTCTTCCCTTAGTTGACAGTCTAAACAGTAACTTCTGTCATCTATCTCTTCTTCGCAAGTGAAACTTTCGCATTGATTACATCTTAATCCCGGCATTATTCCCAATCCTTATGATATCCTAGGTCTTCATTGACCTGCCAACCCTTGGCATATTCTTCAACCTCTGATTTTGTCATGTCTTCCCGGTCAATTTTAGTTCCTTTGCTAGTGCCCTCAGGCCAGTAGTGCGGTTCAAACCTGCGACCATAGTAGCTGTCTGCGCCACCCCGATCATAGGGACTCCCATGCGTGCGTTTATTTTTCATTAGTCTACCATCCTGTCTATGTGTTTCCATTCTACACGTCCATAACTATCACACTCATTGTAGTAGTCAAGTGCATTATCCTTGTAATACCAGTAATTTGTTATCGGTCTTTCCTTGTCTTCGTATTTTACATTCGTTTGATATTTAATCTTCATATCCTTATTCCCTTAGAATTGGTAGTAGTACCCGCCTAGGCCTTCGACAAAGACGGTGATTCCTGTGGCGTCCCATGTAGTGATGTGACCCAATGTAAACGCAATAATCATTGCATATGTGAATAGGGTAGCTTTGGCGAATAGGTTCATCTTCTTAGTTCCTTCTGTGTTTGTTTATTTGCTTAGGCTCATGAAGAATTCATTAAAGCCTGTGTGATCAAATGGTACAGTTGCTGACAAGATGGGTAAACCGATTGCAGCGACTGCAAATATTATTGTGAGCAACTTCTGTGTCATTGTCTTAGTTCCTTCTGTGTTTGTTTCTATACAATCTTTATATGTGATTCGGTGGGGGTGGTCAACCCCCTTCTTGACCTTATTTCATACAGCGAGCGAAGACCTTTTCCTTAGCTTCCTCTAGCCACTTTTCCATGTTAGCGACCTCTTCCCAATCTGTATTGTCGCTAGCGTATGCGCGTACTAGGTTGCGAGCCCAAGCCTCAATTTCCTGAATCTCTGCTACAATATCTTTTGTTTCTGCGTATGTCATTTTATCAGTTCCTTGTTTGAGTGTTTCTATACAATCTTTATAGCGTGTGATTCTATTATGTGCAAGGGTTTATTTCACTTATCTACATTTTATTTTATCCCATGAATACGACGCCAAACGGTCCAAGTAATAGCTTGCATTTCGAATGCTGTAAGCGCTTTACCGCGATACACTGTTTTCTGTCCAGCAAGATAATAGTCTGTCTGTATGTCAAAATACAGGCGCTTACCAATATTCGTTTTATCTGAGGTGAGACCGTGACGCTCTGCACGCCAAATGTTTAGCGCGTGTCCATCGATGCAGATACCATCTGCAACACCCATGATGCACTCGTAAAACGACCTGATCTTTTGACCATTCAAACGGCACAGGATATCCCCGCACTCTGTCAATTCATCTTCAAGTATAGACCATGCTTTAGCCTTCATAGTGTGATAGGTAGAGACCTTAACCGACTCAACGTGCTCACCCTCAAGGAAGGCTCCAATAAGTGCATCCGCATTATCAAGGTTGCGCTGCCACTTGTTGTTAGGCGATAGTGCAGCAATAACACCAACTGTAGTGCTCAAGGATATTTCGTGCTTCTCTGAGATTATGCGTGCTTCAGTGTGAGCGGATGCGTACCAGTCAAGGCCCTCGTGTATCTCAGTTGGTGTTGCTAGGTTATAGATTGCGATGATGTTACTAACTGTCATTTTACTAGTTCCTTCTGTGTGTGTTATTACTTGCGGATTAATGAAGCGACTGCAAACAATGCTACAGCTGTGATTGCTCCGGCCTGTGCGTTTACTACCATTTCAGTAGCGAAGCTAACAGTCTGTGCGAATGTCTCACCCTGCAAACTCTTTTTAGCGTTAGTGTACCACTTGTTCCAGCGACGAAATGTAACTGTGACTGGCATTTGGTATTCTAGCAAGAGTGTTTGTGTTACTACATTGTTCATCGTCTTAATCCTTGGTGTGTTACTTTCTATACACTCTTTATAGAATCAAAGAGGGGGACCGTCAAGCCCCCTTCTGATATTATTTGCGTATTATTAGAATTTAATGCCAACCCCTACGCCGAATGTTGTCGGGGTACCTGATCCATATGCAGCGGTTGCGCTTACTGTAACACCGTTGCTAACCTGCATTTTGTAACCCAGCGACAAGGCCTGTTTACCGCCTGAGAAGCCTAAGCCAATACCCAAGCCATTGATAGGTGCAGTTGCAAGAGCGTTTACAGTTGCAGCTGACTTAGCCGATTCTGTGGCGATATCCTGAGCATTCTTAGAGATAGCCGCCTCGTTCTTAGCAATAGCCTGTGTGTTGCTGATAGTAGATGCGCGGTTACTCAGACCAATTGAGTAGTTAGTTGTGATAGCGCCGACGTTAGTATCAATACGCTCGTTTATCGCTGCATCCGCTGCCTCGCGTGCTGCCTCTTCAGTAGCAATTGCAGTGTCAAGGTTAGCCTGTGCTTCTACTTTCAGAGTGGCGATAGCTGCAATTGATTCTGCGTCACCTGATAAGATAGCCGCCTCAAGTGCTACGTCTGCTGCCTCTAGTGTTTCCTGTGCTGCGTCAATAGATGATGCAAGTGATACACGCTCTGCAGCTGCAGTTGCTGTAGCTGATACGACGCCTTGAAGTGCTGCTGTGGTAGATGCTGCAAGTACTTGTACGCTAGCTGTGTTATCTGCGATAGCTTCTTGGTTGCGTGTGATATCTGCCTCGTTATCTTCTGCGTGGTCTGACACAAGGTCGATTACTACAGCCTGTACACGCAATTGCTGGTCGTGGTCTACACTGGCAACTGTGTTTGCGTTAATTGCTTCAATGCCTTCGTTGATTGCGACATTGTTATCATAGACACCCTCAGCATTAGAAGTAACACTAACGGCAAGCTCTTCAATGTCATTAGCATTAGTTGTCATGTCTTGGAAGTTAAAGCCTATGGAGTCATAGTTTTCATCTGCTAGGCGCGTGTTATATGCAACCTGTGCTGCTAGGTCTGCTGGTACTACAGTGACTGCTGGTGTTGTTGTAGGTGTTGTTACTGCTGGTGTTGTTGTTGTAGTTGGTGTTACTGCTGGTGTATTTGTAGTTACTGCAGGTGTTGTTGTAGGTGTGGTTACTGCTGGTGTGTTTACGGCTACCGCGACACTAGTTGTTGCTGCAAGTAATTCCGTAGCTGTGTTTTGTGTTGCAGCTGCAGCTGCTGCTGCTGCATTCAAGAGTTGTTGCTGTGCAATTTGTGCAGCTAGGTTGTCAACAAAAGCCGACCCACCAACAGTAGGGTTAAATGCATCTGCATTAGCTGATACTGCTAGTGTGCTTGCTACAATTGCTGCAACTACTGTGTTTGTGAATGTGTTTGTCATTTGATTAGTTCCTTGTGTGTGTGTTGTTGTTTGTCTTTGTGTACAATCTTTATAGTAGATGATTCTAGTATGTGCAAGAGTTATTTTGTAGATAATTGCAGATAGTTTAAATTAGTTTAGGCCAATGCTTTATCCATTGTTGTAAGTGGGGTGGATTGTCTCGGGTCGGCTCGTGGTAACATGCAGTGCGTTGGTAGTGTGTGGGCGACTCACCCTCCCGCGTGTCAAGATTTATTTTGAGTTTCCCCCAATTATTACATTAGTTGTATCATTTATGTCACAGTTACTAGGGGATTTACTTGTGTAACCTAAGAGAATCATCACGAATTGTTACAGTTTGTAACATAAGTATGTCAAGGGGGTTGACTAGGGAAGGGTCCCCTGCTATTATACGCCAGTGATTCGGTGGGGTCCCCTAAGCCCACATAAATCCAACACAAGAAAATACTTTTGCGAATCACCAATGACACCCCAATGAGCGGAAACCCGCCTACTCCTAGTAGCCACCAATGTGTAACCATTATGTCACATGAGCGGAAATCCGCCTATCACTGAGCAAGATTTCGCCGGACGACACCAAAAATAATACAAAAAAGAATCATGGGATAACAGCGACATATAAAATAGTTGCAAATAAAGTAACTTTTTAGGGTATAGCATTTCTGTTTGGACCCTATATTAGTTATTGAGAGAGAGAGAGTAACTTAAGTTATTTCTTAAGATTATATAACCACAACAAGTTATAAATAACTTAAGTACTACTTAAGGAATAACTTAAGTTACTCTTCATGATTATATAACTTCGATGTTGTATAACTGATTGTCGTTATATCTTTGAGGTATTAACTCAGGTATAACACATAAGTCCCCCACTCAACCACTATGAACCTTGCTCATACAGTATGTAAGACGAGATGGTGCCGATGGGTGGGGGAAACCTAATTCACGACTTGGATTACCTTCTTAAGAGTATCATCCACATTGTCGTTAACCTATAGAGGTCCTCCATGTTACAGAAGCTACCATATAGCAAGGTCGTTGAGAAGGCAGTCATTGAGTTGATACAGGGCGGTGTAAGCGTCCGACAACTATGCCCTTCCATCCAACACCTACAGGATGCACCCAAGAGCTTATCCACTCTGTACAAACACTATGGCCCAGCGATAGAAGCTGAACGAGCGAGGATCAATGGTGCAGTAGGGAAACGGGTGATAGACCAAGCACTCTACGGAGATGTACAGGATGGTATCACTTGGAAGAGCCAAGAGTTGTTCCTACGATCTAAGGGTGGGTGGAGCCCACAAGCTACAGTCAATGAGGTTGAGCAAGAGATAGACCCCGAACTTGATATCTCAGCGGCAGATCAACTAATGAACCTGTTAGGATTTGAACCCGATGAAGACGAAGAGAATAACAGCTGAGACCCTCCGACAGTTACCAGCCTCTAAAGTCAAACAGCTATTTGCACAACTAGGCCCAGCCAAGGTAGACGAGCTTAAGCATGACTGGTCTTTTTGGGGTCGTGATGCACAGTTTGCTCCGACTGACAATGAGTGGAACACTTGGTTAATCAATGCTGGTCGTGGCTTCGGTAAGACACGCTGTGGTGCTGAGTGGGTACGAGAGCAAGTCAAGCTAGGCCACAAGAGGATAGCCTGTGTAGCATCTACTAACTCAGACATTGAGCGTGTTATGGTGAAGGGCGAGAGTGGCTTTCTATCGGTATGCTGGGAAAAGGATAAGACTTACAAGGGTAAGCACATGGGTTTCCCTGAGTGGTCACCTACCAGACGATCCCTTACGTGGGAGAATGGTGCTAAGGTTGAGTTCTACTCAGCAGAAGAGCCTGAGCGTTTACGTGGGCCACAGTTCTCCGCTGCTTGGTGTGATGAACTTGCGGCATGGAATAAAGATATAGACACATGGCAGATGCTTCAGTTCTGTCTACGTCTAGGTAAGCACCCTAGAGTGTGCGTTACAACAACCCCCAAACCTACTAAGCTCATGCGTGAGTTACTTAAGAACCCTAAGACTGTAGTTACCAGTGGTAGCACCTTTGACAATGCGGCTAACTTAGCTGACACCTATCTGACTGCTGTTAAGGAACAGTATGAGGGTACGCGCATTGGTAGACAGGAGCTTTATGCTGAGGTACTAGAGGAAGCTGAGGGTGCTCTTTGGTCTACTGATATGTTAGACAACTCCCATGTTAAGCATGAGGATGTCCCAGACCTTTCCCGTATTGTCGTTGCACTTGACCCAGCTGTTACAGCTAATGCTGAGAGTGACATGACTGGTATCGTAGTAGCTGGTATAGACATTAACGGTGTTGCCTACATCCTAGGTGACTACACAGATAAGCTATCCCCTCAGGGTTGGGCAGCTAAAGCAATTCAATTGTATCACCACTATGAGGCTGACCGTATCGTAGCCGAGGTCAATCAGGGTGGTGACATGGTTAAGACTACCGTTCATGGTGAGGACCCTAGTGTTTCCTACAAGGCTGTAAGAGCCTCACGTGGGAAGTTTGCTAGGGCTGAACCTGTATCAGCATTATATGAGAGGGGACTTGTTAAGCATGTCACTAATCCTCCTGATGGTGCTTCACTGAATGAACTTGAGACACAAATGAGAACGTGGGAGCCATTAGGTCGAATTGGCTCTCCTGACCGCCTTGATGCAATGGTATGGGCAATTACAGACCTTTCTTTAAATGGCTACAGTAAACCCAAGTTGACCCTCGCTTACTCAAGCGCTAAGGGCTTATCGAAGTAAAGGCAGCAGTCACAATGAAGAAGCTCTCAGAGGGTCAATCCAAGCAGACATTAGGTGTCGCTGGTGATAACACACACAACGGTATGATACGGGCAGACGAGTTTCTGCCTGAGTTGCGTGGTAGCAAGGCTATCCGCAAGTACCGTGAGATGCGTGATAACGATGCCACCATTGGTGCCGTTATGTACTCTGTTGAGCAAATACTTCGTGACGTTGAACTTACTGTTAAGCCTGTTGACGACTCAGATGCTGCTAAGGTAGAGGCTGACTTCGTTACTAGTGTACTTGATGACATGGATCACACACTTGATGACCACGTAGCTGAGGCTCTGTCTTATCTGTCGTATGGCTTTGGTTGGTTTGAGGTTATCTACAAGCGTAGAGTTGGACCTACAGAGCGTTCTGACAAGAAGCACTCAAAGTACACTGATGGACGCTTAGGCGTTAAGAAGATTGCTGCACGTGCCCCTTGGACTATTAACAAGTTTGACGTCAATCAGAAGACTGGTGATGTCTTGGGTATTGAACAGTCAGTGGGACTTATGAATGGTCGTAACTACATTCCCTTGAACAAGTCCCTTTACTACCGTACCACAAGCCTCAACGGAGACCCAAGTGGACGTTCCATCCTACGTAATGCTTATACTTCTTATGAGTACCTTAATAATCTACAGTCTATCGAAGCTATTGCCGTTGAGCGTGAGCTTGCTGGTATCCCTGTTGCTCGCATACCCGCTGAGTACTTATCTGGTGATGCATCTGCCTCACAGTCTGGTTTCGTACACAACCTGCAGCAAATCTTACGGGACGTCAAGTTCAACGAACAGGGTTACATTATACTGCCTTCCGACACTTACCCCGATAAGGATGGAGCCCCTTCCACCACGAGACTAGTGGACATTGAGCTCATGGCTTCTAACGGTAAACGTAACATCGACATTAACCCCATCGTTAATCGCTACCAGCATGACATTGCCCGTAGTGTATTGTCTGAGTTTCTTCTGCTTGGGACTTCGGGTGGCTCCTACGCCCTGTCCAAGTCGAAGACAGACCTGTTCCTCCGTGCACTTGAGAGTTACATCCAAGCTATCGTTGACGTACTCAACAAACAGTTGGTCGAACGTCTCTGGGAGTTGAACGGTCTGAACTATGACCTGATGCCATGCATTAAGGCTGGTGATGTCGCCCCACACGATCTGCGTGAGGTATCCTCATTCCTCCGTAACCTTAACGGCGCTGACATTGATGTATCTGCCCACCCAGAGGTTGTTAATGATCTCATGAGTATCGCAGAGCTAGAGTTCGATGTAGGTGCCTACAAGAAGCCCACACCAGAGCCTGTTAGTCAGGAACCCAAGGAGCTTACAGAAACTGAGAAGTTGGAGCATGAGTTACTGAAGTCTCTTATCAAAGGAGAGTAACTATGAAGGCAACAGACTTAGCAATAGTCAAGGCCCTCCTAAATCAGTCTATCCCGAAGGTTGTCGATGGCAAGGACGGAGTAGATGGCCTCACAGGCCCTCAGGGCCACACAGGAGCCTCTGGAGAGCGTGGAGAGGTTGGTAAGCAGGGTCCATCAGGAAAAGACGGTACCGACGCTGTAAACGGCTTAAATGGGGCAGATGGTCTCAATGGCCTAGACGGAAGAGATGGCGTAGACGGTAAGGCTGGCAAAGCTGGTAAGATCGGTAAGGCTGGACTTGACGGTAAAGACGGTCAGCAGGGACCACAGGGTGAAGTTGGCCCTAAGGGCGACACAGGTGACAGGGGTAAGGGCATAGCCTCTATCAAGGTCAACGAAGAAAACATGTTAGTTATCACATATGATGACGGTGATCTGACTATCGCTGGTAAGGTTAGTTTAACTAAGGAGACTAACGGAGATGGCGGTGGCTACTACACTGGTGCCCCTGTAGGTTCCTTTGGTATTACAGGCACTAAGTCTAATGCTGCTGGTGAGCTAGTTATTGTTGGCGCTTGGGGCAAGGAGTTTAACACTGGTTTCACTGGTGGTCAAGCTCCCAACGACTGGCTCAAGTTAACGACTTCCTTCTCTAGCATCCCCACGTTGAACACCCCCCTGCTTGGTGGAAGTGTTTACAACTATTTATATAACAATGATGTCTTAACACTCTTTAGGTACATTGATGCCACTGGTGGAGATAGCTACTTTAGAAACTTTGATGGGACAAACTTAACGGGTTTAGTAGCGACTAAGACACAAACCATAACACTCTAGGGAGACAGCATGACATTCGTAATACCATCTGCTGTTGACCTTATGACTGACTCTGTTAACAACCACCCTAACAACAGAGGTGGCTTTGCTGGCGGTACAATAGCTGCACCAGAGGATTCAACCTCTCAGAAGAGTTTGACTAAGAACGGTGGTAACTTACCTCTGGTTGATCAAGCAACAGGTAACGTGATAGCTGCAACTAACCTTACTTCGTCGATAGATGGCACACTAGCGGGTTTTAACTTTGGTTTCCCTACTGCACTTGATGTCTCAACTGACGCTCTGTCTAAGGTGATCGTATGGACTTACCAGTTCAACGCACCTAATCGTGTACAGACTGACACAGCGGCTAATAGGGGCGTAGTCTTTCGCCTAAGTTCTGGTTCTGGTAGCCCCCCTACTAAAAATCGAAGCTGGTACATAGCTGGTAACGATAAAGTTGGTGCATCCGCTCGTGAAAACCCTAAGATGATTGTCGTAGACCCTAACGACACTACATTCGATGCTTCTGTGGGGGTGTTTAGCAACACTGACATCCAGACGTTTGGTCTTGGTGTTAATAACCTAAGTATTACAGGTACAGGTAGTTCTAACTTCTTTCCTCAGCGTATCTTTGTATTTGATACCATTAAGAATGCTACTAACATCCCTCGCTTCACTGGTACCTCCAGCTGGGACGACATGATTACAGCTATGGGTAATACCTACGAAACTAAGATTACAGATGACTGGATCAGACGCGAGGGAGGTGTATTCTCCTATGCTGCTCCCTTTGAGATCGGTGACGGGACAACAACTACTAACTTCGATGATGGTGGTGTTTCAGTGTTCTGGCCTAATGCTACTCAGTTAAGTGACCCTGATCCAAGAGTTAGAGTTACCAACAAGGCTTTTAGGGCTTACATGAACCTCAGAGATGACTTTAATGACTCAGCAACCTTTAGTGGTTTCTACAACTGTGGTAGCTCTAATCCAGACTGGGACTTTAACATCAGCAATCAATCGTTTATAAGTTTTAATAATGCTACCTTCCTTAACACAGGCACTTTCACGGTTGGCTCTTCTGTATCAGGTAATGCTACCTTTGATGGTTGTGGTATAGTTAGGAACAATGGCGCTGATTTGTTTGGATCAACCCTAAAGAACCCTAATTCTACTCACTTAATGAGGTTAACTCCATGACCTTCACATTACCGACCCCTAATAACTTACATGAGGACGTAACAAACTTTAATGCTTTGTACGACCAAGGTATCAACAACCCATCTTTAGGTGCACGAGAAGCTGGTAACTTACCTATCACTAAGTTTGCAACTGAGATTAAGGTTAACTCACCTAATACCATATCTGGAATACAGTTCCTGTTTCAAGCAGCAGCAACCTATGATGTGTCAACCACTACAAAGGTACTTCTCTGGCACAGCCAGTTTAACGCACCTAACCGTATTCAAGTAAATGATCTTGCTAATGGTGGCGTTAGGTTTAGGCTTACGTCTGGATCACCCACTACCCTCACTGACTACAGAGAGTGGTATCTTGGTGGTAACGACTCTCCTTTCGCTGAGTGCATTAAGGGTCAAGTACCTTTCGTCATAGACCTAAACGCTGCTGGTAAGTCTGAGGTTGGTACCTTCGATAACACAGACGTAAACAAGTACGCTATACTGTTTAACTCTCAACACATAGTTGACACTAGCGGTAACTGGAACTTCCAAGGTAAAGCATACGTCCTAGGCACTGAACTAGGTGACGCTGATATCCCTACGTTTAGTGGGACAAGTGACTTCACAGAGGCTGTTACCCTCGTACAGGGAACAGACTATACCGACAAGATTGGTAACTGGGTACGTCAAACTGGTAGCGTGATCTTTATGGACATGCCCTTCCAGATCGGTGACGGGACAACAGCAACTACCTTTAATGACAACGGACTTACTGTAGTTAGCCCAGCTAATAATACCCCAACTGACCCACGGTACCAGCTAACGGATAAAGCCATGCAAGTCCACGTACATATGCGTGATGACTTTAATGACACTGCCACGTTATCTGGAAGCTACCTCTGGGGAACTAGAGCTCAGTTTGACCTTGGTCAAAACAATCAGTCTCAAATAATTCTTGATGGTACCTTGTTTAAAGGTATGGGTGACGTAAGGATTGGTCGTTCCGTTTTTTCAACTAACCCAGTGACATTTGATAATACTGGCACGGTTGTCGTAGTAGACAGCGGGGCTGACCTTCTTGGCGCTTTGATCAAGAGTACACACGGATCACATGCTTTATCCCTAAAAGGTGGAACAATGGACATTTTTAGCGTAAGGTTTGAATCATACACTGGTAAACACGCTATCTTGATAGACACCGCTGGAACTTACGGTTTAGATAGTTGTTCCTTCGATTTTAGTGGTAATGGTGAGATAGAGCTTACTCATACAACTGGTACGGTAACAATAAACCTATCTGGCTCTACGCCAACCCCTAGTATAACTAACACTAATGGTGGTACATTTGTTCTTAACTACCCAGACAGAGATATAGTTTTGAATAACATTGTTGCTGGCTCTAGGCTCTACGTACTGGACACGACCAATAACACAGTGTTGTTTAACGAAGTACCTACTTTCAGCCCCTTCTTTGATTCAGTTACCTCGGACGGGACTGATGTAGACCTATTGATTAGGGTACGCAACGCATCTGGCGCTACACCCTACAAGAACTTCGTCACAACGACAACCTTAACTGCCGCTGGAGTTAATATAGACATTAACCAAGTGGAAGACTTATAGACACACACCCTAAAGGAATTAAACATGGCTTTTGTAGCATCAGACTGGTCAATATCAGGTAGTGGTGACATTCGTTACACAGGTGGCGCTCACGGCGCGGCAAATAACCCCTCGTATGCAACCGTAATTGAATTTCACCGTGCCTTGCAGGACTTCGCAGACCAAGCATCTGCATCTGGGGATGACTTGCTTGACATCTCAAGCCTGACACCTTCGGATCGTTCAACAGATAACATCATTACCCTGCTTAACGGCTTTAACATTGACCAAACAGGTGCTGAACACCTTTATGATGGCTCTATCATCCAAAACAATGGTGATGACATCTGGGATGGTATCGTTAACTTTGGTAATGCGTCTTTTATTAACATTATCATGGACGGTTTCACTGATATTAACGACTTCTGGAATACTAGTACCCCTGCTGGCTTCAACGCAGATACTAACGCTGGTATCTCTCACCGCTTTATGCTGCAGACACGTAGCTTTGGCTTCGACGTAGATGGTCGTCGTGTTCTCGGCACAGTACGTGAGTATGGTAAGACTTACTCCGAGTTTTCAATCAACGGTACTTCTCGTGGTAACAACGTACTTGCTCTGTCTGAAGCGACTGACTTGAACAACTCCACTCCCGAAGCCACTGTTGCTGGTTATACCACTATCACAAACCTCAACGAAGGTTACTCTGGTATCGACGTTGATGACAGTGGAACTGACGAGTTTTACTACTCAGAGTGGGACTTAGGTTCTCGTGACATCGGTGATTTCTATGAGCGCACCAAGTGGCTAACTCGCCGTGGTAATTCACAGACACTATATGGCCTTGGTGCGGATGTATTTCGTGGCATTACCCACCAAATCGCAATTACACAGACTGCTGGCACCTTTGCCGAGCCAGAAGCCGTATCTTGGACCGATGGAACAGGTCAACTACTCGCTATCGACAGTACAACTGCTGGAACAGTGATGTACATCCAGTTACTTACTGGTGTTGCACCTAGTGCTGATAATATCTTTGGTATTACTGGAACAGCTACCTCTGGTACGGTTACAGCTAGGACAATATCGAACGTATTCTCAGGTCTGTCTACGGGTAGTAGCTTGATCGGTAGTTACGGCTTAGGTATCCAAGCGTCTGACCTTTTATTTACGGATAAGTTGTTTGACTTAGATGATACAGAGATTACTCCACCTAACCGAGTAACATTCTCCGTATTAGGCTTAGTCGCGGGTGAAGACCGGGTTCTGGTAGGTCCAGCCTTTGGTGGGGTACTAGACAAGGCCCAACTGACAACTTCTGTCACCCTCAACGGTGGGGCTGAAACCCAACTGATTGTCACCCAAAATGTCCCTAGTGACACACCTACATCTGGGACTATACGCATTGTAAACGACGATGGCTTTGATCGGTTAGTTCCTTACGCTAGCTTTAACAATAAAATATTCACCTTTACGAATACAGAAGACTTCTCAGGTACGGAGGAAGACGCAGCTGCTACTGCTGGTGCCGGAGCTTACATAACCTACCTAGATGCGTTAGCCTCAGCGACTACAGAGACCTTTACAGTCATCTTCAATGCAGACAGAGACTTGTTTGTTCGTGTACGAGACGGTGGAGCAAGCCCAATCAAGACATTTGAGAGCCCAGCTACCCTAGGTTCCGCTGGTGGCTCAACTACGGTGATCCGCACAACTGACGCTTAATAGGATAGTGTAAAATGACAGCAGAAGCCTACGAGAAAACCAACCAAGCCAATATTAAGTCCATAGCAGAGGCCATGCGACAGGAGAGGGAGGAGCGTAGGCTTCTGGAGATTAAAGTTGACAAGCTATCTAATGCACTGTCAATGATACAGCAAGACTTAATTAAAGCACAGCAGTTGTCGTCTCTAGCGATGGCAAGGACGCACGGAAGCTCGACTTCAAGGGAGTAAGCAATGGCTATTAGCATAGATTGGGGAACTAAGATTATAAATGTCCCAAGGGCTGATATGATCGTGTTACAAACTGCCCCGACAGAGATTAGGCAGCTTTCCATTGATGCCTTTAGGCTGACACTAAACGACCTACAGGATGAAGCCGAGGGTATGACATTCCCCACTACGCACGTTCACACCGCACCAGTCAGCCTAGGTGGAGTTGTTCTTGCACGGGTTATTGAGATAATTAACGGGTACACAGTGACTTTCGAGGATGGTCAGTACGCTGTTAACCTCACGGGTGCTAACTCTAATATTGCAGACGTAACTAACGTGAACCAAGTATCTGTACGTTCAGCTAACTCCGCTGGTCTACAAGACCTTACAACACTACTCGCTTCAGCCTATCAGGGACAGGTTGTGTATAACACATCTGGTCAACCCGGCACAGTAGCTCCTATCGGTACTAGGGCCACACCAGTAGATAACTTTCATGATGCAGTAACAATAGCTAATAACTTGGGTATTCGTCGTATCCAAATGGCTTCCTCTGGTACGTTACTTGGGGGAGTTCTTGCTACGGGTAAAGTGTTTGTTGGCGACAACCCCACGGTTGACGAACTATATGTCAGGACAACCTCGGAAGTATCTGACTGTAGCTTTGAGAACTTAACTATCTCTGGTGTGTTAGACGGGAACAACACCTTCAAGGGCTGCATAGTAAGCAACCTAAACTACGTCAACGGGCTAATACAAGAGTGCGCCATAACGGGAACTATCGCAGTAGATGGAAACGCGCAGTGTAACATAATTAACTGTTGGTCAGGTACCGCTGGTGTTGATGACACTCAACTCGTGACAATTGACATGGGTGGTGCAGACAATTCCTTAACTCTCCGCAATTTCTCTGGTGGCTTGAAGCTAGTGAACTACGCTGGTGGTGGCGCTATTACCCTAGACTTCTCTTCTGGTCGTGTAGTCATTGACGCAAGCTGTACTGGCGGTACAATCGGCATTCGGGGCATTTGTGACGTAACTGACAACAGTGGCGCTGGATGTAATGTACTAGATCAGACGATAGACTCTGGGTTGAACATCATCAATGAGGGCGTCAAGAAGGCGTCTCTGCTGATACCCCACACAGAAGATATAACTTAAGGGATAAACACAGATGACAAAGATCATTGAAGGTAAGATATTAAAGACTGATGACGAACAACGTATGGTTTACGGTTGGGCATCAGTTATCACTGAAAAGGGTGAGCCAGTTGTAGATCGTCAAGATGACGTAATCGAAGCTGAGACCCTAGTTAAAGCAGTGAACGAATTTATGGAGCATGTGCGGGTCGGCAAGGCCATGCACGTTGGGGAGCAAGTAGGAACGGTAGTTCACTCCCTCCCAATCACCAAAGAGATCGGTGATTCTCTCGGTATCCAGTCTGACCGTGAAGGATGGGTCGTAGCCTATAAGGTATTCGATGATGACATCTGGGATATGGTGAAGTCTGGTGAATTAGCAGCATTTTCCATTGGTGGAAAAGCTATCAAAGAGGAGATATAACTTGCCCAATCTCTTAAAAAAGTTACAGCTTACAGAGCTTTCTCTCGTAGATCGCCCAGCCAATGCTCAGGCAATGGTATCCCTCTTTAAGCGTGACACTTCCGAAGAGGAAATTACTAAAATGACAGATGAAATGGAAGCCAAAGTAAAGGCGTACATGACTGAAAAGGGTGCCACTCGTGACGAAGCTATGAAGAACTTTGGCTACGACATGGAAAAGGCAGAGGAAGTAGCTGAAGAGGTAACAGACGAAGTTACTGACGAAGTTACTGAGAAAGCTGAAGAGGCTGTTGAAGCTGAGGAAGTTGCGTCAGAGATCGACACACTCAAAGCTGACCTTGAGCGCCTTAGCGCTGAGAACCAGCACTTACGCAAGGGTTTAATTGATGAAGGCTACGTTATCCGTGCTGACTCAATTGAGAAGAAAGCGCCTGTAGAAACACTCCTTATTGAGGGTGTAGAGGTTAACAAGGCTGATATTCCAGCCCCTGTCCTTAAGGCCCTTGAAGCTGCCGACCTAATCAAGGCAGACGTTGAGCTCACTAAAAGTGCTGTAGAAATTCTGCCACACTTTGCAGAGGGTGCAGCTAAAACACTGCTGAAGTCTTTCTCGGAAGATGAAGCAATTATGGAAATGTTGAAGGCCGCTGATGCTGCTTTTGCTGCTTCCATGCAAGAATTTGGTAAGTCTGATGTAGATGGCGAGTTTGCTTCCTCCACCGACAAACTAGATAGTCTCGTAAAGTCCTACATGGACGAAAACCAACTCAAGAAAAGTGAATTTGCCAAGGCTTATGCTGCTGTAGCTAAGACTGACGCTGGTAAGGCGCTTATTAACAAATCCTATAAAGGGGAATAATCATGGCTGTAACGCAATCACGCGACAACCGCACTATTATCGCAGGGGCTGACTTGTCTGCTTCTCAATTCATCTTCGTAAAACTAGACGCCGCTGCCGAAGTTGTAGCTGGCACTGATGGTGATGCTGCTTTCGGCGTACTTGAAGTAGGCGCTGCAACAGGTAACGCTTGCACAGTAACTAAGACTGGTAAAGTCATGGTCGAGTGCGGTGGGGCTGTCACTGTCGGTGGCGAGGTTGCTGCTGACGCTAATGGTAAAGCTATAGACGCAGTTAATACTGACGTAATCTTAGGCACAGCTTATGAAAATGGTGTAACAGGTCAGTTGATCGCCATCGAACTCAGCGACGCTGGAAACATTAAAGCCTAATAGGCTAACTTAAGGACATATAATATGCCACTATTAACTCCATCACAGGTACATATCGACCAGCCGTTGTCAAACTTGACGCTGGCCTATGTACAATCACAAGACACTTTCATTGCTGACAAAGTATTCCCTACTGTAGGTGTTGCACGTCAGTCTGACAAGTACTACATTTATGACCGCGCAAACATGAACCGTGCGGGTGACGTTAAGGTTCTGGCTCCACGCACAGAAGTTAACCGTATCGGCATGTCAATCTCCGATAGCTCTTACTTCGCTGATGTACGTGGCTTGGGCATGGACTTCGATGAACAGACTATCGCTAACGAAGACGAAGTACTGGAAATCCGTGCCGCTGGTGCACAGACTTTGATGATGCGTATGTTGTTGGATCGTGAAGCTAACTTTGCTTCTACTTTCTTTGCAAACAACGTATGGGGAACAAACGTAACTGGTGCCGTAAGTGGCGTTGGTACACCTGTACATTGGGATGACTATGCTAACTCAACACCAATCCAAGACGTAACTGCGGCCCTTCGTGCTACACAGCTTAAGTCTGGTGGCTTCAAGCCAAACACAATGGTTGTCGGTAAAGAAGTACGTGACACCCTGATCAACCACCCTAATATCATTGGTCGTTTGAACGGTGGTTCTACCATCAACAACCCTGCTTTGGTAACAGACGGTAAGTTGGCTGAAATCTTTGGTGTAGAAAACTTCTACGTTCTGGAAGCAGTAAACAACACTGCCGCTGAGGGTACTACTGAAGCTAACGCCTTTATCGGTGGTAAGCACGCATTGTTGTGCTACACACCAAAAGCAACTGGTCTGATGACCCCCGCTGCTGGTATGACCTTCGCTTGGAACAACATTCCCGGCGTCAACAACCTTGGTGTTACTGTTGAGTCATTCTCTGATGATGCACTTAAGCGTCAGCAGGTTGCAGAGCACATCCAAGTTAAGATGTCCTACGACATGAAGGTCGTCGGCGGTGACTTGGGTTACTTCTTCAACGCTATCGTTACTTAATACGAGCCTATACTAACGGAGTGCCCCTTAACGGGGGCATTTCCCAACTCATAATATAACATAAACAGTATTCATATAATGGAGAGTAACATGCACCCCACATACTTGGGAATCCAAATAGATTGGCCTTTGTTTGTCAAGATGCCCTTAAACGCAGATGGTAAACTTTGGAAGGTCGGAGATCACTTTAATTGGTTGGAGCGCGGGATTGACCCAGATAAGGTTGCAAGCCTGTACGTCACTGAGTACGTTCACCATAACAAAACATTAGAGGTTCAGAACAAAGTCGGAGATCGACTGTCTGAGCTAGCTGGAAAACAACTAGATACTTTAGTTAACCTGCTGAACGCTGAAGTCAAGAAGAGAACCTCAAGCGACGCAGAGTTTACAGCTAAGAAGTGCAAGAAGTCTAAGATAGACGACAAACAACGTGGTCTTATTCGTCGCTTCCTTAACGTGAGCCACTGGATTACAGAAGACTTCTACACTATTCGAGATAGCATTATCGAATCATAATAACAACGGAGACGAATTAAATGAGTTGGACCTATGATCCCACAGACTTAGATACTGCCACAGGCACTGGTAGGCTTAACGTAGTTCGTCTCCTCGTTGGTGACACCGACACAACAGACCAACAAGTTCAAGACGAAGAGGTTTCGTTTGCCCTGTCTGAGAACAACAACAATGTTTACTACTCAGGTTCTTGGGTTTCACGTATCATTGCAGCCAAGTACTCCCGCCTAGTGTCCACAGAGCTCAACGGTGCCCTTCGCTCCGACTACTCTGACCTAGCCAGACAGTACAAGACGCTCTCCGAGGACCTAGAGTACCAAGGGAAGACATCTGGTGCTGCTGTGGGTGTCCTAGCTGGTGGCATAACCAAGTCTACTGTAGGCTCTGTACGTGAAAACACAAACCGCATCGAAGGCTCATTCCGTAGGGACCGTTTCAAGAACCCCCCTAGTTATAACACACCAGATTACGAGTAGGAGTAACACATGGCTTTTCGCTCGTTTGACCTAGTTAACCTAGTTAAAAACCATGGTTCAGCTATGGTTCTGCGTAGGATGGCATTGCCGGGTACCTACAACCCAGCAACTGGTAGTGTCGATGATTCATTCACAGCTGACGTAAATATAAGGGGGTACTTCTTTGATTTCGCTGTGGGCCTTCTGCAGGGTGAGAACCTTAGCCATGTGACCACTAGGTGTGTAATCCCGGCTCGTGCTTTATCCCATGAACCCACTGACAAAGACCTTATAGTTGGGAATGGCAGTACTTACGCAATTTCCACGGTAACGGTCATGTACAACGATGGTCAGGCCATCTGCTATATTTGTGGGATTAGAGAGTAATGAGCATACAGAAAACATTTAGTAACTTTAAGGGTAAGATAAACAAGAAGACATCTAAGGCGCTGGAGGAAGAGTTAAAGGATATAGCTGAGTACGCTGTAGTTATATCACCCGTTTCCACTGGAGCCTATGTAACCTCCTTTTCCATCGGTAAGTCTGGTTTTGGTGGTGGTCGTTCAAAGTCATCTAAGGATGCACCCAAGGGTCAGAACACTCAAGCCAAACAACAGGAGGGATTGGCTAACCTCAACACTGACATCAAGGGCCTACAGATCGAAAAGGACCTTGAGGCTGGTAACGCACGCTACACACTCCGCAACCGCTCAGACCACGCTCAAGACGTAGAGGATGGTTTGACTTGGCAACGTACACAAGGCTATCACGTCATGGCTAAGGTTAAAAGGAAGTTCTCATAATGGCTGCAATTTATAACGACATACGTGCTGCCCTTGAGGTTCACTTATCTCAGATCACAGGCATCCCTGAGATTGCCTCTGAGAACGTCTCATACAGCCCTACGACAGGCACTCCCTTCGTCCAGCCAAAACTTATCCCGGTTTCACGAAGGTCTGCTGTACGAGGCTTAAACCCGCAACAACGATATGACGGTGTGTTCAGAGTATTCTGTTACGTACCGGAAGGTAACGGCCCAGCCGCTGCTGACAACCTAGCTAATCTGGTTATAGATGCCTTTGACGCTGCAACTGATGTAACTCTTGGTGACACCGTTGTCTCCATTGATTACGCTGAGAGAGATCATGGCTTCGTAGATAGCCCTTGGTACTACGTCTCAGTTAACATCGGGTATTACATCTACGCTTAGAGAGAGAACTACAATGAAATCTACTAGGAATTTTGCCTATGTGGGCAGAACATACTTCGTCGGTGATGAAGTCCCCGCAGAAATAGCCAAGGCAGTTGATCCAAGCTGGACAGAAAAGCCCAAGGCAACAAAGAAATCAACACATACTAACACCCCCCTTGAAGGAGAATAAACAATGGCACTAGCATCAGGTAGCCGCGCAAGTCTGGCACTCATTAAGGAGACATCATTCGGTGTGACTCCAACTACACCAACTTTTGCATATCTACCAATTAACTCACACTCTTTGGACTTAACTAAAGATCGTGTTGAAGGTAATGAAATTCAATCTGACCGTATGGCACGGGTTGACCGTCACGGTAACAGACAAGCTGGTGGCTCAATCGAAGTTGACCTCCGTAAGGGTGACTTCGATGGACTTCTAGAATCAGTCATGATGAACTCTTTTGACACTTCTGGCGCTAATAATGACATCCTTAAGGTTGGCACTACTCAGTCGTTCTACACTATTGAGGATCACCAAGCTGACATCACTCAGTTCCGTCTATTTACTGGCATGTCGGCATCTGCAATGAACTTGTCTATCGCACCCAACCAGATGATTTCCACATCCTTTGACATGGTTGGCAAGGATATGACAATGTCAACTACTACTGCCGCTACTGCGACTACAGCATCTTCCACTAACTCGCCATTCGACAGCTACACAGGTACCATATCCGTTGCAGGTACGACGAGTAACATCGTTACGTCTATAGACCTTTCCATAACCAACTCACTTGCCCCTACCTTCGTTGTGGGCAGTGCTAACGCACAATCCCTTGAGTTTGGTCGCGCTGTTGTTGAAGGCACACTCACGGTCTACTATCAAGACCAAGCTGCGATTAGCAGGTTCTTGAATGAAACCAAAGATACTGGAATCATCGTAAGTGTAAATGCCCCCGGCGAAACAGACACCTACGTCTTTAACATCCCTAATGTTAAGTACAATGGTGCCTCTGTTCCACTGCAGAACCCACAGTCACGATTGGTCACTCTGCCATTCGTGGGTTTGTTTGACGATACTCTGAACACAAACCTTCAGATTGAACGCCCGGGTGCTTAATAAGGTAGCCAGTGACGTAACCTAATTCCCAGCTGGGATAGGGGGAGCATCGGTGTCGGGTCTGATGCTTCCCCACTATAAATCACCCGACTTAATCTCGACAATCAACTTATAAAAGGAATCCCGACATGGATTTAATGAACATTGGTACTGCTAAAGAAACTTCGGATATCACCCTGTACAACCCGGTAAACTCTGAAATCCTCACTAATGATGACAAATCAGAGATGACCATCACAGTACACGGGCCGTACTCCAAGAAGTACAAAACAATCTCTCACGCTCAACAGAACCGTCGCTTGATGAAAGCTCAACGGACAGGCGGTAAGATGAACCTAACTGCTGAGGAAATCGAATCATCTGCACTGGACCTTCTGGTGAAGTGTGTAGACGGTTGGAGCATCACTCTTGGTGGTGAGAAACCAAAGTGTACAGAAGCTAAAGTACGTGAAGTGTTTGAGGCTCTGCCTTGGGTACGTGAACAAGTAGATGCCGCACTAGGTGATGCACAGGCTTTTTTGGACACGTAAGGGCAGAACTTGAGGAGTACGCTGAGTACACCTTTAAGATGGGTAGGAAGGTCTCGGGTGGCAAAGGTAAAGCCACCGAGTCCGACCACCTAGCCCAAGTAGCTAAACATCTAGGCAAAGACCTAATAGAGGTTGAGCAAGATATTGCTGACACTCTGATGCCAGAAGTTGCTGCATACTTATGGGTCGTATTCCTTGAACTACATGATGGTAGGACTTACGGAATGAGTGGACCCAACCCTATCTCCTACGGCATCATAAACGACTGGTGTCAACTAATGTGTGTAGACCTCCGACCTTGGGAGGTTACTATTGTAAAGTCTCTGGATAATATCTGGATGAAAACTATTGGCGAGGACGATAATGGCTGATTTAATCGAACTAGACATTGTAGTTAGGGATAAGACACTCAAGCAGTCTGTTTCCACTGTAGACAGGCTAGAGCGTCAGATTACTAAAGCCAATAAGGCTATCAACGAGGGGACAATGTCCCAATCGAAGTACAATAAAATTCTGCTGGCTGCTAAGAGAGAATATCAAGCTCTTGGCATGTCCAGTCAGAAGGCCACAGGACAGGTGCGTGCATTTGCAGCCGCCAACAAGAAATCCCAGATAGAGACCCACGCCAGCACTGCCGCGATACACAACAACACAGCCGCCCTTCACAGCAACTCTAAGGCCTTGGGTAACACTAAGAACAAGATGAATGGCAGTAACATAGCTGTCCAGCAGTTGGGTTACCAAGTATCTGACTTTACAGTGCAGGTACAGGGTGGCACAAGTGCATTTACCGCATTCAGTCAACAGGCTTCTCAGTTGGTTGGTATCCTACCCGCCCTAACTATGAAGCTCGGTATGACACTGGGTGCATCTATTGCCTTGTCCTCAGCCCTTGGTATCTTGATACCCTTGGTCAGTGTTGCTGGTCGTATGCTCTATGAGATGGGTGGTAGTGCAGCTAGTGCTGCTAAAGACATAGAAGAATTACAGGGTGCGCTAGATGACCTAGCGTCAGCTACTGATGATGTAGCAGAGTCCATGAAGTTTTCACTGGAGGGTACCTTTACTGGTGCCAGAGATGAACTCAACGGTCTGTTAGAGACCTTCAAGGAGATGAAGGCTGAGGTCGCGAGAGAAGCACTTGCCACTGGCGTAAAGCCCTTGGTTAATAATATCGCTGACATGATGGATGATCTTTCCGATAAGAAGTCCTCCCGACAGGACACCCTTGATAGAAACTCACGTCGCCCCGGCTTCATGCAAATGGGAGACGATGAAAAAAGTAAAATAGTCGCTGAGATGCAAGCTATCGCTGAGATGCAGGTTGAGGCAGGTAAATTCCTTACTGGCATCCAGACAGCCATACAAGGCCCCTCAGAAGAGTTTTCTGAGAACATGCTTAAGGTTTCTCAGGCTATCACTAATAGTGACACAGCGACACAAAGCATGAAGGACCAGCTGCACCTACTCTTGACTGAGTCGGGTATGCTTGCAGAGTTGCAGAAGGAAATGGCTGACCAGCATGAGGAAGCCTTAGAGAAACAGAAGGCTGGCCTTGAGATGATTGCTAAGGCTAAGGCCTTGGATGCAAAACTGTTGGCTGATGACAGGAAGAAAAGGGACGCAATAGCGGCAGAGGATCGGGCAGAGAACGTCAAGACCCTCGCTGCTATGGAGATAGCCCTCTTCAAGGAGAATGCTGCCTACGTCAAGAGTGAGAGAGAGCTTGATGCTGCTGGTGACTTGGCTATCCTAGAGAACCAAGTTGCACGCGAGAAAGAGCTTATGGCTGAGAACGCTTCCTATGAACGGGAGCAAGCTGCTATTCGTCAACGTGAGACTGAAGAGTTAACCCAGCAGATGGAACAAATGGCTGAGAGGCTTGCCATTCCGTTTGAGCGGGTGATCGCTTTGATTCAGCAAGCTAAGGCTGAGGCTCAGGTTAGCATGGATGCCTTTGGTGGTGATGGTGCCTTCAAGTATGGTGGTAACTCTAAGTTCAACGGAGAGGCTGAATACGACAGACGTGAGGCAGATGCTAAACGTGCTGCCGCTGCTGACGCTCGTGCTGCTGCTGCTGCCCAGAGGAAGTCTGACTCAGCTGCTAAGTCTGCTGCTAATGAAGCTAAGGCACTAAAGAAACAGGCTGAAGCAATGAACCGCAACGCGGATGCTACAGCTAAGTACAAGTATGAGTACGAGAAGCTAGAGAAGTTGCGTGGCAATGGACTGACTGAGAAGGCATTTGCTAAGGAAGTTGAGAAGCTGAACGAGCAACTGGCTAACTCTGACCCAGTACTCAAGACATTCACTGACTCATTCAAGGAGTTTCTGAACACTGGCGCGACTGACTTTAAGAAGTTCTCTGATAGTATTCTTGACATGCTTAAGAATATGCTCACTGATATGATCGTCATGACCACTAGAAACAAGATCATGATTTCCATGGGGCTGGGTGGAGACACCTTTAAGAAGGCTGCTGGTAGTGGTCACGTAACTGGTGTCGGTTCACAAGCTGCTGGCGGTAAGTTCGGTAAGCACCTTGGCGGGTTCGGTGGTGGCGGTAAAGCTGGCACTGGTCTCTTGGGTGGCTTCGGTGCTGCTGGTAAGGGTGCTATGGCTGGGTTCTCCAAGGGTGGACTAGCTGGCGGCATCGGTGGCTTCTTTAATGTCGGTGGCAATGCAGCTGCAGCTGGTGGTGGCGTTATGGCTACTATCGGTGCTGCCGCTGCCCCTCTGCTGGCTATCGGTGCTGCGATTAGCTTCTTTAGCTCTAAGACTAAGGAACTTGACAGTGGCCTCAAGGCTACTATCACTAACGTAGACGCCACAGTGAGTAGCTTTAAGCGTATGCAGAAGTCTCGGTTTTGGGGACTGTCCAAGAAGAAATACGGTGTCGAGACACAGATGTCTGAGGATGACGCTGCACCGCTAATTAACTCCATACGGGCCATCCAGACTAGCGTGAGAGAAGCTGCCGATTCCTTCGGTATGGCTGGTCACATCTTTGACAACTTCTCGTATGAGTTTAAGTTGTCCCTTAAGGGTCTCTCCGATGAAGTTAAGGCTGAGAAGGTCGCTGAGGAACTAGTTAAGATGGGCGATAGCTTTGCCTCACTGACTGGTCACTTCAAGACACTGAATGAGCTCATGGAAGCTGCTAGCGAGCGTATGGCGATACAGACCCGCTTAGATGAACTTCTGGGCAACAGTCAGGCTATGATTGCACGTCAACGTAAGGAAGAGATCGCTGGCCTACATGAGCTAAACAAACCCCTCGCACAACTGGTTTACAACCTAGAGGATGCTCAGGATGCCGTAGCTAACGCCTTTGATGGTTTGGCTAGGGCCATAGAGGCTGAACGCGATAGCATCACTGCGTCTTTCGACGGTCTGCTGGACGGTCTTAAGACACGCCTTGAGGCTGCTAACGAGGTTATGAAGCGCTCCGAGTCAATCGTTAATTTACTTGAAGGGGCCTTACGTGGTCGTTCAGTAACTCAGGGTGTACAGCAAGCATTCTCCAGAAGAGAAGGTGCTCTTAACTTTATCAAGGGCGGTAACTTTGAAGACGAAGAGATGCTTAAGGATGCACTCTCTGTTGTCAGTGAGCCTACAGAGGGTCTCTATGGTACCTTCGTTGACTATGCCCGCGAGTTTGGTCAGACTAGTGCAGTCCTACGTGACTCAAAGGAAGTTGCTGAGATACAGCTATCCGCTGCTGAACAGGCCGTACTGGTACTTGAGCAACAGATAGAGACTGCTAATACAAACCACGATGCTACCCTTGCCAAACTTGATGAGCGCTACGCTCAGGCTGAGAGAGAGTACAATGCTCTGCTGGGTATAGACGACTCCGTTAAGAGCGTGGAGGGTGCCTTAGGTGACCTCTCAACGGCTATGCGGGAGATGGCGGCGGCTCAAGCTGCTGCTAAGTCTGCTGCTGCTGCTGCCTCTAAGGGCTTCGGTGGTGGTGCTGGTAACGGTAATGCATCCTCGGGTGTACGTGCTGCTAGCTCTGGTGGTCAGGCAGTTCTCGACAAACTTGGTCAGTCGGGTGTCGCTAACCGTGCTAGTGATGGTGCTATGTTCAAGAGAATCCTGATCAAGAACTCTCAACAGCTTCTGTCTGTTGCTGGTGATCTGGGTGTCAAGACCGCTGGTAAAACTGGTGCTCAAATACAACAGTTGATATCCAATGCAGCTAACCTTGGTGTTGGCATGGATACAAACACTCGCGCCCTACAGTTTGCTACAGGTGGTAGCTTCGGTGGTGGTTTGCGGATGGTTGGTGAGCGTGGTCCTGAGCTTGAGGCTACTGGTGCATCACGTATCTTCTCAAACAAAGACACAGCTAAGATGTTTAAGAACCCTGAGCTTGTCGAGGAGATCAAATCATTGCGGTCTGAGGTTGCTGGACTACGTAGCGACACTAGACAAATGCAAGCTAGCAACTCCAAGTACGTCAAGAGGAACTATGAGATCAACCGTAAGTGGGATGTAGAAGGCCTTCCAGAGCAAAGGACGTAGTAGACTATGCAGATCATTAAGCCTGTAACGGTAACCGACGCTATACTAAGCAACAGTAACGTACCAGAGGATGACCACGCTGAGTGGGCTATTGGTACAACCTACGCCTCTGGGGACAAGGTTATCTCTATAAGCACACACTCTATTTACGAAAGCCTTGTAGACGGTAATATTGGTAACGACCCAGATAATGATGATGGCACTAACTGGCTAAGGCTGGGTGCGACCAATCGTTGGAAGGCATTCGATCAGAAGATTGCCGATCAGGTCACGCGACAAAATGGAATAGAGTACGCGTTTAACAACTACAACTCAAACGTAACCAGTGTTGCTCTGTTTAACTTGGAGGGTATTTCAGCCCGTGTTACCGTGACAGACCCTGTTACCCCTTTTACCACATACTATGACAATACAATTTCGCTGGTAGACAACAGGAATATTGTTGACTGGTTTTCGTACTTCTTTGAGGAGCAAGTGCAAAAAGAAACTGCACAGTTCATAGACATCCCACCCTACAGAAACGCTACCGTCACAGTTGAGGTTGTAGCTGCCGCTGGTGTGGATGCTAAACTTGGGCAGATTGTGTTTGGTTACCTGAGTGACATCGGTGCAACTACATACGGAACCTCAATCAGCATCGAAGACTTCTCACGTAAGGAAGTTGATGCGTTTGGTAACTTCGTTGTTGTACAGAGGGCCTTCTCTCAGTTAGCTGACTTTGATGTTCAGTTTGAGACAGGCAACGCTAGACGAATACAGAGGACACTGGCTGATCTCAGGGCCACCCCAGTTGTCTATATTGGCTCACCCGACACGTCCTACGGCACAACCATCTATGGCTTCTACCGTAGGTTTGACCTAACACTAGAATCCCCATCCCTATCATTTGGCGCTATTGAAGTAGAAGGATTAACTTAATATGGCATACGTACCAATAACACAGCTACCCGATGCACCTAGTAGACAGGACCCGACAAACTTCGCCACTGAGGCTGACGCTTTCTTGGGTGCACTGCCAGCCTTCGGCACTCAGACTAACACCGCTGGTGCATACTTCGACTCACAGACTGGCATAGCTGAGACACAGGCCACTATAGCCACCGAAGCTGCTGGTACTGCCTCTGCCGCTGCTACAGCTGCTACAGCCGCCTCCTCTGCTACTGTGTGGGTCTCGGGCACTGACTACGTCCCCGGTGATGGTGTCTACTCTCCCATTACATTCTTTACGTACCGTTCCCGGTCTACCTTTAATAGTATAGTAGACCCATCAGTAGATAATACTAATTGGGTTCTAATTGGGGCTGGTAGTGCTAACCTCTTTTCCACGAATAATATTACAGCCACTTTTGACGGTCAAACAGACTTTGCCGCTAACTACACTGTCGGCGCTGTTATCGTAAGTTTTTTTGGCTCTATCCTACAGGATACAGTTGACTACACAGCTACCAACGGAACTACCATTGTCCTTACACAGGCTGCTTTTACAGGTGACGTTGTAAGTGTTATCAGCTTCCCTACCTTTTCTGTCGCTGACACTCTCCCACTTTCGGGAGGTACGGTCACTGGACCTTTTGGTGCGGCTTCTGCTAACTTCACTGGTGCCGTAACTACAAATAGCCTATCCGCTACGACCAGTCTCTCAGGTGCTTCCCTTGCAGTTGATGGGGGCAGTGTATCGGGTGAGTTTATAGCTACGAGCTACAATGAACAAGCTGTCACTTTAACTGCGGGTGGTACAGTAGACATTGACAGTGAAACGGGTAACGTATTCGGTCTTACAACTAACCAAAGTACAACCTTCACCTTTAGTAACCCACCCGCTACAGGCACAGCGTATGGCTTCATGCTACACCTTACTGCTGGTGGCACACACACAATCACATACCCCGCTAGTGTAGAGTTTTCTGAGGGTACAGCCCCAGATGCACCTAGTACTGGCAATACAAACGTACTGGTCTTTAGTACGTCAGATGGCGGTAATACATGGTATGGCTTCCAAGCGGGTCTGGATATGTCATGAGTGTAATCAGTAAACTAATTACTATGGGGGCCTCAGGTGGGTCCTCATACGAGGCTTACGGGGTTGACTGGAATAACGGCGGCTTCATTCAGAAGACCTCAGCACTTAGGGCAAACGGTGGTGCCTTCACCATGTCAACTTGGTTTTTCTATGATGTAACATCTTCTGGTGGATACCTGTATCAACACCAGATTAACGGGCAATTCGGTGGGGTGTATGACTGTCTTGAGTTTAGGACAGCTGCTGGTGGCGACATAAACTTCTCTATCACTAATCACGGTGGTAGCCGCCTCATGACATGTAACACCGCTGCTGGAGTTGCTGACAGGGGGTCATGGAACCACTGTGTAACAAGCTGGAATGGAACTAGCGGTAAGTTTTTTGTCAATGGTGTCGATCAGACTAACGCCACTTTCACAAATGGCACATTCCCTTGGACCTCTGGCCTACGTCAGTACAGGGTCGGTGGCTCTTCTGGCTCCACCATGTTCAATGGTGCTATGGCTGAGTTTTACCTAGATGATACATACATTGACTTGTCCCAAGCAAGTAACCGGAGTAAGTTCTACAGCGGTCAGAACCTCCCGGTTGATCTTGGGGCTGATGGGTCTAAGCCAACTGGTGCACAACCTATGGTCTACTTTAAGTTAAACTGGGGCAATGGTATCCCCAATCTGGGTAATAACCTTGGTTCAACTGGTAACTGGACAGTTAGTGCTGGTGCTTCTACCGACGGTGGCCTAGTAACAGCGTTCTTATAATAGGATACAAAAGATGCAAGCTAAGATTACAAACGGACAAGTAGATACATTCCCCTATTCCGTAGGGGCACTACGCCGTGATAACCCAAATACATCATTCCCTAAGGTACTCAGCCCAGAGATGCTAGAGGAGTATGGTATTGTTGATGTTACTGAAATGTACCCACCAACATTTGATGCCAAAAGTGAACGGTTAGAGATGGACGCGGAACCCACTTTCAGTGACCATTACTGGCAAGTCGGGTGGCACACTGTAGAGTTGTCTGAGTACGAAGTCTACGACAACAACTGGAAGGTCGAAGAGGATAATCGCAACCTCCGTAACCTACTACTAACACAGTCGGATTGGACGCAAGTCGAAGATGCCCCCGTGAATAAAGAGGAGTGGGCGCTTTACAGACAAGAGTTGCGTGACCTTACGTACTCAGAACAGTGGCCTCACATTGACGAATGGTCATGGCCCTCAGAACCCTTACGCTAGGAGAGACTAATATGTACCAACTTGGATCAAGAAGCCTAGAGAACCTATCTGGTGTACACCCTGATATGGTCGCTGTAATCAAGAGAGCCATTGAGATCACTGGAGTTGACTTCACAGTGATTGAAGGCCTACGTAGTGTAGAGAGGCAGCGTAAGCTACTCAACGATGGTAAGTCAACTACGATGAACTCACGACACATCACAGGCCATGCTGTAGACATGGTCCCCTACCCTGTAGACTGGAATGACATCCCACGCTTTGAGACTATGGCTACCGCCATGAAGACAGCGGCGAATGAACTCAACATTCCCTTGGTATGGGGTGGCGACTGGAAGAGTTTCTACGATGCACCACACTTTGAATTGGATCGAAAGAAGTATGTCTAAGGAAAACCCAGCGGGTACTCACAACCCACGACCATCAGCTATTAACCATGCAATGTGGTTGATCGTAGTGGCTGGTCTTACTATTGAGTTAGCTCATGATAGTAGCATCTCTGTTTGGTTCTCCCTGCTGTGGCTTGGTGTGGGCGTAGGTATGATCCCCTTAGCCATGAAGGGTACTATCACTGCACTACGTAACCTGTTGATGGCTGATGCTATGCTTGCGTTGACTATCTTCTCATACTTTATGATAGAGGGTCCCGGCATTATGTTTGCTATGGGCATCCTAGTTGGTCAGATCGCCTTCGCTGTTTACCTAGCTTACTTAACTAACCGCCAAATACTAGAGTACAAAAGGCTGGAGATATTGCACAATGAACCTTGATGACCTCACCCCCGTACTAATAGCTTTAATCGGTGGGACTGGCCTTTGGGGCTGGCTCTCCATAAAGTCAAAACAGAGCCACGAGTTGAAGCTGCAAGAGAAAGACACATCTGGAGAATTTAAGGAGAATTTAATGGAACGTATTAAAGTAGTCTCCTCTGAGAATAAGACCCTTCACGCGAAGGTAGAGGAACTACAGCAGAAGTTAATGGAAGTCTCTATAGCACTTGCAGCTAGCCAAGAGAAGATCAAGCACCTAGAGAGTGAAGTTCACCTCTATCAAATCAAACAGCAAGCTAAGGATTAAACTATGTCAAACAGAGTAAGCATGGAATTCGGCCGAATGGGCTACGAGTCACTAGAGGGTAGACAGGATAATGCTGGCAACAGTTTTATGATGGTAAGTCCAGAACTGAGAACAACTTCATTTGATGAGCAACCATACGATCCAAGTCAGGAACACATTAATCCCTCTAAATTAGAGTTGGAACGTCGGGGTATCTATACTGCTGACGCACCTAGGGATGGCAAAATTAGAAAGGGGCTACTTCAGCTTACGCAAGACCCAGAGCACGTAACTGAGTATCTTTTTGGAGCGAAGAAGACTAATAGGCTTATCAATAATGGCTTCGGTTACGTTATAGAGGGTAGACTAAACCCTTCCCATGAATGGGTTGAAACCCACACCATTATGGAGCCTTGGGAGCGTTTTACGCAGACTAGGGAACACAGCGACCCAGAATCTTTATATAGAACTCGTATGCAAACGGTGGACCTCTTCCCCGAAATGCGGGTTAAAGTCAAATGCCACCCATCGGGTCGGGGTAGTCTTCAGTGGTTGTATGGCGTCGGTCGGTCCGAGCCGAGATCGATAATCAGAATTACTTTAATCTACTAGTCTAAGGTCGTGATTGTGAAAAGGCCAGACAAAGACCTCTCTTGGTACGTCAAGTGGACTGCCGCCTTGGGCCTACTAGCCAGCCTAGCCATAAGAGGCTACGGTGAGGAAGGGCAGTACTACATAGCTGACAACCTGTTTAACTTCATTGGGGTCTTTGGCTGGCTTTTGGTTGGACTACTATGGCGTGACAAGAGTATTATACTGTCTCAGTTCGTGGGGACAGTTATGTTAATCTATGTATTGTATGAGGCGATGTAATGAAGATGACACCAGAAATGTTAGACAGATGGAGAATACTCCCAAGGCTTATCCTTGCAATGTACGGACTATCCTTCTACCAGACGACACAGTGGTTTATGGGTCTCCCTGATCCATCTAATGCCCAATCGGGGTTCGTATCAGTAATGGTCGGTGCAGGGGCTGGCTTCTTTGGGATTTACGTCAATGGCAAACAAACAAACTCTCCTATCAAGCCTACTGCTGCTGTTATTTCTAAGTAGCTGTAGCCAGATAGCCTCTCTAATTCCCATGGGGGGTGGCACTAACGTAGCCGCCAATACTCAGATAGGCAAAGAGAACACACAGAACGTGGGGCTAAACTCTTCCATTCGACCACAGTTAAGGGTGGAAGCACCTGTCGAGACTGTGGTACAGGACACCAGTACAACCAAGAACACAACGATTGACCCACTTATGTTGATCCTCTTAGTCCTCGGTTGGCTGGCTCCCTCACCTAACGAGATGGCTAGGGGTGTTCGTAACCTCTTCAGACGTAGGTAGCTCCTCTCCCATTACTCGGGGAAATAGAGATTACCCTTAAATACATACAGAAAAGCCTCCCTAGTTTTCACTGGGGAGGCTTCTTTGATTCTAGTCTTGCTCTTCTTTGAGTGATACTGTTGCCATACAAAGCCCCAGACCCTCATAGATTGTCTCTATCTCCATCTTGATCTTACCTACCTGATAAGTGCTCCACAGAGATATAAATATGTTAGCTAATATAATTCCCTCGTACAGTGTCATGTTACATTCCCTCCCGAATAAATACCTTAACCCACTCAGCGCAGATACCACTTCGCACGATGTCCTCAACGCCAAACTCCACTACAGGTACATCAAGCATGTGCTTCTTAGATAGGTGAATGATCTTTGCAAGACCAGACGTGCCCTTAAGGTCAGACTGCTGTATGTCCCCGTTTAGTACGATAGTGCTTCCTTCCCCCACCCTTGTTAAGATCATCTGTATCTCAGGTATCTCAATGTTCTGGGCTTCGTCTACAATAATAAAGGCACCATCAAAGCTACGACCACGCATGAGAGCTAGGGTTGCTATCTCAATGTTGCCAGACTTCAGTGCGGTGTCCACTGTACCCCTCCCTAGGTGCTTAACTAAAACATCTAGTACGGGTAGTGCCCACGGTTGCGCCTTCTCTTCTAGTGTACCCGGTAGAAAGCCTATGTCCTTGCCTACGGCTACGTGAGGCCTTGTGATAACGATCTTATCAATCTGCTTAAGTGTGTACAGATCAGCGGCACATGTTGCTGTGACATACGTCTTACCTGTGCCAGCGGGTCCAAGGATCATAACCTGATTGCTACTGGCTATAGCGTCGATCAGTCTACCCTGATTAACTGTCTTGGGTACTATGCCAGATGTCTCCTTTTTCGCTGCACCCTTGTAGTTAGTCTTGCGTCGAGTCTTCTTTGGCTTATCATCGGTCACGTGCACCTCCATTAAGTTATTTGAGCAGTTTAAACACATGCTCAGGTGGTCGGGTTACACTAAGTCAACTAGTTCGCATGTATCACCGCTACAGGCTAGCGTCTGACTACCAGAAGTGTTGTCCTCCTGTTCGTAGTCTGAGAGCTCTCCCCAATTGATCTCATTGGGCATAAGGGATGCCAACTCAGTGTACTCTTCCTCAGTACATTCTTGGTACGGTGCCTGTTGATACGTATGTTCGTCGTAGGGTAGGAACGACACCCCAGACATTTCATCGAAGTTCTTGTAGACAAATGCACCTACCTCAAACCATTCGTCAGAACGGACGTTGATAGTTACAGATGGCTTATGCTCACAGAAGTGTCTCTGATACATTAGCCAAGTCTCCAGTTGGTCGATGGCAGTCATGTCAGATGTACACACGGCTCCCTCAGGGGCTTTCTGTGGGAAGCTAAACACCACTGTAGTGTCAGGCTTTCTCACACATGGCTCATTAGGAATGCCACGATCCTTGAGGAAGTTAGTCAGAGGGTCCTTGACGTCACCCCGTACAGTCCGAATGTAGTAAGGAGAGTGCCGTGCATGAATCCCGCTACTGGAATTTACCAGTTGTGATACGGTTCCTGACGGTTTTACGCAAGTTATAGCAGCGGCAACAGGGATACCAAGGAGCTCTGCCCACTCAGCATTTACCTCTACGGCAACAGCCTTTAGTCTCTCCAGTGTCTTAGCTAACCCAGAGTTCTTGATGGTCATTAGCGGGTTGTCCATAATACCTGTCAGGCTAACCCCCAACAGACGTTCCTCTTCTGTGTTAGTCTTCCACTCCTTAGACAGGTACGGAAAGTGAGTGTAAGTACTCTGGATAGTACCCAAGATGGTAGCGAGCTTTACCTTACGCTCTAGGTCATCTATGGTGTCCGTAGCACGTACTACACACTCCGTTAAATTACAGAATTGCGAATCGCGTAAAATTATCTCGCTGCATGGATTCGTACCGAAGTCAACATCTGATTTACGACGCCCATTTTTTGCTGCCTGTCTCTTAGAAGCCTCACGGTTAAAGATACCTCGTTCACCACTCCCACTTTCCACTAGTGCTTGCCACTCACGCATGAATGCAACACTGTCTGGCTTCTCTGTATAACAAACAGAGTTGTTAGCAAGAGCACGCTGTGGGTTGTTCTCCCACCATGAGCCAGACTTAGCGTGACGCATACGATCATCTGATAGGTTGCTTAATGATATCGTCGCGGAGCGTCTCACGCCCCCTACGACCACCACTTCGCCAATCTTACACATGATGTCGTGACACTCAATAGAAGAGAGCTTACGACCAGCTGCATTCTTGAAGGTGTGACACACGAAGTTAAACAAGTCGATCAATGGCGCTGGGCCACTAGCACGACCACCAAAGGTCTTAAGTCGGGCACCAGCTGGACGAACCTTAGATGTATCCCACTTAGGTACCTCACCACTGTACAGGAGAGCAATGACTTGACGTAGGGACTTAGCCCAGCCTTCCTTACTATCCTTGACCACAACTGTAGTCTCACTCTCGTACAGTGCATCTGGTACCTCTGGCAGGTTACTGATGTACTGACGTTCAACAGAGAACCCAACCCCTGTACCACACAGCAAGATAAACATGGCTTGATCAAAGCTCTTGATGTTCTTGATTGCTAGGTAGGAGCAGTTATACATTGCGGTATTATCACGGAGGGCTGCTGGGCCAGCTGTCATTAATGACCTCATACTTGGGCAAACCTCCAGTGAAAGGATAGCTTGCTCTAGCTGGTCGATGTAGCTGTTTTCCCCAGCCACAGGGCGCACGATGTTATCCATGTAACGTGCCACTGTCTCACTGTAGGACTCCCGTCCCTTGTTGTCGAAGTACTTAGCGTATCGTGACTTGTGGATAAACTCTTGGTAGTATGTTGGTAGTTGATTACTGCTCATTTGCCACGTCCCCGCATTGTTTTATCTTCCTCTAGCCAGACCATTCGATCTATGTCTTCTCGGCTTAGTCCTATGTCTTTTAACTCCCTGTCGGAGAGAGTGTTTAGTATCTTGATGGCACGCCTATGATCTGACCACAGCACGCAGTACCTCATAAACCTTACGAAGATGTTGTTGACCCACTTATCTTTCACCGATTATCTCCATTTCCACTGAGGACCCCACGTCGCTCCCGATCATTTAATTTATCCATGTTGGTTTCCATAACCTCTGGCAGGTTACTGTAGAAATAGTTAGCTAAGGCTGTAGTGTAGAATAGGACATCACCTAGCTCCTTGATGATCTCCTTTTGGTTTACCTTAGCATCGTCACGCAGATACTTCTTGACCTTCTCTGCTACCTCGCCAGCCTCCCCGACAAGGCCTAGGGCATTTTCCACTAGACGGGTATTACCCTCTGTAGTTACCTTACCCTCGACCCAATAAGAGTACTCCATTGGAGTTGCGTTAACAATGCTGAAAGCATCTATATCTTCTTGCGTAATCATAGTGTCCTCCCATAGAACTCTGTTTGTTTTTTAGGGTCTCTTGCTATATCGAATAGGTACCAAGCGCAGTTGTCTTTACCTACGCTCTTGCTATCTTCAATCCATTTGACCCTACCTATGCTAACTACCTTAACGCAGTACGTCATTAAGATAGATGATTGTTTAGTGTGCATCCAGTCAGCGTCAAACAATACCCATGTAGGGCACATCTGCATCCACCTCTCAAGAAACGGGTGCAGTATCTTTCTGTCCCACGGCGGGTTGGTGATACAGAAGTCGATGTCAAAACCAAAGACATCAATCTCAAGTGCATTCTCCTCTGCAATACCCTCAGCCCTAGGCTCGACATCAGAGGCAAACACACACTCACCATGACCTTCCGTCAGCGTGTCTATGTGAGTTATCAACCTCCCATCACCAGCACAAGGCTCTATGTAGTCAAACGTATAGGGCAAGTGCGGGATCAGGGGCTCAACGGCTGCTAGGGGCGTGCTGTAGAAGTCCCTAGGTATTCTTTCGTAGTTCGATCTTTTGCCCAAAGCTGCTCCCCCCGTTGCTTGACGTAGTCTAGTGCCTTATCTTCTAGGGCAATCCACCTCCACACAGTCTTGTATCTGTAACCCCGGTCTAAGCACCACTCCTTTAGGGTGACACCCTCGACCATCACATTGTTACGCCTGTTGCGTGATTGCTCCACCCTTGTTGCCCACCTTACGTTATCCTTGAAGTACCCCTTGTCGTTGTCGATACGATCAATAGAGTGATCCTTAGATGGACGGTAACCGACTTGCTCAAGGAATACGTTAAAGTCATCCCATGCTTTGTCGTAGGTGATGCCCCTACCCCCGTAATAGGGATAGAGCTTGTCAGTGGGGTTGTCTACCCGCTTGCGTATGCCAGCCCAGATTTCATATTCTGTGGTCCGACCTCCGCGCTTGTTATGACCGTGTTTGATGTTGCTAGCCATACATAGCCTTCAGCGTCTTCTGTGAAACAAAGGACGGCTCATACATGCCGTTCTCTACCTCACGCTTAACAACTACTCCTGTCCACCATTCCCGATTCGCTTGTCCAGCCCAGCCTTCTGCCGCGCCCTTGTAGCAACCCGCAACGAGGC